>Ga0070740_10001553_pt1 | contig 30826 bp, 27 predicted proteins | sample Coa_R2_FD_67286 | JGI IMG/M metagenome (GOLD analysis project Ga0070740, IMG submission 67286) | Surface soil microbial communities from Centralia Pennsylvania, which are recovering from an underground coalmine fire - Coalmine... | ecosystem: Environmental > Terrestrial > Soil > Unclassified ...
CACTACCCAAGGCCGCTCGACGAGAACACCGTCGGCGGCCGCGCCATACTGAGCAAGCAGGTCATCCAGTATGCGACGATAGATGGCAACGCCGAAGTCCCGGCCTCGACGCAGGCTTTCGCGCGTCAATTCGGCTTCAATTCGACCGTCTTTGCCCCGATGATCCGCGAGGGCCGGGTCATCGGTGCGATCGGCATCGCCCACCACGAGCCGAAAACCTTTACCGACAAGCAGATCGCGCTGATCAAGGCCTTCGCCGACCAGGCCGTCATCGCCATCGAGAACACGCGTCTGTTCAACGAATTGCGCGAGCGCACCGACGATCTCACCGAATCGCTCGAGCAGCAGACCGCCACCGCCGACGTGCTCAAGGTCATCAGCCGCTCGACCTTCGATTTGCCGGCCGTTCTCGACACTCTGCTGCGGTCGGCCGCGCGCCTGTGCCGCGCCGAACGAACGGCCATCAGGCTTGTCCGCGACGATGGGCTCTATCACGCCGTGGCGCTGCACGGCTACCCGCCCGAACACGTCGAATTCATGAAGACTCATCCAACCACGGCAGACCGGACATCGGTTGCCGGCCGCGTCGCGTTGGAAGGCAAGACCGTTCACGTCATCGATGCGGCGGCGGACCCGGAGCTGACGATGCTCCAAAGCAGCGCCATCGCGAGAATCCGCAGCATTCTCGGCGTGCCGCTGCTGCGCGAAGGCACGCCGATCGGCATGCTCATCCTTGCACGCAACGAAGTCGAGGCCTTTACCGATAAGCAGATCGAGTTGGTCGAGACCTTCGCCGACCAGGCCGTGATCGCCATCGAGAACGTGCGCCTGTTCGACGAAATCCAGGACAAGAGCCGCCAGCTCGAGGAGGCGAGCAAGCACAAGTCGCAGTTCCTCGCCAATATGAGCCACGAGCTGCGCACGCCGCTCAACGCCATCCTCGGCTACACCGAACTCATCGTCGACGGCGTCTACGGCGACACGCCGGAGAAGGTGCAGGCGACCCTCAAGCGCATCATGACCAACGGCAAGCACCTGCTCGGGCTGATCAACGACGTGCTCGACCTGTCCAAGATCGAGGCCGGGCAGCTGACCCTGTCGCTCGGCGACTACTCGATGAAGGACGTGGTCTACGCCGTCTACGGCGCGGTCGAGCCGCTGGCGGCGGAGAAGAAGCTCAGCTTCAAGGCCGAGATCATGCCGGACATGGCCGCCGGCCGCGGCGATGAGCGGCGGCTGACCCAGGTGCTGCTCAATCTTGTCGGCAATGCCATCAAGTTCACCGACGAAGGCTCCGTCGTCATCAAGGCGTCGCAGAGCGACGGCGTGTTCTCCGTCAAGGTGTGCGACACCGGCCCCGGCATTTCCGAGGACGACCAGAAGAAACTGTTCCAGGAATTCCAGCAGGCCGACAGTTCGACCACCAAGAAGAAGGGCGGCACCGGGCTCGGCCTGGCGATCTCCAAGCGCATCGTCGAAATGCACGGCGGCAAAATCTGGCTGGAGTCGCAAGTCGGCAAGGGCTCGACCTTCGCCTTCACGGTGCCGACGCGCGCCGAACAACAGAAGAGGCCAGCATGAGCAAGACCATCCTCGTCGTCGAGGATCAGGAGGACAACCGGCAGATCCTGCGCGATCTGCTCGGCGCCCACGGCTTCATTATGCGCGAGGCCGGCGACGGCGAGGCCGCGCTCGCCGAAGTCGCCAAGGAGCGTCCCGATCTGATCCTGATGGATATCCAGCTCCCGGTGCTCGACGGCTACGAGGCGACGCGGCGGCTGAAGGCGAACCCGCAGACCAAGGGCATCCCGATCATCGTGGTGACGTCCTATGCGCTGTCCGGCGACGAGACCAAGGCGCGCGCCTCCGGCTGCGACGCCTACGTCACCAAGCCCTACAGCCCGCGCGCGCTGCTCGCCAAGATCAAAGAATTTCTGCCGAGTTGACCTTGTTATTGCTCGCGCACGCTCAGATAGACTTGTCCTCCCCCGCGGAGCGGGGGAGGGGGACCGCGCGTAGCGCGGTGGAGGGGGCGCTGATGCGGACACCGCAGAACACGATTTCCAGAGCCCGTCAGTTCCGGCGCGCGCTGTCGATGCCTGAGGCGCGGTTATGGACCATTTTGCGGACCCGAGAGCCAGGCCGTCCGGTTTTTCGGCGGCAGCATCCGATCGGGCCCTACATCGTTGATTTTTATTGTGCCAAGGCACGCCTTGCCGTCGAGATCGATGGGCTCGCCCACGATATGGGCTCTCGACCGCAACGCGATCTCTATCGCGATGGGTGGCTCGCGTCACAAGATGTGACTGTTGTGCACATCGCCGCAGGCCAATTGATAAGCCGCAGCGATATCAATGAGGCGGCCGACGCGATCCTCCGCATGGCAGCGGACAGATTGCAGCGCCCCCTCCACCATGCTTCGCATGGTCCCCCTCCCCCGCTTCGCGGGGGAGGATAAAGGACGGGCTCCATGCACTCGCCGCCGCGCATCTTGATCGTCGACGACAACGAGACCAACCGCGACATCCTGCAGACGCGGCTGTCGCTGCACGGCTACGATTTGAAGCAGGCGGCCGACGGCGAGGAGGCGCTCGCCGCGGCGCGCGAGCACCTGCCGGACCTGATCCTGCTCGACATCATGATGCCGAAGATCGACGGCATCGAGGTCTGCAAGCGGCTGAAAGGCGACGCGAGCCTGCCGTTCATGCCGATCATCCTCACCACCGCCAAGGCCGACAGCAAGGACGTGGTGCAGGGGCTCGAGGCCGGCGCCGACGAATATCTCACCAAGCCGATCGACCAGGTGGCGCTGGTGGCGCGCGTCAAATCGGTGCTGCGCCTCAAGGCGCTGCACGACCAGGTGACGGCGCAGGCGGCCGAGCTTGCCGATCTCAATCGCGGCCTCGAGCAGCGCGTCAGCGACCAGCTCGGCGAGATCGAGCGCATGAGCCGGCTGCGCCGCTTCCTGCCGCCGCAGGTCGCCGATCTCATCGTCTCGTCCGGCATGGAAAACCAGCTCGAAAGTCACCGCCGCGAGATCACCGCGCTGTTCTGCGACCTGCGCGGTTTCACCGGCTTCTCCGAAAGCGCCGACCCGGAAGACGTCATGGCGCTGTTGCGCGATTACCATGCCGCCATCGGCGCCATCGTCCACAAGCACGGCGGCACGCTCGAGCGCTACGCCGGCGACGGCGTCATGGTGATCTTCAATGCGCCGGTGCCGGTGCCGGAGCCGGCGCTATCGGCGGTGAAAATGGCGCTGGAGATGCGCGCCGCGCTGTCGGTCTTGATCGACAAATGGCGCCGTCTCGGCCACGATCTCGGCTTCGGCATCGGCATTTCGCACGGCTATGCCACGCTCGGCACCATCGGCTTCGAGGGCCGCTTCGATTACGCCGCGATCGGCACCGTGTCGAACGTCGCCTCGCGGCTGTGCGACGAGGCGCAGCCGGGACAGATCCTGATCAGCCCGCGCGTGCTGCTGGCCGTCGAGAAAGAGGTGGCCTGCGAGCCGGCCGGCGAGTTCGAGCTCAAGGGCCTGCGCCGGCCGATGGCCGTGCACAACGTGGTCGAGCTGCTCGGGCTGAAACCGTAGTGACGGCGTCGTCCCCGCGAAAGCGGGGGCCTATCGCCGTGTGCTTTCGAGGGGCTTGCGGAGCAAGGGCCGCGGCCCGCGCGTCGCCTGGCCGGGACGACAGAATTACAGCTCCAGATCCCAGAATTCCGCCACCACGTCCTTGCCCCAGCTCTTGCGCCTTTCGCTGCGGGTCAGCGTGAAGCCCGCCTTCTGATAGACATGGCGGGCGGCGGTCAGCACGCTGTGCGTCCACAGCGTGATTTTCCGGTAGCCCGACTTGCGCGCAAAGCGCACGCATTCGTCGACCAGGCGCGCGCCGAGCCCGAGGCCGCGCGCCTTGGGATCGACCAGCAGCAGACGGATGCGCGCCACGCCCGGCTCCTCGTCCTTGACCAGCATGACGCAGCCGACGTTCTCGCCGTTCATTTCGGCGATCCAGCAGCGCTCCATCTTCGGGTCGAACTTGTTGTCGAAATCGGCGACGATCTGCGCGCACAGGCCTTCGAAGGGCTCGCCCCAGCCGTATTCCTTCTTGTAGAGCTGGGCGTGGCGGGCGACGATCCAGCCGAGATCGCCGGTGCGGTGGGAGCGCAGCGCGTATTCGCGTTTCGGCAATTCGCCGCCGCCGAGCAGCGTCTCGATGGTGGCCATGGCGGCGACCAGGCGGGCCTGCTCGTCGTTCGACAATTTGCGCAACATGGCGCCGACCTGGCTCTGGGAACGCTTCTCGAACGGGGCAAAGAGCTTGTGCCCGCGCGCGGTCAAAGCGAGATGGCTTTGCCGGGCGTCCTCGGTGGAGGTCTTGCGCGCGATCAGTCCGTCCTTCTCGAAATTGCGCAGCACGCGCGACAGATAGCCGGCGTCGAGGTCGAGGGCGCGGCCGATGTCGGTCGCGGTGCGCGCGCCACCGTGCGCGAGTTCGTACAGCACGCGCATCTCGCCGAGCGAGTAGGGGCTATCGAGGTAGTTCCGGCGCAGCACGCCGATCTGGCGGGTGTAGAAGCGGTTGAAGCGGCGCACGGCGGCGATGCGCAGGCTGGTCGCACTCATGGCGCCCAGCCTCGGCCAGTTAGTTGACAAAGTCAAGTATCGTGCTTGCCGTCACCCTCCCCCTCCAGGGGAGGGTGACGGCAATGTCTGCATTAACGCGAGACGCCGGCCCCCGCCGCCAGCACGGCGATGCGCCGCCGCCCGAGCTTGCGCAGCAAGGCCGTCTCGGCGTCGTCGGCGCCGGCGTGGCCGCCGAGCGCGTCGTAGAGCCGCCGCGCGATCAGCAGGCCCTGTTCCGGCCGGGGCCCGCCGCCGAGCGCGACGCGCAGCATCGCCAGGATCTCGGCAAGGCCGGGCCGCATCAAATCGGCGGCGCCGGCGGAGCGAAACACGGCGGCGCGCGGCCGATCGGCAAGATTGCTGTCCTGGATGAAGCGTTCGGCCACCGCCGTCCAGCCCGGCCCGGGCACGGTTCCGGCCCGCAGGAACAGCAGCCATGGCGCCCGCGCCGCGCCCGCGGCCGCCTTTAGCCGCACGCCAAGGGGCTCGCGCGAGCTGATGAAGCGGCAGCCGGCAATGTCGGCGACTTCCGCCGTGGCATCGCTTGAGGCGGCGTCGGCGACGATCACCTCGCGCAGCAGCCCGGTCGTCACGGCCGGCACGAGTGCCGCCAGCGTCGGCACCAGCGCGCGCTCCGATTCGTGCGTGGCGATGATCGCGCTCAACATGGGAACCGTGGCGTCTTCAACAGGTTACCACCATATCATGTGGGATTTCGTTGTGACGCCACGAGATCGAGGCCCGCCAATGGGCCTTTCAGAATGTTCTTGTTTCGTTCACATTGCCTGCTTATGGTGAGGCTATGGCTCGTTCGAACACAGCCGAGAAGCGCCCGCCGGCGAGGGACTTGCCCTCCGCGCCGGCGGGCGGCTTGCGCAGTCCTTATGACGACGTCAGCGAAATGCTCGGCGTCGTCGTCGACCACGAGCGCCGCCGCGGCCGCGGCGCGCAGAGCAACGCCTCGGGCCGCTATGAGCCTTTGGCGCGCGTCGCCTTTGACGACGGCTGGAGAAGCCTCGACGAATTGCCGCCGTTCAAGACGCAGGTGACCGTCGACGCCACGCGCAAGATCATCACCCGCAACGACTCGCCCGATATCGGCTTCGACCGCTCGATCAACCCCTATCGCGGCTGCGAGCACGGCTGCATCTACTGCTTCGCGCGGCCGACGCATGCCTATCTCGGCCTGTCGCCGGGCCTCGATTTCGAATCCAAGCTGTTCGTCAAGCCGGAGGCGGCGGAGCTCCTGGAAAAGGAACTGTCGGCGGCGAACTACCAGCCGAAGGTCATCGCCATCGGCACCAATACCGACCCGTACCAGCCGATCGAGCGCCGCTACAAGGTGATGCGGCGCATCCTCGAAGTGCTCGACCGCGCCGGGCACCCGGTCGGCATCGTCACCAAGTCGGCGCTGGTGCTGCGCGACCTCGACATTCTGGCGCGCATGGCCGAGCGCAATCTTGCGAAGGTGGCGCTGTCGGTGACGACGCTGGACGCCGCGCTCGCGCGCAAGATGGAGCCGCGCGCGGCAACGCCGATGCGCCGGCTCGAAGCGCTGCGGCGGCTGACGCAGGCCGGCGTGCCGACCACCGTGATGGTCGCCCCCGTCATCCCGGCGCTCAACGACATGGAGATGGAGCGCATCCTCGAGGCCGCGCACACCGCCGGCGTGCGCGAGGCGGGCTACGTGCTGCTGCGGCTGCCGCTCGAACTGCGCGACCTGTTTCGCGAGTGGCTCAAGGCGAACCATCCCGATCGCGAGACGCACGTGTTCAAGCTGATCCGCGACATGCGCGGCGGCAAGGACTACGACTCCGCCTGGGGCACGCGCATGAAGGGCACCGGCCCTTATGCCTGGATGATCGGCCGCCGCTTCGAGGTGGCCTGCGAGAAGCTCGGCATGAACGTGCGGCGCAGCCAGCTCACCACAGCGCATTTCCGCAAGCCCAAGCCCGCGACCGAGCAGCTCAGCCTGTTCTGACGGCCTCTTGCTGCGCCAATTTGTGTTTGACGTACATCAAGGCATGTGCGCGGATTTCGCTGTCTAAGCGAGGCGGCAACACGGGCTTACCGCTCATGCACCTGAAGCAATTGTTCGCAGTCGCCCCCGTCGCGCTTGCCGTCTTGGCGCTGCCTTGCCAGGCGGGGCCGTGCTCGAAGGATATCGAGCGCGTGCAGGTGCTGATCGACGCCAGGCTGAATGCCATCGCCGCTTCCGGCCCGAGCGCGGATCAGAGTGCCGCTGCGCAGCTGCATCGCCAGCCGACGCCTCGTTCGATGGCCGAAGCCGAAAGCAGGCTGGGGGAATTGTCTCCAGACACGATCGCCAAGGTCAGCGAGGCGATGTCGCGCGCCCGCGCCGCCGACGGCGCCGGTGACAAAGACGGCTGCGATCGGGCGCTTGCGGAGATCCAGGGTCATCTCGGCCGCTAGACGCGCGCCCAATCCCCGGTTTTCACCGGCTGCGGCCGCGCGCCGTTGACTTTGCAAGCCGCGCGCGCAACTGATCCGAGCCATGGCCGCAACGGCAAAGCGCAACAACAGGCAAAGGCCCGCCAGGGGCAAAGCGCCGGCCAAACCGGCGGTCAAACGCACCGCGGCGGCCGCGCCGCGGCTGCCGCTCAACGAGCCCAAGCTCAAGCCGAGCTTCCGCCGCGAACGCCGCGCCTTGAAGAACGGCATCTGGCCGGTCGCCGGCTGCGACGAAGCGGGCAGGGGACCCTTGGCCGGCCCGGTGGTGGCGGCCGCCGTCGTGCTCGATCCGAAACGCATCCCGCGCGGCCTCAACGACTCCAAGAAGCTCGACGCCGCGGCGCGCGAAAGGCTCTACGACCAGATCATGGCGACCGCCCAGGTCGCGGTCGCCTTCGGCTCGACCGCGCGCATCGACCGCGACAACATCCTGCGCGCCTCGCTCTGGGCGCTGGCCCGCGCCGTCAGGGCGCTGCCGCTGACGCCGCAGCTCGTCTTCGTCGACGGCAACATCAGAATCGACTGCGGCTGCGAATGTCAGGCGGTGGTGTCGGGCGACGCGCTGGTGGCCTCGATCGCGGCGGCCTCGATCGTCGCCAAGGTGACGCGCGACCGGCTGATGACCCGGCTCGGCTCCATGCACCCCGGCTACGGCTTCGAGCGGCATATGGGCTACAGCGTCCCGGAGCATTTCGAGGCCCTGGCCCGGCTCGGCCCCAGCATCCACCACCGCAAATCCTTCGCCCCCGTGGCGGCCAAGCTCGCCGCGCTCGGCGGGGCTGTGTCCGACGAGGTCGTCGCCGACTTGTTGCCTCTTTAGCCCGCCTTCTCTATTGCTGCCGGGTCGCTGAGTTCCACCCGCCCGGCCAATGCATTACGTCTCCCTGATCATCGAATTCCTGCGCGGGCGCCCGGTGGTGGTGTTCTGGACCGCCGCGCTGACGCAGGCCGCGCTGTGGACCGTGATCCCGGCGCTGTTCTACAGCGCGCCGCCGGGCGGCGTGCCGATCCTCTTGGCCATCGGCCATGAATTCGAGCTCGGCAGCTATCTCGGGCCGCCGCTCGCCTTCTGGCTCGGCGAGGCCGCCTTCCGCATCGCCGGCTCGTTCGGCCTCTATGCCCTGGCGCAGGCCTGCGTGGTGGTGACCTACTGGGGGGTCTTTGCCCTCGGCCGCGCCATCGTCGGCACCCGCCATGCCGTGCTCGCCGTGCTGTTGATGGTCGGCATCACCGCCTACACGGTGCCGAGCCCCGATTTCGGGCCCGCCATGATGGCGGCGCCGCTGTGGTCGCTGGCGCTGTTGCATTACTGGCGCGCCATGGGCGAGGCCAGTCGCGGGGCGTGGTTTCTGCTGGCGCTCGATCTCGGCCTGCTGCTGCTGGCGAGCTATGCCGGGCTCGTCCTGCTGGTGCTGATGGTCATCTTCACGCTCGCCATGCCGCGCGGCCGCGAGGCGCTCAAGCACCCGGAGCCGTACATCGCGCTGCTGCCGCTCGTCATCGTGGCGTTTCCGCACTTTGCCTGGCTGTGGAGCGGGCACGATCTGGTGCTCGCCGGCTTCGACGACGCCGTCGGCGAAAGCCGTTTTCCGCCGTGGCTGATGCTGTGCCTGGCGCTGCTGTTCACCCATGCCGGGCTGATGCTCTTGGTCGCGCTCGGCACCGGCTGGCCGCGCCGGCCACGCGAACGGGCGCCCGAGATCGACCGCAACCCGACCGAACGGCTGGCGCGGCTCTATGTCTACTTTTTCGCGCTGGCGCCCGCGGCGATTGCCGTCGCCATTGTGGTGGCGAGCGGCCACCCCGGCCCGTTCGACCGTGTCGCGCCGCTGGTGGTGCTCTCCGGGCTCGCCATCGTGGTGCTGGCGGGCGACCGGGTGCTGCTCTATCGCGAGCGCCTGGTGTCGTCGGCCTGGCTCGGCCTGTTGTGCGCGCCGCCGGCGATCGTGGTCTTCGGCCTGATGCTGATGCCGTGGATATCCGGCAAGGACCTTGCCATCGCCCAGCCGGCCGGCGCCGAAGGCCGTTTCTTCGCCGACAGCTACCAGCGCCGCATCGGCGAGCCGCTGCAATACGTCACCGGCGATGCGCGCATCGCGCCGCTGGTCGCGCTGGCGGCGCCGAGCCGCCCGCACGTCTATTTCGACTGGGCGCCGCAGCGCAGCCCTTGGGCCGACGTCACCATCATGCGCGAGCACGGCGGCCTGCTGGTCTGGCCGGTGCCGCAGAACACCACGCTGCCGCCGGCGACGCTGCGCGCCCAGTTCCCCGATCTGGTGGCGGAAGTGCCGCGCTCGTTTGCGCGGGCGGTGCAGGGCTTCCTGCCGCTCATCCGCATCGGCTGGGCGGTGGTGCGGCCGGAAGGGCCGGCGCCGGCCAAGCCGTGAGCAGGGGCACAGGAGAATGCCGAAAAAGGCCTGTTCGAAGGCCCGGTAGGGCCAAGGCGATCGGTCCGGACGGCGTGGCCGGGCGCGGCAAACCATGATGATGCCACGATCCTGATGAATGGCGTTGTGTCCTGCGGGGAGCCACCGCGTCCATGGCAGCAACGCTGACGACCGTATCGGGCCACGGTTACGGCAGCATCTACGTCGACACGCTGATCTGGGGCGGTGACGTCTGGGATCCGGCGAGCGGCGCCATCACCTATTATTTCGGCGACGATGCCGGCCCGGCGGCGGCGTGGACGGCTGCCGAACAGACGGCATTCCAGACCGCCGTCGCGCTCTACGAGAACATCACCAATCTGCAATTCGCCGAAGTGTCCTCCGCGAGCGGCGCCAATCTGATTTGGCTGAAGGAGACCGCGAAGTTCCTCGGCAACGACGGCACGCTCGGCGAAAGCGATGTGCCGGCAGACGACCCTTTGCCGCTGCACAGCTGGTTCAATTATCAGGACGCGACCTGGAAGAACCTGGCGCAAGGATCCGACGGCTTCGTCACCATCATTCACGAGATGGGGCACAGTCTGGGCCTAGCCCATCCGCATGACGGCGGCGATCAGCCCGATCTCACCATCTTCCCGGGGGTGACCGGGCCGTTCAACACCGGCACCAATGGTCTCAATCAGGGCATCTGGACCGAGGAAAGCTACAACGACGGCTGGAACAAAGCGCCGTCGCCGTCGATCGATTACGGCTTCGAAGGCATGCCGATGGCTTTCGACATTGCCGCGCTGCAGGCGCTTTACGGCGCCAACATGAATTACCGGACGGGCGACGACGTCTACACGCTGCCATCGCAGAACGCCCAAGGCACGTTCTGGTCCTGCATCTGGGACGCGGGCGGCACAGACACCATCACCAATGCCGGCTCCAGCCTGGCCTGCACCATCAACCTGAACGCGGCGACCATCGCCGACAACGATGCCAATGCCGGCGGCTTTGTCTCGCGCGATACCGGGATCGTCGGCGGCTTCACCATCGCCAAAGGCGTCACCATCGAAGACGCCATCGGCGGCAACGGCGCCGATACGCTGATCGGAAATTCCGCCGACAACACGCTCGACGGCGGCGCCGGCAACGATACGCTCGCCGGCCTCGGCGGCGCCGATGCGCTGGATGGCGGACCGGGCAACGACACCGCGACCTATGCCGCCTCGGCATCGGGCGTCGACGTCAGCCTCGCCACCGGCCTCGGCAGCGGTGGCGATGCGCAAGGCGACACGCTGACCGGGATCGAGAATCTGACCGGGTCGGGTTCCGACGACGTGCTGGAGGGCGACGGCGGCAACAACGTGCTCACGGGCGGCGGCAGCGGCGCCTCCGGCGACACGGTTTCCTACGCCGATGCCGCGGCCGGCGTGAAGGTCAGCCTGGCGACCGCCGCGGCGCAGAACACGCTCGGCGCCGGGACCGACAAGCTGTCGGGCTTCGAGAACCTGACCGGCTCCGCCTTGGACGACACGCTCACCGGCGACAAGCACGCCAATATGATCGCCGGCGGGGCCGGCGACGACGTCCTGATCGGCTCGCTCGGCGGCGACACGCTCGATGGCGGCACCGGCGTCAACACGGTGTCATATGTCGCGATGTCGGTTGCAGTGACGGTCGATCTGACCAGCGACATTGCGAGCTATGTCATAGGCGGCATGACGACGGCCGATACGTTGCTCAATATCGAAGACGTTATCGGGTCGAAGTTCAGCGAGCACATCACCGGGGACGGCGGCGACAATTATCTCTGGGGCGGCGCCGGCGGCGACGTCATCGACGGCGGTGGCGGCCATGACGTCATCGAGGGCGGCGCCGGTGCCGATCACATCACCTTCGATGCAGGCGGCGGCACTCTGAGCTACGAGCATTCCGCGGCCGGCGTTTCCGTCGTTCTTGCAGCCGGCAGCACCGTGCCCGGCAGCGGCGGCTCTGCCTCGGGGGGCGATGCCGCGGGCGACAGCGCCTCGGGCGTGCAGGACATCGTCGGCTCCGGATTCAACGACCTGCTGCAAGGCGACGGCCAAGACAACAGCCTGTTCGGCGGCGCCGGCAACGACACGATCGAGGGCGGCGCCGGCGCCGACACGCTCGACGGCGGAGCCGGCAGCAATACGCTGAGCTATGCGCACGACGCAACCGGCGTCACCGTCGATCTGGCGGTGGCGACGGCATCCGGCGGCGATGCGCAAGGCGACTCGATCGCCAATTTCGCGAACGTCACCGGGGGGGAGGCGGCCGACGCTCTCAGCGGCGACGCCGGCGCCAACAGGATCGACGGCGGCGGCGGCGACGACACCATCGAGGGCGGCGGCGGCAACGACGTGCTCGTCGGCGGCGCCGGCAACGATACGCTGTCCTACGCGCACGACGCCGCCGGCGTCACGGTCAATCTCGCGCTCACATCGGCGCAGAAGACCGGCGGCGAGGGCACCGATACCGTTTCCGGCTTCGAGAACTTGACCGGCGGTTCGGGCAACGACGTCCTCACCGGAAATAATGCGGCCAATACGATTGGCGGCGGCGACGGCGACGATGTCCTGACCGGCGGCCTCGGCAACGACACGCTCACCGGCGGCGCCGGCAACGACCTGTTCAGCTTCACCGCCAAGACTCAAGGCGGCGATATCATCACGGATTTCGACAACACGTCGCAGGCCGACTCGATCGCGATCCTGAAGTCCGGTTTTGGCATCAATCACGCGGTGGCGCTGGGCGCCGGCAACGGCTTCGATTTTGCAGCGCATTATTTCGTCAGCGGCGCCTCGCCGGTGGCCACCGAGACCGGTCACGGCCAATTCCTGTTCGATGAAACCAGCCACGAGCTGTTCTGGGACAGCGATGGCTTGGGCAGCCACGCGGCAACGCTGCTGGCAACGTTCAGCAACGGCGCGACGCTGCACGCCACCGATTTCGATCTGAAATGATCGGGCGATCGGCCGAGGCGCCGCGCCGTCGCCGGCGCAGCACTAGTGATAGCCCGCGTCCTCGCGCACCTTGCCGCGGAACAGCCAATAGACGAAGGCGAAATAGCCGAGGATCATCGGCAGCAGGAACAGCGTGCCGAGCAGCATGAAAATCTGGCTCGCCGGCGCCGCCGCGGTGTCCCAGATGCTGAGCGAAGGCGGCACCAGATAGGGAAAATTGGAAATGACCAGGCCGAGATAGCCGAGCAGAAACAGCGCGACGGCCGCAAGAAACGGCGGCACCTCGTAGCCCTTGCCGATCCAGCGCCAGCAGCCATAGGCGAGGAGCGCCGTCACCGCCGGCACCGGCCACAGGAAAAGGACGTTCGGCAGCGAAAACCAGCGCTCGGCGATGCGCGGCTGCGACAGCGGCGTCCACAGGCTCACCGCCGCCATGAAGGCGAGCACGGCGAGCAGCGCCGATCTGCTTTGCCGGCGCGCGCGCTCGGCCAGGGCGCCCTCCGTCTTGATCAGCAGCCAGGTGGCGCCGAGCAGCGCATAGCCCGCGATCAGCGCCAGGCCGCAGAGCAGGCCGAAAGGCGTCGCCCAGTCGAGGGGGCCGCCGGCATAGGCGCCGTTTTCGACCTTCACGCCCTGGATCAGGCCGCCGAGGATCACGCCCTGCGCGAAGGCGGCGAGCGTCGAGCCAAGGGCAAAGGCGGCGTTCCACAAGGTCTTGCTGCGCGACACGTGGCGGAATTCGAAAGCGACGCCGCGGAACACCAGCGCCACCAGCATCACGATCACCGGGATATAGTGCGCCGGCATGATGACCGAGTAGGCCTGCGGGAAGGCCACGAATAATCCGGCGCCGCCGAGCACGAGCCAGGTTTCGTTGCCGTCCCAGTACGGTCCGATCGACTGCGCCATCAGGTCGCGCTCGTGCTCGCCGCGCGCGAAGGGGAACAGCACGCCGATGCCGAGATCGAAGCCGTCAAGGATCACATACATGGCCACCGCGGTGCCGATGACGGCGGCCCAGATCGGCGGCAGATACCATTCCATGCCCCGTCTCCCTCAGCGCTGGAACGCCTGGCGGCCGTCGTCTTGCGCCGCCGCAATCGGGCTCGCGGAGAAACGTCCGGTCTCGGCGACGTCGCGCGGACCCTGCGCGATCAGCCGGTTGATGTAGTAGATGCCGAACGAGAACACGACGCCGTAGGCGAGCACGAACAAAGCCAGGGTGCCGGCGATGCTCGCGCCCGGCACCGGCGAATTGGCGTTGGCGGTGCGCAACAGGCCCTGCACCAGCCAGGGCTGGCGGCCGCATTCGGTCGTCACCCAGCCGGCGATGACCGCGACGAAGCCGACCCACCAGGTCCGCGCCGCCAAATGCAAATACCACCGCGTCTCGAACAGCCTGCCGCGCCACCACATCAAGGCGCCGTAGAGGGCCGCAGCGATCATCAGCAGGCCGAGCCCCACCATGACGCGGAAGGCGAAGAAGACGACGGCCACCGGCGGGCGGTCGGCCGGCGGCACGCTCGTCAAGCCCGGAAACAGGCCGTTGAATTGGTGGGTCAGGATGAGCGAGGAGCCGTGCGGGATCGACAGCGCGAAACGGTTGCTCTCCGTTTTTTCGTCGGGCCAGGCGAACAGCTCCAGATCGCCGGGCTTGGAGCCGTCCCAGTGGCCCTCCATGGCGGCGACCTTGATCGGCTGGTGACGCAGCACGTTGAGCCCGTGCTGATCGCCGATCAGCAGCTGGAGCGGCGCCAAAATCGCCGTCAGACCGATGGCCATGCGCAGCATCGTGCGCGCCTCGTCGAGGTGCCTGCCGGCGAGCAGATAGCGCGCGCCCACCGCCAGCACCACGAAACCGGTGGTCAGGTAGGCGGCGTTGAGCATGTGGGCGAAGCGATAGGGGAAGCTCGGGTTGAAGATGATCTTGAGCCAGTCGAGCGGGTAGGCGACGCCGTTGCGCAGCTCGTAGCCGGCCGGCGTCTGCATCCAGCTGTTGGCGGACAGGATCCAGAACGCCGACATCGCCGTGCCGAGGGCGACGATGGCCGCCGACAGCACATAGAGCCAGGGCGGCACGCGGCTGAAGCCGAACAGCAGCACGCTGAGAAACGTCGCCTCGAGAAAGAAGGCGGCGAGCACCTCGTAGCCGAGCAGCGGTCCCAGCACGTTGCCGGTCATGGCCGAGAAGCGGCTCCAGTTGGCGCCGATCTGATAGGACAGCACGACCCCCGACACCACGCCCATGGCGAAGGACACGGCGAAGATCTTGGTCCAGAACCGCATCAGCCGCTGATAGCGGTCGTTGCCGGTGCCCAGCCACAGCCCGCCGAGCGTCGCGATATAGGCCGACAGCCCGATGGTGAAGCTCGGAAAGATGATGTGGAAGATGATGGTGAAGGCAAATTGCAGCCGCGCGAGCAGAACGGAATCCATCGGCAGCCTCCCGGCGGCACGGCCATCGCTTCCCTACAAACGGCCATCGCTTCCCTACAAGGCGCGACGGCCGGCTCGCGTTCCATCAGGCCCCGGACCCAAGGGGCTTGCCCCAGTCTAGGCCCTTCGCCCCGGCATCCACAGTATCGACGGCATCCGCAGCATCCACAGCATCCACAGCATCCACAGCATCCACGGCATCCACAGCATCCACAGCCGTGCCTGTCGCACCCCTGACCCCCGCGTTAGGCTGCCCGTCCGGGCAGCCAACGGGGAGTGCAAATGGCCAAGGCAGCAAAGCAGGCGGAGCACGAGGCGCCGATCGTGCCGTGGCTCTACCGCTATTTCGATCTCAAGGCTCAGCGCACCGATATCCGCACCGAATTCATCGCCGGCCTGACCACATTCCTGACGATGGTTTACATCGTTTTCGTCAACCCGGCGATCCTCGGCAAAACCGGCATGGATACCGGCGCGGTGTTCGTCGCCACCTGCGTCGCCGCGGCGGTGAGCACCATGGTGATGGCGCTCTATGCCAACTACCCGATCGCGCTCGCCCCCGGCATGGGCATCAATGCCTTCTTCGCCTTCACCGTGGTCTTGACCTACAAATATACCTGGCAGCAGGCGCTCGCCGCGGTGTTCTGCTCGGGCGTGCTGTTCTTCCTGATCTCGGTATTCCGCATCCGCCAATACGTCATCGATTCAATTCCGCACAACTTGAAGCTCGCGACCTCGGCGGGCGTCGGGCTTTTCCTCGGCATCATCGCGCTCGAGGAATCCAAAGTGGTGGTCGCGCATCCGGCGACGCTGGTCACGCTCGGCGACATGAAGAACCCGGTCGCCTATCTGATGCTGCTCGGCTTCGTGCTGATCGCGGCGCTCAACTATCGCCGCATCGTCGGCGGCACGCTGATCGGCATATTGGCGGTGACCGCCATCGGCCTGCCGTTCGGCCTGGCGCAGTTCAACGGCATCGTCTCGCTGCCGCCGTCGATCGCGCCGACCTTGCTGCAGCTCGACTTCTCGCGGGTGTTCGAGGGCACCTTCCTGATCGTGGTATTCTCGATTCTGTTCATCGACGTCTTCGACAATGCCGGCACGCTGATCGGCGTCACCCATCGCACCGGGCTGATGAAGAACGGCAAGCTCGCGCGCATGAAAGAGGCGCTGATCTCCGACTCCTTTGCCGCCATGTTCGGCGCGGCGATCGGCACCTCGACCACGACCAGCTATATCGAAAGCGCGGCGGGCGTCGCCGCCGGCGGCCGCACCGGCCTTACCGCCGCTTTCGTGTCGCTGTTTTTCCTGGCCGCGCTGCTGTTTGCGCCGCTCGCCGGCATGATCCCGGCCTATGCGACCTCGGCGGCGCTGCTCTATGTCGCCTGCGTGATGACGCGCGGCCTGGCAGAGATCGAGTGGGACGACGTTACCGAATATGCCCCCGCGGTGGTCGCGGCCATCAGCATGCCGCTGACCTATTCGATCGCCACCGGCATCGGTCTCGGCTTCATCACCTATACGGTGGCGAAGATCCTGGCCGGCAAATGGCAAGAGGCGTCGCCCGCGGTGATGGTGCTGGCGGTGCTGTTCGCCATCAAGTTCGCGGTGACGGGCTAGCGGCCAGGGGTGGTAATCGGCGCGGTCAGCCGTAGGCCGAGATAGCTCGGCTTCAACACCGGCTCGCTCGGCGCCTTGTTGAGCACGGCCTGGCCGTTTGATTCGAAGCCGACCGGCGGGGTCGGGTCCTTCTTGTCGGCATCGATGTGCAGCGTGTTGTCGCCGAAGCGGAACTGGTCGGGCAGCTTCAGGTCGGGGGTCTGATCGCCCGGCTCGTAGCCGTGCGAGCTCTGGTCAATTCCGAGCGCCGAGGGCGGCAGCTCGGTCGTCTTTAGCCCGACCGATCGCCGCGCCGATTTTTTCGCGGGCGCGGGCTTTGCCGGAACGGCCGCCGGCGGGCGCAAGCCGTCCTCGCCCGCCACAGCCGCGCCGCCGGTGAAAGCAACGGCAAGGACGGCTGACATCAGCAGGGAAAGGCCGGAACGGTGCTTCGCGAACGGCATGGAATCTCGGTAGCAAAATTCGATTGAACCCGCCAGCGCCGGCGACCGTTCAGGCGCCGAGCGCCTTTTTTATGGCAAGGAAGTCACGCCAGGCGAAACGCTTTTGCAGCGGGCTGCGCAGCAGGAATGCAGGGTGGAAGGTCGGCATGGCGTCAATTTTACGCGTTCCGGTGTCGAATTTATACCAGCGGCCGCGCGTCTTAGTGATGCCGTCCTTGATGCCGAGCAAGGCCTGCGCCGACGGCCCGCCGAGGCAGACGAGAATATCGGGATCGGCGAGTTCGATCTGGCGCAGGATGAAAGGCAGGCAGATCTGCTGTTCCTGCGGCGTCGGCGTGCGGTTTCCCGGCGGACGCCAGGGCACGATGTTGGCGATGTAGACTTTGCTGCGGTCGAGGCCGATCGCCGCCAGCATGCGATCGAGCAACTTGCCCGAGCGGCCGACGAAAGGCAGGCCCTCAAGATCTTCGTCTCGCCCGGGCGCCTCGCCGACCAGCATCAGCTTGGCCTGCGGATTGCCGTCGGCGAAGACGAGCTGGGTGGCGGTCGCCTTTAACGCGCAGCCGTCGAAGCGCTCAAGGATGGCGCGCAGCTCGGCGAGGTTTTGCGCGCTTCTGGCCGCCTCTCGGGCGGCCATGGCGGCCTCGTCGGGGGCAATCAAATTGTTTCCCTCCCCTGAAAGGGAAGGGTGGTCCGCGCGAGGCGCGGGCCGGGTGGGGGCATCTGCCCTGACGGGGCCCCCCATCCGGCGAGCTTCGCTCGCCGACCTGCCCCTTGCAGGGGGCGGTTGCGGAGCATCGGTCGCCGCGAAGCGATCCACCGGTTCCTCGCCGAGCAGTGCGTCGACGCCGGCTTCCCGGTAGAAGTCGATGAGATCGGCAAGCCGTTTGTCAGGCATCATTGTTGCATTCTAGCATGGCAAGACGGGCCGCTCAGGCGCCGCTGTGCAAAACCGGAAAGCGAGGAACCGATGGCCGAACTCCCCCCGCGCGAATCGATGGAGTTCGACGTGGTGATCGTCGGCGCAGGCCCCGCGGGTCTTGCGGCCGCCATCCGCCTCAAGCAGATCGATACCGGCATCAATGTCGTCGTCGTGGAGAAGGGCTCTGAGGTCGGCGCCCATATTCTCTCCGGCGCGGTGATCGATCCCGTCGGCCTCGACCGGCTGCTGCCGGAATGGCGCGGCGAGGATACGCCGATCAAGACGGCGGTGACCGACGACCGCTTCTATTATCTGACCGGGTCGGGCGCGCTGCGGTTGCCGAATGTCATCATGCCGCCGCTGATGAGCAACCACGGCAATTTCATCGTCTCGCTCGGCAGCGTCTGCCGCTGGCTTGCGACCAAGGCGGAAGCGCTCGGCGTCGAGATCTATCCGGGCTTTGCCGCCGCCGAAGTGCTCTATGACGAAAACGGCGCGGTCGCCGGCGTCGCCACCGGCGACATGGGCGTCGGCAAGTCGGGCGAGGCGAAGGACTCCTTCACGCGCGGCATGGAGCTGCGCGCCAAATACACGCTGTTCGCGGAAGGCGCGCGCGGCAATCTCGGCAAGCAGCTGATCGCCCGGTTCGCGCTCGCCGAGGCCAGCGAGCCGCAGAAGTTCGGCCTGGGGCTGAAGGAGCTCTGGCAGGTCGCCCCCGACAGGCACCGCAAGGGCCTGGTGCAGCATTCGTTCGGCTGGCCGCTTTCCAATTCGACCGGCGGTGGCTCGTTCCTCTATCACCTAGATGACAATCTGGTGTCGGTCGGCTTCGTCGTCCATCTCAATTACGCCAATCCGTATCTGTCGCCGTTCGAGGAATTCCAGCGCTTCAAGACGCACCCCCTGGTGCGCGACACGTTCGCCGGCGGCAAACGCCTGGCCTATGGCGCGCGCGCCTTGACCGAGGGCGGCTACCAATCGGTGCCGAAGCTTTCGTTCCCGGGTGGCGCGCTGATCGGCTGCGATGCCGGATTCATGAACGTGCCGCGCATCAAGGGCAGCCATAACGCCATGCTCTCCGGCATCATGGCGGCGGAAGCCGCCGCCGGCGCGCTGGCGGCGGGCCGCCGCCACGATGCGCTTGCGGATTACGACGCAGGCTGGCGCTCGTCCGTCATCGGCAAGGACCTTTGGCGCGTGCGCAACGCCAAGCCGCTGTGGTCGAAGTTCGGCACCATGCTCGGCATCGCGCTCGGCGGTCTCGACATGTGGACGAACACGTTCGGCTTTTCGCTGTTCGGCACGGTCGGCCACGGCAAGCCCGATTACGCGAGCCTCAAGCCGGCCGCGCAATGCGCGCCGATCGCCTATCCTAAGCCCGACGGCAAGCTCACCTTCGACCGGCTCTCCTCGGTGTTCCTGTCCAACACCAATCACGAAGAGGACCAGCCGCCGCATCTGAAGGTCAAGGACTTGGGTCTGCAGAAGTCGTCGGAACACGACATCTTCGCCGGTCCCTCGGCGCGCTATTGCCCGGCGGGGGTGTACGAATGGGTCGAGGAGGCGGGCAGCCCGAAATTCGTCATCAACGCGCAGAATTGCGTCCACTGCAAAACCTGCGACATCAAGGATCCGAATCAGAACATCACCTGGGTGCCGCCGGAGGGCGGCGGCGGGCCGAATTATCCGAACATGTGATTGTCACGGTGCCGCGCCACGATGCTGCCTCTATCAGGGCTTTCAAGCAGGTTGCGCTAGGCGGGCGTGGCGTTCTTGCGGGGGCGGCGCAAAAAGGCCATTCTGCCTTGACCCCCGCGGCCGACGGCGCGCTTAGCGGTCAAGCCGCCTCATTGGAGCATAGTCCGTGACATTCCTGAGCTTCGCCCGGTATCTGGCCGGCAGCGCGCTGGCCGTCGCGCTGGTGGGCGCCCCGCAAATTCTCGCCGCCCAAGGGCCATCGCGTGAGGATCTTGCCGGCGTGACCGCCTCCGGCAGCTACCTGGCCGCACGTCACGCCGGGCAGATGCGCGATGCCGAAGCGGCCGCAGCCTATTATCGCGCCGCCCTCAAGCTCGATCCGAGCAATGTCGAACTGCGCGACCGCGCCTTCCTGTCGCTCCTGGTCGGCGGTGACGTCGAGCAGTCGGTCGGCTTTGCCGAGCGCATCGCGCGCGCCAACAAAGGCGACCGCGTTGCCCGTCTGGTGCTCGGCGTGCACGCGCTGAAGCAGAAACACTACGCGGTTGCCCGGCAGGAAGCCGCGCAATCCGTGCGCGGCCCGATCACCGATCTCGCCGCCACGCTGCTGACGGCCTGGAGCCTATACGGCGCCGGCGACGCCAAGGGGGCGATCGCCGCCATCGACAAGCTGACCGGGCCGGACTGGTACGCGATCTTCAAGGACCTGCATGCCGGCATGATCCTCGATCTCGCCGGCAACAAGGCCGAGGCCGGCAAACGGCTGGAAAACGCCTACAAGCTCGATTCCTCGGCGCTGCGGGTGGTCGAGGCCTATGGCAGCTGGCTGTCGCGCAACAAGACCGCCAAGGAGGCGCAGGATATTTTCGAGGCTTTTGACAAGGTGCTGCCGAACCATCCGCTGGTGATGGAATCGCTCGACAAGCTCAAGGCCGGCGAGAAATTGCCGCAGCTTGTCAATTCCGCCCAATCCGGCGCCGGCGAGGCGCTGTACGGGCTCGGCGCCTCGCTCGGCCGCCGCGGCGGCGAGGACCTCGGTCTCGTCTATCTCCAGCTCGCGCTTTATCTCGCCCCCAATCATCCGCTGGCGCTGTTGTCGCTTGCCGATCTCTACGAGGCGCTCAAGAAGCCGGATCTGGCGATCGAGGTCTACAAGCGTGTGCCGGCGAACTCGCCGTTGCACCGCAACGCCGCCATCCAGATGGCCGCCAATCTCGACACGCTCGACCGCGCCGACGAGGCCGAAAAGCAGCTCGGTGCGCTGATCAAGGAGCGCCCGAAGGACCTCGAAGCCATCACCGCGCTCGGCAACGTGCAGCGCGGGCACAAGAAGTTCGCCGAATGCGCGGATACCTACGGCAAAGGCATCGCCACGCTTGAGCACCCGGAAAAGAACAACTGGGTGATCTTCTATTTCCGCGGCATCTGCTACGAGCGGTCGCATCAGTGGCCCAAGGCCGAGGCCGACCTGCAGGAGGCCCTCAAGCTCTTCCCCGAGCAACCCCACGTGCTCAACTATCTCGGCTATTCCTGGATCGACCAGGGCGTGAAGCTCGACGAAGGCATGGACATGATCAAGCGCGCCGTCCAGCAGCGCCCGGACGACGGCTACATCGTCGACTCGCTCGGCTGGGCCTATTATCGGCTCGGCAATTACGAGGAAGCGGTCAAGCAGCTCGAACGCGCCATCGAGCTCAAACCGGAAGACCCGACCATCAACGACCACCTCGGCGACGCCTATTGGCGGATCGGGCGCGTGCTCGAGGCCCGCTTCCAGTGGGCCCACGCGCGCGACCTCAAGCCCGATCCGGAAGACCTGCCGAAGATCGAAGACAAGCTGAAGAACGGCTTGCCCGAGGAAACCTCCTCGCAGGCCAAGGCCGCCCCGGAGAAGAAGGGCGGCAACGGCGGCTGATCGTTCTGGGTCATGCCGGGCCAGCGAGGTGCGGCCTTCGGCCGACCCGGCGGCAGGCTTGTGCCGGGCATCGACGTCTTTTACAGCAGCATGAATGTCATGGATGGCCGGGACAAGCCCGGCCATGACGTTCTCGATACGCGTCACTTTGGATCTATCGTGAGCGACCCGCTGATCGAAAAGGCGCCGGCCAAGATCAACCTGACGCTGCGCGTGCTCCGCCGCCGCGAGGACGGCTACCACGAGCTTGAAAGCCTGGTGGCATTTGCCGGTCTCGCCGACAAGCTCGATCTCGAGCCGGGCGCGGGCGCCACGCTCGAGGTCTCCGGCCCCTATGCCGCGGCCTGCGGCGCGGCCGCCGACAATCTGATCCTCAAGGCGCATGCCGCGCTGCGCCACCGCGTGCCTGGGCTCACGGCCGGCCGCTTTTTGCTCGACAAGCAGCTGCCGGTCGCGGCCGGCATTGGCGGCGGCTCGGCCGATGCGGCGGCGGCCCTGCGCCTGCTGGCGCGCGCCAATGGACTTGCCCGCGACGATGCGCGCCTTGCCGCCGCCGCGCTTGCGACCGGCGCCGATGTCCCGGTCTGTCTCGGCGCGGCCGCGCGCATCATGCGCGGCGTCGGCGAATTGTTGTCGGAACCGATCGCCTTGCCGGAGCTGCCGGCGGTGCTGGTCAATCCGGGCGTGCCGGTTGCCACGCGCGCTGTTTTCGAAGCCTTCGCCGGAATGCAGGGCAGCAAGCAGCCGCTGAAGAACCTGCCGCGCGGCCGCGACGCCATGATCGAGTTTCTGACGCGTCACGGCAACGATCTCACCCAGGCGGCCATCGCCTGCGCGCCGGTCGTCTCCGAGGTGCTGATCGCGCTGCGCGCGCTGCCCGGCATGCAGCTTGTGCGCATGTCGGGCTCGGGACCGACCTGTTTTGCCCTGTTTCGTTCGGCGGGCGAAGCGCAGGCGGCGGCGCAGCGGCTCGCCGCCGAGCGCAAGGACTGGTGGGTGCGGGCGACGACGCTGTCGTGAGCCCCCGCGCCTAGTGGGCGCGGCCGATACAGAAGGCGACGGCCTCCTCGAGCGCCGTCTTGACCGCCGACGGCGGCACCAGCGCCAGCGCGTCATTGGCGATGGCGCCGTAGTGGCGGGCGCGGCCGACAGTGTCCTCGATAGCGTGATGCTTGGCCATCAAGGCGATCGCCGTATCGAGATCGCCGTCGCGCACATCGCCGTCGCCGAGCGTGCGGTTCCAGAATTCGCGCTCGCTGGCGGTGCCGCGGCGGAACGACAGCACCACCGGCAGGGTGATCTTGCCCTCGCGGAAATCGTCGCCGACATTCTTGCCGAGCTTGGCCGACTTGCCGCCGTAATCGAGGGCGTCGTCGATCAGCTGAAAGGCGATGCCGAGGTTCATGCCGAAGGAGCGGCAGGCGGCCTGCTCGGCCTTTTCGCGGGCGGCGAGCGCGGGGCCCACCTCGCAGGCGGCGGCGAACAGCTCGGCGGTCTTGGCGCGGATCACGGCCAGATATTCGTCCTCGTTGGTGGCGGTGTTCTTGGCGGCGCCGAGCTGCATGACTTCGCCTTCGGCGATCACCGCGGCGGCGGAGGAGAGAATATCGAGCGCGTGCAGATTGCCGACCTCGACCATCATCTTGAAGGCCTGGCCGAGCAGGAAGTCGCCGACCAGCACGCTCGCCTCGTTGCCCCACAGCATGCGGGCGGCGAGCTTGCCGCGGCGCATGTCGCTCTCGTCGACCACGTCGTCGTGCAGCAGCGTCGCGGTGTGCATGAATTCGACCGCGGCGGCGAGCTTGATGTGGCCGTCGCCGCCGTAGCCGGAAAGCTTCGCCATCGCCAAAGTCAGCATCGGCCGCAGCCGCTTGCCGCCCGACGAGATCAGGTGATTGGCGACCTCGGGGATCATGGTCACCTGCGAGCCGGTGCGGGCGAGGATCGCCGCGTTGACTCGCTCCATGTCCGGTGCCACCAGTTCGGCGAGCCGGTCGAGCGATGCCGGGTGCGGGCTTTCGAAGGGAACGATGACGGCCAAAAGACTGCTCCGCGATGGAAAAGACCTGCGGAGCATAGAAACGCTGCGTTAAGGCGGCAAGTGCATTAGAGTGCCGCATCACCGCGAATTGACGCAATCCAGCGGGGGCCTCATTGGCGAAAAAGACTTCCAGACCTGCGCCCCGCGCGAGCGCCGATTTCGAGCGTCACAGGATTGCGGTGCTTGTCCCCTGCTACAACGAGGAGGCCGCAATCGGCAAAGTTGTGCGCGATTTCCGCGCCGCGCTGCCGGCGGCGACCGTCTTCGTCTACGACAACAATTCGACCGACCGCACCGCCGAGGTCGCCCGCGCCGCCGGCGCCGAGGTTTTCCGGGAAAGGCACCAGGGCAAGGGCTTCGTGGTGCGGCGCATGTTCACCGACGTCGAGGCCGACATCTACGTCCTGGTCGACGGCGACGGCACCTATGACGCGCCGAGCGCGCAGGCGATGATCGCGCGGCTGCTCGAGGACCGCCTCGACATGGTGGTCGCGAGCCGCGTGCATCGCGATCAATCGGCATACCGGGCCGGCCACGTCACCGGCAACCGCCTGCTCACCGGCTTCGTCGCCTCGGTGTTCGGCCCGACCTTCAAAGACATGTTGTCCGGCTACCGGGTGTTCTCGCGCCGCTTTGTGAAATCGTTTCCGCTGTTGTCGTCGGGCTTCGAGATCGAGACCGAGCTTACCGTTCATGCGCTCGAGCTCGGCCTCGCGGTCGCCGAGATCGACGCGCCCTATTATGCGCGCGCCGAAGGCTCCGCCTCCAAGCTCAACACCTGGAGCGACGGTTTCCGTATCCTCAGGACCATCATCAGGCTCTATCGCGCCGAGCGGCCGCTGTCGCTGTTCACGGGCATCGGCCTTGCCCTTGGCATCGCTTCGCTCGGCTTTGCCGTGCCGATCTTCATCACCTATTTCGAAACCGGCCTGGTGCCGCGGCTGCCGACCGCGGTGCTGTCGACTGGACTGATGCTGCTCGCCTTCCTGTCGATCGCCGTCGGCTTGATCCTCGATACGGTCACGCGCGGGCGGCGCGAGGCGAAGCTGTTCGCTTATCTTTCGCATCGCGCGCCGGGCGAAGAACGCCGCCGGGGACAGCCATGAAAGAGCTCGTGCGCACCAACGACATGGTGCTGGTGTCGGCCGTCGGCGCGCTGCTCGACGGCGCCAAGATTCCGCACATGGTGCTCGACCAGAACATGAGCGTGCTGGAAGGCTCGCTCGGCGTTCTGCCGCGCCGCATTCTGGTGGCGGAGGATGATCTCGCCGCGGCGCGGCGGCTGCTCACCGATGCCGGGCTGGGCCACGAGCTGCGCCCCGATGCCCGCTGACCAGGACGCGCTGAAGACGAGCGAAGATGCGGTGCTCGGCGGCCGCCTCAGGTTGCGCCAGCCGCTCGTCGGCCACCGCGTCGGCCACGATGCCATTCTGCTCGCGGCTGCGACCGGCGGCCGCGCCGGCGAACACGCCGTCGATCTCGGCGCCGGCGTCGGCGCCGCGGGGCTGGCGCTGGCCATGCGCGTGCCTGCACTCAAGGTGACACTGGTGGAGATCGACGCCGCGCTGAGCGCGCTTGCCGCCGACAATGCGCGGACGAACAGTTTGGCCGACCGCGTGCGCGCGGTCACCTGCAACGCCGAAGACGTGAACGCCCTGGCCGCTGCCGGGCTCGCGGGGGCTTGCGCCGATCGCGTGCTGATGAACCCGCCGTTTCAGGATGCGGCGCGGCACAACGTCTCACCCGACGCCTTGCGGCGTCTCGCCCATGCCGGCGGGCCGGGTCTGCTTGCGCGCTGGATTGCCGCGGCTGCGTTTCTGCTCAGGACGGGCGGCGCGTTGACCTTGATCTGGCGCGCCGACGAGGTCGACGCCGTCCTCGCCGCCCTGGCGCCCGGCTTTGGCGGCGCCGCCGTGCTGCCGGTTGCACCGCGCGAGGGCGCACCCGCCATCCGCATGCTGGTGCGCGCGGTCAAGGGCGGCGCCGGCGCGCCGCATTATCGCGCTGCGCTCAACCTCAATGATGCGCGGGGTCGGCCGAGCGAGGCGGCGGAGACCGTTTTACGGGGTGGACAAACCTTGGTGCTTGCCGAGGACGAAGGGTGATTAGGTGATTCGCCGCCTAAAATTTACGCGGCAGACGCACGAATTGGCGCCAGCGCCGGTCGACCAATTGGCGCCGCATGCGCGTCAGGTTTTCGTCGGTGAGGTGCGAAAGCACAACAACCGCGCCAATAAGCATGAACAATAGGGTGAGCTTGGGATCCATTGCGTCTTTCCGTCGTCGTAGCCGGCTTAGAGTGCAATGCAAGAACTATTCCAAGGCCCGACAATGATCGGTTAATGACATTTCGGGGGACTTCGCTCACAAACGGGTGAGGCTGGCTCTCCCGGCGTAACAGGCGCATAAACATCGACCCATGCCGAATATTTTTGCAGAAACTCTAGGCCCTTTGCGTGTGCTGCTGCCGGCGCGGCTGCGCCCCGACATTCCGGTGGTGCCGGTGGTACGGCTGTCCGGTGTCATCGGCGTGGCGACGCCGCTGCGACCGGGGCTGTTGCTGTCGACCGCGGCCAAGACGCTCGAGCGCGCATTCTCGGTTGCCAACGCGCGCGCGGTTGCGCTCATCATCAATTCGCCCGGCGGCTCGCCGTCGCAGTCGCACCTGATCTACCGGCGCATCCGCGACCTGGCGGCGGAGAAGAAGCTGCCGGTCATCGCCTTTGTCGAGGACATCGGCGCCTCCGGCGGCTACATGCTCGCCTGCGCCGCCGATGAAATCTTCTGCGATCAGTTTTCCATCGTCGGCTCGATCGGCGTGGTCGGCGGCTCGTTCGGGTTTACCAAACTGATGGACAAGCTCGGCATCGAGCGGCGCCTCTACACATCGGGCGAGCACAAGGCGATGCTCGATCCGTTCCTGCCGGAGGATCCCGGCGACGTGAAACGTCTCAAGGCGATTCAGAAAGACATCCACGAGCGCTTCATCGCGCTGGTGAAGGAGCGCCGTGCCGGCAAGCTGAAGGGGCCGGAAAAGACCCTTTTCTCCGGTGAGTTCTGGACCGCGCCGAAGGCGATCGAGCTCGGCCTTGCCGATGCCATCGGCGACGTGCGCGGCGTGCTGCGCGCCCGTTACGGCGACAAGCTGCGCACGCCGCTCATCTCGGCCGAGCGCAGCCTGTTCGGCCGCAAGCTGCAGGGCGTCGGCGCAGCGCCGGATTTCGGCCTCCCCGACGATCTGGTATCGGCGCTCGAGGCCCGCGCGCTGTGGGCGCGGTACGGGCTGTGACCTACTTGACCGGCTTGTTGCCGAACAGCTTGGCGACCGCCGCCACTTGCGCCCGCTGCTGGGCGATCGACTCGGCGAACTCCTTGCCGTCGCCGGGACTGACGACCTGCGCGGTCGCCGTCATCCGCTGAACGATCTGCGGATCCTTGGCCGCCTCGCTCACGTCGGCGGCGATCTTGTCGCGCACGGCCTGCGGCATGTCCGCGGTCGCGAAGTAGCCGACCAGACCGTCGAACTCGAGCGAGGGATAGCCTTCCTCCAGAGCGGTCGGCACGTTGGGGATGGTGGTGGCGCGCTCGTGATTGGTGACGGCGAGGACCTTGACCCGTCCAGCTTCCACCTGCGGGCGCACGATCGCATAAGCGGGCATGTAGACCTGGATGGTGCCGGCGGCGAGGTCGGCGGCGGCGCCGGCGGGGTTCTTGTAGGGCACCTTGGTCATCTGCAGGCCGACGCTGTGCAGAAAGCCGGCGAAGACGAAATCGGTGAAGCCGGTCGCAGTCGTCCAATTCAGCTGGCCAGGCTTGGCCTTCGCCAGCGCCTCCAGTTCCTTGAGCGAATTGACGTTGAGCGAGGCTGGTACGCTGACCGCGACCACCGTCTTCGACACGCGGGCGACCGGGATGAGATCCTTCGGATCGTAGGGCAGCTTGTCGTGGAAATAGGGATGCGCGGTGAAAGAACTCACCGGCGTCACCAGCAAGGTATGGTCGTCGTGGGCGCCGAGGAAGCTGGTGATGGCGACCATGCCGTCGCCGCCGGGGCGGTTTTCCACGACCACGGGCTGGCCCCATTTGGCCGAGAGCTTGTCGCCGAACAGCCGCGCACCGATGTCGACGCCGCTGCCGGCGCCCAGTGTGACAATGAATCGCACCGGCCGCGACGGCCAGGAATCCGCTGCAAAGGTCGGCGACGTCAGCAGGAAGACGCCGGCAAGCGCCGACAAGGCGCGGCTGAACTTGATGCGATTGTGCATTTGACATCCTCCCCATTGCCGGCCGGCGATTCCCGAGCGATCGCCGTTGCGGCCACCATTAAGTTTAGTTCATTTGCGGCGAGATTTGCCAGCGCCCGGGAAATACGTGGCTTCAGGGCGCGCTGTTGCTATAGTGCCGCGGTCCGCGGGCCGCGAAATTGCCCAGATTGCTTGGAAAAGTTGCCCAAGCAGACAAGGAGCCGATCATGCCGACGTTTCTGCTGTCGCCCCTGGTGAAATGGACACTGATCGCCGCCGGCGGCGTCATGGTGGTGCACTGGGTCGTGAAGGAAACGCGCCGGATCAACGAAGAGCTGGAGCGCGCCAGGCGCGCGGCGCGGATTTCCGATCGCGAGGCGCGGCCGACGTTGCGGCGCGATCCCTCGACCGGGGAGTACCGGCTCTAGCGGCTGACGCTTTCTTTGTTGGTGATGAGCGCGCCGAAGAACAGCGCGAACAACGCCAAACCGACCATTTCGAACGCCAGCATCGCGAACCCTCCGCCGGGATGACCGCTTTTTGCCCGTCGGCTCCGGATGTAGCGATTTCGGTTCAAAGACTCGTAAAAAGCCGCCGACTTGACCCCCTATAGGGCCGCCGATACGGTCCCTTCGATTCCCGTGCTTAAGAATTGGTATCCAAAACTCGGCTGACGCTGCCCGGGACCACATGCCCTCAGACAATTTGGACCCCGCGCGCTCGTTTCAGGGCCTCATTCTCACGCTGCAACGGTATTGGGCGGAGTGGGGCTGCGTGATTTTGCAGCCTTACGACATGGAAGTCGGCGCCGGCACCTTCCATCCTGCCACCACGCTGCGCGCACTGGGGCCGAAACCGTGGCGGGCGGCCTATGTGCAGCCCTCGCGGCGGCCGAAAGACGGCCGCTATGGCGAGAATCCCAACCGGCTGCAGCACTATTACCAGTTCCAGGTGACGCTGAAGCCGTCGCCGGACGACATCCAGGAGCTTTATCTTAACTCCCTGAAAACCATAGGCATCGACCCCGGCATCCACGACATCCGCTTCGTCGAGGACGATTGGGAAAGTCCGACGCTGGGGGCCTGGGGGCTCGGCTGGGAATGCTGGTGCGACGGCATGGAGGTGACGCAATTCACCTATTTCCAGCAGGTCGCCGGCTTCGAGTGTGCGCCGGTGACCGGCGAGATCACCTACGGGCTCGAGCGGCTGGCCATGTATGTGCAGGGCGTCGAGAACGTGTTCGACCTCAACTTCAACGGACTGACCGGCGACAGAAAAGTCACCTACGGCGACGTGTTCCTGCAGGCCGAGCAGGAATATTCGCGGCACAATTTCGAGTTCGCCGACACCGCCATGTTGTTCGAGCAGTTCAAGATGGCGGAAGCGGCCTGCAAGCGCTACCTCGCCGAGGGCTGGAGCGCCGACCACAAGCGCCACAACATGGCGCTGCCGGCCTACGATCAGTGCATCAAGGCGAGCCACGTCTTCAATCTGCTCGATGCACGGGGCGTCATCTCGGTGACCGAGCGGCAGAGCTATATCCTGCGCGTGCGTGAGCTCGCCAAGGCCTGCGGCGAGGCCTGGCTCGCCACCGAAGGCGGTGGTGCGTAATGCCCGATCTGTTGCTCGAATTCCTGTCGGAGGAAATCCCCGCGCGCATGCAGGCGCGCGCCGCCGACGATCTGAAGAAGCTGGTCACCGACCGTCTGGCCGAGGCCGGTCTATTCTCTGAAGGCGCTCAGGCGTTTGTTACACCCCGCCGCTTGGTATTGACCGTGCACGGCCTGCCGGCGCGGTCGCCGGATGTGAAGGACGAGCGCAAGGGCCCGAAAGTCGGCGCGCCCGAGCCGGCGATCGCCGGCTTCGTCAAGGCAGCGGGGTTAAAGTCGATCGCCGACGCCAAGATCCAGCAGGACAAGAAGGGCGATTTCTACGTCGCTGTTATCGAGAAGAAAGGCTTGCCGGCGATTGACGTGATCAAGGACGTCCTCCACGCGACGATCGCGACTTTTCCTTGGCCGAAGTCGATGCGCTGGGGCGCTCAATCGGCGACGCCGGGTTCGTTGTCTTGGGTGCGCCCACTTCATTCAATCGTCGCGACCTTTGGACCGGAAACCGAAGAGCCGGAAATCGTCCCGCTCGATATTGACGGGATCAAGGGCGGCAACGAGACGCGCGGTCACCGTTTCATGGCGCCGGCCGCCTTCAAGGTGAAGCGCTTCGAGGATTACGCCGCGGCCTTGCAGAAGGCCAAGGTGATGCTCGATCCGGCGCGCCGCGCCGGGACCATCCTCGCCGACGCCAAGAACCTCGCTTTCGCCCAAGGCTTCGAACTGGTCGAGGACGAGGGCCTGCTCGCCGAGGTCGCCGGCCTCGTCGAATGGCCGGTGGTGCTGATGGGCTCGTTCGACAAGGCCTATCTCGCGATCCCGGACGAGGTGATCCGCGCCACCATCCGCAACAACCAGAAATGCTTCGTGCTGCGCGACCCGCGCACCGCGAGGCTGGTCAACAAGTTCGTCCTGGTGGCGAACGAGGAAGCAAGCGACGGCGGCAAGGCGATCATCGCCGGCAACGAACGCGTCATTCGCGCGCGGCTCTCCGACGCCAAGTTCTTCTACGACACCGACCTGAAGACGCGGCTGGAGGACCGGCTGCCGAAGTTCGAGCATATCGTCTTTCATGAAAAACTCGGCACCCAGGCCGAGCGCATCGCCCGCATCGTGGCGCTGGCAAAAGAGCTGGCGCCGCTGGTCAAGGCCGATCCGAAAAAAGCCGAGCGCGCCGCGCAATTGTGCAAGGCGGATTTGCTGACCGAGGTCGTCGGCGAATTCCCCGAATTGCAGGGCCTGATGGGTCGCTATTACGCCGAGGCCCAGGGCGAGGACGAGGCGGTGGCCCACGCCATCGAGGATCATTACCGGCCGAAGGGCCCGGACGATCTGGTGCCGTCCGATCCGGTGTCGATTGCGGTCGCGCTTGCCGACAAGATCGACACGCTGGTCGGCTTCTGGGCGATCGACGAGAAGCCGACCGGCTCGAAGGACCC
>Ga0070740_10001558_pt1 | contig 30791 bp, 21 predicted proteins | sample Coa_R2_FD_67286 | JGI IMG/M metagenome (GOLD analysis project Ga0070740, IMG submission 67286) | Surface soil microbial communities from Centralia Pennsylvania, which are recovering from an underground coalmine fire - Coalmine... | ecosystem: Environmental > Terrestrial > Soil > Unclassified ...
GCCGCAAAGCGCCACATCGCGCCCTGCCTCTCTTGCAGGATAACACCGCGTGGGAAGAAGCGTCAAGGGATGAGAGTAGGAGCTAGAATAGCTCATCCTGTATTGTTGCGGCGTCTACCGAGCGTTCTTCTTTCGCCTGTGGAAGCTCTTTCTGAACCTTTTTGTCAGACTTCAAGAAGTTTTTCTTCGCCAACCTGTGCGAGCCAGAGTTTAAGTTCTTCCACGCGTGGGCTGGCGCTGGGTATGCTTTGAACGATACGCAGCAGCGTCTCACGATCCGCGCAATCTGCCTGGCGCAATTTGCCATCTTTGGGCGATTTCATGAGGAAGCGAACAACTTTATGTAGTGTTGCTTCAAAACCCTCAGTCCTGGCACGTTGCTTCATTTTCGGCCAATAGTCATTAGGATCAACACTACCGGTCAATGCACCGATCACATCTACGATGTTATAGTACCAAATGTTATTGCTCTGAATGCGTCGAATTTGTGGGAGCGGAAGAAGGTCGCCGGCTATTTGTTCTGCTTTATCCTGTTGATTCTGATCCATACAAACCTCCCTTTCTATTACCGACAATTTGTCGGTAATAGGCCATGTTGTAAAAAGATGTTTTTTGGCTCGAAAACTTGAGTCGCTCCGATTTATAATAGTACAAATGTTTTGATCATGCAACAAGCAAGCAGTGAAAAACCTCCCCTGGCTATGAAAACAGGAGACTTTTGAAATATAAGACAGCCCCCTATTATTTATCAGGCTCCCGCAGCAGTGCGTAAATACGCACATCAGATTTCGGTATCGCGACCTCGCGCACCAGGCGAAAGCCGTGTTTTTGATAGAAAGGCACGTTGCGTGGATTCTCGGTTTCAAGATAGCAAGGCACCTCTTGCTCCCTGGCCTGCTGAATCACCGTTTCGAGCAGCCTGCCGCCGGTGCCCCGGCCCTGCTTTTCTGGCTCCACGCCCAGCACCCAGAGATACCAGTGCGGTCCGGGCGCTGTGCTGGCGTGCGTCTTGTCGGTGTAGGTCGTGGCATGCAGGGCGCGCCGTAATTCAAGCGGTCCGGGCAGCCAGAGCGTGCCGCTCAGGACGATCCGCAGCAAGCGGCTCACAGAGGGCTCTGTCTGGCCTGGGGGCAGGCAACAGGCCACCCCATCCAGTTCTTCGGTGGTATAAACTGTGCCATAGCGCAGGCAATAACGAATGGCCACGCGAAAAAACGCCGGCAGCTTGCGCCTGCGCCTGACCTCGCTTGGAGAGATATAGGCCATCAGCGGATCATCCTGGAAGGCTCTGCCGAGCAAGCGGGCAGCATGCTCGACCTGAGCAGGTTGCAGAAGAGTCTGGCCGGTGAGCGATTGAGACATGGCGCTTCATCCTTTTTCAGAGTGAGAGTGCATAGGCAGGGGCATCAGCGGATGAATTCTCAAGGAGGGCAGACTTGATCTGCCTCTCCATCTTCTTGAACGGGATTATTCTTTTCCCGGCGCGTTTTCGCCAGAGGTTGCGGCACCTTTCTCCAATTGTGTTGTAGCCTTGCGCACGATCTTCTCCGCGAGTTGCTCGGAGAGCTTCTCCAGCGATTCTGGTAGCATGAGGACCGGCTCCTTCTCTGCGGGCTTCCCATCGCTCTCAGTCAGTTGTGAAGTGCAATAAGGACAGCGCGTGGCCTTGATATTGACCGCCTGGAGGCAGTAGGGGCAGTCGCGCGTTTCATGAACCTCTGTCTCTTTGGGTTTGTAAACCTTCATTAAAGCGTTGACTGGCTGGACCACGAAGAAGTAAAGGATCGCCGCTACGATCAGGAAGCTGATAACCGCATTGATAAATGCACCGACTGCCAGACCTGTACCATAGGGCATAGGGATGACCAGTTTGGAAAGATTGCTTTTTCCGCCCGCTGGGATCAGTGGAGTAATGACATCGCTTACAAAAGAGTTAACCACCGAAGTAAAAGCCGCGCCGATCACAATACCAATGGCCAGATCGACCACGTTGCCGCGTAAAATAAAGGTGCGAAAGCCGCCCAGGCTTTTCAGCGCGCCCCTGCCGACTCTGGTGATATCTTTGAGCAGAATATCGTCGATCTGTGTTTTGCCGGTGGCGACTTCTGTTTGTTCTACCGTAACTTTGGTCTTGATGACGGTAGCATCGCCCTCGTTGGTGTTAGATGTAGACATGGTGAGTATTCCTCCTGAATGAGTGCTGAAATAGTTTGTAGAGAGCAGGGAGATTGTCAAGCGAGATTTCCCTACTCTCTACAACGTCTGCGAAACGAAAAATTACCGGTGAGTTTACCGTCGGCTATGCGACCAGCTTCACGATAGTCACGCCGTCGCCGCCCTCTTGCGGGGGAGCGGAGGAGTAGGACTTGACCAGCGGGTGGCGCGCTAACTGCTCGCGCACGGCCTGACGCAGGGCACCGGTGCCTTTGCCGTGAACAATGCGCACGGCGGCCAGCCCGGCGAGCGCGGCGTCGTTGAGATAGCTGTCGAGTTCGCTCAGGGCATCCTCGACGCGCCAGCCGCGCATATCGAGTTGCATAGAAACCTCTGGTCGATCCTCGTAGCGCGGCAGGACAATCGGCGGCTGCTGGGCGCGCTCCTCAGATTCCGCCTCGCGCTTGCTCACGCGCTCGATATTGTCCACGCTCACGCGGAAGCGCAGCGAACCCATCTTGACCTCGGCCTCGCTGCGGTCGGCTGAGAGGCCGATCAGTTCGGCGTTCTGGCCGAAGCTGAGCACGCGCACGATATCGCCGATGCGCAGGGGGCCCTCGATCTTCTCATCCTGGGACTCAGCTTTTTTCGCCGGCTTGCGCGGTTCCGGCAGGAGCGTAAGTTTCTCCTCCAGGCGATTGACGCGCAGGCGATTCTCGTTCAGGCGCTCGCGGCTCATCGTGGGGCGAATGGTTTCCACCTTCACGCGGGCCAACTGGCGGCGAACCTCGTCGAGTTCGCGCTGAGCCTGCGTGCGCGCATCGTTGATCAGGCGAGTGCGCTCCTCCTCCATCTTATAGCGCGCCTGCTCCAGCTCCTTGCGCAGGTACTCGACTTCCGCGCGCTCCAGGCTCAGATGGAAACGCTCGTCCTCGGCGGCCTTGCGCTCGGATTGCAGCCCTTCGAGCAGATTCTCCATGCGCACGCCCGCGCTTCCCAGGAACTCACGCGCCCGCTCGATGATCGCCGGGTCCAGGCCCAGGCGGTTGGCGATAGCCAGGGCGTTGCTACGTCCGGGCAGACCGATGCTGAGCTTGTAGGTCGGGGAGAGCGTTTCCACGTCGAACTCGACCGAAGCATTGACCACGCCCTGCTGTTCGTGCGCGAAAGCCTTGAGCTCGGAGTAGTGGGTCGTTGCCACTGTCGTAACGTGGCGCTCCAGCAAGTAGCTCAGGATCGCGCGGGCCAGGGCCGAACCCTCGCTGGGATCGGTGCCCGCGCCTAGCTCGTCCAGAAGCACCAGCGCGCGCAGGCGACGCTGCTCCTGCCCGCCGGTAAGCGTCTCCGCGAGCCGCCCGTGAATATCGGGGAGAGCGCGCTGGCTGCCCTGCTCGATCAGGCGCAGGATCTCGATAATGCGGCTCAGGTGGGATGAGAACGTGCTCAGGCTCTGCTCGATGCTCTGCTCGTCGCCAATGTCGGCGAAGACCTCCTCAAAAACTGCAACCTCCGAGTGCTCATCGACGGGAATATGCAGGCCGGCCTGGGCCATCAGGGTCAGCAGTCCCACCGTTTTAAGCGCGACAGTCTTGCCGCCGGTGTTCGGGCCGGTGATTACGACCATAAAGAACTCGCGTCCCAGGTGAAAGTTGATCGGCACGACCTTGCCGGTCAGCAGCGGATGGCGCGCATTGTGCAGGTCGATGCGGCCCTCGGCGTTTAGCAGCGGCTCTGAGCAGCGCGTCAGGCGTCCATAACGCGCTTTGGCGAGATGCAGATCGAACTCCGCCAGCAGCTCGACATCCACGCGCAGCGCATCGGCCTCCTTACCGATCTCCAGCGAGAGCGCGCGCAGAATGCGCTCAACCTCCTGGCGCTCCTCGATCTGCAACTCGCGCAGCTTATTATTCAGTTCCACCACCACCATCGGCTCGATAAAGACCGTCGCGCCGCTGGCCGACTGATCATGGACAATCCCGCGCACGGAGCCGCGACTCTCCGCGCGCACCGGAATCACATAGCGATCGTTGCGGATGGTCACGATCGGCTCCTGCAGGGCCGGACCAAACTCATGGACGAGCGTGCGCAGGCGATCCTGCAGGCGCTGATTGGCTGCGCGAATGTCGAAGCGCAGTTTGCGCAGAGTCGGACTGGCCGTATCCAGCACCTCGCCCTCCTCGCTGATCGTCTCCTCGATGCGCTGAGCGATACGCGGACGCTGAGGAATGTCGCCGCCAAGCAGATGCAGCAGCGGGAACTCCGTTTCATCCAGCCTCTCCAGCATATGGGCCACATGAATGGCGCTTTTGACTGTAGCCTGGATATCCAGAAGCTCTGAGGGGTGGAGCATCCCCTCGCGGGCCGCGCGTTCCAGGTAGGGACGAATGTCGCGTGCCCCCTGAATGCCCGCGTCGTTGCGCAAATCGATCAGGCGACTGGCCTCAGTCGTCAAGGCCAGCCGGCGGCGCGCCTCCTCCAGATTGGGCGTTGGGCGCAACTCCATCACCAGCGCCTTGCTGGCCGAAAACGCAGCCTCCCTGGCCACTTTCTCCAGAACCTTTGGGTATTCTAATGTGAGAATGCTTTTTTCGTGCATATGCGTATATATTTCCTGGCCAGCAGATGGACCTGTCTGGTCTTGTACTACTCGATGGTTCTTTGCTTTTGCTTTTGTGAAGTGACGGAAGCATTATATCGTAATGCGCGTGTCAGGGCAACTTTTGGCCCCGGCTGTGAACTACTCCATAGGCAGAGTCAGGCGGATTCGGCTATAATAAAACAGACCGGGATACTCTATCTCCCTGTGGAAAGGTTAAAAACACCATGAAATGTCCTCGTTGTAATACAGACCTGGTGGCCGAGGCCCGTTTTTGTGGCGTCTGTGGATACTCTCTATCGGTTCTGGAGGAGAAGACTTTCCAGGCCAACCCATCCTCTCTCGCGCCGAGAAACAACGAGGCGACCCTGATGGCAGCATCGTGGCCGAGTGCGCAGCCGATTCAGTCACCGGGGGGAACGCCGGCAATGGGTCAGGCGCCTTCAGCCGCGCAGGCAGGGGGATATCAGCCCACTCAAGCCGTGTCCTGGCAACAACCGTCATCCCAGGCGGAGCAGACGCAGATCGCCCGACCGGCGGGGATGGTAGCGGGCACGATGGCCAGCGCCGGCACGCTTGCCTATCCTGTCAAACGCCGGCGCAGAGGAAGAATTCTCTCGCGCTTTCTCCTGGTGCTGGTGCTGCTCGCAGCTATTCTGGCCGCCGCCTGGGTTTTTGCGGTGCGCCCATATCTGCACAACATGGTGCAAACGCAGTTAGACCAGGCCCTGAACGGCGCGGAGGGCCAGATGATCCTGTTCCAATCCGCGCTTCCCGCCGGGAGTCAGGTCGTGCATGTGAATGAGAGCGTCATAAATAATTACCTCAGTTTACATAGCGTCAGCCCGCTGCAGAATCTGCACGCCACCATAACCCCCGACGGCCTGCGCCTGGATTTCAGCGCCTATGGTTTCAGCAGCGATATCATCGTCGTGCCGGTTGCCAGGGGAGGAGCGTTGGAGGTCACAAACGTGCAGGTGCAGGGAATCTTATGGCTGGTCATGTCGGACAACGAGCTAACTACGGCCCTGAACACAAATTTTCAGAGCTTTGGCAGCCAGATGAGCAAAACAATTCGCTCGATTACCTTGCATGAACACGAAATGGATGTCCAGATCCAATAATCTCGCACTGTGCAAGGTCCCGTTCTTCCGCCAGAGACTTGTAGATTAGCGTGTTTTTCTGGTACAGTATAGTCATCAAAAAACGGCCTGTTTCAGGGCGCTACCGACAGGACTTCGGGGGAGCAGATGAATCCTGAGTTCGACTTTGAGAAACGTTATCGTCTGGTGCGTGAAATTGTAGAGACGATTGTCCTGACCCTGCTGATGTTTTTAATTATCCGCTTTGCCATCCAGAATTTTAACGTTGACGGCACAAGTATGGAGCCGAATCTCCATAATGGGGAATTAATTCTGGTAGATAAATGGACCTATCTTTTCCGTCCTCCCGCGCGTGGCGATGTGATTGTCTTCGTTGCTCCTCCTCATCCCAGTATGGATTACGTCAAACGCGTGATCGGCGTGCCGGGCGATATCATCACGATTCGCGACACGGTTGTCATCGTCGATGGGGTGACGCTCAACGAAACTTATGTCGATCCCAGGAATCAGGGAAACCTGTTTGCCAATAAGAACATCACGAACCTGGTGGTGCCGCCGAACGACTATTTTGTGCTGGGGGACAACCGCGCGGTCAGCTCCGATTCGCGCGATTGGGGCTTTGTGCCAAAGGCGAATATCGTCGGGCGGGCGGCGTTTGTCTACTGGCCGCTGGGCCAGGATAACAACGGTTTTCTCAAAAACTACGCGTTCGTCTTCGCCAACGTACATCAGCCCAATTCAAGAGCCATCGGCCAGCCGGGCGACGCGCCGGGCGCACTCGATCTGGATGGTCTGCTGCTAATGTTTGTGCCTGGATTTTCCCTGGCTCTTCAGTGGAGGCGGCAGGGTCATAGCCGCTCCTCCGCATTCTCAAATCGCGAAGGCAAAAACCAGCGCTTCAGGGATTTTCGGCGCAGATAGGCCAGCAGGAGGGCCGGGATCAAGAGCAGCCAGAGGACGTTCAGATTGGCGGCGATAAAGCCAAAGCCGGCCTGGGCGTTGTTCTGATGAATGGCGGCGAAGACCTTGTTCTCGCCGGGCAGAAAGCCATCGTTGTTCTGGCCCAGCGGCCAGTAGACAAGCGCCGCCCGCCCAATGATGTTTCTGCGCGGCAGGAAGCCCCAGATGCGCGAATCAGAACTGACCGCGCGATTGTCCCCCAGCACAAAATAGTCGTTCGGCGGCACCACCAGGTTCGTGATGGTGTGCGCGCCGGGCGGCACTCCCTGATTCTGTGCGGCCACATAGGTTTCGTTAAGCGGAACGCCATCCACAATCACTGTCGTCCCTTTAATCGTAATCGTATCGCCAGGCAAACCAATGACGCGTTTAATATAGTCTTGCGTGGGATCGGGCGGTGCTCTGAAGACAATCACATCCCCGCGCTCCGGTGGGTGGAAGAGATAGGTCCATTTATCCACCAGGATTAATTCCCCGTTGTGCAAGCTCTGTTCCATGCTGGTGCCATCGATGGTAAAATTCTGGATGGCAAAGCGAATCACCAGAAACATCAGCAGGGTCAGGATCACTGTTTCAGCAATCTCGCGTATCAGATGGTGGCGTTTTTTTAAAGCGGCTTCAGATTTCATCTATCCTCCCAATCTCCCCAGGTATGCTGCGATTTTGTCGTATATTCATAATCTTTATCTCTCCGGCCCCTTTTTCCAGCCGGAAATAGGAGCCGGGTGTGCTTTGTTTTAGTATATACGTGGTCAACAACACAACGCGGGAGAAAAGTCCTGTTTGCTTGCCTGGACTCCTTGCATCTGCGGCCAAATCGTAGTATAGTGTGTAATTGAACATTTGTATCAAAATCAGCCCACTGGTAGAATGCCGGATGCGGGAGTCGGTGTTACCTTCACAAACATTACGCAGTCCACTGTGGATGTAGCGGCGCCTCTTGCGTGCGGTGCTGTCCACTTGTGGGGATGGGTGGTTCAGCTCTATGCCTCAGGATAAAATAGTTGTTCGCGGTGCGCGTGAGCACAATCTCAAAAATATAGACGTGGTTATTCCGCGCGACAAGCTGGTTGTGATCACCGGCCTCTCCGGTTCGGGAAAGAGCAGCCTGGCCTTTGACACGATCTTTGCCGAGGGGCAGAGGCGTTATGTGGAGTCGTTGTCGGCCTATGCGCGCCAGTTCCTGGACCGCATGGAGAAGCCGGATGTGGATCATATCGACGGCCTCTCGCCGGCGATTTCGATCGATCAGAAGGGCACGACGCATAATCCTCGCTCGACTGTGGGCACTGTGACCGAGATCTACGACTATCTGCGCTTGCTCTACGCGCGCGTGGGGCATCCCCATTGTCCCAACTGCGGACGCGAGGTCAGCCAGCAGACGGTGCAGCAGATTGTAGATGCGGTGCTGAACCTGCCCGCCGGTTCGCGGATTATGCTGCTGGCGCCGCTGGTGCAGGGGCGCAAGGGCGAGTACAAAAATATTTTTGAGGAGATGCGCCGGGCGGGCTATGTGCGCGTGCGGGTGGATGGCAAGGTCTACGATCTGAGCGATGAGATCGAGCTGGATAAGCAGAAGAAGCACACGATCGAGGTGGTCGTTGACCGTCTGGTGATCCGCAAGAGGGAGCGGACTCTGAGCGGGCTGGATGGTCGCGGCGGCGAGCAGTATCAGATGGTGGCCGAGCGGCCTGCGCTCTACGATGTGAAGGCGCGGCGCGAGGGCGAACGGAGCGAGGCGGCTGAAGAAGAGAATCCCGATGCATCGTTTCGCCAGCGCGTGACCGACTCGCTGGAGACGACGCTCAAGCTGGGCAATGGCGTGGTACTGGTCTCGATTATCGATGGTGAGGAGATTCTCTTCTCCGAGAAGTTTGCCTGTGTCTACTGCGGGATCAGTTTGCCGGAGATCGCTCCGCGCACGTTCAGCTTCAACAGTCCGCATGGCGCCTGCGCGACCTGCACGGGCCTGGGCACGCAGCAGGAGATCGATGCCGAGCTGGTGGTCACTCATCCCGAATTGAGCATACGCGATGGGGCGATTACCGCCTGGTGCAAGGAGATGAACAATAGCAAGTGGTACGGCGCGATTGCGGAAGCTCTGGCGGAGAAGCATCACTTCAGCCTGGATACGCCCTGGCGCGATCTGACCGAGGAGCAGCGCCACCTGGTGCTCTATGGTTCTCCCGAGCCGTTGACAATCCGCTATCGTCCCCAGCATGGGAATGTACGTTCATATACGATTACCTTCGAGGGCGTTATTCCTCACCTGGAGCGGCGCTACAAGCAAACCGAGAGTGAGAGCATCCGCGAGGAGATCGAGGGATATATGACTGCGCGCACCTGCCCGGACTGTCGCGGGGCGCGTCTGAAGCCGGAGGCCCTGGGAGTGACGGTAGGCGGGCGCAACATTGTGCAGGTGACACAGCTCTCTATTGTGCGGGCGCAGCGCTTCTTCCAGGAACTGGAGGCAATGGGGACGACAGCTACAGATGAGACACAAACGAATGGGAACGGTCAGACGAAGAAGAACGGTCGCAACGGGGTGCAGGCTCGCGACCCGCTGGAGCCGATCGATCCAGCCGGGCCGCTGGTGCTGACGCCGCTGAGCGAGCGCGAGCGTTTCATCGCTCGCCAGATTCTCAAGGAGATTCGCGCGCGCCTGCAATTCCTGGTCGATGTGGGTCTCGATTACCTGACGCTGGGCCGCTCGGCAACCAGTCTTTCGGGAGGCGAGGCGCAGCGCATTCGCCTGGCCACGCAGATCGGCTCGGGTCTGATGGGCGTGCTGTATATTCTGGATGAGCCAAGCATTGGCCTCCATCAGCGCGATAACGAGCGTCTGATTCGCACGCTGATCCGTCTGCGCGACCTGGGAAACACGCTGCTGGTCGTCGAACACGATGAGGATACCATGCGGGCCGCCGACCATATCATCGATATCGGTCCAGGCGCGGGCGAGCACGGCGGGCACGTGGTCGCCGAGGGAACTTACGCGGATATCGTGGCGAGCACGCGCTCGCTGACCGGGGACTACCTCTCTCATCGCCGGCATATTCCCGTTCCCACCGAGCGGCGTCCGGGCAATGGCAAGTCCGTGCGCGTTGTGGGGGCGCGTGAGAACAACCTCAAGAATATCGATGTAGAGTTTCCTCTGGGCAAGTTTGTGGTCGTGACCGGCGTCTCCGGCTCCGGCAAGAGCACCCTGGTCACTGACATTCTCTATCGCAAGCTGGCGCATACGCTGTTTCGGGCGCACGACCGGCCAGGCGCGCACGATGCGGTGGAGGGCCTGGAGAATCTGGATAAGGTGATCGACATCGATCAGTCGCCGATCGGGCGCACGCCGCGCTCGAATCCCGCCACCTATACCAACGCCTTTACGGGTATCCGCGAGCTCTTCGCGCAGGTACCGGAGGCGCGCCTGCGGGGCTATCAGCCGGGCCGCTTCTCCTTCAACGTCAAGGGGGGACGCTGCGAAGCCTGTAAGGGTGAGGGGATTGTCAGGATTGAGATGAACTTCCTGCCAGATGTCTATGTGCCCTGCGAAGTGTGCGGGGGCAAGCGTTATAATCGGGAGGCGCTGGAGATCCATTACAAGGGCAAGAGCATTGCCGATGTGCTGGATATGACGGTTGAGGAGGCTACAGAGTTCTTTGCGAATGTGCCCTCGATCTACAATAAGATGAAGACGCTCAACGATGTGGGCCTGGGCTATATGCGCCTGGGCCAGCCGGCTACCACACTTTCCGGCGGCGAGGCGCAGCGCGTCAAACTCGCGACCGAGCTGGCCAGGCGCGCGACCGGGCGCACCATGTATATTCTGGATGAGCCGACCACCGGCCTGCACTTTGCCGACGTGGATCGCCTGCTCCAGGTGCTGCAACGCCTGGTGGATGCCGGCAATACCATTGTGGTCATTGAGCATAATATGGAGATCATTAAGTGCGCGGACTGGATTATCGACCTGGGTCCTGAAGGAGGCGACGCGGGCGGACAGGTGATTGCCCAGGGAACGCCCGAAGAGGTGGCCGAGGAGCCACGCTCCTATACGGGCCACTTCCTGCGCCGCATGTTCCGCGAGGAGGCCGAGTTCTTTGCCGCCCAGGCGCTGCCCTCTGTCCAGGCGGTTCAGCCCTGATCGGACATCGTTTCAATTTGCAGAACGCGGTCCCAGCCGGCGTAATCTTTAAGACAGGAGACGCGAGCCTGCGGCCAGATTGCTTGCGCCAGGTGAGTCAGGGACTCTCTCTGCCGGTAGCCAATCTCCAGCAGAAGCACCGCCCCCGTGCGCAGCTTTTCACCTCTACCGGCCTCGCGCAGCAGCCTCTGGAGAAGCTCCAGGCCGTCGGGTCCGCTGAACAGCGCAAGGTGTGGCTCGTAGTTCAGGACATCCGGCAGCATCGTCTCCTGCTCGCGGGTGCCGACATATGGGAGATTTGCCAGCAGCAGATCGACGGCTGCGGGGAGCGGCTCCAGAAGATTTCCCTGGAGGAGCCGCACTCGATCAGTTACCTGGTGACGCCGGCAATTCAGGCGTGCTACCTCCAACGCGTCGGCTGAAATGTCGATGGCATAGAGAGAGGGCAGCGCCGGTTCGTGAACGGCGATGCTGATTGGAATGGCCCCGCTGCCTGTGCCAATATCGGCGACCAGCGGCACCCGCCCCTGGCTCAGACGCTGACGACAGATGCTTAGAGCAGCCTCGACTAGTAGCTCTGTCTCTGGACGCGGGATGAGCACGCGCCTGTCTACGCAAAAATCCAGGCCGTAGAATTCTTTGTGCCCAAGCAGATAGGCTACCGGTTCACCCCGCTCGCGCCGGGCCAGCAAGGCGCGCCAGCGGGCCTCCTGCGCGGGATCTAGCTCCTGCTCAGGGTACATATAGAGGTAACTGCGCTCTTTGCCCAGGACATGGCTCAAGAGCAGTTGAGCATCCAGGCGTGGATTCTCAACCGGTAGATCGTTCTTCTGGCGCACCTGGGTGAGTCTCTGGACCGCCAGATCCAGCTCCGCGCGGATCGTCGTCATCGTCTAAAGTGGTTGCCGTCCGGCAAAACCGGCCTCAATCTCATGCCAGTAGTTGATCCGCTCCTCTCCCAGGTGCCAGCAGAGGTAGACCTCATGGCCGTCGCGCAGGCTGAGAAAGTCGATCAGGCCGGTTTCGGGATCTTTGAGCTCGCAGCCAAAGCGATTCAGCTCCATGACCAGCGCGCGCAGGGCCTGCCTGTGCTGGATCACCTCTCGCTGGAGCTTTGCGATCCGTTCGTGCAGATCATGTCCGTTGCCCCTGGCGCGTAGCTCGAGCACGCCCAGCTCTTCTGCGCTCTCTCCCAGGGCTGCGCGCTCCCGCTGGATATCACGCAAGACGACGCTGATTTGTGGCAGAAGCGCTTCAGCCTCCTCACGTGTGAAGTAACGCGCCATCTTTTCCTCCTCTGGTGAATGCTCATGGATGACGAATGTTCTACTCCATGATAGCACGTTTTGCTCTCCTGTGCCCAGATTCTTCTTCCGAGAGGAGATGTATTTTCTTTGTGGATGTGATAGAATACATTTCACCGGTATCCGGCACAATCGCTACTATTTATCTACCAAATCTAAACGTATCTATATATCTATCAATGTGTGTTAGCCCTGCCTGGCAATCGTCTTGCTTTGTGACAAGAGTAGAGCTGAAAAGGAGAGCGGTGTTGTGGGACATCGACTGTTGATTGTTGACGATGACGCTGGCGTGCAAAAAATGCTCAAAATCTTGTTAGAGTTTGAGCGCCTTGAGGTAATGCTTGCGAGCGATGGTCTGGAAGCGCTGGAATGCGTGGAGCGTGTGCGTCCCGATCTTATTCTGCTCGACCTCATGATGCCCAGGATGGACGGGCGGGCCTTTATAGAGGAGCTCAGGCGGCGAGGTCTGCGCCCGTCTTTGCCGGTAATCGTGCTGACGGCTGATATTCACGCAAAACCCTTAATTGAACATATGGGAGTCGAGGACTGGCTGGTCAAGCCCTTTCATCTCTCCGACCTGCTTGGAAAGATCAGACGTTATCTCAGCAAGGATGCAGGAGACTCCTCTTCAAAGCAGAGCTAAGGCCATATATATTTTCCTCATCTTTGCTTATCTGCACCTGTGGCACGTGTATACAGTTTCAGTAAAAAATGCGCACTGCGCATTTTTTACTGAAACTGTATACACGTTGTTAAGGTTTCGGTGTAGGCGTCGGCGTAATGGCCGGCGTAGTTGAGGGAGTACCGCCGGGTGTCTGGGTCGGGGTAGGATTCAGATTGATGGAGAGATCATCAAAGGTCTGGAAATCCACCGTTTGACTCCCCGTGTTCAGGTAAGTGCCCGTCACGGTATCGCCCGGCTGGACCAGCGGCAGCTTGGGTGAGAGGACGAGATTGGCCCGGAAGATCAAATTCTGGCCCTGGATTTGCAGGTAATAGATCGTATTTGAGCCTTGCTGCACCGAGGAGATGCGCAAAACCTTGCCCGTCACGGTCTTTGTGGTACCGCTGGTTGGTCCACCAGAGGTATTTGCCTGCTGTAAAAGCCACTGCTGGTAGTCTTGCAGGGCTGCCTGGAGCGTAGTTTCAAACTGAACATTGCTGCCGTTCAAATTTTTGGCGTCCACAATGCCCACAGCCTGGTAGATGTCCCCGCTGTTGGTCGTCTGCACGAAGATGGCGACCCAGGTGGGCGTGTTAAAGATCTGATAGAGCTGAATACTATCCACGCTGTAGCCCCGGATATTGGCGCGCGTGGACTGGATGGTATTGCTCACATTGCTACCGATGCCCAGGCCCGCGAGCGGGTAGAAGGTAGCTTTATTGTCATGGGTATCGAACAGGAAGACGCCGGTGCTGGAGTTATCGTTGGTGGAGGCGGAGGTCATCGGGACCAGCCAGACCGGGTGATCGATGCTGTTATACAACAATTGTGGGCTGGTGGCCGGATTTTGCTGCCCTGCGCCCGACGGGTTGAACCAGGGAGCTGCGTGATAGAGGCCCCACCATTGCAGGTACTGTGTGACCGTATCGGCAGGCATGACGCGATCAACCCAGGCCGGGACGGCGTTGGCTGCGCTCGCCGGGGCCTTCGGATCTTTCACGGAGATGGCGCCTGTATGCGCATCAATGATCAGCACCTGGCTCAGCACATCGCCGGTATAGCCGCGTGTAGGCTGCATCAGCGAGATTGTCCAGTAGGGATGGAAAGAATCGTCCAGTTCCAGGGTGGGATCGACCAGCTTGCCATAGGTATAGCCGCTCAGGTACACGTGGCGCAGCAGATCCTGGTTGAGCAGCGCGCCCGGCAGATAGGCGATCGACGCGCCATTTGTCGGGCAGAGACTGGAGTGAGAGGTATTGGTACAGAGTTGGGGGACCGCCTGTGGGTCTTCCGCGTCCACAATCACAAAGCCAGGTGTGCTGCTATTCGACAGGTTAACAAAAATGTTGTTATATTGCAGCGGCGCAACATAGTAGAGATGCCGGTTGATGGATTGCAGGGTATAACTTGTCGGATCGATGTTATAGCTCGAACCCAGATTTTGCCCGTTTGAGCCGAGAATCTGCTGGCCTTTGTAGGCGGCCACATTCTGGCTGACCAGGACAATATGGTTGGGGTCGGTTGGAGGCAGGGTGGGCGATTGCGCAACGGTAATGTGGGGAATCGCGGCCAATGCTTTGGCGTTACTATCAAACCAGGTCGTGAAGACCACGATAAGCCCGGCCACCAGCAGGCCGATCGCAGCAGCCACCACCAGACCAAAAATGCCCGCTGCAATCGCTCTGCGCGAGGCGCTCGCCGGGATGCGCGTCGAATTTCCGCTCAGGGACGAGCGCCGGCCCTGACTGAGCGCGGAGACATCCTCCAGCACGCCCATCATGGGACGGAAGAAGGCGAAGAGGTTCAACAGACTGCTCAGAACCAGCGGCCAGAGCACCCATTGCCAGCCGCCGAAGGGTCCGGTCAGCGCCGGCTCCGAAACGTAGAGAATGAACAGACAGACGATATAATTAAAAATGAAGTAGCGAATGAACCAGCGAATGAATTTTCGCGCGTCAAATGGCTCGCTGCGCCCGAAGCCCAGCCGCCCGATGGTCAGGATGGCCATCACAATAAGTGTGCCAAGCAAGGCCAATAAAAGAATGATCATGGCCATTTCTCCTTAATGTTCTTCTGACAAGGCAGAATTCCGCTTCCTATTGTAGTACATTTACCAGCGCAAAAGGAAGCTCTCCCTGCCCCATTTGATATTGCCGGGTTTCTTGCTATAATGGCGTTTACAGAGACGAGAGATGATCTCGCAGAGGAAGCGCGAAGGAGAGCAAGCACCTATGCCTGAAGAACGCAAGCTAGTGACAATTCTTTTCGCCGATGTCACCGGTTCGACCAGCCTGGGAGAATCGCTGGACCCTGAGGATGTGCGTGTGCTGATGGGGCGCTACTATGAACATGCCAGGGAGGTTGTGAGCAGCTATGGCGGCACGGTAGAGAAGTTTATTGGCGATGCGGTGATGGCCGTTTTTGGTCTGCCGGTGGCGCACGATGACGATGCCGAGCGTGCGCTGTCCGCTGCGCTTGCTCTGCGCGACGCCACGCGAGGAGATCCGCTGCTGGGCGAGTCCTTCCAGTTGCGCATGGGCGTGAACACCGGCGAGGTCATGGCCACCACCGACGCCACGCGCAGCGACTTCCTGGTTTCCGGCGATCCGGTGAATGTGGCGGCGCGTTTGCAGCAGAACGCCAATCCCGACGAGATTGTTGCCAGCGAGCGCACCGCGCAGGCCGCGCGTATGGCCTTTATTTTCGAGGAGCCACGCGAGATTCAGGCCAAAGGCAAGCAACTACCCCTGCGCATTTATCCGCTCAAAGAGAAGCGCGCGACGCGCCTGGTTGAGCGTCCGCCGCTGATCGGACGCAAGCAGGATTTGCTGCAACTGGAGATCCTGCGTGAGCGCACATTAGAAGAGGAGCGTCCTCAATTTGTCACGATCCTCGCGCCCGCCGGAACGGGCAAGACGCGGCTGCTCGAAGAGTTTCTCGCGCGCCTGGACCCGGCGGAGAACTTTCATATAGCCACAGCCCGTTGCCGGCCTTATGGGGAGACGATGGCGTATCTGCCCTTGCAGGGTCTTCTGCGCGACCTGCTGGGCGCGGAGGCAAGTGCCGGGCGCATTGTCGCCAGCTTTGTGCAGGCCGGGTATCGGGAGGATGACGCGAAACGGCTGGCCGGTCATGTGCTGGCGACGCTGGGGCATGAAGGCGCCGCCAACGTGGATCGCGAGCAGATCTTTAGCGCGTGGCGGCTGTTCATCGAGGCGATCGCGCGCCAGGCTCCTTATATCATCGTCTTCGAGAATCTCCACTGGGCCAGCGAAAGCCTGCTCGATCTCGTCGAGCAGATCTCTTCCCTGCGCGCCCAGACCTCGCTTCTGCTGATTGCCCTGAGCCGTCCCGAGCTGCTGGACCGGCGTCCCAACTGGGGCGGTGGTCGTCAGAACTTTACCTCGCTGGCGCTTCAGCCGCTCTCCGCAAAGCGCAGCCGCGAGCTCGTCAAGCGCCTGGCTCCCGATCTGCCCGAGACGGTGAGCGAGAAAATCGCCGAGAGCGCCAGCGGGAATCCTTTCTTTGCCCAGGAGCTTGTGCGCGGCCTGGCCGAGCGCGGACTGACGGGCCAGTCCGCCACGACTGATGTGTTGCCGGACACCATCCATGCAGCCGTGCTGGCTCGCCTGGATCTGCTCTCAAGGGCCGAGCGAGAAATCCTACAAGTTGCCTCGGTGGCCAACCGCACGTTCACGCCGTCACTTTTCCAGAGCATTCTGCCCACCTATACGCTCGAGGGGATCGAGGCTGCGCTCAACAGCCTGGTGGCGCGCGATATGCTGGCCCAGGCCAGCGGCGGCGCGTTTACCTTCCATCACGGCCTGATCCTCGATGTCACATATGGCACTCTTTCGCGGGCCGAGCGCATTCGCCTGCACAAAGCCATCGCGGCCTTCCTACTGGAGGAGGCTGACGACCATATCGACGATTGCGCAGAACTGCTGGCCTACCACTACTACAAGGCCGTGCAACTCTCGAAAATGTCGGCGGTGCCGCAGAAGATGGAGGTCGAGACGGAGCGCGCGATCAAATTCCAGGTGCGCGCGGGTGAACTGGCCAGCCGCGCAGGCGCGTTCAGCGAGGCACTGACCTATTTCCAGAACGCGATCGGACTGGCGGAGGAGAATGAGAAGGTAGCGCTCTATGAGCAACTGGGCGATTGCTTGGCCCGTCCCTGGAGCCTGAAAATACGTGAGGCGTATCAAAATGCTCTTGCCCTCTGGCGAACCCTGCCCGAACGCCAGCCGCTGCTGGGCGCGCGGCTGATGCGCAAACTCGTTATCTTGAACGGGCGGGCGTATTTTGATGAGAAACTTTCAAGGGAGGAGGCTGAGGCGCTCTGGCAGGAGGGGTTGCAACTGGCCGAGCAGGCAGGAGATGAAAACGAACTCTGGTGGACACGCGCCGCAGCAATCTTTGTGCCGGATGGACTGGACGAGTTGAGCGCCGAGGAGATTTGTCGGCATGAGAGTATGCGCGAGCGCAAACAAATTGCGCGAGAAGCGGCCAGCTACTTTGAGCATCAGAAGAACTGGGAGGCGTTCAGCGAGATTCTGGATGGCTATAGCGGCTTGCAGTTTCGCTGCGGCGAGAGCAGCGAGGCTATGGCTACTATTCAAAGGCGTCTGCAACTTGCGGACCTCTCGTACAGTGAGCGTATAGATGCTATTTCGTCTCTTGCCACAGTATCTTTCCTCATTGGGGACTATGATACCGGTCGTCAGGCAGTAGAAGAGGCTCTGGACAATCTGCGCCCGGGCGATCCATTTGAGGGATTAGGAAACACGATTGGCCTGATCATCTGGGAACAATTCCTCACCGGGCGTTGGTCAGAGATTGCGCGCTTCCGCGAGGCGCTAGAAGAGATCCGGCGGCGCGTGCAGGATGTCGAGGGCAGTGGCTTTCCACTCATCAGTGGCTATCAAGCGCTGGTAGCTCTTGCGCTTTCCCGCGAAGATCAGGAGGAGGTCGATGCCCTGCAAACCGTTCAGCGTACACTGGCTCCTCAGTTTTTCTCGGAGGAGAAAGGGCGATTTAACATTGTGCGTATGTACCGCGATGGGGATTTCAGTCACTTTGAGATAGGGAAACGTGGAACGGATATTGCCGGTCTGGCAATCATGTTTTTTTGCGAACATGAGCACTATCCGCCTGAAGAGTTATTTAAGCAGGCCGACTATTATGGAGAGGACCTGACCCTGTGCGCTATCAACGTGGCACGCGCGCTGATGGCCAACGACAACGATGCGCTGGCGCGGGCCATCGACGAGGCCGAGGAGCATCACCTTGTCGTCCACGCCGCCCATATGCGCATCGTTCTGGCCAAACGCACCGGCGATATCCGTCACCTCGAACGCGCGCGCGCGGTGCTGGAACGCCTGGAGGATCGACTCTTCCTGCGCAAATTGCACGAAGTCGAGAAGACGCTTCAAGCGAAATCGTGAAAGACGGGCCGCAAGCGACTCTCAAATCGCTTAGGGCTCATTTCTCACACATCGTTCCATGTGTGGGCATTGTAATCTTTCAGCCAGGGGGCATCCAGCACTTCAAACGAGTGCTGCTTACGGTCATGCCAGTGCAGCAGGCCCATCGAACCCGCTTCCAGCACAGATCCTACGCGCTCCCAATGGAGATCGGCCAGCTTGACCGAGAGCGTGACCCCATTGGTATCCATGCGCACCTGCGGCGGTCCGCCGTAGTGGCCAAAAAAGTGGTAGGCTGGCTTATCTCTGTCAAGGATATATTCGATCTCCTTCATGCCGGTGCTGGCCTTGATTTTGACGCCGCGTTCCAGGATGACGAAATCTGTGCGCGAATGATGGGTGAGGAGCACGTCGATGGGCGTGTTACCGAGTCGATAGATGCGCTCGGACTCGTATGGCTGGATATACCTGGCATGTTGCTGATCCTCTGCCTCCTGAGGAGGAGCGATGCGGCCAATACCCAGCACCGTAATCTGCTCGTCTCCCTGCTGGAAGGTCCAGGGCAGGCCGGTCTTCAAATGAAAGACTCGCCGGTAGGCATCGATGGGAAAGATCGCGCCCTCATGCTGTCGTTCCAGCTCATCCAGCCAGGCGTGATCTTCGTGGTTGCCGCGCACAAAGACCAGCGGACAGTTTGTCTCAGCCAGCAGCGCGGCCACCCGCACGTCGTAGCGGACAAAATGCTCCATGAAGCCCAGTTCGGTTGGATCGCGCTCGGCGTATCTGCGCGTAGCCCGATCCAGCCTCCCCAGCGCGGGATACGCACCCAGGTCGCCCGCTTGCAAAATCAGATCGATCTTCTCTCCGGTCTCCCGCTGCCAGCGCGCGCAAAGTTTAAAGGCCAGCAGCAATCGGCCATGCAGATCGGCAAAGATGGCAATGTTCATGTGTGTTCTCTCTTCTTTTTGAGAGGTATAACACGAACATTGCCTGGATGCAAGGCTGCTTATGGCTTATCGATACCAGCCCGAAATTTGCAGATAGCAGCGTTCCTCCGAATATTCCTCACGACGCCACCAACGGGCCAGGGAGACGCGCACCAGGGTGCCTGCCGGGATCTCTGCTATCGGATCGGGGTATCCGACATAGCGAATATGGAATGTGCCCCGACAGTACTCCTGACCTTTATGGACGACAGAGGAGATAGCGTAATAGGCTTTCTCATGGATAGAGGTGAGCGTCAGAGGGATGGTCGTGAGCCAGTAGCCGGTGCTGCATGAGGGGATGCCGCCCTTGCGTGAGATGAAGCAGCTATTCCCATCGCTTTGCAGGCAGCCATCGAAGAGTTGGGTCAGCCCGCCCTTCCACGGCTCGATGTGCTGGAGCAGCTTGCCGCGCATGTTCGTCTGCAAGCCCAGCGGCTTCTGTTCATAAACGATCATATCTTCAACATGGGGAGGAGTGAGGTGTGTTGAGCGGCGCAGGTCCAGTTGCCAGACCTGCCCGACGTCAAAGGGGGTATCCGCCGGGTGATTGTTATTACCGGGGAGTAACAAGCGCACGTTTTTGAAGGTGTGCAAACTCAAAGCGCCGACGCAGGCTTTGTCTGGACCCATATGGGTTTTTGCTACGATCAGAACCCTTTCCATGTTTCCCTCCATCTTGTGCCGCACGCTTCAGTTGTAGAGCTATCTTCACGGGGTTATATGTTCCACCGGCACCCCCAAGCTTTCCCTCAACCACGCGGCGAGCAGGGACCGGTGGCACGCCTCCGGCTCGCGTTCCACGCAGAGCAGTGCAATCCTCTCCGCTCCCTCTCCCATCTGCCTGAGCACATCCTGCGCATCCAGATTCTTCAAAATATCCTGCTTATACGCTTCCTGAAAAGCCTCACCCAGCCTGGCGCGTTTGCGCCTGGCGACCTTTGCTCGCCTGTCCTCCTCCGCCTGCATCTGGCGTATCTCGTCCGAGGGGGCCAACTGCTTCAAGTGGATGTAGCGAATATTCAGCCCGGCCAGCTTCTGCTGCAAACGCTCGCTGTTGGCAAAGGTGTACTCCGAGCCGCGCACGCCCCGTCGCGCCCGGATATCGCAGAGCGTATCGATGCGCGCACGCTGCAAGGCTTGAAAGAAGTTTTGCTCATCGAAGCCATAGACCCCGATGGTGACGATCGTTGGTTTCATGGATCTTGCTCTTCCAGAATGTACTTCTTGCGCGACAGACCGATTTTCTTGTTCAAGGCGGGATCGTCAAAAAGAGTAAGCTGGCCACCCGAAAGAAGCTCATCGACCTCTTCCTGAGACTTTAGCTCCCCGAGCTCATCGATATGGGCTACGACAATCCCGCGCTGGCGCAGTGTGTTGCCAATCAGCTTGCTGCGATGGCATTCCTGCGGCTTCTGCTCGCTGCACATCAATGCCATGCGCACCTGTTTTTCCCAGGCGGCATACAGCCGTTGAATGCCCTGCCGGTAAAACGGCTTCTCGCGCAGGAGCGCATAATCAACCTTGCCATTGACATAACACGTGGCATCCTGTGGTCTGCCGCCTAATTGTTCCCCCAGGAAAATGTAGCGTATGTGCTGCTCTTTCAACGTTGCTTCTAAGGCAGCTTTGGAAAACTCGGGATGGAAGTGCGAATAGGGCTGTGAGCGCAGATCGACCAGGTAGTGAATCTCATAGCGTTGCAGGAGGGCAACAAACTCGTCGCTGGAGCGATTTCCGTAGCCGATGGTGTAGATGGGAGGTTGCCCGGTCCGTTCTTCCACGTGCGTCTCCTCTGCTCACTTCAATTGCTCGCGCGCGTTCCACTCGCTCTCTCATGCGCCGAAAGGGCACCTGGCGCGAGGCTTCAACTCGTTTTCTGGTCCTGCCTGGAAGTATACGCAGCGCAGAAGGATCTGTCAATTCTCATTTTTGCGTATTTTTTGCTCCTGGTTACTCCAGCAACTCCGCAGGTTTCTGCCGCCGGGGTTTCAACCAGGAGACGTACAATGCCCGCCACGGTCTGGGTCTACATTTGATGCGGGAGCGCGTCGAAGAATTGTATGGCGAGTTCGATCTCAACACAGCGCCCGGACGGGGAACTCGTATTACCGTCTCTTTACCACGGGAGGAAGCCAGTGATTAGTGTTATATTAGCCGACGACCATGCCGTGGTGCGGCATGGCCTGCGCTTTATGCTGGAGCAGCGCCCCGATATTCAGGTTGTACACGTGGCCAATCTCCTCTCGAAGCTTCACCTGACCGATCGTACACAGGCAGCTATCTATGCGTTGCAACAGCACCTGGTGCCGTTAAAAGATGCGCTGGATAAAGAAGAATAAGGACAAGAAGAAAGGCTGATCCGCACGGATCAGCCTTTCTTCTTGCCGCAATTACTTCTCTAGCGTCGTTTTGCTATTCCTTTCTCCATCATATGAGAGCAGGATCTTCTTGCCATCGTAGACCGTCTCCAGGTGGACCGGGCGGCCCCAGAGCAGATAGACATGTTGGAGCGTCTTTTCGGCATAGTTCAGGTCGAGCTCCTGTCCCTCGAAAACATGGACGATATAGAGCTCGCGGTTGCCGTGATAGTCGCCGTTGTCCACGACCAGGTAGGGGCTGCCGAAGTTCGTCAGACTGGCCACGATGCCATCGCGCACCTTCTCCCAGTTTTTCTCGACGATTACCCACTCGTCGCCCTCTTTTTTGTAGAGGTAGAGATCCAGCTCTTTCACCAGGTCCTCGGTCAGGTAATTGCGCAGGAACGAGACATCGTTCTCCATCTCGCGAATCTCGAAGATTTTTTGCAGGCCGCTGCCCGGCTTGCGCCCCAGTCGCTCCTGCTCCTCCTTCGTGGGATTATTCCAGCGCCGCTCAACGTCCTCGAACATCTTGAAGCCCAGGTAATAGGGATTGAGCGAGGTGCGCGATGGCGAAAGCACGCTGGAATGCAGTTGTGCGAACTCGATGGTTTCGGAATCGGAGATTACGCCGGTTTCTCCCAGGCGGCGCATGATGCGCGAGTGCCATATCGAGGCCCATCCCTCATTCATTACCTTAGTTTGCATCTGCGGCACAAAATACAGCATTTCCGTGCGCACGATTTCGATGATATCGCGCTGCCAGGGTTCGAGATGTGGCGCGTGCTGGGAGAGGAAGAGCAGGATGTCCTTCTGCGGCTTTTCGGGAAACTTTGGCGGTCTGCCGGGACGCCGGTCGCGCTCCTCTTCGGCGCGCTTTGCTCGTTCATCAATGCCCCACAGGTCGTCGTAGGGGCCGGGCGACTTCGGAATTTTCTCGTCGGGATCGCGTGGTTTCTCTTCGCGGATGAGCAGATTGTAGTCCACGTGCTCTTGGATCGAGAGCACGGCATCGAGAAAACGCTCGACCTCGGCTTTGCCGTGATCGAACTCGTATTGCGCGATCCGTTCGGCATGGATGCTAACCTTATCGATCATGCGCCGCGAGGTGTGCTGGAAGTAGGCGTTGTTCTTGAAGAAGTCGGTGTGCCCGAAAACATGCGCTGCCACAAAGGTATTTTGCAGCAGATCGTTCATCTCCATCAAGAAGGCATAGCTGGGATTGGTGTTCACCACCATCTCATAGATTTTGCTCAGGCCAAAGTCGTACTGCATCTTCTGCCGGTGATACGCCTTGCCGTGTGTCCAGTGGCTAAAACGGCCTGGCAGACTGTACGAGGCGAACTCATACATAATGCTGGCGGGTACCAATTCAAAGTGAGTGGGGAAGGGGTCCAGTCCAAAGTTGCGCGCCTCTTCCCAGGCGTGATCTATTGCGTCGCGTAAGCGTTCGATATCGCTCTCTGCCATCAGGAACACTCCTCTAGCGCCATTGGGAGCCGGGCGCCTGTCATCGCACGGGCGCTGCCCCGTTTAGTTTGTTGGTACGGCATCTCCGCGCGTCGCGAAAAACTTGCGCAGCGCGGGATAGACCTCTTTCTTATCTGAGATCGTCACGGCGATGAATTTCTTGTCGTTAATTTTATTGTAGGCCGACATCAGCGTGCTGGGCGAACGATAATGCCCCTCGCGAATCTCGCCGTAGCCAAAGATGTTGCACAGTTCCATCAATTTATGCACAAGCTGCACGCAGCGGTCGTTATCCCAGGGCAGGTTATCGCCATCTGAAAAATGGAAAGGATAGATGTTCCAGTCCTCCGGCCTGTAGCGTTCCTGGATGATCTGCAAGGCCAGCTCATACGCCGACGAAACCTGCGTGCCCCCGCTCTCGCCCTTGTGGAAGAACTCCTCCTCTGTCACCTCTTTGGCCTCGGTGTGATGGCTGATAAACACGATATGCACGTTATTGTACTTTGTGCGCAAGAAACGCACCATCCAGAAGTAGAAGCTGCGCGCAATGTATTTCTCGAAATCTCCCATGCTGCCCGAGACGTCCATCATCGCCAGCACCACAGCATTCGACTGATATTTAATCGTCGGTTCCCAGACCTTAAAGCGCAGGTCTTCGGACTTGATATCTTTGAACCTGGGATCTCCTTTGGCGGCGTTGCGCTTCATGTTCTCCATGATCGTGCGCTTTTTATCGAGGTTGGTCAGGGGACCCTTCTTGCGCACGTCGGTGAAGCGCACGGCCTCGGTCTCCATCTCCTGCTGGCGTTTTTGCTCAAGGTTGGGCAGGCTGAGATCCTCGAAGATCATCGCCGCCAGCTCCTCCATCGTTATCTCGGCCTCGTAGTAGTCCACGCCGGCCTCTTTGCCGGCGTCGCCCTTCTTACCCTTGCCGGGGCGTGGCTCCTGGGCGATGACATCGCCGACCTTGCTCTTACCGTTGCCCTGGCCGGCGTGCTGCTGGCGTCCAGGATCGTAGCGGAAGCGGTATTCTTCGAGCGAGCGGATGGGGACGCGCACGACTTTCTTGCCGTCGGAGAGAATGATGCTCTCCTCGCTGACGATATCGCTGAGGTTTTTCTTAATGGCCTCTTTGATCTTCTCTTTATGGCGTTCCTGGTCGATCTGCCCTTTGCGATGCAGCGACCAGTCGTGTTGTGAAACAGACATTGCGCACGCCTCTTCTGTCTAGTGTGGAAGAGATACCCGCTGCTTTCGTACTCCTCGTGTTCCAATCCTGGCGAGAGCGTGGTTTGCAGCGAGCACCTCTCCATACACATATCGTTAACGATTCAGCAGGCTGCCGGTGTAGCGCAGCATTTCGTTGGCGCAGACGTGGCAGTAGCCGTGCTCGGACATCAGGCGATTCACCACATCGTTGATCTTGCGCAGTTGCTCGGCGTCCGGTGTGCGTGTGGATGTCGTGATCTTCACGACATCGCGCAGATCGGCGAAGAGCTTCTTCTCGATCGCCTCTTTCAAGCGCTCATGACTGGTGTAGTCAAAGGTCAGACCCTTGCGGGCCAGCGAGGAGATGCGAATCAGGATCTCTTCGCGGAAGGACTTCTTGGCGGTTTCGGAGACGCCAATCTGTTCCTCGATCGAGCGCATCAACTGCTCATCCGGCTCCATCTCTTCGTCGGTGATGGGGTCGCGCAGCTTGGTCTTGTTGCAGTACGCCTCGACGTTATCCAGGTAGTTATTCAGCAGGGTGCGGGCCGATTCCTCGTAGGAGTAGACAAAGGCTCGCTGGACCTCCTTCTTGGCCATCTCGTCGTACTCTTTGCGCGCCTCGCTGATAAAGTTCAGGTAGCGCTCGCGCTCCTCGCGGGTGATGCTGGTATGCTGATCGAGTCCGTCGCGCAGCGCGCGCAGGGCATCGATCGGATTAATGCAGGTCGTATTCTGCTTGACCAGCGCGCTGGAGAGGCGGTTGATCACATAGCGCGGGGAGATACCGTCCATGCCCTCGCGCTGCGCCTCCTCCTGCAACTCGCGCACATCCTTCTGCTTGAAGTCCTCCATATCCTCGCCATCGTAGAGCTTGAGCTTCTTCATCAGGCTCATGCCTGCCTTCTTGGACGGCTCCAGGCGCGTCAGCACGGCGAAGATGCTGGCGATGCGTAGGGTATAGGGTGCGATATGCACATTCTGCAGCGAGCTTTGCTTGAGCAGCTTCTCGTAGATCTTAATCTCGTCCGAGACGCGCAGGTTGTAGGGCACCTTGACCAGGATGATGCGGTCTTGCAGCGCCTCCGACTTCTTATTGCCCACGAACGCCTGGTACTCATGCTCATTGGTATGGCTGACCACCACCTCGTCGGCGTAGATCATGCTGAAACGCCCGGTCTTGATGTTCTGCTCCTGGCTCAGGGTGAGCAGGACGTACAGGAATTTCTCATCGCAGTTGTGGTTGACAAACCCGTTGGCGATAAAAGTATTGGAACCGGGCACATTCAGATCCCAGCATTCGGCCTCTCCGTCCTCAATCGAGACCACCTGGTCGTAGAAGAGTGAGGGATTGAGCAGCGTGCTGAGTCCCGGAGGCGACTCAACCCAGCCTTCGAGTTTGTTCAGGACCTTCGTTGCTATCTCGCGCGTGCATGTATTGGTTCCAGTGCGCAGCATATGCAGGGTGGTGTAATCCTCACCGAGAATCTGATAGGCATCCGTGCGTGCCTGATAACCGGTGCCACCTTCGGCTATTGCGCGCGCCATGACGGTCGTTTGCAGTTCATCCGAGATGGCCTGCCAGTATCCGGCAGTATTCGGAATGGTATCGGCCCGTCCTGCGCGCTGCACACCGACCGAAGCCTTTTCGTAAGCCAGCAGTTTGCGCTGTGGCAGAATTCGCATCAACGAAGCCAGCCGGTCCGCGTCCGCACCAGCAGCGGTAATGGTCCAGTAGGCTTTCTTCTCCTGATTCTTTGCTGCCCGCGAGCGAGTTACCACACGCCGCGACACCACGCCGAGATTGAGCAGCACAATCTGGAGTTGCTGAGCCAATATTTCCGAAGCCGTTGTCCACGAAAGCCGTCCCTTGAGATTAACCGTCCCATCACCCGCGAAGTAGCCCGCCAGGAATTCCAGCATCGACTCGCGCGAGGATTGCAGCACCGACCAGGGAATCTCTTTCTTGTAGGCTCCGGTTTTGAAGCCCAGGTATTTCAGAAAATCTAGTAAGGAAACACTATTTAGCTGGATGACACCTTGATGTTGGCGTGGAGTGATCCCAAAGAGTTGTTGAGTAAGCTGAATGTAATCAGCTCGAATTTCCTCTTCTACATTCGCCATGCGAATAGTACCATTTGCTTGTACATCGCCTTCCGCAATCAGGTATCCCAGCCAGCGCGCCAGTTCAAGATTCATCCGCTCTGGAATGCGGATACGGGAAGCGAGGACTGACTTTTGCGGTTTCCAGTCGAATATTACATCAGAACCCCACAGATTCTGCCCCTTTTGCAGCACCACCCAATCGCCATTCTGCAATTGATCCATGCGTTTCCAGACCAGCACACCGTTGCTATCTACCACCTGCATGCGGTGCTCATGGGTCCCTTCTTGAGTGAAGCCCCGCCTCGTCATAATGCGCTTCGTCTTACTCAGGCCAGCGCGATAAAGCTGCGCGGTAGTCTCGACGCCCGTGCTGGTCGAAAGCTGGAATTCAATATCGCGCGATTCGCCGACTCCATGTCCCGGCTGCGCAAAAGAGTCCAGTCTGCGAATCCCGTTTTGTGTGAAAACTAGCGAATCGCCCCGTTGACACTTTAGCATCTCGACGAATTCCATAATACCGCGATTTGCGATATTAAGCTCGCCATCAAACCTGTATGCGCGTGGGTCGCTTTCTACGCCAACTTCGCCAATCGTAGAGAGGTCGATGCCGCCTACAAGCTCGCTGATGTCCTGGCTGTTGTGCTGGACAAAGCCATCGGCGACGAAGGAGTGGGTTTCGGGAACGAGCAGATCGTAGACCGGCTCGATGCCTGCCGGGCGCACCTCACGCACGGTCAGCCAGAGATAGTTCTGCCTGACCAGCTCGGCCAATTGCGTGCCTGCCAGTTCGGGCTTCTCGGCCAGCACTGTGCGGGCGCGATTGTAGGAGAGCTGGCGATCGCCGGAGATGATCCGCGCCAGGTAGCCATCGCCGCCGTGCCCGCTGAGAAGCGTCGAGCCGTGTGGCAGATGATCATAGTTCGTCTTGTCGCTGCGTGTCTCGCGCAGAGGCGCGGTCGCCTTACTGCGCAGCGAGGGAATCAGATCCACCAGGTCCAGAACCTGGTCCCCGCGCAGAGTTACATTATGATAGGTCTCACCGTTATCCTCGTGGCTCCAGAGTGAGCCGGCCACGCCCAGATTGAGCAGCAGAATCTGTACCTGGCGAGCAAGCTGGCGTGACTTGCTGGTGTACTTGAACGTATTGGAACCCTGTTTATTGCCGCGCAGAGTCGCATCGCCCCAGAAGAGGCCCTCCAGGAAAGCCAGGACATCCGTCTCGCGGCTGGCCAGGACGCAGGCCGGCACTGCCTTCGCGTGCGAGCCGCGTGCGATGCCCAGTTCTCCGCGCAGCCATGCGCTGAGCGCCTTACTGCTGATCGAAACCTGATAGTTATATGTCTCAGCCTTGTGCTGGGGCACCGCCTCCAGACCGAACAGCGAGCGCGTTCGCTCCACAAAACGCTGGATCAGATCCTGAGAGCTATTTGCAAACCAGGTTTCATAGGAAGTCACGCAGCCCTCGGCGGTCAGCAGGCCGAGCCAGTAAGCCAGCTCAGGTGTCATCGTGCGCGGCTGACGGGGCAGCGGATAAAAGCTTTCGGGTAGCGTCGCGCTGGTTTCGCTAAACACGCGACTCCCGCGCGCCAGCGCCACATAGCTCCCCTCTTGCAATTCTCCAATCTTCGTCCAGACCGCCTCGCCGCTGGGAGTCATGGTCAGCAGGGGATGATTTGCGGTTCCGCGAATGGTATAGCCAAGATTTGTCTCGACCTCATAAATGGGCTGGAAGCCACCGCAATAGAACTTCGTCGCCTTCTCGGGACCATTAATACCCAGGACCGTTGTCTCATAGGGAACAAACTCATCCTCGCGGGGCTTCTGTGGCAATTGGAGGTAGATATCCTCCATTGATTGCAGCCCTTTATCGGTCAGCACCAGCGTATCGCCGGTCACGCACTTGGGATCGGACGGCGTAAACGTCCCGACGCCCACGCGGTATTTCTCGCTGAAGGTGATGCGTTTAACCGGCACCTCCTCGATGCGTCCCCGATACTGCGTATCGACCATATAGCGGCAGTGGGGGCAGAGGTCGCCCTCGACGTAGAGGCCAAACTCGCGCTCCACCTCATCGCGCAGCTCCACAGGAATCAGATGCAGAGGCTCCTCATGCATCGGGCAATCCTTGATCGCGTAGATCGCCCCCTCATCGGTGCGGCTATATGCCTCCAGGCCGCGTTTCAGCAGATAAACGATAGTAGACTTACCGCCGCCGACCGGACCCATCAGCAGCAGGATGCGTTTGCGCACCTCCAGACGCTGGGCAGCGGAATGGAAGTACTCAACGATCTGCTGGAGAGGTTTCTCGATGCCAAAGATCTCCTGGGAGAAAAAATTATAGCGCGGATCTCCGGTTCGGGTCGTCTCGATGCCGGCGTCCATGATCATATGATAAATGCGTTCGTGAGAAAGCCGACTCACTTGCGGCTTTTTGGTAGCAATCTCAAAGTACTGGGCAAAAGTTCCTTCCCACTGTAACCCACGTTCTCGGTCCCTGTATTCCTCTAACCGCTTCACCAGATCCATAGGGTCACCCTCTCTCTCTATGCTGTTAGACTCGTCCCTGCTGGGCGCTAACTGCTGTATGGACACACTAGAAAAGTTAACCGAAATGGCAAACACAAGATCGCGGTCCTTGCGTCGCGCGTAGCGACTCATCTGAGTTTAAAGGGCCGGTCTTGCTCGACATGTCGAGGCAGAGGACCAGCCCTTTACTACGTCGCAGAGATTTGTTGGTGATTTCGCTCCATCTCCTGCCCGTTATTGTTGTGGCAATGCCGATTGGATACAACCGGCACTCTGTTCTCTGTTAAGCCTACCTGGTGTACGTTGCACAATGCTTTTTTCGCAGGTCTAGCGGAGATAATCTCTCCTCAATTTGGAACATCAAGCCAAGAGTTTAGATAAAAAGACCCGCTTTAAAACATCCTTGCCTGATCTTAGGATACCAGTTCAGATGAGCGAATGTCAAGGGTATTTGAGCTTGTAGACAGGGGTGCTTCAACCAGGGGGAGCGTCACCTCAATAGAAGTTCCCTGGGTGCCATTGGGGCCAATGACCAGTTGTCCGTGGGCATTCTTAACCCGCTCCAGCATTCCACTCAACCCATAGTGGCCCGTAGGGCTTGCGTAGTGATCCTGCTCCCCATTGGCATGCTGGCAGAGTCCGGGAGGCAGGCCAATCCCATCGTCCGCGATTTTGAGAAAGACCTGGCCATCCTGGCGGCTGATGTGCAGGAGAACGTTCTGCGCCCGTGCATGCTTCTCAATATTTGCCAGCGCCTCCTGGCCAACCTTCCAGAGCGTCTCCTCGACCGGTTCGGGCAATCCCTCAATATCGGGATGTAGATCATAGGAGACGCGCAGGCCGGTGCGCTGAGCCATCTCGCGGGCATAGCGGCTGAGCGCGCGGCAGGCCGGTTCGCGCTCCAGCACCGGTGAACGCAGATTGGCAATCGAGGCGCGCAGCTCTTTCATGCTCTCGCGCACAATCTCCTTCGTCTCCTCCAGTTCCTGCTCACAGCGCTGTGGATCGCGTTCGCGCAAGCGTTGTGCTGCCTCCAGCTTCACAGAGACAAGCACCAGCGCGTGCCCCAGCGTATCGTGCATCTCGCGGGCCAGGCGCGTGCGCTCGCGCAGCACTGCCAGCTCCTGCTCCTGGGCGGCGGTTTCCGCGAGTTGCCGATGCGCTGCCTCTAGCTCCTCATTGGCGTTGGCAAGCTGCCAGAGCAGCCGGCTGCGTTCGTAGCGTTCGCTCATCAGGTGCTGGATCGTGATGCATACGACTGTCAACGAGGCGAACGTGATGCCGTTTCCTAGCAGACTTCCCCATTGAATCGTTGTGAGCGGCCAGACCAGTAAGCCGAGAGTATTGGAATAACTGAAGAAAATCAGGAGCGTCAGCGCCAGCATGAGTTTGCGATGAAAAAGGGAGAAGGTCATTCCCAGGGCAATAAAGTAGCTCCAGACAAAATTCTGATCAAAAATGCACAGCAGAGTTACAATCAGGTATAAGCTGCACCAGTAGGGCAGCGAATAAAGAAGTGGAGGAGGCCAGTGATCGTCTGGGGTTCGCTCCCTCCATCCTTTCAGTGGTTGTTGATTCTTGCGCCCTCTCAAGATGAGCGAACCGAAGAGCAGTGGAACACAGAGCATCAGCATAAGGATAATCAGCCCGTGCCAATCATGCAGGTAGGCAGGATGGTCTGCAACCGTTCCTATAGCTGAGAAGATGAGCGAAATAATCGAGATACCCATCCAGCCGAGATTGAAGAAGACAAAGAAACGCTGAGAGCGTTGATCTAAACGTGTTAGCT
>Ga0070740_10001560_pt1 | contig 30780 bp, 29 predicted proteins | sample Coa_R2_FD_67286 | JGI IMG/M metagenome (GOLD analysis project Ga0070740, IMG submission 67286) | Surface soil microbial communities from Centralia Pennsylvania, which are recovering from an underground coalmine fire - Coalmine... | ecosystem: Environmental > Terrestrial > Soil > Unclassified ...
CATTCCGCACAGGCCCTCGCCGAACTCGACCCCGCCCACTACGCCAAACGCGAACAGAACGAGGGGGTGTATGAAACTCTGCGTTAAGACCGCGCTGGGCGGCTTGCTGGCCATGCTGCTGGCTGCCTGCGCGGCACGAGGTCCCGCGCACGTTCCGGCCGCCGGAGCCGAGACCGCGAGGGCCGCAGGCACTCAGTCGCAGGCCGCGCCGAACAACGACGCCGAGCAACGGTTCCAGGCCGCTCTGGAGTTGATGAAGAACAACAAATCGGACGACGCGCGCGCGGCATTCGCTGCCCTGGCCAAGGATTACCCGCAGTATTCGGGCCCGCTGGCCGATCTCGGCGTGCTCTATGCGCGCGGCAACCAGCGCCAGCAAGCGCTCGACAGTTTCGCCGCCGCCGTCGCCGCCAACCCCAAGAATGCTTTTGCCTACGGCTGGCTCGGCATTCTCTACCGAGAAAATGGAGATTACGCGCGCGCCGAGGACGCTTACCGCAAAGCGCTGGCGCTCAACCCCAACGACGCCACCACTCATCTCAATCTGGGCATCCTGTATGACGCTTATCTCAAACGTCCGCAGGAGGCCTTGACACACTATCGGGAGTACCAGCGGCTGAGCGGAGACCAAGCACGGCCCATCGTGGCCGCCTGGATCAGAGAACTGCAAGATCAGCTGGGTGGCGGCGCGTCGCCAGCGACTCCCGCCGTCGACGCACCCGGCATGGAGCACAAGCCATGACATGGTTATCATCATCGCGCATACTTGCCGTGCTGTTGGCGGTCACGGCAAGCGTGGCGGCACAAGAGCCGGGCGGAACGCCGCCCTCCGAATCGTCTCCGGCGTCGCCTGCGGCGACTACGGTGGACGAAGCGCCCGGTACCGTGATCATCGGCGACCGCGAATCGCCGATCGGTCTGTACCTGACGCCGTGGAAGGACGAGTACGCCGCCCGCAATGCCGGACGTCCGGCGCAGCACTTGCTGGAGAGTATGGAGCCCATAGACCCGGAAGCATTCCATCGCCAGAACACCTACTACGACGTCATTACCGCTTATCGCCGCGCCGAGCTTGCCCAGCACCGATGAATCCTTCGTCCGTCGCCATCGAGATTCACAACCGAACCGTTTGAGAGGAACTGCCATGGAGCTTTTCGACCTCGTCGCCCGCAACTTCCAGGCCGGCGGCGCTTTCATGTATCCGATCCTGGTGGTGCTGGTGCTCGGCTTGGCGATCGCCATCGAGCGCTACACCTACCTGCGCCGTGCCTACCGTGAGAACCGCAGCCTGTGGTCCAAGCTGCTGCCGCTGGTCAACGCCGGCCGTTACGAGGAGGCGGAAAAGCTCGCCGCGAACTCTTCCACCGCCGTGGGGCGCGTGCTCGGCTACGGCATTTCTCGCGCTCGCGGTCAAGCGCGGCGTGAAGAGGTCGAGCGCGCCATGGAGGAAAGCCTCATGGAGGTCACGCCGCTGCTGGAGCGGCGCACGCACTACCTGGCCACGTTCGCCAACGTCGCCACGCTGCTCGGCCTGCTCGGCACCATCATCGGCCTGATCCACGGGTTTTCGGCGCTGTCCGGCATCAATCCCGCCGAAAAACAGGACCAGCTCTCCGAAGCGGTGGCGATCGCGATGAACTGCACCGCCTTCGGCCTGTTGGTGGCCGTGCCCTTCACCCTGATCCACGCCTGGCTGCAATCCATGACCGACGAGCTGGTCGACAATCTCGAAATGGCCTCGGTGAAATTCCTCAACAGCCTCGGCCTCCAGGGCTGAGGCCCAGCGCCGCATCCACCGGGGAAGCCGCCATGGCACACGGACTGTCGCGCGAGCTGCGGCGCACCGTCAGGCGCGCTCGCCGCCGACGTGCCGCCGAGCTCAACATCGTGAACATGGTGGACGTGCTCACGGTGCTGATCTTCTTCCTGCTGGTCAACGCCACCGGTGTGTCCATCCTCGGGATCAACCTGCCTTCGGCCGACACGCCGCCTCCCGCGCAGCCGCCGCGGGCATTGACCGTGATCGTGCGCCAGAGCGGACTCACCGTTGCCGACCGCGGCGGTGCGATCCAGCAATTCCCCGCCGCGGCCGACGGCAGTTACGATCTGCACGGCCTCGGCACGCTGCTGTCCCAGATCAAGGATCGCGCGCCCGACGAAGACAAGATCACCCTGCTGCTCGAGCCGGGCGTTTCTTACGACACGCTGGTGCAGGTGATGGATACCGTGCGCCTCGACCCGGGCGGCAACGGCAAACCACAGCGCGAACTGTTCCCGCAGATTTCCATGGGCGACGCTCCCGCAGCGCCAACGTCAGCCACGGCTGGAGGCTCGCCGTGATCCTGCGTTCGAGTTTCATGCGCCAGCGCCTGCTGCGCAAATCGATCAAGCGCGAGGTCGTCGCGCTCAACCTGGTGTCAATGATCGACATCTTCACTACTTTAGTGTTCTTCCTGCTGCTGACCTCCACCAGCGTACAGACGCTGCGCAGCCCGCGTTCGCTGACCCTGCCGATGTCGTTGTCCTCACAGACGCCGAACGACACGCCGGTGCTGATGATCACGGGTGATGCGATTCTTCTCCAGGGCCAGCCGGTGATGACGGTGGCGGAGGCGCAAGCCACCCCCGGGGACGTGCTGGCTCCACTCAAGTCACAACTGCTGCTGGTGCCGCTGGCGAAAATCGAGGGCCAAGCCAATGGCGCGCTGACGCGTGGCGAGATCAACATCATGGCGGACAAGCAGATCCCCTACGCCCTGCTGAAGAAAGTGATGCGCACCTGTGGCGAGGCGCAGTTCGCGCGCATTTCGCTGTCGGTCAACCATCGCGGAATCCGGAGCGAGGGATCGTGAGCGCCGTGCGCGTCATTCGTTGGGAGTCCTGGACGCTGGCGGAAGAAGCGGACCGCCGCTTCCGGCGCATCGTCGCGGCTTGCGCGGTGCCCGCGCTGGTGCTGGCGCTCGTGCTGTCGTTGGTGAAATTTGAAATCGCCACGCCTCCCGCCGGCAATTACCAGCCGCAACGTTACGTCGAACTGCTGCCGCAACAACCGGCAGGCGTGCCCGCCCAGCAGCCGGAGCAGCCCAAGCCGGCGCCCAAGAATCAGGAACAGCCGCCGCAAAAAGCGGCGCCGGCCAAGCCCGAGCCGAAACCGGTGGTCAAGCCTCAAGAAAGTGCTCGCGAAGTGGCGCAGAAAACCCAGCAGATGCGCCTGATCCAGGATCAGCTCGCCGATCTGCGCGATCAGAAACTTTCGGCGCTCAACGATCAGCCCCTGATCGCCAGCACGCTCAGCTCCAAGGGCGGCGTGGGCGCTTCGGAGCTGGCTTCGAACCTGGCCGCGTCGGCTGCCAATGCCAGCAGTGGTCTCGGCGGTCTGGGCCATGCGAGCGTCACCTCGCAACAGAGCGGAACCGGTCTGGGCGAGCGCCGCACCGGCGTCGTGCACAGCAAGCTCGGCACGGGCGGTGGCGAGCGCGTGGGCGGCAACGGCCGTGGGGCGGGTCGCACGCTCGAGGAAATCCAGGAAGTGTTCGACCGCAACAAGGGTTCCTTCAATGCGATCTACAACCGCGCGATGCGCAGCAATGCCAACATCGCCGACGGCAAGATCGTCGTGAAACTCACCATCGCGCCGGACGGCACGGTGACCGAGTGCACCCTGGTGCACAGCACCTTCAACGATCCGGACTTCGAAAGGAAGGTCATCGCCCGCATCGAGCTGCTGCGCTTCCCTCCCAAGGCGGTGCCGCCCTTCACGCTGTCCAGTTATCCCATCGAATTCCACCCGATGTAAGCCGGCACCGCGCGCGACCTCATGGGTTTCCTAAACGGGAAAAAAGCCTTGATCACCGGCGTGGCCAGCGAGCGCTCCATCGCCACCGGCATCGCCGAAGCCTTCCACCGCGAAGGTGCGGAGCTGGCCTTCACCTATCAGGGAGACAAGCTCAAGCCGCGCGTCGAGGACCTGGCCCACAGCCTGAACTCCACGATCGTGCTCCCGCTGGACGTCACCCGTGACGTCGAGATCGACGCGGTCTTCGAAACCTTGAAGGAAAAATGGGGGGCACTCGACATCCTGGTGCACTCGATCGGCTACGCGCCGCGGGAGCTGCTCGCCGGCTCCTATCTCGACACGGTCACGCGCCAAGGCTATGCCATCGCGCACGACATCAGCGCCTATTCGTTCGCGGCGCTGGCCAAGGGGGCACGTCCGCTGATGCGCGACCGCAAAGGCGCGCTCTTGACCCTGACCTATCTCGGCTCCCAGCGCTTCGTGCCGATGTACAACGTGATGGGGGCGGCCAAGGCCAGCCTGGAGGCCAACGTTCGCTATCTCGCCGCCGAGCTCGGACCGCTGAACGTGCGCGTCAACGCGATCAGCGCGGGGCCGATCAAGACTCTGGCCGCCGCGGGCATCAAAGGCTTCCGCAGCATGCTGGCGTACGCCGAAAAAGGCTCGGCGCTCAAGCGTAACGTGACCATCGAAGAAGTCGGCAATGCGGCCGCTTTCCTGTGTTCCGACCTGGCCTCCGGCATCACCGGCGAAATCCTTTACGTGGACGCTGGCTTCAACATCATGGGCTTCAGCTTGGAAGGCGCAGAGTAAGGCGCTCGCGGCGGCGCCCGGCGTTTCTTTGCTCGCAGTCGTTGCACCTTCTGCCGTCCAGGGCAGCGCTCAGCCGCCCGGTTCGATCTCGGTGCCCGCGATGGCCTGCTTCTCGACTTTGACCTTGATGCGCTTCTCGATGCCCTCGCGGTAAGCGGCGAACTCGGCGCCGGCCAGGGCGTCGCGCAGCCGCGCGGCATCTTCCTTGAACGCGCTGGCTTCGGAGGATTGCGGCTCCGGCGCGTTCACGGCAGACAGCGCCACGACCGCGATCATGCCGTTGTCCAGCCGCGCCTCGCCGTAGACCAGCTTGCCGCCCGATGGATGCGGCAGTTTAAACAGCGCATCCAGCAGTCCGGGGTCGAGCTTCTTGTCGTCGCGCGCGACGGCTCCGGGAGCGACGGCGGTCAAGCCGCGCCGCTTGAGCGCGTCGTCGAAGGTCTGTCCGCCCTTCAGATCCTCGAGCAGGGCATCCGCCGCCGCCTTGGCGCGGGCCTGGGCGGCCTGATTTTTCAGGAGGTCGCGAATGGTCGCGGAAACTTCGTCCAGCGTTTGCTGCGCAGGCGCCTGATAGTCGGCTTTGCGCACCACGACCAGATGATCCGGCGCCAGGGCCAGCGGCTTGCTGTTGTCGCCGTCCTGCAGCACCTCGGGCGAGAACGCCGCGGCGATGACCTTGGGATCCGCGGCGATGCCGCTGCCGCCTTTGCGCGTGAACCAGTCCGTGGTCTGCACCGGGAGATCCAGCGCCTTGGCCACGGGGTCCAGCGAACTCGGGTTCTCGAAGCTCAATTGATCGAGCTTGGAGGCCATGTCCTGAAAGCGCCGCGCCGCATCGCGCTGCTGCCACAGATCCAGCAGGCGCTTCTGCACCTCGGGGTCGTCAAAAGCCAAGGTCTTGGCCGGCTTGAGCGCTTCGAGCTGGATCAGGTGCCAGCCGAACTCGGTCTCGACCGGCTCGCTGATCTCGCCGGGACTGGCGAGCGCGAACAGCGCCGCCTCGAACTTCGGCGCCATCATGCCGCGCTTGACCCAGCCGAGCTCGCCCCCTTTGTCCTTGGACCCCGGATCGTCGGAATTCTTGCGCGCCAGTTCGGCGAAGTCCGCGCCGGCCTTGAGCTGCTGGTAGAGCGCCTCCGCTTTCTTGTGCGCCGACTCTTTGTCGGCGCCGAACGCGATCAGGATATGCCGCGCGCGTCGTTCCTCGGGCGTGGAGAACAGGCTGGATTTCTCGGCGTCGTAGATGAGCTTCAAGGCGTCGGCGCCGGGCGGCGCAGCCTTCGGCAACTGGTCCAGCGCCAGCTCGACATAAGCGAGCTTGACCCGTTCGGGCGTGCGGTAGTCGTTCTTGTGCTGCTCGTAATACTGCTTCACCTGATCGTCGCTGACGCTGACGGCGGAGATCTCCTTGGCCGGGTCGAACACGACGTAGCTAAACACGCGGCTCTGATGTTCAAGCTGCCAGGCGGCCTGCGCCTGCAAAGGCGTGATGAACGCGCTGTTGAGCACTGCGCCGCGCATCTGTTCGATGGCCAGTTGCTGACGCTGTTGCGTCTCGAACTGCTGCGGGGACTGGCCGATGCTGGCCAGCACGCTGCGATAGCGCTCGGCCGAGAAATGGCCGTTGTCCTGGAAGTACGGCAGCACCTGCAGGTATTCGCGCAACGCGGCATCGTCGATGCGATAACCGACCTTGCGCGCGTACTGTTTCAGCAGCAGGTCCTGGACCAGGTTCTTGAGCACCGCCTCTCGCATCTGCGCCTGGTGCAGCTCGTCGGCGTTGAAGCTGTCGCCCTGAAGCTGTCGCAGTTGCGCGTAATAACGCTCGTAGGCGCTGCGAAACTGCGACTGGGTGATCTTGACGCCTCCCACCTCGGCCACCGTGGGATCGGTGCCGCCGTCCATGAAACGCTGCACGCCGATGCCCCAGATGGCGAAGATCAGAATCAAGAAACCGAGGATCCCCCACACCACGGGGCCGGAGACGCGATCACGGATGGTTTGCAGCATGGTTCTCTCTTTTACGATCAGCGCCACAAAAACGAAAGGCGCTCGCATGAGCGCCCATCGTGGATGGCGGAGCGGACGGGGCTCGAACCCGCGACCCCCGGCGTGACAGGCCGGTACTCTAACCGACTGAGCTACCGCTCCGCGCTGGTCGCAATGTAAAGCGCTTGGTGGGTGCTGACGGGCTCGAACCGCCGACCCCCGCCTTGTAAGGGCGATGCTCTACCGACTGAGCTAAGCACCCTTGCCGGGTTGCGCAGCGGGACGCGCGCCGCAAAGGCCGTTTATTTTACGGCGTCCTTGAGCGCCTTGCCAGCTTTGAACGCCGGATTCTTGCTGGCCGCGATCTTCAACGGTGCGCCGGTCTTGGGATTGCGCCCGGTGCGCGCGGCACGCTTGCGAATCTGGAAGGTGCCGAAACCGACCAGGGAAACCTTCTCGTTCTTCTTGAGCGCGCGGGTGACGACCTCGATGAAGGCGTCCACCGCCCGCCCGGCATCGGCTTTAGAAATTTCGGCCTTGTCCGCGACCGCGTTGATGAGTTCGGCTTTGTTCATTTAGGTAAGTCCCCTCAAGTCAGATGAATGGCGTTGCGCCGGAAAAGATTGACCGCGTCCTCGATCGACCGTTCCCCCAAACGTTGCGGCACCCAGCAGCACCGCCTTCGGGAATCGCTGTGGCAACGGAAGGAGTCTTATACCAAGCCCTGCACATGAGCGTCAACGAACTCGCGCAAGGCACCCTCCGCAGCGCACGACACTCGCGCGAGAATGAGCCGCCGATCAGTGCGCGCGCAGCGGTTCGGCCAGGGGTTGCGGCGGGGGTGCGGGCTGCGCGACGTCCGGTTTCGGTTCCGGCATGCGCTCCAGCGCCAGGCGCAGCACGTCCTCGATCCAGCGCACCGGCTCGATCTCCAGCTTGCTGGTAATGGTTTCCGGGACTTCGGCGAGATCCTTGACGTTCTCCTGCGGGATCAACACGGTCTTGACACCGCCGCGCTGGGCGGCGAGCAGTTTCTCCTTGAGACCGCCGATCGGCAGCACTTCGCCGCGCAGCGTGATCTCGCCGGTCATCGCCACGTCGGCACGCACCGGGATGCCGGTCAATGCGGACACGATCGCCGTGCACATCGCGATGCCGGCGGACGGTCCGTCCTTGGGCGTGGCGCCCTCCGGAACGTGCACGTGAATATCGTTCTTCTGATAAAACTCCGGATCGATGCCCAACTGCCTGGAGCGCGCGCGCACCACCGTCAACGCCGCCTGGATGGACTCCTGCATCACGTTGCCCAGCGAACCGGTCTGAGTCAGCTTGCCCTTGCCCGGCGCCAGCGCCGCCTCGATCGACAGCAGTTCGCCGCCGACCTCGGTCCAGGCCAAGCCGGTGACCTGGCCGACCTGATTCTTTTCCTCCGCCCGGCCGAAGCGGTAACGTGGCACGCCGAGATACTTCTCCAGATTCTTCTCGGTCACGCGCACGGTTTTCTCGGTCGGCTTGAGCAGCACCTGCTTGACCACCTTGCGCGCGATCTTCGACAGCTCGCGTTCGAGATTGCGCACGCCCGCTTCGCGCGTGTAGGTGCGCACGATGGCGCGGATCGCGGCGTCGCTGATCTCCAGCTCGCCGTCCTTGAGTCCGTTGGCCTTCATCTGTTTGGGCAGCAGGTAGCGCCGCGCGATGTGCAGCTTCTCGTCCTCGGTGTAGCCGGGGATGCGGATCACTTCCATGCGATCGAGCAGCGGCGGCGGGATGTTCAGCGTATTCGCCGTGGCGATGAACATCACGTCGGACAAATCGTACTCGACTTCCAGGTAATGGTCCTGGAAGCTGTTGTTCTGCTCGGGATCCAGCACTTCGAGCAGGGCGGCGGAAGGATCGCCGCGGAAGTCCATGCTCATCTTGTCGATTTCGTCGAGCAGGAACAGCGGATTTTTCACGCCCACCTTGGCCATGCTCTGCACGATCTTGCCCGGCAGCGAGCCGATATACGTGCGGCGGTGGCCGCGAATCTCGGCCTCGTCGCGCACGCCGCCCAGCGACATGCGCGTGAACTTGCGGTTGGTGGCTGCCGCGATCGAGCGTCCCAGCGAGGTCTTGCCCACGCCCGGCGGCCCGACCAGGCACAGGATCGGCCCCTTGAGCTTCTTCACTCGCGCTTGCACGGCGAGATACTCGACGATCCGCTCCTTGACTTTTTCCAGGCCGTAATGGTCCGCGTCGAGCTGTTTCTGCGCGGCTTCCAGGTCGATGCGGGCCTTGGTCGCCTTTTTCCACGGCACTTGCGTCAGCCAGTCCAGGTAGTTGCGCACCACCGTGGCCTCGGCCGACATCGGCGGCATCAGCTTGAGCTTGTTCAGCTCGGCCTGCGCCTTGGCCTTGGCGGCCTTGGGCATGCCGGACTTTTCGATCTTGCGCGCCAGCTCCTCTTGTTCGTTGGGCGTGTCCTCCAGTTCGCCGAGCTCTTTCTGGATCGCCTTCATCTGCTCGTTGAGGTAGTACTCGCGCTGATTCTTCTCCATCTGCGACTTGACCCGGCCGCGGATCTTCTTCTCGATCTGCAGAATTTCGATCTCGCCTTCGAGCTGGCCGAGGACGAACTCCAGCCGCGAACGCGGATCGATGATCTCCAGCACACGCTGCTTGTCGGCCAACTTGAGATTAAGATGCGCAGCGATGGCATCCGCCAGCCGGCCGGCGGAGTCCGTGCTGGACAAGGACGCCAGCAGCTCCGCCGGGACCTTCTTGTTGAGGCTGACGTATTGTTCGAAGGTGGCGAGCGTGGCCCGCATCACCGCCTCGGTCTCGCTGCCCCCCGCGGTGGATTCGTCGGCGGGAATCGGCTCGTACTGCGCGCTGAGGAAATCGCCGGACTCGTCCAGACGCAGAATGTGCGCGCGTTGCGCGCCCTCCACCAGCACTTTGACCGTCCCGTCGGGCAGCTTGAGCAGTTGCAGAATGCTCGCCAGCGTGCCCATCTCGTAGAGATCGGCACCGTGCGGCTCGTCGGTGTCCGCCTGCTTCTGTGCGACCAGCAGGATGCGCTTGCCGCCCTGCATCGCAGCACTGAGCGCGCGTACCGACCGCTCCCGGCCGACGAACAGCGGCTGCGCGATATGGGGAAAGATCACCACGTCGCGCAACGGCAGGACGGGAGCGGTACGGTCATGGGTGGAATCGGACACGATCAAACCTCGCAAAGCGGATGAACAGCCTCGTCATTATGCGCTACGAAGCTTAGATGCAGGCGCGAAAGGATAATTCAAGGGGCGCCGGCGCAGGCCGGCAAGGCGCCTTCCGCGCGCCCCTCAGCCGCCGGCAGGTGGTCAGCTCGCGTTCTTGACTTCGCGGCGCGGTGCCTCGGCGTTCTCGTACACCACGAACGGTTTGGCCTCTCCGCGCGCCACCGCCTCGTCCACCACCACCTTCGACACGTTCTGCATCGACGGCAGCTCGTACATCACGTCGAGGAGGATGTTCTCGAGGATGGTGCGCAAGCCGCGCGCGCCGGTTTTGCGCTCCTTGGCTTTACGCGCGATGGCCTGCAAGGCTTCCTCGCGGAACTCGAGCTGGCAGCCTTCCATCTGGAACAGCTTCGCGAACTGCTTGACCAGGGCGTTCTTGGGTTCCTTGAGGATCGCGATCAAGGCTCGCTCGTCGAGTTCCTCGAGCACCGCGACCACGGGCAGGCGCCCGACGAATTCCGGAATCAGGCCATAACGGATCAGGTCTTCCGGCTCGACGATGGACAGAAGCTGCGTGATCTGGCGCGAGTCCTTGTGCGATTTCACGTCCGCGGCGAAGCCGATCCCGGTCTTCTCGGTGCGGTTCTGGATCACCCGCTCCAGGCCGGAAAACGCGCCGCCGCAGATGAACAGGATGCCCGAGGTGTTGACCTGCAGGAACTCCTGCTGCGGATGTTTGCGTCCGCCTTGCGGCGGCACGCTGGCGATGGTGCCCTCGATGAGCTTGAGCAGGGCCTGCTGCACGCCTTCGCCGGAAACATCGCGCGTGATCGACGGGTTTTCGCTCTTGCGCGAAATCTTGTCGATCTCGTCGATGTAGACGATGCCGCGCTGTGCTTTCTCCACGTCGTAGTCGCACTTCTGCAGCAGCCGCTGGATGATGTTTTCCACGTCTTCGCCGACGTAGCCGGCCTCGGTGAGCGTGGTGGCGTCGGCGATGGCGAACGGCACGTCGAGCAGGCGCGCCAGCGTTTCGGCCAGCAGCGTCTTGCCCGAACCGGTGGGGCCGATGAGCAGGATGTTGGACTTCTGCAGCTCCACGCCGTCGGCCGCGCCTTTCTGCGACAGTCGCTTGTAGTGGTTGTAGACCGCCACCGACAGGACTTTCTTGGCCTGGTCCTGGCCGATCACGTATTCGTCCAGGACCGCGCGGATCTCCTGCGGCTTGGGCAGGCCCTTGACCTGCGGCTTGGCGTGCACCTCCTCGCGGATGATGTCGTTGCACAGGTCGACGCACTCGTCGCAGATATAGACCGAGGGGCCAGCGATCAGCTTGCGCACCTCATGCTCGCTCTTGCCACAGAAGGAGCAATACAGCACCCGTCCGCCCTGCCCGCCACCGCGTACGTTGTCTGGCATTCTGGTCCTCTACCTTCGTTTCAGCGCGGCCTGCCGCCCTAGCCGTGATGTTGCAGCAAAATGACTGCAAATTCCACGCTTGGTTCAGTTAACTGCCCGCCGCCGGAGCGGCCGGAACGCGCCGTTCGAGAATCTGGTCGATCAACCCGTACTCCCGGGCCTGCTCGGCGCTCATGAAGAAGTCGCGTTCCAGGTCGCGCGCGATCTTCTCCACCGGTTGGCCGGTGTGCTCCGCGTAGAGGCGGTTCAGCCGCTCGCGCAGGTAGAGGATCTCCCGCGCCTGGATCTCCACGTCGGCGGCCGTGCCCTGGGCGCCGCCGGATGGCTGATGCATCATGATGCGCGCGTTGGGCAGCGCGTAGCGCTTGCCCTTGGCCCCGGCCGAGAGCAGGAACGAGCCCATGCTGGCCGCCTGGCCGATGCACATCGTGGACACGTCCGGCTTGATGAATTTCATGGTGTCGTAGATCGAAAGCCCTGAGGTGATCACCCCGCCGGGCGAGTTGATGTAAAGGTGGATGTCCTTGTCCGGGTTCTCGGCCTCCAGGAACAAAAGCTGGGCGACCACCAGGTTGGCCACGACGTCGTCGATGGGGCCCACCACGAACACCACCCGCTCCTTGAGCAGCCGCGAGTAGATGTCGAAGGCGCGCTCGCCGCGCGCGGTCTGCTCCACCACCATGGGCACCAGGTGCTGGGCTCGAGTGATCTGTTCGTTCACGGGTTTCCTTCTTTTCGTGGGTTTCGGGTTCAAGCTGCGGGCTGCGCCTGGGATTTCAACAAGTCCTCCAGTGTCATCGCCACCTCGCTGGACTTGGCTTCTTGGAGCAGGCTCTCCACCACTTGATCTTCCAGAACGCCCGCTTCGAGCCCGCGCATCAGTTCCGGGCGCGAGCGGTAGAATTGCTTGACGGTTTCCGGATGCTCGTAATCGGCGGCCAGCTCGTCCAGCGCGCGCTCCACGCGGGCATGGTCCGGCTGGATCCCGCGGCTACGGATCACTTCGCGCATCAGCAGGCCCAGCGCCACGCGCCGGCGCGCCGTCTCCTCGAACAGCGTGTCCGGCAGCAACTGCTGGAGTTTTTCCGGTTTGAGCCGTCCGGCGCGGCTGAGCTGCATGCGGCTTGCGGTTTCCTCGCGCAGGCGCGCGATTTCCTGCTCGATCTGGCTGGCCGGCACTTCGACCGGATGCGCGGCCAGGAGTTGCTCAAGAACCTGGCGTTTGAGATGGGCGCACAGCGCCTTGTCGCGCTCGGCTTCCAGAGCGCTGCGGCACTTGGCCTGCAGGCCGGCCAGGCCCGCGCCGGCTTCCACCCCGTGCGCGGCGAGGAACTCGGCGTCGTCCGGCGCCGGAAGTTTCGGCGCCTTGAGCGCGACGAGGGTGATCTCGAACCGGGCGAGCTTGCCGCGCAGATCCTCGGCGCGATAGTCCTCGGGGAAGCGGATGTCCGCGGTAAAGCGCTCGCCCGGCGTTCTGCCCAGCAGGGCGTCTTCCAGCTCCGGCAGGAAGCGTCGCTCGCCGATCTCGATGTCCACCTTCTCGCCCGTGCCGCCCGGAAACGTCTGGCCCTCGATGCGGCCTTCGAAATCCACGGTCGCGACGTCGCCGGCGCGCGCCGGTCGCGTCACCGTCTCCAGGCTGCGACGGGCGCGACGCAAGCTCTCGATCAGCCGCTCGACGTCCGCCTCGGTGATCTCGACCCGCGGTTTCTTGACCTCGATGCGGTCCAGGTGTTCCAGCCGCACCTCGGGAAAGACATCGAAGTGGGCCACGTAGCGGAACGGCTCACCGGCCTGCCCTTCGACAATCTCGATGCTCGGCGCGCCGGCCGGTCGCACCTGCGCCTGTTCCAAGGCCTGCGGCCAGCTTTCGCGCACCAGTTCGTCGATGGCGTCCTGGCGCACGGAGGCGCCGTACTGCTGCTGGATCAGCTTGAGCGGCGCCTTGCCGGGCCTGAAACCCGGCACGCGCGCACGCGCGGCCAGCCGCTTCAAGCGCGTGTCCAGCTCCTGCTGCAGGCGCTCGTAGGGGATTTTGACGTGCAAGCGGCGCGCCAGGCCGCCGGCCGATTCGACGTGGACTTCCATTAGATTCGACTGAACGGGTTTACGGAATGTCTTGTTTGAGAAGTCGCCGCCACGGATGGCGGCGTTTTGCGCAGGACGCACATGGTGTGCGAAAGGAGAGATTCGAACTCTCACGCCTTGCGGCGCTGGAACCTAAATCCAGTGCGTCTACCAATTCCGCCACTTTCGCGCGAAAGCTGTCGTGCCGGCCGTTGCGGGGGAGGAATTATAGCAGCGTGGGCAAGGCCGCCACGGCAGAATAGCGCCGATGAATGCCCTCGCCGACCGCTTGCGCCGCCCGCTGCCGCTGTGCCTGCTGCTCGGACTGCTGGCCTTGGCCGCCGCGCTGACCGGCCTGCGGGCCGGGGCCCTGCCGGTCGATCTGCGCGATGTCTTCGCCAGCCTCGGCCTGGCCCGCGCCGCCGATCCGGTCTTGGCCGTCGCGGTGCGCGAGCTGCGCTTGCCGCGCGTGGTGCTGGGTCTGCTGTGCGGGGCCGCGCTCGCGGTCAGCGGTGCGACCCTGCAAGGGCTGTTCCGCAATCCCCTCGCCGATCCCGGCCTGATCGGCGTCTCCGCCGGCGCCGCGCTGGCGGCGGTGGTCGCCATCGCGCTCGGCGTCACCCATGCGGCTGCGCCCGGGCTGCTGCCCGTGGCGAGCTTCGCCGGGGCGGCGCTCACGACCTGGCTCGTGACGCGCCTGTCGCAGTCCGACGGCGTGGTGCGCCCGGCGCAAATGCTCTTGGTCGGTCTGGCGGTCAATGCCGTGACCGGGGCCGGCATCGGCCTGGCCGCCAATCTCGCCAGCGGCGAGGCGCTACGCACCCTCACCTTCTGGCTGTATGGCAGCCTGGGCCGCGCCGGCTGGGAGGAAATCGCGCTGGCCGCCGGGCCGATGCTCTTCGCGGTCCTGTGGCTGCCGCGCCGCGCCCGCGAACTCAACGCGCTGCTGCTGGGCGAAGCCGAGGCCGCGCACGTCGGGGTGAACGTCGAGCGGCTCAAGCGCGAACTGATCCTGCTCACCCTGCTCGCGGTGGGCGGAGCGGTGGCGTTGTCCGGCATCATCGCCTTCGTCGGGCTGATCGTGCCGCAGTCCCTGCGCCTGTGGACCGGGCCGGATCACCGCACATTGATGCCGGCTTCGGCCCTGCTCGGCGCCGCGCTGCTCACGGCCGCCGACACCGCGGCGCGCACCGTCGCCGCGCCGCTGGAACTGCCGGTGGGCGTGCTCACCGCCCTGCTCGGCGGACCGTTCTTTCTGTTCCTCCTGCTGCGCCTGCGCGATCGCGGGGAATGGCTGTGAGCCTGGCGGCCGCAGGACTGATTTATACCGCCAACGGCCGTCGGCTGATCGATGAAGTCTCGCTCGAACTGCGGCCCGGCGAAGTGCACGCCCTGCTGGGCCGCAACGGCGCCGGCAAGTCCACCCTGCTGCGCGTGTTGGCCGGCGAACTGGCTCCGCAAGCGGGAACTGTGCGCCTCGAGGGCCGGCCGCTGGCGGACTATCCGCCGCGCGAGCTCGCGCGCCGGCGCGCGGTGTTGCCGCAACAAGAAACGCTGCGCTTCGGCTTCACCGCGGAACAGGTCGTGGCGCTGGGGCTCTATGCCCACGCGGGGGGACCGCAACGGCAACGACGCATCGCGCGCGAGGCGCTGGCGGCGCTGGGCCTGCTGGCGCTGGCCGAGCGCAAGTATCCCAGCCTGTCGGCGGGCGAGCGCCAGCGCGTGCAGCTCGCGCGCGTGCTCGCCCAGGTCTGGGAGGACACCGATCATCCGCGCTACCTCTTGCTCGACGAGCCCACCGCGGCGCTGGATCTCGCCCATCAGCACGGATGTCTGCTGGAAGCGCGACGTTTCGCCGCCAGCGGCGCCGGCGTGCTGGTCGCGCTGCACGACCTCAATCTCGCTTTGCGCTACGCCGACCGTGTGACGGCGCTGATCGACGGGCACGTGCTCGCGCAGGGCGCGGTGCGCGATCTGCTCGATCGAGCGACGCTCGAGGCGCTGTACGGGGTGCCGATCGCCTTGCTGCACGCGCCGGGCGAAGCGCTGCCCTACGTCGCCGCCCGTCCGCGCGGATTCAGGCGGGACGCAGGAACTCCAGCCGCAGCTCCGGCGCCTCCAGACCACGGAAACGGTTGACTGCGAGCCGGTAAACGCAGTCCATGCGCGCTCCCGCCGGTAGCGCGCGCGCGGCCCCGCCGAAGTCCAGCGCTTCCAGCGGCAGGCCGCCCGGCGCCCGCACGCGGTATTTGATGTGGCGGCCGTCCTCGCCGAGCGCACGCGCCTCCAGGATTTCGAACCGCCCCTCGAAACAGGGCTCGGGGAAGCCCTGCCCCCAGGGGCCGCCGCTTTCCAGCGCCTTGGCGGTGTCGATGGAAAGCTCCTCGGCGGCGAGCTCACCGTCGGTGTCGATGCACTGGTGCAAGGCCGTGGCGTCCAGCGTCGCACGGCACTGGGCGTCGAAGGCCGCGGCGAATTCGTCCAGCCGATCCTCGCGCAGCGTGAGGCCCGCGGCCATGGCGTGGCCGCCGAAGCGCGTGATGAGCCCCGGATGGCGCGTGTCGATGGCCGCCAGCGCGTCGCGCAAGTGCAAGCCGGGAATCGAGCGCCCCGAACCTTTGAGCAGGCCCGCCTCGCGGGCGCGCGCGAAGGCGAAAGTCGGGCGATGCCGGAGTTCCTTGATGCGGGTGGCGACCAGGCCGACCACGCCTTCGTGCCATTCCGCCTTGAACAAGCAGACGCCCACCGTCCCGCGATCCGTGGCGAGCTGCGCGGCGTCCTCGCTCATCAGGTCCTGCAGCTCGCGACGTTCGCGGTTGAGCGCGTCGAGCTGCGCGGCAAGTGCGGTCGCACGCGCCTGATCCTCGGCGAGCAGGCACTCGATGCCCACGCGCATGTCTTCCAGACGCCCGGCGGCGTTGAGCCGCGGGCCGAGCACGAAACCCAGATCGCCGACGCTGCAGCGCGCCAGATCGCGACCCGCCACCTGCAGCAGCGCGCGCAAGCCCGGCCGCGTATGACCGGTGCGCAAGCGCGCCAGGCCTTGCGCCACGAGGATGCGGTTGTTGTGATCGAGCCGCACCAGATCGGCCACCGTGCCCAGTGCGACCAGATCCAGCAGTTCGGCCAGGTTCGGCTCGGCCCCGGCGGCGAAGGCGCCGCGTTCGCGCAGCCGCGCGCGCAGTCCCAGCAGCAGATAAAACATCACGCCGACGCCGGCCAGATGCTTGGACGCGAAGCCGCAGCCGGGCTGATTGGGATTGACGATGGCGGCGGCGGGCGGCAGTTCCGGTGGGGCGAGATGGTGGTCGGTGACGATCACCGGCAAGCCGGCGGCGTTCGCGGCGGCGACGCCGGCATGGCTCGCGATGCCGTTGTCCACCGTGATCAGCAGTTGCGCGCCGCGTTCCAGGGCGGCCGCCACCAGCGGCGGCGACAGGCCGTAGCCCATGGTGAAACGGTTGGGCACGACGTAGTCGAGATGCGCCGCGCCGAGCGCGCGCAGGCCCAGAAGCGCCACGGCGGTCGCGGTGGCGCCATCGGCATCGTAATCGCCCGCGATCACGATGCGCGCCTGGGCGCGGATCGCGCGCTCCAGCAGCCGCACCGCTTCCTCGAGCCCGCGCAGCCCGGCCGGCGGCAGCAATGCCGTCAGGCGCAGTTCGAGCTCCTGCGGTTCGCGCAAGCCACGCGCGGCGTAGACGCGGCGCAGGACCGGGTGCAGATCGGCGGGAAGCCGGTGCGCCTGCCCGAGCGGCCGGCGGCGGATGCACGGCGCAGCGGACGTCAGGGCGTCGTCGATCGCAAGGCCTGCCAATTCTGGCGAGCGCGCTCGATGTTGGCCTGGGGCCATTCTTCGAAATACACCAGCGAGGTCGCGCTGGCGAAGCAGTAGCGTTTGTGATCGTCGGGATCGATCCAGTTGATGGAGCAATCCGTCGGAATGAGCTGCCCCGCGATCAGTCCGATGGGATCGTTGTTGTCGAATTCGCCGTGCATGGGCACCGGCGGCACCACGGCTTTCCAGATGCCGGTCCGCGCCGCTTCGTCCGCCGTCTCCGGGCCGACCGTCCCCGCGCCCTGCACCGCGGTCCCGGCCAGGGCCAGGGCGATCAGCGTAGTTCGCAGGATGAACCGTCCGCCGGCTTCCATGGGATTGCGTCCCTTGCGCTTCACACGACGGGTGCAGCCTACCACGGAGCGGCGCGCTCAGCCGAGCCGGTCGAGCAGCACACGCTCCACCGCGGCGCGCTCGGCGGCCACTTCCAGCGGCGGCGGCAAGTCGGCCCCGAGGATCGCGTCGGGATCCTTGAGCCCGTGTCCGGTGAGGGTGCACACCACGGTGGATCCCGCCGGGATCTTGCCGCGCTTGAGATCGCGCAGCGCCCCGCCCAGCGCAGCGGCGGAGGCCGGCTCGCAGAACACGCCCTCGCGCTCGGCCAGCAGCCGCTGCGCGGCGAGAATCTCCTCGTCGGAGAGCTCGTCGAACCAGCCGCCGGATTCCTCGTGCACTGTCCACGCCGCCGTCCAGCTTTGCGGATGGCCGATGCGGATGGCGGTCGCCGCGGTTTCCGGCGTTGCCACCGGTCCGCCGCGCAGGAAAGGCGCGCTGCCGGCGGCCTGGTAGCCGACCATGCGCGGGCGGCTGCGCGTGCTCGCCTGTCCCAGGAACGGGCAGTCTCCGCCGCAATGCGCGCAGGCGGCGGTGGCGAGCCCCGCGCATTCCGAATAGCCGATCCAGTGCGCGGTGATGTTGCCGGCATTGCCCACCGGCAGGCAGTGAAAGTCCGGGGCGCGGCCCAGCGCCTCGACGATCTCGAAGGCGGCGGTCTTCTGTCCCTGCAGGCGATAGGGATTCACCGAGTTCACCAGCGTCAGCGGCGCGGAGCGCGAAATCTCCTTGACCAGGCGCATGCCGTCGTCGAAGTTGCCGCGGATCTGCACGATGACCGCACCGTGGATCAGCGCCTGCGCCAGCTTGCCGAGCGCGATCTTGCCCTGCGGGATCAGCACGAAGGCGCGGATGCCGGCGCGCGCGGCGTAGGCGGCCGCCGCTGCGGAGGTGTTGCCGGTGGAGGCGCACAGAATGGCGCGACTGCCCTCGTGCACGGCCTGTGTCACCGCCACGGTCATGCCGCGGTCCTTGAACGAGCCGGTGGGATTGGCGCCTTCGAACTTGGCGTAGAGCTGCGCCTCCACGCCCGCGGCGCGCACCAGGTTGTCGAGCCGGATCAGCGGCGTGCGGCCCTCGCCCAGGCTGATGGGGCGCGCTTGCCTAGCCAGCGGCAGGCGCTCGCGCCAGGCCTCGACGATGCCGGTGTAATGAGCGTTCATGTTGCTTCGAGAAGTCCGGGGCGGACGGCGGGCTAAACGTCGAAGTGTTCGACGCGCAGCCGGGTCACGGGCTCGCGCACGAAGGGCAGACTCTGCATCTTGCTTCGCGCCTGGTCGCAACGGCGTTCGTTCACCACCGAGGTGATGATCGCCAGGGTGGCATCCTCGTGCTCGCGCGGCTCCTTCTGCAGGATCGCCTCCACGCTGATCTCCAGCTCGGCGAGGATGGAGGTGATGGCGCGCAGCACGCCGGGCGTGTCGGCCACGCGCAGCCGCAGGTAATAGGCGCTCTCGATCTCCTCCAGGCTCGCCACGCGCGGGTGCTGCAGCGCCTGCGGGTGGAAGCCCAGCGCGGGCACGTGGTGGCGCGGATCGGCGCCCTGCCAGCGGGCGACGTCGATGAGGTCGGCGATCACCGCCGAAGCGGTGGCCTCCGCGCCCGCGCCGCGGCCCACGTAGACCGTCTGCCCCACCGCGTCGCCCTGCACGCGGACCGCGTTGAGCGCGCCGTCGGTCTTGGCCAGCAAGTGTTCGGCCGGCACCAGCGTCGGGTGCACGCGCAATTCCACGGCCGCTTCCGGCGCGCGCGCGATGCGCTTGGCCAGCGCCAGCGGCTTGATGCGATAGCCCAGCTCGCGGGCCAGCTGGATGTCCTGCGGCGCGACGCCGGAAATGCCCTCCGTCGCCACCGCGTCGAAGCGCAAGGGCATGCCGAAGGCAATCGCGGCGAGAATGGCGAGCTTGTGCGCGGCATCGATGCCTTCCACGTCGAAGCGCGGATCGGCTTCCGCGTAGCCCAGGCGCTGCGCCTCGGCCAGCGCTTCGGCGAACGCCTGCCCGCGCGCGGCCATCTGGGTGAGGATGTAGTTGCTGGTGCCGTTGATGATGCCGGTCACCTGGTCGATGCGGTTGGCCGCAAGCCCTTCGCGCAGCACCTTGATGATGGGAATGCCGCCGGCCACCGCCGCTTCGAAGCCGAACAGCGCGCCGGCTTTGCGCGCGGCCGCGAAAATCTCGTTGCCGTGCTGCGCGATCAGCGCCTTGTTGGCGCACACCACCGCGCGGCCACGGGCCAGCGCGTCCAGCACCAGGCGGCGCGCGGGTTCGATGCCGCCGATCAGCTCGACGACGACATCGCAGTCGGCCTCCACCACCGCCTGGGCATCGGTGGAAAACCGCACCGCCGACAGATCACAATCGCGCGGCTTGTCCGCATCGCGCGCCGCGGCGTGAGTCACGACGATGGGACGACCGGCGCGGCGCTCGATCTCCTGGCGGTTGCGCGCAAGCACGCGCAGCACGCCCTGGCCGACCGTTCCCACCCCCAGCAGACCGACCCGCAGCGGCGCGGTCATGCGGCGGCCCGATGCTGGCCGTGATGGAGCATGCGCTTGATGTTGCGGATCGCCTGGCGCGTGCGCTGTTCGTTCTCGATCAGCGAGAAGCGCACGTATTCGTCGCCGTACTCGCCGAAGCCGATGCCCGGCGACACCGCGACCTTGGCCTCTTCCAGCAGGCGTTTGGAGAACTCCAGCGAGCCGAGCGCGCGCAGCGGCTCGGGAATGCGGGCCCACACGAACATCGTCGCCTTGGGTTTCTCCACCGGCCAGCCGGCCTTGTTGAGCCCTTCGCACAGCACGTCGCGCCGCGATTTGTACATCTGCCGGATCTGGGCCACGCAATCCTGCGGGCCTTCCAGGGCGGTGATCGCCGCCACCTGGATGGGCGTGAACATTCCGTAGTCGAGGTAGCTCTTGATCCGCGCCAGCGCCGCGACCAGCGTCGGGTTACCGCACATGAAACCCACGCGCCAGCCCGGCATGTTGTAGCTCTTGGACAGCGTGAAGAACTCCACCGCGATGTCCTTGGCGCCCGGCACCTGCAGCACCGAAGGCGCCACGTAGCCGTCGAACACGATGTCGGCATAGGCCAGGTCGTGCACCAGCCAGATGCCGTGTTCGCGACAGATGGCCACGACTTTCTCGAAGAACGGCAGTTCCACGCACTGCGTGGTCGGATTCGCCGGGAAGTTGAGGATCAGCATCTTCGGCGTCGGCGTGGTCTCCTTGATCGCGCGCGTCAGTTCCTCGAAGAAATCGACCTCGGGCGTCAGGCGCACGTGGCGCACGTCGGCTCCGGCCAGCACCGTGCCGTAGGGATGGATCGGATAGGCCGGATTGGGCACCAGCACGGTGTCGCCGGCGGACAGCGTGGCAAAGGCCAGGTGCGCCAGCCCTTCCTTGGACCCGATGGTGGCGATCACCTCGCTTTCGGGATCCAGCGCCACGCCGTAGCGCGTGGCATACCAGCGCGCCATCGCCCGGCGCAGGCGCGGGATGCCCTTGGACATCGAATAGCGGTGGGTGTGCACCGCCTCGGGATGCTGGTGCTCGGCCTTGACGTAGTCGGAATCGGTACCGCGCACCGCGACCTCGACCAGCTTGTCCACGATGTGGCGCGGCGTGGGCTGGTCCGGGTTGCCCATGCCGAAGTCGATGATGTCCTCGCCGCGGGCGCGGGCGGCCTTCTTCATCTCGCCGACGATGTTGAAGACGTAGGGTGGCAGGCGCTCGATGCGCGGGAAGACGGTGTTCACGGCGAGTTTCCGGGTGGTTCAAGCAATGGCGCGCGGCAAGGTCCGCGCTGGCGCGCGATTATCGGGCGCCGGGGTCCAAGTTTCAAACCGTCTGCGTACGAGTCCTGCGCCGCGCTAGCGCGAATTGTGCAGCTCGATGACGACGTTGCCCGCGCGCACGCGACGCGCCTCCTTGGCGGCGTCGGAGCGGAACAGCTCGAGCTGGTTGAGATAGTCCTCGGACACGTCCTGCGTCACGTACTCGCCGGTGAACACCGAGCAGTCGAAGCGTTCGATCTTGGAGTGCTTGTGACGCACGGCTTCGATCAGGTCGTCGAGATCCTGGTAGATCAGGCGGTCGGCGCCGATCAGCTTCTCGATTTCCGCCTCGCTGCGTCCGTGGGCGACCAGTTCCGAGGCGGTGGGCATGTCGATGCCGTAAACGTTGGGGTAGCGCACGGGCGGCGCGGCCGAGGCGAAATAGACCTTGCGCGCGCCGGCGTCGCGCGCCATGCGGATGATCTCCTGGCTGGTGTTGCCCCGCACGATGGAGTCGTCCACCAGGAGCACGTTCTTGCCCTTGAACTCGAAATCGATCGGATTGAGTTTCTGGCGCACCGACTTCTTGCGCTGCGCCTGGCCGGGCATGATGAACGTACGGCCGATGTAGCGATTCTTGACGAAACCCTCGCGGTACGGCACGCCCAACCGCTGCGCCAGCTCCGAGCCCGGGACGCGCGAGGTGTCGGGGATGGGGATGACCACGTCGATGTCGTGATCGGGCCATTCGCGCTGGATCTTCTCGGCGAGCTTTTCGCCCATGCGCAGGCGCGCCTTGTGCACGGAGATGTTTTCCATCACCGAGTCCGGCCGCGCCAGATAGACGTATTCGAAGATGCACGGCGAGTACACCGGATTGGCCGCGCACTGGCGACGGTGCAGTTTGCCGTCGAGCGTGACGTAAACCGCTTCGCCCGGCGCCACGTCGGCGATGCGCTCGAAGCCCAGCGCGTCGAGCGCGACGGATTCCGAGGCGATCATGTAATCCACGCCGTAGGTGCCCTGGCGCTTGCCGAAGACCAGCGGGCGGATGCCGAACGGATCGCGGAAACCCACGATGCCGTAGCCGGAGATCAGGGCCACGCAGGCGTAGGCGCCGCGCGCGCGCAGGTGCACGCGCGACACGGCCTCGAACACGTCCTTCGGCGCCACCCGCAAGGTGCCGCACATCATCAACTCGTGGGCGAAGACGTTGAGCAGGACCTCGGAGTCGGAATCGGTGTTGAGGTGCCGCCGGTCGTCCACGAACAGCTCGTGCTTGAGCTGTTCGGCATTGGTCAGGTTGCCGTTGTGGGACAGGCAGATGCCGAACGGCGTGTTGGTGTAGAACGGCTGCGCTTCGGCCGAGGACGAGCAGCCGGCGGTGGGATAGCGCACGTGGCCCACGCCCATGTTGCCGCGCAGGCGCATCATGATCTCGTCGCTGCTGAAGACGTCGCGCACCAGACCGTTGTCCTTGTGCAGGTACAGACGGTCGCCCTCGTTGGTGATGATGCCGGCGGCGTCCTGCCCGCGGTGCTGGAGCATGTTTAGCGCGTCGTACAGCTCCTGATTGACGGGCTGCCTGGCGACGATGCCGACGATGCCGCACATGGTTATTTCTTCTCCGCGGCCGAGGCGGCGACCTGCAGCGTCTGCAAGGAATCGAACCATGGCTGCGGGATCGCGGCGTGCAAGGCGTCGGCGAACGGCTGCATCCGTGGCACCAGACGCGAATGCCGCCAGCCTGGGTCCTGCCGCAGGGACGTCGTGCCCACGAGCATCACCGCGGCGCAGGCGATGAAGGCCCCGCGCAGCAGGCCGAAACCGCAGCCGACCATGCGGTCGGCGGGGGCCAGGCCCGCGCCGCGCACGATGATCCACACCAGCCAGACGACGAGGGCGCCGACCAGCAGCACGCCGAGGAAAACCGCCGCATAGGCCAGCGCCAGCCGCAGCGGTTCGGAGGACAGCGCGGGTTTGAACGAGGCCGCGAGCCAGGGACCGTAGCGCAAGGCCGCGAGGAAGGCGAGGATCCAGACCAGCAGACCGAGCGCGGAACGAACGAAGCCGTGCAGCGCGCCAAATAGAACGGAGACGAGGACGATTGCGATCAGGACATCATCCACCCAAGTCATGCCGCCCTGCCGTATGCTCAAGAACGCTCTGGCGTCACGGAGCGGATTTTAGCATTTTGCCGTTCTTTACGTTGAGCGCCGCCCGGATTTTTTGCCGACGGCCGAAACTTCTCCCTGCGCCGCGCATTCTAAGCGTACACTGGCGTGTGGAAAGCGACGCGCGTTTCATGTTCAGACACTTCGCCGTCCTGTGCACCGCCGGGGCGCTGAGCGTACAACCGGTGCTGGCGCAGAAGGACATCGACCTGCCGCAGCTCGGCAATCCGGCCGACCTGATCCTGTCGCCGGCGCAGGAGGCCAAACTGGGCGCCCAGGTCGTCGCCGAGTATTACCGCTACGACTACATCGTCGATGACCCCGAGATCACCGAATACCTCTCCACCATCGGCTGGAAACTCGCGGCGGCCGACCCCGGTACCGACAATCCCCCGCATTTCAACTTCTATCTGATCGCCGACAACCGCATCAACGCCTTCGCCCTGCCGGGCGGTTACATCGGCGTCAATGCCGGCACCATCGTCGCCGCCGACGACGAAAGCGAGCTGGCCGGGGTGCTGGCACACGAGGAATCGCACGTCACCCAGCGCCACATCGCCCGCGCGGCCGGCGACACCCAGCTCGGAGACATTGCCACCTGGGCGGCCATGCTGGCGGCGATCCTCGCCGGCTCCGGCAACCCCAACGTGGTGCTGGGGGCCTTGTCCCTGGGTCAGGGGATCAACTACCAGCGCCAGGTCAGTTACACGCGCGCCAACGAAATGGAGGCCGATCGCTTCGGCATCCGCAAGCTCGCCGCGGCCGGCTACGATCCGATGGGCATGGCGGACTTCTTCGGCAAGCTCCAGCAGGAAGCCCGGCTCTACGGCAACCGTCTTCCGGAAATCCTGCTCACCCACCCCGCCGATACCACGCGCATCGCCGAGGCCACCGAGCGCGCGGCGCAATACGGACCGCGCAAAGTCAAGGACTCGATCGATTTCAGCCTGATGCGCGCGCGCACCCGGGTCCTAGAAACCGACTCCGCCAACGAGGCGATGGGTTATTTCGCCGGCGAACTTGAGGCGGGCCACGACACGCCGGAAAACCGCTACGGCTATGCCCTGTCGCTGGCCAACCTGGGGCAGGACGCGGAAGCGCTCAAAGCGATGCAGCCCTTGGTGGCGGCCTATCCGCACCAGGTCAACGTGCAGTTGCTGGAAGCGCAGATCCTGATGGCGATGAACCGCACCCAGGACGGTCTCAAGGTCTACGCCGAGGCTTTGAACGGCTATCCGCGCTATGCGCCGGCGATCCTCAAATACGCCCAGGCCCTGATCGACGCCGGAGAGCCGGCACTGGCGCGCCAGATCCTCATCACCCATCCGCAGGCCCTGGGGACGCGCATCGACACTTACCGGCTGCTCGCCGAGGCCGCGCGCGCCATGGGCGAACCCGGCGAGGCGCAATACCAGCTCGCCAATTACCTCGACCAGCGCGGCGATCTACGCGGTGCCATCGAACAACTCAATACCGGGCTGCGCATGGCCAGCGTCACCGGCGCCGACCGCGCGCGTCTGCTCGCCCGTCGCCAGGAGCTGCTCAATTCCATCCCCAAGGACGAATTGAAACATCTGCAGCGAGAACCGGGGTGAGCGTTCGCGCTGATGGCCTGCCAGTGGCGGGTCATGCGAACGCCAGCGGGAGCGCTCAAGCGCGCAGCAGGCCGCTCTCGCGCATCCAGCGGTGGCAGTCTTCCAGCAATCGGGACAGCGGCAGCGGCTGATAACCCAGCTCCTCCACCGCGCGCCGGCTGCTGCAATACAGCGTGGTGGACAGCAGGTCCACGGCCTCGCGCGTCACCTCCGGCTCGCGCCCGAACAGCGGCGCGATCCATTCCTCGACGCGGGCATAGGCCTTCATCACCGGCACCGGCAGGCGCGCGAAGCGGCCGCGCCGGCCGAGCAAGCGCGCGATCTCCTGCGCCAGGCTCAGGTAGGTGCTGTCGGCGCCGCCGAGCAGGTAGTTGGCGCCGATGCGGCCGCGTTCCGCGGCGGCGATATGCGCGCGCGCCACGGCTCGCACATGGCAGAAGCTGCCGCCGCCGCCCGGCACCGCCGGCAGCCGGCGGCGGTCGATCAGCCGGAACAGGCGCGACCAGTTGTCCTCGTCATAGGGCCCCATGATGTGCGCCGGGTTCACGATCACCGCCGGCAGCCCGCGGGACAGCCCGCGCCGGACTTCGCGTTCCGCCAAGGCCTTGCTGCGCACGTAGTTGATCGGGGCGTTGATGCCGGCGGGCGGCGTATCCTCGGTGATGACGCCGCCGCGCAGGCCGTAGGCGACGATGCTCGAGGTGTGCACGAAACGCCGCGCGCCGGTTTCCAGCGCCGCGCGCACCATGTTGCGGGTGCCGCGCACGTTGACCCGCAGTTGCTCGATCCGCCCGCGCGACCACAGGGTGGTGTTGCCGGCGACGTGGAACACCGCGCCGGTTTCGCGCGGCATCACCCGCAGCAGGCTCTTGAAATCGGTGACGTCGCCGATCACGCGCCGGACCGGCAGCCGTTCGAGCCGGCGGAGGTCGGAGGTCGCGCGGTGCAGCGCGGTCACCTGCCATCCTTGCGCCAGCAGTTCCTCGACCAGATTGAGGCCGACGAAGCCGCTCGCGCCGGTCACGAACGCGGTCTTGGACATCTCTCCTCCAGGCAGGACGACGTCGGTCTTGCGCCGTCGCTTTTTTGTCTAGCATGGCCGGCAACCGGACACCGCGCAAGCCGGCAGGTGCTGCTAAAGCGTCTCTTCGACAGGCGCAATGCTGCCCCATCGGCGGCAGCCAGGACATTGCCAGTAGAGCGCTTGGGGGGTGAGACCGCAGGTACGGCAGGCGTAGCGCGGGCGCAGCCGCAGCGATTGGCGCAGCGCGGCGAGAAAGGGCTGCAACGAAGCGGGCGCGGCGTCTTCCTCGGCGCCTCCGTCCAGCCAGAGCAGCAGCCCCTCGCGGGTCGGTTTTCGGCCCAGGTGGGGCGCGAGATAGCCTCGCAGACGCTGACCCTGGGCTTGCAGCCAGCGCGCCTTGGCCAAGGCCGGCGCGGCGGAATCCGGAAACGCCGTCTCCGCTTCCTCGAGAAACTGGGCGTACCCCTGTGCATCGCCCGCTTCGCGGTAACAGCGTTCCAGGGCCGGCGCCACGTCCGGAAAAAAACGGCCGTCCTGCCGCAAGGCGCGCCAATAGGCGCGGATCGCGCCCGGCCAGTCCTTGGCTGCTTCAGCGAGCGCCGCTTGTCCCAGGCTCGCCCTCACGCAGTCCCGATCTTCTTCGAGCGCCCGCTCGAAATGGCGCGCGGCCACCGCGGTATCGCCGGCAGCTCGCGCGGACTCCGCCAGCTCGCAGTAGTAGTGAGCGATCTGCGGCGCCAGGCTTTGTCCGCGCGCGGACTGCAAGTGCCGTGCGGTTTCAATCGCCCGATTCCACTCGCGTCCCTGCTCGTAGACCTCCAGCAACAGCTCCAGCGCCGCCGGGCGCGCGGCGGTCTCGACCAGATCGAGCAGCAGGCGCTCCGCGTGATCCATCAATCCGGCCTTGAGATAATCCTGGGCCAGCTCGTAACGCGCCATCTCCGCTTCCGCAGGGCTCAGCTTCGGGCGCGCCAGTACCGCTTCGTGCAGGCGGATGGCCCGATCGATCTCGCCCCGTTTGCGGAACAGTCCGCCGAGCGTGAGCTGCAGCTCGACCGCGCCGGGTTCGACCTCCACCGCCCGGGACAGGGCGGCGATCGCCTGATCGGCATTGTCCCGAGCCAGGCTGCTTAAGCCCGCCAACGCATCGCGGTGCGCGGTGGATGCCCCGCCCGCGCGCCCGCTGCGCGCCAGCGCCCAGCCGAGAATCACGCCCAAGGGCAAGAGCAGCCAGTCGAAAAAGGCTTCGATCATCCGCAGCGCCCCCGGCGGGTGCGGCGGCGGCGGGGCAACATCATGAGTCCGCGTCGACGGGCAGGTTGCGCAGATTCTTGAGCTCGGCCTCGGCGTCGCGCAGCCGCCGCCGCAGTCGGCGTATTTCCGCGGTCAGCGCCAACAGGCGACCGGCGCAGAGCACGAGTGTCAGCAACGCGGCCAGCACGGCGCTGCCGACGATGAGCGTCACCAGGCGCACTTGAACCTGACCAAAGAGATAGTCGAAGCTAACCGGCGTGGCGTTGAAATAACCCAGCGCCGCCCCGGCGACGAACACCGCCACCAAGAGCAGGACCAGCAACAGGCGCAGCATTTCGCGGGCTTAGCGCGCAGCAGCCCGGCCGCGATTGACGCGCTCGCGCATTTCCTTGCCGGGCTTGAAGTGCGGTACGCGTTTGGCCGGAATATGCACCGCCTCGCCGGTCTTGGGGTTGCGGCCGACGCGTGCCGGTCGGCTATGCAACGAAAAGCTGCCGAAGCCACGAATCTCCACGCGTTCCTGGCGGGCCAGGGCATTGCTGATCTGATCCAGGACCAGCTTCACCGCCAGTTCCACGTCCTTTTGCATCAAATGCGTCTGCTTGAGCGCCAACTGCTCGATCAGCTCGGACTTGGTCATGGGCGGACCCTTAAGCGATTGATTTCACGATAGGGAAAAAACCGGCGCCGCGCAACTTCGGCCGCGGCCCAAAAAACAAGCCGCGCGGAGCGCGGCTTGCGGGACTGCGACGAAGACCTTGTTTGAAGTACTTTATCAGAAAAGACCGTCAAGCATCTGAACCGCCGATCTTTTCCTTGAGAATGTCGCCCAGGCTTGTCTTGCCGGTGGAGGCGTTGCGGCTGTATTCGGCCACCGCTTCTTCCTCTTCCTGGATTTCCTTGGCCTTGACCGAGAGGGTGACGATGCGATTCTTGCGGTCCACACCGATGAAGCGCGCTTCCAGAGTATCCCCGACCTTGAGCAGCTTGGTCGCGTCCTCCACTCGCTCGCGCGCGAGATCGCCAGCCTTGATGTAGGCCTCCACGCCCCCCGCCAATTCCACCGTGGCGCCCTTGGCTTCGACGCTCTTGACCGTGCCCCTGACCACCGAGCCCTTGGGGTTATCGGCGAGGAACAAGGTCAGCGGATCCTGCTGCAGCTGCTTGATGCCCAGCGAGATGCGTTCTCGCGCTGCGTCGATCGCCAGCACCACGGCTTCGACTTCCTGACCCTTGCTGTAGCGGCGGACCGCCGACTCGCCCGGCTCGTTCCAGTCGAGGTCCGAGAGATGAACCAGGCCGTCGATGCCGCCGTCCAGGCCGATGAAAATGCCGAAATCGGTGATGGACTTGATCTGGCCCTTGACGCGGTCGCCCTTCTGGTAGTTCTGGGCGAACTCCTCCCAAGGGTTGGGTTTGCACTGTTTCATGCCCAGGGAGATGCGTCGGCGCTCCTCGTCGATGTCGAGGATCATCACCTCGACTTCGTCGCCCAGATGGACGACCTTGGAGGGATTGACGTTCTTGTTGGTCCAGTCCATCTCGGAGACGTGGACCAGACCCTCGACGCCCGGCTCGATTTCCACGAAGGCGCCGTAGTCGGTGATATTGGTGACTTTGCCGAACAGGCGGGTCTTTTCGGGATAGCGCCGCGCGATGTCCACCCAGGGGTCGGCGCCGAGCTGCTTGAGACCCAGGCTCACGCGGCGGCGCTCGCGGTCGTACTTGAGCACCTTGACCTCGATCTCCTGGCCGACCTGCACCACTTCCGCGGGATCCTTGATCCGCTTCCAGGTCATGTCGGTGATGTGGAGCAGGCCGTCGATGCCGCCCAGATCCACGAACGCGCCGTACTCGACCAGGTTCTTGACCACGCCCTTGAGGATGGCGCCTTCCTGCAGCTTCTCGAGCAGCAGATCGCGCTCGGCGCTGTATTCGGCCTCCAGCACTTCGCGGCGCGAGACGACCACGTTGTTGCGCACGCGGTCGAGCTTGATGACCTTGAACTCCAGCGGCTTGCCTTCCAGGTAGGCGGTGTCGCGCACCGGTCGCACGTCCACCAGCGAGCCGGGCAGGAAGGCGCGGACATTGCCGATGTCCACCGTGAAACCGCCCTTGACCTTGCCGGTGATCGTGCCGACCACCGTTTCCTTGTTCTCGAAGGCCTTGGTCAGCCGATCCCAGGTGCGGATGCGCTCGGCCTTCTCCTTGCTGAAACGGGTTTCGCCAAAACCGTCCTCGACCGTTTCCAGTGCCACTTCCACGTGATCGCCGACCGCGATCTTGGCCTCCTGGCCGTCGACCTGAAACTCCTGGATGGGAATCACGCCCTCGGACTTGAGCCCCGCGTCCACGATGACCACATCGGGCTTTACTTCCAGCACCACCGCATCGACGATGGTGCCCGGCTGCATGGATTGTCCGCCGGATTTCAGGCTTTGTTCGAACAGTTCCGCGAAACTCTCACTCATTCAATAGGCTCTTTGACTGTTTCCGCGGGCTGCACGCATCCCGCGGGCCGTTGGCTTCGGGCGGCATGAACCGCCTTCGTGGATGACAGCCGAAGCGAGGGCCTCAATCGAGGAGGCCGCGTTGCCGCAGCAGCGCCTCGATCGCGGCCAGCACCTCGGCCGGCTTCATCTGCGTCGTGTCCAGGACCACCGCGTCGGCAGCGACGGCCAGCGGCGCCACCGCGCGGCTGCGATCGCGTGCATCGCGGGCGCGAACTTCGACGCAAAGGTCTATTAGATTAGCATCCACACCCTGTTCGCTCAACTGAAGCTTACGGCGTCGGGCCCGCGCCTCGGCGCTGGCATCGAGAAAAATCTTGAGCCGCGCATCGGGGAAGACCACCGTGCCCATGTCGCGTCCATCGGCGACCAATCCCGGCGGCCGGCGGAAATCGCGCTGGCGCTGCAGGAGCGCCGCGCGCACCTCCGGCAACGCCGCGATGCGCGAAGCGAGGTCGCCGGCCGTCTCTGCCCTCGCCCGTGCGGTCCAATCCTGGCCGTTGACGAGGATGCGTTCGTCGCTTTCCTGCCGCCCGGCGAACTCGATGGCCAGCTGCGGAGCCAGGGCGGCTACCGCGACGCCGTCTTGAAGCTCGATCCCGGCGTCTTGGGCGGCGAGCGCCAGGACCCGGTACAGCGCGCCGCTGTCCAGGCGATGCCAACCGAGACGTTCGGCCAGCATGCGGGTGACCAGTCCCTTGCCAGCGCCGCTGGGACCGTCGACGGCGATCACCGGCACTCGGGATTCTGGCCTTGGCGCTCCGGAAACCATCGGATGCAGTGGCTAGATCGCCTGGATCGGCAAGCCGGCATTCTGCGCCAGCTCGACGAAACCGGGGAACGAAGTGCTCACGTTCGCGCAGTCCAGAATCGTGACGGTCTGGTCGGCGCGCAGCGCCGCCAGGGCGAAGCTCATCGCCACGCGATGATCGCCGCGCGAATCCACCGTGCCGCCGCGCAGGCCTCCGCCGACGATGAGGGCGCCGTCCGG
>Ga0070740_10001561_pt1 | contig 30773 bp, 49 predicted proteins | sample Coa_R2_FD_67286 | JGI IMG/M metagenome (GOLD analysis project Ga0070740, IMG submission 67286) | Surface soil microbial communities from Centralia Pennsylvania, which are recovering from an underground coalmine fire - Coalmine... | ecosystem: Environmental > Terrestrial > Soil > Unclassified ...
CATGAGTTGTCCCGCGCGCCACTCTGACCAGTCCTGAGATTGCTCTTCGATCTGCCAGCGCACGACCGCGCCGTTGCCATAGGCGCGTTTTTTGCCGATGGCCGTGACGCCTGAGAGCAAGGACGCGATGGGGCCGGCCTCGCCATACGCATACCATATGATCGTATCGGTGACAAGCGTCGGGAGCGGCATGTGATATGCCTTGTACCGGCCATTCTCAATGATGATCTTCTCCACGCGTCCGGCAAAGTCGATATGATCCGAGAGCGCTGGCTGGACATCAAAGCGTTTATTCCAGTACTGCGTCTCATGCGCCCGTACATCGATCTGCGCACGTGAGCAGGCCCAGTACCAGAGACTTTGTTCCTCCCAACCAGTCCCTTTGTCCAGCACCACATAGCCGGTTTCAGCCTGCTCGATTGCTGCTGATGGCTGGCCTTTGAGCGCAAGGGGCAGGCGAGCAAACGTCAGATGCTCTGATGGATCAGGAAGCAGATAAAATTCTGCGCCAAAGTGCCGGCGCAACTCCTGCGCGGCGAGAATGCCGTCAAGCGCAATATCCTCAGGCCGGCTGATCGCAATGGAGCCGGCAAGATGAGCGGTAATCTGAAGTGGACGCATCATCCCCCCTTGACAACTGTATAGCAATATGCTAGCATATTGCTATGAAAACGCAACTCAATGTGAGAATTCCGGCGATGACGGAGCGGCAAATTGCGGCTCTGAGCAAACAGACCGGAATGACGTACACTCAATTGTTGATTGTTGCGATTGATCGCCTGTATCGATCGCAGATGAAGGAGAAACCAATGACAATGACCTTGAAACAAGCCCTGGAGTCGCTTCTGGATGCCCCCCGCCTGCTCGATGATGGCGCGACCGACTGGGATGCCCAGAATCTGCTCGAATCTTACGAGCAGTCGGATGACCCAACTGTTCTGGAAAAGGAGGTCATTCTCAATGAACGGGGCATTTTTGCCCTCGATCAAAACGGATACATCGCCTCTGTTCCCCTTTTTTCATTTCGATGATTCTATCCTTTGAGGATGGTGACGACGGCAGGAGAGGGTTTCTCCGCCGTCGTTTTGCGTCCATCGATAACCGCGCGAAAGGAGTAGGGACGTTTGACGCGAACGTAGTGTTGCCCCGATTGCGTGTACTTGATTGGAAGGTCCTGTGCCAGTCCACGCAGAATGACTGCCAGGGCATGCTGGTACGGCAGTGGAACGATTCGCTGCTGAAATTGCCGGACGGCATGCGGCGTCACAAAATAGTTTCCAACCATCATGATCTCTCTCCTTGTTCACAACAAGCGGGCGAGCAAGCCCCGTCTTGGGATCAGCGGGGTTCATGACACGCGCGCTGGAGTGATCCGGGGACGGCTCTCCTGAACCATCATTTGATCTCCTGGAGGACCTCAAGAATCCCCTCGCGATGGCGATGCAAATGCTCCACATACGCCTGTCCCGCCGGCAATCCCACGCCGGTCTCCTCGAATCGTGCCAGCGGGGACACGCTCATCCAGTTAGCGAAGCGCAATTCAACCAGGCCGCAGCCGTGCCGGGACTGGCCGCCGACAAAGGGTGCGCGGCTCCACTCGATAAGGGCCGAGGCAAACGCTTCATATTCGAGGGGCGTCACATCATTGAGGGCCAGCCAGCAATAGAATTTCGTGCCGGCAATCAACACCTCCTGGCTGTACCGCATCTGTTGCGCAACGCCGGGTTTCTCAGCAATCTCTTCCCCCTCTTTGGTCTTGCGTACTTTCGGCGCTTCCAGGAGCGTGCGTTCGGGCGCGGGCAGGTACTTTTGGAGATGCTCATTTTTTTTGTCATCCATCCGGGTGAAACTGTGCAAATCGGTCATCTCAAAAATGGATAAACGCGCTTCGGGCCTCTCCTGATAGGAGAAGGGAAGGTAGTCTACCAGTTCTCGGCAGAGCGGATACCATTTGCCAGACTGCAATTTGCCCGGCAGGATTTGTCGTCCACACGCGCCGCCAAAGACGCCAACAAGCGGGATCAGTTCGCGCAGGCGGCGCGCATAGCCGATATCGATCCCGCGACCGGCGTCTTTCGACAACGCGCCCCCTCCAAATAAGAAGTCAAAAGCCGCCGGGGAAAGCGTCGGCTCTCCCAGTTCGCGCAACATAAAACGCATCCCGCAATCGCGCAGTTGCCCGCGAAACGCGTTGCCGGAGAGCAGCGGAATCTCCTGCACCCGGCCATGCACCACCATCTTCTCGCGCCGAAAGATCGCGGTCGTGCCCCCTGCGCTGTCTCCCAGGTGCGAGATGGCAGAAAGCGCGGTCGCAATTCCCTCGAAACGGTAGCTGGACGAAGGCTCGCGCAAGATCATGAATGCTTCCCCCCATTCGCTTCGAGAAGAGCAAGCATTTGCTCAGCGGTCTCAAATCCGAAGTAGCGAGCAAGCGCCAGAACCGCTACTGTAGCGACCTCCCGCGCATACTCGAGATTGTCAGGGAGATATGTCTGCAGATCGTCCCAGGTGTAGACGCCTGAGAGAAAGCCCACCGGGTGCCAAACCTGGCTCGTTTCTTTTGCGATCGCATCGAGAATCGCCTCACGTGTTTCTTGTTCCATGTTTTCTCCTTAAAAAAGATGGGCCGCCAATCACGGCGTGGGCTTTACGGACAGGCCAACTGCCGTCTGGAGGTCGAGGCGCTGGACAGCTTTTTCGGCCTTTTCCTGATCATTCCACACCCGTACCTGCACCGCGCACAGCGCCGGATGCGCGCGAATCACCTGCAGGAGCGCCTCAGGATTGCCAGCGTGGCCCTGCAGCACGTCAATGACCAGGGCGCGGGATGGCTCATCGGTCCCCAGGCTCGCAATCTGAAGCATCCCACAGAGCCGGCTGAGAAATGCCTGGAGCGTTGCCGTCATCCGCGCAGCAGTCGCAATGCGCTCCTCGAATTGTCGCCAGATTTCCGCCCGGTATGTCGCTTTGTAGTCGGGGTCGACCGACTTCCAGATCACAGAAAGTACTTGAGACGCCACCGTGAGCAGGCGCATCTCCTCCTGCGCTTCCCCCGGTTGATCCGGCAACGCTTCGTCCTCCAGGTCCAGATTCATCATCATCGAGAGGTCCTTTCTTGTCTTGCTCGTCAAGAATGGTCGTATAGCTATACAATTCGAGCAGCGCAGAGGAACGCCATCGTTCCAGTTGCTTGCTCCAGTGCAAAGCTTCGCGGAGCCGGCCATGCTTGCGCAAGACCGACGTGAACAATTCGCCAGAGAGAATCTCCCCTTTGGCATGGCCGAGCGCCAGCAACGCGAGAAATGGCTGCTCGACCGCCGCCAGAGACGCTGCATCAACATACGCCAGCTTCTCCTCAACCTGGATGGCAAGCGTTCTGGCCCCTCTGGCATTGGGCGGCGCTTGCAGCAAGAGATGCTTCTTTTTCGTCAGCGAGACGACCAGATAGCAATCTTCTTCAAGCCCCGCAACCAGCCAGCGCGCCAGGTCGGCCTTCATGTCCGCCCGTTGCCAGACACGATAGGATGACGGCGAGACGACGAGCGACATCTTGCGAAAGTCGGGATGATCCGCCTTCCCGTCCAGATACCAGGCGCAGGCCGCGCACAGCCACGCCGAGGAACGGCAGCGGGCCAGCCAGTGCGAGTTGAAGGTCTCGGCGATCCCGTTGCCAACCGGATACGTCATGCCACAGGCCCGCCCGCACAGGTAGCAGATCGCCGGCCCCTCCTGCACTGTTCCGCCCGCCTGGGCAAAAAGCCAGGATTGTGGCCGGTCCATTTCGTGTTCTCTCCTTCCTTCTTTGCCCGCACGCGCCGATCTTTTTGGAGAGAAGTATAACATATCCCAAAAGGGGGCTTGACATGAATTTTCATGTGTGCTATACTATACACATGAAAATTCATGATAAGAGAGGAGCAATGCTCATGGCACGAACGATGATTCATCAGCCCAATACGTACAAAGTCTATCCCGTCCAGGGCGGCTGGACGATCCTGTTCATGGAGGGGGATGGCACCTTGAGGACCGTTGACGGTCCAAAAAAGGTGTACCCTCATTATCAGAATGCCGCTGCGCGGTGCAAGCGGCTTAATCATCCAATTGAGCACGCTCTGCGGCATGCGGAGTGTGTGGAAGCCTGGCACGATGGCTACACCCTCTCGGTACGGTCGGATGAGAGTGAGGATGAGCCGAGTTTTGTTCTCAGCATCGGAAAGGAGGCAATGCCTCCCTTCCTCCAGCGGGAATTCAAGTCGGTACGCGAGGTGGAGGAGTTCCTGCGGGAGAAGTGGGTCAGGTTCCTCTATCTCGATTGGCAAAAGGTTGAGTTCGTTTGATCATGATGACGTCCCCTCGAAACGGTAGCTGGACGAGGGTTCGCGCAAGATCATGAATGCTTCCCCCCATTCGCTTCGAGAAAGGAGGCTCCACCGTGCTTGAGTCTCCTTTCTCGTCATTTGACGCTCTCCTACTCTGGTACGCACAAGTTCAGTGGCTCGCACAGCACTCATGGCACTCATCCTCACTCTGGCTTGCTCATCTCGTCTGGCACCCACTGGGGATATGGCTCGCACACTGCTACTGGCTCGCTCACCCTTCATGATACCCACCGAGGATATGGCTCGCTCTCTCTCAATGGCACTCACCTTTTGTCTGACTCGCTCATCTTTTTTGGCACTCACCGAGGATATGGCTCGCACACATTCTATGGCACCCACTCTAAGAATGGCTCACTCACTTCTCCTGGCACACTCTTCATACATGGCTCGCTCCTTTTCTCTGGCATTCACCTGATTTCTGGCTCGCGCACAAGCGTCCTGGTACGCGCACGTTGTATGGCTCGCTCATCAATGATGGTACCCATCCCGTTCATGGCTCGCTCACGGTGTATGGCACTCACCCCATTCGTGGCTCGCACACAACACATGGCACACACACCTTCCTTGGCTCGCTCATATAAGCTGGTACGCATCTACCTTCTGGCTCACACACTTTTCCTGGTATGCACCTACTTTCTGGTTCGCTTCGCTCTTGTGGCACACACTCTCTATATGGCTCGCTCACGGTGTATGGCACTCACCCCATTCGTGGCTCGCACACAACACATGGCACTCACTGCCGTGATGGCTCGCTCCTCTGATATGATACACATCCGCACTCTGGCTCATTCCGACCTTCTGGTATTCACTGATTTTATGATTCTGGCAAAGGCCAGTTCGGGATAGCAATCTCATGCGCATGGCCTAAAAACTGGATGGCGTAAGGCCGGGGCGCGTTCTCCTGATAGTGATGCTCATAAGCGACAGCGTGATAATGACTCAAGAACATCTTGACCGCGTAGCGTTCTGCCCGCGCCTGAATGTGTGCCGGGGGAAGCATGCCCTGTGCATACCAGCTATACGCCTCGGTTTCCTTCCCAATCTTCTTCTCGGAGAGAATGCGCTCTGCTTGCACAGCATAGGCTTTCTCCAGATTACGCTCGGTCTCCCAGGCTTTTCTTTCTTTATAAATCGGCCCGTAGAACGAGGTGGGCCGATTGGCGCTTTTGACAAAGCTCTGGCCAATTTTCCAACAGAGCACTTTCAGCCGGGAATTCCAGGGGCGTTTACAGCCCTTCTCCCAGATGCTTGTCGGATCATAGCCGGCGTAGCGCCACAGTGCGCCAGCAGTGGGCGTTTTGGTAATGTCAATGTGCGCGAGCAGGCCAGCAGCCAGGACCGGGCCAATGCCCAGAATGGACAACGCCCATTTTCCGGGGACCTGGCTTTCGGCATAGACGCCGAGCGCAGATTTCACATCTGTTTCGAGCTTGAAATACATCTCTGCTGTCCAATTGATGAGCAAATTTGGCTCGTCCTCTGCCGAGCGCACCTGCGCCGTCGCGCCGATGCGCAATTTTTGCAGGCCATAATAGAGATCAACCAGGTAGCGCGCCTGCTCGTCTTTGAGCAACGCTGACGCCTGCTTGAGATCGCGCGTGAGGCGCGTTGCGAAAATCAATTCTTCGGGGGTCGGTTCGCTTTCGATCCTCTGGTCCTCGCGGACCAGTGACATGTGGTCTTCCATCTTTTTCCTCTTTCTCGTTATTCCATGATTCCGATGCGGGAGCCCCCGTGTTTCACCCAGGGGAGACGCCGCCCCTCTGCTCCCCAACCCGGTGTTATCGCCTGCCAGCATCACTGGTAGCGTCAAGACCCCCCGGCGGCACACAGGAGTCTTGACGCACCGTTCGCACCTCCCCAGGAAGTTCTTTTCCAAGATAGGCGCATTTGAGTTTGCCGCCTTCCCGCCAGTAGGCATACCAGTACGGACCATGCCCGGGTCCTCCTGATTTGCACCTGCAGGCAGCCTTCCCGCGGCGACGGTACTGCTGCGTATAGGTAATATGCCGCTTTCCCTCCATCGGCTCTGTCACTCCCAGTGCCTCCTTTGTGGCTGATCGCACACACCTGGCTGATCGGAGGCGCGTGACGTTGCACGCCTCCTGGAGATACGCCTCTGTATCATGCGCCTGTCCTTTCTTTTGTGCCCGGCGCGCGCAGCACGTGCGGAAACGCCAGATGCCAGTGGAAAAATTGATACTGGCGCGCCAGCCTGTCGATTTCCTCGCGCATCCAGGGAGCCACCCCCCCCGGATCGCGCTCGATCGCGCGAAAAACCGCCTCGGTGATGGCACAGGGAAACTCGCCCGTTTTCTTCCAGACGAAGGCGGCGCACCAGGCATTCGCGCGTAGCACACTGTACTGATAGATATCCGAGTGCAGCAATTCAGTGTAGCACCGCTGCTTTTCCACCCAGGCTTCACCCGTATCATCGGGCATGGCCTCAATCCGGTCCATGAAATGGGCAAGCAAGCAATCCACCTGCGCCCAGGATGGCGAATCGGATGCAAACACTCCCTGTCGCTCAGCGCGTTCTGCTCTATTTTGCCGTTTCCAGGCCGCGCATATCTTTGGATCATCCCCCTCAATCGGCTCAAACGCCTCGTCGGGAATGCCCTTGCGCAGAAGCGCCGGCGTGGCCCCAAGGATGCTATTGCCACAGAGGATATGTGCGTCGAGAAATGGGAAAGGTCTGGTCGGGTCAATGGCCTGCAGCGAAAGCGTCAGTTTGCAGAGTTCGACTGCAGCAGGGTTGATATCCACGCCGTAGAGACATCGGGCGACGACGGCCCGCCGGATGGCTCGCCACTGCTCAGCGCTCGGCTCCCGGTCTCCATGTCGAATACGTGCGAGGTGCTGCGCTATCCGTTCAGCGGCGGCGAAAAGGAATGCGCCGCTGCCGCAACTTGGGTCTCCGATGGTCAGCGCCAACAATGCCTGCTCAGGATCTTTGGACGCACAGGCCCCAACTATTTGAGGCTGCAAGGCGGTATCCAGCAAGGCGCCTGAAGCCGTGATGAGTTGCATTGGAGTATAGAATGCTGCTGTACTTTTCCGTGCGCCCCTGACATCCACTGGATAGGCCCCGATGCATGCAGGCTCCTGTGGCTGGATGGCCATCTCCGTGCGTCTCCGCAGGAGATGGAGTCCAAATACCCGAATCCCGCCGGGGCAAAAGGCGGCTGTGGCGACGCTCTGGCAAAGCGCCTGTTGTATCTCCTTCACGCGCGCGCGATCAGCGAAGGCGCTGGGTGGGAAGAGCAGCATATCTCCGCGTGAAGCCAGCGTCTCGCTAAAGAGACGCGCGGCTTCCAGGTCAGCGGCGTTCGGCCCCCCATGGTGCTGAATCTGCACCATGAGCGGGGGAACCTGTTCGAGAAGGAGCTCCTGGAGCGAGTCGGGCGCGGGCGATCCCGCCCGACTCGCTCCTCTGCCCAAATCTGAGTAGGTCATCACACTTCCTGTCGTTGTTCATCAGAGCGGACGGTAAGATGGTAGCGGACGCGCCCGCCACCGAGCACAATGGTCATGCAATCGACCGTCAGGTCCTCAAGCACCGGCTGCAACGGACGGAACCATTCGGGCAACGCGTCCGATGGGTACGTAACCGTTGTATCAAAGATGGTAGGGGACGGCGGGTCATTGATCTCCTGGATCGTCACGATGCGCTTGCGACGCACGGGCGGGACCAGCGGGGAGGTGTCTTCCATCGGGATTTTTCCTTTCTTTCTCTCTCAATCCCAGCGGTACTCTTTTTCAGGATCGCCCTCAGGCCGCCTGCGTCCCGTGTGCGGATCGCGAAACCAGCCTGACGGTTCTCCTGTCCCATCCCAGGCTTCTAACGCGCACACGGCGCGTTCTGGCGTCTCGTATCAGTATGCGCCGATGACATCGGGATAGGGGCTATACGGATGGGGCTGATAGACCACCAGGCGCGCCGTGCCGGGGAGAAGCGGGACGACCTCTGCCTCTCGTCCATCTGGAAAGGTGCGCCGGGTGTAGACCTTGCGGGCACGCTCAGCATTCATGATCTTTCTCCTTCTTGTCGATACGGGATACTCTGGACATCCTTCTTGTCGATACGCACTGATTACTTTGAGCACTGATTACTGCTCACGTGCATGCGTGCGTGCGTGAGCAGTAATCAGTGCGTACTGTGAGCAAAGTTGATCACTGCGTATAGTAATTCAGTGCTCACATCGCCTGCTCAGGTAAGCGCGTAAGCATCTCCCGGTATTTTTTGGCAGTGGCCGGGGCCATCTGCGTCATGCGCCCAAGCTGGCGATCTGAGCATCCCGGCTCCTGCTCAAGCGCCCTGCGCACCCGCTCAAGCGGCTCTGTATCTCCCTTCAGGTTGATAACCTTTAGCCGTTCCTGGTGCTTGATGACGCGCCGCTCCTGCGCAAATGTTTGCGCAGGGGGCGCGGGCTCCTGCTCACTGACCACCGGCGCTATCCGATCAAGCAGAGAATCCCAGGCGGCTAACCGTCGTTTGGGCGCATGAGCAGTTGTAACCGCCGCGTGATTACTGATGGCGACGACAATGGCCATGCTGATGGCGACAGCTGCGCGGATGTTGGTGATCCAGAAGACATCAACCCCCAGCGCGTGAAGCGCGGGGACAAATCCGAGGTGGAGCGCCTGCTGCAAGGATTGTGTCGCAACGGCGGTCCAGTCTACCAGGCCAAGCAGCATTCCCAGGAGTGCCAGGAAAAAACTTGCGACATAGCGATTCTGGCTGAATGCCCTGAGCGCGCGCCGCCACGTCACGATGAAACAGGCCGTGACGGCGATGGCAAGCGCCGATGCCCACAGATAGGTAAAAAGCGGGAGAGCGAGAATGCCCCCGCCAGTGATGAAATCAACCACTGCTAAGGCAGAGCAGCCGATCAAGAGCGGCTCAGAAAGAATGGAGAGCGCCTGCTCCAGATAGCCGATAGCATAGGTCAGGCCATTCAATCCGGGATATTCCCCGTCGAGGCTGCGCGTTGGGTTTGCAGGCCGCTCCTGGTCCTGGCGTTTGCTCATAGTCCATGCTCCTTTCCTATTCCTCAAAATCGATGCCACAAATGAACTGCCACCCACAGGACAAACAGGAGGCCAACGATCATGACCGTGAATCCGATTGCATCCACGTTGTTCCTTCTTTCTTTCCTTCCTTCGAGCAAGTCGAAAAACCGAGGTCGAGAGCATCTCGACCAAACCGACTTGAGCCTGGCATGCACGTGATCTTCCTCAAGGCCCGTCATTGTGGCAATACGACCTCTCTCACTCGCAGCACCACGCTCGTTCCCTGCACCTGTGCGCTCAGCACCTGCACGCCTGCCGGCGCGTTGTACGTGGCGTACTGGCAGGCCCATGATACAGTGGCCCTGGTCGTCTCCAGGTGCGCCGTCTCCGTGCATTTTACAAGCACACCGTGATGCGTGGCCGCGATCTCTTGTTTGGCTTTGCTCCTGGCTGCTGCGAGCGCGTTGTCTGTATCCGCGCCGGTCGCGTAGCGTTCTGTACGTGCATCTCTGCCGCCTGAGAACGCGGTGGGATTCTTGAGATAGAGGCTGGTCCCCTCCGTCACATCGACATCCCGCGCCGCGATGTTGCCCGCCGCGCCTGGCTGGACGGCGTGCGCTGCTACTGTAGCCCTGCCGAATGTTTCGCCGTTGCTGGCCGGCACCGTCACGGCCTGATCGATAGCGATCTGCGCGCCGCTCGCGCTCTCGACCGTGAAGCCTGCTGGCAGCGTCTCTATGATGCTTGATCCATTGGTGATGGTGAGCCATCCTCGCGCCCTGGTTGCGGGAATGGTGCGCTCACCCGTTGGTATGATAGCCGCATTGGCCTGCACGGTTTGGATCGGCAGCAGGATCGCCTGAACGCGGATCGTCCTGATCGCGTAGGCCGGGCTGCTCTCTGCGGTGCAGATTACCGCCAGCAGGAGCAGGGCCAGCAGTTGTATGGCGCGCTGCCCGATGTCGCGCCAGCCGGGAAGCTGGAAGCGACCCTGCTTCTCTGGCTCCTCTTCCAGCTCTGGCTCTGGCACCATCCACACATGGATGGTCTTCATCTTCTCGGTCAGGTTCTCCTGCGGATTGGCGTCAATGGTCTGTCTCATAGGCTGTTCTCCTATGGCTGCTGTGGCACGAACTTTGTGCCGGTGTTCAGAAACGTCATCTGCTGCTGGTTGCCGACGCTGACCACCAGGTCCACACGGCCATCGCCGTTGACATCCTCAAATGCGCCGGTGATCTGTTGCGTGTATGCCTGCTGGCCCAGGATCTGCGGCCCGGTGTAGATCATGGCCTTGCTGGCATCGCCGGCGGGCAACTCCACGATGAGCACGCGGCCCTGCAAGTTGATAAACTCGAAGTACGAGGGCGAGGACGCACTGTCGTGGTTATGCCCGACCACGTGAAATTGCTCTGTGATCACCGGCTGGTTGAATGCCTGCATCTCGGCGGCGGCCTGCTGGTGCTGGGAGATGGCTGATGCTGCTGTCACCAGGGCAATCATGACCAGCATTCCCAGGCCGAAGACCGCCAGCCCTCCTACGCGCCGCTTTGACCTGGATCGTAGTCGCCCTGGCTCTGGCTCGGTGTGCAGGACATAGCGCGTCTGGCCCTGCTCAATCACGGTGTTACCCCGTGTATCCGTGTACCGCCGAGTCACACTGCCCAGAGCGCCACGTCCGGTGTAGACGAGATCGGTGCTATCGGCAGTGGTGCGTTGCCACGCGGGCGTCTGGCCCGGCTCTGCCTCCTCATCCTCATCTGCCCAGGGTGGCCGCGCTCCTTCGCCCATGTGCCCGACGATGGCGTACTCATCGTCGTCGGCCTGTGCGTGCCGTTGCACGTTGGTCGTCCTGATCGGCTGAGGCCCGGGTCTGTGCGTGCGCAACGGCACGCTATGCCATCGTTTGCTCATCGCGTCACCTCCTCGTCCTCCACCAGGACCCTATCCTCCTCGGTGTCCATTCGTCGGGGCTGCAACGGCTCCCGACAAAAGGCGGGAGCGTCCCCCGCTCCCTCTCTCTCTTCGAATGTATCCATCGTTGGGAATCCTTTCTGCGCTCCCTCGCTCGTTACACTAAGCGAGGGAGCGCCTGTCACGCTGTCGTTCACTGTGGAGGAGTCAGGCGACTCCCTCCGTATGTTCCATTGTCCTGGCAACGGGGGAAAATCACGCGTTGCCAGGACAATGGATTTGCTCCTTCTTCATTAACCTTCCGCCTGGGAGATCCCCGTCATTTAGCCGGGGGGGACGTGACTCAGCCAGAGCCGGGCGGGGACGCCTGCCGGCAGGCGTCCGGTTCATTCTGAACGGTCATCTTTCTCCTCTCGCTTTCTCATTCTGTCTTCATCCTTCTCTCCCGATCGGCACGGTCGCATTCGGATCGAACCGCCGTTTCATTGCTCGATCTACCTCGGTCCGGGCGCGGTAAAATCCTGATCGGTGCCCCAAAACCGCTCTCGTTGCCACCCGATACCACGACATCGGGTGAAGCGGCCTGGTGATGGACGGCGGCGCGCACATCCCCGGGTCCTCTTCCAGATCACGGGCGATCTGTGCGCGAATGTAGCCCTCGCAGATCGGGATGCCGAGGGAGATGGTCAGATACACTTCATCAGGTGCTTGCGCGGCGAAAGCAGCTCGCCGCACACGAACTGTCATCCTGCTCCTCGCTTTCTAGATACTCAGGAATCCATTCACACGGCCCTCAAAGTGAGGCAGGACGCCGCCGGGCGCATCCAGGCAACAATAGAGATGCAGGACGTTGTGAATATCCACGTAGCGGTCCTTTGGCGGGAAGACCATGTAGCACTCACGATGCTCGCCGACGAAGACCGTGCGCACATCCTGCAGATCCTGCCAGGAGGGGGTGTTTCCGTTGCGCTTGGAAACGCTGACGTGTAACCACATCCGCCCATCGCTCTGCTCAGCACGTGTCTCGATCACGCGCAAGGGCTGCCCAACGGTCCGTTCCCAGATACGACCATCCGGCCCGAAATGCTGCCGATAGTCCCACTCGGACGGAACAGGCAAGCCCGTAAGCGTCTTCGTTATATCGAACTCATATTCGTATTTCATCGGTCTCTTTCTGTCTTTCTAAAATGTATGCACAGGTATTCGCATCAATCGATTGCGGTAAAAACGTCCGCACACCGCACGGGGTCGCCTGTGTGTGGCCCCAGCCGGGCAAGATACCGCTTTCTGCAACAGATACATGCCCCTCTGATCAAAGCTGCCGGGCATCGGACCCCTGGCTTTATGGGGGTCCTGCCTGCGGCTTGTTCTTCGCCGCCTGCCGTTGCTTCATGACAGTCGGCACTTCCAATGTATCGCTGTTATGCCGCAGCGTTGCCAGATGTGCAAGCTCGTCCAGCGCCCCGGTCGTCTGCGGGAGCTGGTCCGGCTCGCCCCAGACCTCAAGGTACGCGACGCGACCGAGCCATGCATCTGGACCGGCGGACGAGGGTCTGCGCTGCTCAGGCGGCGGATTGTCCTCGCGGACTGCTGGCCCTACCTCATGGATGATCGCGGTCAGCCATGCAGGTCGCTCCATCAGGCCGGAAGGATCATCCTGAATCGGCACAGCACGCCAGCGCCGGAAGACCGGGTGCGGACGCAAGGTGGGGGGCCGCGCAAATTGCTCGCGAGGGAGCGCCATCGGGCCGGTTGACGGGGCGGGCGACCCCGGCGGCTTCCCGGCGGGATGCGTTCTCTTCCATTCCAGGAAGGGACGCTGATCCGGCTCCCGCTGATGGAGCGGATACGACCCCACCGGATGTGCCTGCATCGGGATGCCTTCGGTGTTTGTCTCTCGACGCCAGGCGGCAGGCGTCTCCTCCTGCCGCGCTCGCGGCCCTTCGGTAGGTGGTGAGGGCGGGTGTTTGCGCCGGAAGAAGAACCGGGTGAAAAAGTGGTCATGATGGGCGCGGCTGCTCATACGACTTCTCCTTTCATTCCTCGTCTTCGACCGGTTCCCAGGACTCGGAGTCAATCTGGAACTGGCGAAGAAACTCGATCAGGGCCTCTCTGTCTTCAAAACATCGCTCGATATGTGGCGCGGCGACTCGGTTCTGGGTACGAGTGCTCCCCTCCTCCACTTCCTGAAAAACGCGGGACACAGAGAAGCGCCTGGGGCCTGCGTCGCCTGAGCCTTCTACCAGGAAGCGGTAGCGTTTCCAGCGAAGAATGCCGCTCTCCGAGCGGTCAAAGGACTCGGCCTGCCTGTTGCTGGAGAGCAACAGCGCGCGGGTGAGATTCATGTTCTTCCTCCTTTTCGTCGGAGCCGGGCGCGCGCCCGGCGCATGGACGCAAGCGTGCGCTGCGCCGCTTGCCGATCTTTCGGAGGAATCAGCGTGCGCAGCGCCTCTGAAAGATCAGCGCAGAAAATCCAGAGAATGGTATTGCCCGTAAGTCCCGGCGCAGGAGCACCGCGTCGGTAGCCCTTCGCGCGGGCAATTTCCTCGATCCATGCGCGATCATTGTTGCCAGGTGAACTCATGCCTGCTCCTCGGGTTCCCTCTGCCCGGCTCTGCCGACGACATCGGGATGCTGCCGCAAGCGGGCGAGCCTCCGTTGCTCCTGCGCCTCAAGAACAGCCCCCGAGGCCCCCGTTGCCGGGACGGGCGGCTGGCCTGGTTCCTGCTGGTGCGTCAGTCCTCGCACCAGGCGGATGAGCAGGCACACAAGACTCACAAGCCCCGCCACACACACCCCGCCTGGGAGAATCACCAGATAGAAGAACAACACAACGTACTCGATCACGTCCGCCCCTCCTGCCGAAGGCGTTCGATGGCCTGCGCGCACGCTCCCGGGCCATTCGCACGATCATAGAGCGTGGCATCCAGTTCCTCCTCGGAGAGATCGACTTTGAGCGCCCGCCCACGCAGATAGTCAAACGCCTGGGTGGCCTCCAACGCTGCCCGGGCCGCTTCCCGTGGAAGGGGACCGGGCTCATACTGTAACCAGCCGCGGTCCTGTGGCCGGGCGCGCGCATAGAGCGCCTGGAGAACGGACACTTTGTCCAGACCGGTAATATCGACAAACATAGCTGCTCCTTTCATTCGTTCATTTCCTGGCCATCGGAGAAATCGGTCCCGCACAAAGACCGGACGCCCGTCGGAGCGGCCCCGGACCGATGCTCTGTGACGAACGAACGCCTTTTCAGGTTCCTTTCTTCTTCAATTCCTCCAGATACAGCGATAAATGTTTGCAGGCGTGCGCGAGCTCGTAGCGAAGCCATTTTTTGTGCTCCTGAGAAATCTGAGCGCTGCTTTTCAGCAGATTACTGGTCTCGATAAGCGCCGGGATAATGCGAGAAAAACAGGCGGACAGATCGGCGATGTGCTGCTGCGTGCTGGCCTCCTCCTTGTCCTCCGAGGTGAGGGCAATGCCGGCGAGCATGTCGTCCGCCGGCGGCAAATCTGCGGCCACATGCAGGCCGCCTGTCTCGTCCTCGACCACGACCTTGATGGAAAGCGCGTCAATCTCCGGCATCGGGACTGCAACCACAAACACCGTCGCCGAATCTTTCGGGAGCGCATACGGGAGCATGCCTGCCTTGTACCAGCGCGGGGACTGCGACACCTGCGCGAGCAGATCACGGATGCGGCAGGCCAGCGTGCCGGTCGGCACCTGCCCCTCTTCTTCTCCCTCCGGCTCCTGCAAAAACGAAGCCAGAGCCGGAATGCGTTCCAATTGCTCCCTCAAGTGTTCATCCATGTACGCCTCCTTTCGCATGAGCAGGACAGAGCCAGTACCGGGCCCGTCCTAGCTCTGGTACATCCACCAGAGTCAGATGGTCCTCACAGAGCGCAAGGCCACACACGCCACAAAAGACCCAGGGACTTGCTCCATTGGCGCATCCTCGCACGCCACACTGGCGCGCAGGAGTCACAACGGGCATCGGTTCAGTCTGTCCAGCCTGTGGGGGGGTCTCTGCACGCAGGCGCGCAGCCAGCCAGTCCATCATCGCCTCATAGTCAGTAAACAGGGGCGCGCCGGGAAAGCGCGCCCGCCAGTCGGCGAAACATTTCTGCAGCACCGTTCGGGCGCGCGGGGCCAGATGGGCGTCATCAAGCACAATGACCGCCTTTCCTTCGTAAAGCGCCATCGTCGCCTCGACCATGCTATAGGCCGGCAGATGGTCCGTTGGGGTGGGGCTGGCTGGCTCCGGCGAGGCCAGCACATACACCTGGTAGCGTGCCTGTGCTTTGACGCAATCTTCTCGCGCCCGGGCTTGCTCATCCCACACGTCAACCACCGGATTGAACAAACAGGCGGGATCAACCCCACGCGCCAGCAGGCCGGGAATGACCCGCTCTTCTCGCCAGTGATTGCATCCAATGGTCCCCCCCAAAAAGATCAGATCATTCATGTTCCTCGCTCTTTCCTTCCTTCCTTCTCACCAGTTCGCCGGATGAGGGAGGCATCCGGCGCAATCCGGTGCAACCACGCCCGGCGGGCGTTCATTTCAGACTCCTGGGAAGGACCCAGGAGCAGGCAAGCTGTCCGCGCGTTTGCCATGATTCGGCGTTGATGCGCGGCGAGCAGGGAGGCGAGCGCGTGATTGCGCAGGTAGTCCTCCAGGGATTGCCATCCCAGGTGCGCGGCCTCCCGCTCACGGCTTGCCGCGTGGAATTCTTCCAGCACCGCTGCCGGAAAGTCCAGCGTCACCCGAATGGTGCCTGCTGCGCTCTCCCTCGGCGCTGGTGCGGACTCGGACCTTACTTCTTCAGTCATGCCCATATTCTCCTCCCTGCGGGGCTTCCCCACGTGCATACGCCACATCGAGCGCGATCGCCGGGCGAGCGCGCAAACGTGTTAGCATGGCCCGATTCTCGTCCGTGAGCGGGGCGAGCGGGGCAACCGAGGGGAGCGGTTGTGTGTGGGGCGCATCTGGCGTCCGGCCACGTCTCGCGCGAACGCCGGCGATCACCAGGGCAAACAGGCCGATCGTGCCGGCGAAAAGAACCGATGGAAGGCAGTCCAGCAGGCTCACGCTGCTCCCTCCCCTCGGTCTGTACGGCTCAATCCGCTCGTCCGCGTGAGCCTCGGGTCAATGAGTCCCAGGGAAAATAGCATTCATCCCTCGCTTTCTGCCCAGGTGTGGGCGGGCTATTCACAGCTAATCGTTTCTAGACTTTGATTGACATAGATGAGCGTCACCGGATGGTCGCCGCTCGCCTCCCGATAGAGGTAGGACCTCTCGTTCTGCATCGCTGCTTTCCAACGTGATGAGAGCTTCACGGCGTGCGGCCATGCCCGATTCTGGTGATAGAAGGCAAAGATTGCTGCATCCAGACGGTGCCGGATAGGTATGAAAAAACGCAACCCATCCAAAACATCGCCGGGCATCCCGCTATACGTCAACTTGAGGATCGTTGGAAGCAACATATGCAACAGGTTCTCAATGACGCCTGCCAGTATTTCATCGTGATCGCGCTCTGCTCGCAGACCAAAGGCCAGCGTGATGCCGTCGAGGAGATGGCCGCCTGCCACTTCCTGACATCTGTCCATCAACTCCAGGATCAGTCCGGCCTCGATGTTGCCCTCCTCTGCCATCCGGGTAAGTCGTGTGATATCGGCTTCTGCCATGCGTTCGTCCTTCCTTTCTCTTTCTTGTTTCAAGCGTTACTCATCCTGCTTCCTCCCCAAAGAGAGGGGGCCAAAGTACGGCGCGCGCCAGGCGCTTGCGCCTGGCTCGCGGGCAGGCTCGGCTTGCCCGTGCGATTTCTGCGCGTTCTGCGTGCGTAAGGCGCCTGAGCGGACGCACGTAGGTTTCGATGCCGCGCGCGTTTACCCGCCTCAAGACAAAGTTGCAGGCCCGGTAGAGCGTGCCCCGGTGCTTGCTCGTATCGCAGTAGGAGAGGACCTCACGGATTTCATACGGCTCGTCCATCCACACCACTGGCCAGTGCATGAGATAGTCGTACCCCACGCGGCGCAGGGCCTGCGCAAGCATCCGGCTGGCGGCATTCGGAATGTACCAGTCGCCGCCCATTTGGACGCGGGGATCGAGCCACACGCGCGCCAGATTGAGAATTTGCCAGCGCGTGAGCGGGCACCGACCGGCCTGGACATCTTCCACACTGCCATACCAGCCAGTGCAACGCGTGCTCTCAGGCCGCCCAAAGATGAGGCACCCCACCGGTTCGTCGGCAAGGACGATGACATAGGCGAGCGGGCGAGCGCGCACATCCACCGGGTGATGCAGGTAGTGGTGCGCTGTCACCTGTTGCTGTGCCCAACGCAATCCCTGCTGATCGGCAAGGGTGAGGCGGAGCTCTGGATGAACGGGACTCATGCGTTTTCCTCCCTTTCATCTTCATCATCACCTGGAGCGGGCAAGAGCGCATCGAGGGCCTGCACGAACCGCACATAATGCTCGCTTGTTCGCAGCATCTCTGTCCGCGCTTCCCATCCAACCAGCGACATCCCCAGGTTTTTCAGCAATTCGTAGTGCCACCACCGCGCCGGTGCCGGGGCCAGCGTGGCGGTTTGCAGCAGGGACAGGACCCGGGGTTCCTGCTCAACCGCTTCCTGCAATGCCGGCGAACGCGCCAGAAGCTCGTCGATGCGCGCCTGGGCAAGAGGACTGATCTCTGGTTGCTCCCCACTCACCAGGGCCTCGCCCGCCCGGTGGGGGGCGCCCTCCTGCAGGAGGGCGCCAATGGCATCGTGCCCTTCGTCCATGGCCTCACTCCTCGGTCAGGGGGCCGTGCTGCATGGACAGCGGGAAAAACCGCGTCGTTGCCCCCTCAAAGTACAGATCGATGCTACCCGTTGGCCCGTTGCGATGCTTGGCAACGTGCAGCTTGACTTTCGTTTCATCCTCTTCGGCGCGCGCCAGAAACATCACCACGTCCGCTGACTGTTCCAACTCGCCCGATTCGCGCAGGTCCGCAAGCATCGGCATCCGGTAGGAGAGGCCCGTTCGCTCATCCTTGAGCACTGCGCTATGCTCGACCGCGCGGCTAATTTGCGCGGGGGCAAGAATCGGGAGCGAGAGTTCGCCGGCCAGCATCTTGAGTCCGCGCGCAATTTCCGCGACCTCCATCTCCCGATGCCCAATGCGCTTCCCCTCGATGCGAGCGCGCACCAGCTGCAGATAGTCGATGATGAGCACATCGATGTGATGCCTCTTGACCAGGCGCCGGGCCATGCTGGCCAGATCGTCCAGGTAGATGCCTGGCGTATGCCGGAAAAAAATCCCAAGCCTGCTCATCACCTCTTCAGATTTCACCACCGTGTCCCACTCGTCGGGCGAAAGGGCCCCGTTTTGGAGCGCGAGCGAGTTTATCTGCGTGTGCATCGCCATGAAACGATCCATCAGATCATCCTCACTCATCTCGAGGGAGAAAAACCCGACCCGGATGCCGTGCTTGCGCGCCCCCCGATAGGCGATATTCTGGCAGATGGTGGTCTTGCCCACCCCGGGGCGGGCGGCGGGAACGTAGAGCTTGCCCGGCTGCAAGCCCCCAAGCAGGGCGTCAAGCATACGGATGTTCGTGGAAATGCCACGAACCGCACCCCCCTGCGAGCGAGCCTCTAACCGGTTCAGATACGCCGGAAAGTACTCGGCCATGCTCACGAAGCTCTGATGGGCTCGTTGCTGGCCAATCGCCAGAATGAGCGATTCGGCCTCGGTGAGCGCCTCGTCTCCCTCTTCACAAGCAAGCTGAGCAATTTTTGCAGCGGCCTGAAGAAGACGCCGGCATTCGGCTTTCTTCGCCACAATGCGCGCGTAATACTCGGCGTGCCGGGAGGTGGGAACCGCCCCGATCAGGGCGGCCACCTCGCTTGCTCCGCCCACCTCGTCGAGTTGCCCCTGGCGCCTTAACTCCTCACAAAGTGTGAGGTAGTCAGCGGGGATGTGGCGTTGAGCGAGCGAGAGAATCGCCGTGTAGATCGTCCTGCGCCCCCAGTTGTAAAAATCATCGGGCGTGATCAGCGCCGCGACCTCACTGATCGCCTCTGGATCAATGAGCAGGCTCCCCAGGACGCCTTCCTCTGCCTCCCGGCTCTGGGGAGGCGTTGCTTCAGCTTGCATGCAGGTCTCCTCCTCTCCCCGGCACCACAAACGGGATCATCGGCTCATCGTAGTCTTCGCCCTTGAGGTGCGCCGCCAGATGCGAGACATCCTTGAAGGTTGTCAGGATGGGAGCAGGCGCCTTTGGACCAGACGCCCGTGCGGCCTGTTCTGGTGACTTGCGACCAGCACGGAGCCGCTCCATCTCCGCCAGCTTTGCGTGGATATGTTCAGCCACGCTGCAGACATCGACCAGCTCCGGCCGCTCGCTCCACCAGGGGTCCTGCGTGACCATGTACGCGCGCACGCGCTCGACTTGCTGGCGCGTATAGTGTGCGGTAAGAGCTTTTGCACACTGAGAGGCGCGCATCAGTTGATGCTTTGCCAGCAACGGCGCGCCACGCCAGAAATCAAAGAGCTGCAAGCAGGTTGTGGTCTTCCACTCCGCATCAGGAGGCGGCATCTGCGGCGGGACCGCCGTCCCCACCCCCGTTCGGTCCTTCTGCTTTCCCGGCTCCCGGGCAGGAGCCACCTCCTTCCGGCCCGCGCCGGCTTTTTGCGCGTGCGCCTGATCCTGACGCTCATCCGTGTGCAACACGGGGTATGGCGCATCGGGACCCTCCGATGCGCTTGCGGAACTTACTCCGCGTCGTCTTTCTGCCGGGGAGGCTGCTCGATGCTCTCGATGACCTGGTTGATTCGATGCCACAACCTCAACCAGAGGACGGCTATCGTCAGGCAGAGCAGGAGCAGCAAGCTGGAAAGCACGACCAGAATGAACACACCTTGCAGCATGGGATGGCCCTTCTTTCTCCTTCTCGTTCGCGCGCTGGCCGGACACCGGCGAGTCGGAAGACGAGCCGGAATCGTCGGGCGTCAATCCGCGCGCGAAATTACTCTTGAGTGTTTTTCTTGAGTGTTTTTCTTGAGTGTTTTTCTTTGATCGATCTGCAGAATCTGCAGATCGGCATGCAGAATCTGCACTGCTGGGTGCAGACTCTTCACCCGGTGCAAATTCTTCAGGGGGTGCAAATTCTTCAGGGGGTGCAGACTCTTCACCCGCTGCCATTCTCAGGGTATAGGACTTTTTGACGCGTGCCAGGTCCGAATCATCCACTTCGCAGAGCAGATAGCCGTGTTCGACGGCTCGCCTCAGCCCGTCAATCACGCTATGATGGGACAGTCCGGTCCCGCTATCCATCCGCCGCCCGGACGCCTGGCGGCGGCCATACATAAACTCATCAATACTGATGGCCTTTGGCTTCCCGTATTCATGGTAGCCCCAGGTGTGCCTGATCACGTAGAGCAGGACTTTGAGCTCTGCCAGGTTGGTAATCTCGGCAATGACATCCGTGATTGCATTGGGCACGGAGAACCAGTTCTTTGTGGGCAGAGGGAACCCCTCAAAGGCGGCCGCATTCGTCATGCCACACCGCCTTTTCGCCTCTCGGTCAAGAGGGCGGGGACGGCCTCTCTTTTGCACGCGCGATCAACGATCTGTCGTGCTTGCTGGCGGATATCCGCCAGTGGATTGCGCGCGTGGACGCAGCCAGGATAGTAGCTATAGAGGGGACCGGCCAGCGTTTTGGTCGGCATCGTAAAGATATCGCGCGCGACCACATGCGCCGGCTCAAAGAGCGTAGCCTGCACCGGTGCGCGCTCATCACAAACGGTCAGGATGAGCAGGCGGTCATGCGGCTCAATCTCGCGGACCGTCCAGGGCGGGATCGAATCGTCTTGATAATCTGCGATGTAGACCTGCGGCGGCACGGGATCGCCAACGCGCAGGCAAGCAAGCGCCGTGTAGATATCCGCAGGGATCGCCAGCGGAAGGACCTGTGATCGCTTCACAATGGTTTCGTTCATCATCCTTCTCTATTTCTCCGGCGTGGGCAGCCGGCATTCTTTAGCGTTGACCGGCAGGGGAGGTTCGCAGCGCAAACGAACCTGCTTTCCCTGCGTGGCGTGAGGCGGCCTGACGAGCGGAACGACTTGCGGAGAGGGCCTATGACGTGATAGCTCATCTTTCCCGTTAACCCGCCTGTCTCCTGCCTGCAAGCCAGGACGCACTTTCGCTTTCATGAACATTGACGGATGTGCTATAGTGTATCCATCAATGTTCATGTATGTGTTTTGTACGCACTCCTTTCTGTTCCGGTTCCCGCTCATCCCCATTGCACGTCGGCGGGAATCGGGGGAATGGGCCACCCCTGGCACGGGTGGCCCGTTTGTTTTACGACGCCGCCTGAGGCTCCTCGCATCGGCGGATAAATTCTCGGACTGCCTCCCGGGTAAAACGGACTTCTCGTCCTGGGAGCCGGATTGCGCGCAGTCCGTACTGCTGATAGTATTTTCGCGCAGTCTTCTCCTGCACGTGAAAAATTCGCTTCAGGTCCTCAATTGTCAAGAGATCTTCCACATCGTTCACATCCTGTGAACCGGGAAATTCTAGCATTTTGTTCATCACTTTCCCCTCGAATAAAACCGGCATCTATGTGTATGTGTGCATAGGCATAAGTATCTAGGAGTATCGAGGCGTAAAAATTTGACAGTCCGTGTATGTTTGCGTATGATTAAAAGCGATACAGACCCATGAGTGGCTTTCCTGATGCCCCCCAGGTCTTTATCGTCTGCGGCTAGGCGTTGCTCTTTCTTCCGATTCCCCAAATCTTGATGGAGAAACGCCTAGCCGGCAAGCGGCAAGTTTTCTTCGTCCTGCTGGATTGTCCGATTGCGCTGCAGGTACTGCTCAAGATCTGCAGGCGAGATGCGGTAGATTCTCCCAACCCGATGCGCCGCCAGTTTTTTTTTCCGGATATACCGCTGCACGCTTGAGACAGGGATACGCAATTTTTCTGCGACCTGCTTGACTGTCAAAAATGGTTGTTCGTTCACACTCGATCCCTCTCCTCTATTGTTTGATATGGTTGATTCAAGTTTATCATACCTTACCACTTCCTCTCAGTCAAGTAGCCGAGGATTTCTGCTCCTTCCGGCTATCTGGCCAGATCGGGCAACGTCCCCGATCTGGGCGCATCATCTTGCCTCACCGGCGTCTGGCCCTCGCTCTGAGCCAGAGGCGCCTGTTTTGCCGATCGGAACGCAAAAGGCGTCCGATCGGGTGTGGCAGAATCGGACGCCTTTTGCGGAAGCCATGTGTCTTTGGAACGTAACGTGTGCCACAATCGGCACATTCCGATTCTATCACAATCTGCAGCGGGTCATCCTTCCTGGACTTGCTCCAGACAGACGAACACAAAATATCAGATACCTGGAGAAACGGGAGCCTACCGGTAGGCTTTGCTCCTTGTCGTACCTGGGGAGACAGGTGCAGTGTTCGGTTATGCGTGCCGCTCGGCCAAGCAGCGCCGGGCACGTCCTGCGGGATAGGTAGCACCTCCGTGCGAAATATTCAAACCCGTATCGCCGGGCAGAAACGTTCTTGTTGGGGCGTCCATCTGTTTGACTGCGGAGCAAGCAGCCGATATTCTCTCTATACCATTTTAGTGACAAATGTACAAGTCTTTCCCCTTTCGGGTTGAGAAACCTCTCCCTCACTCCTTCCATTTTTACCAGATATGTACCGCCTGCTTGTGCAACTGACGGTTCACCTGTTTTTCATCGATGCTCACCCCACCGGCGCGCACTCCCATTCTTATGTAACAACACCGCTTGCTCCTTTGTCCAATGAGCAAGGAGAGGGTCTCCCGGCAGGGCGGGAACCATGCAAGCAGCCATCTGCCGGGAGCAGGCCGCGCGCTGTCGTCACACGGTGGAACGCGACTCTCTGCTTGTAGCATACACACACGCCGTGTTGTGTGAGATGCAACCTTTAAGTGGTGTCCGGTAAAACCGGACGTTTTCGCTTCGGGGCCGTCATCCCCCCCTGCCGCAGAGGCACGGAGAGGTAAGGCACGCTGCCCCAGAGCCTGTTGTCGCAGGACGCGCCTGGCGACAACCCCCTGCCGCAGAAGCAGGGGGTTTATGACGGAGTGTCGGCGGCGAAACGCTCAGGGAGGAAGGGACGCAGAATCGCGGGAAGCCTGCCGGTCGCGATGAGATCAGCGATCGTCATCCCGGTGATGACCGAGAGCAGCACGCCGAATCCGCCGTGTCCCGTAGCAATGGTCACATTCTCCCATCCCGGCGCCTTTCCCAATATCGGGCGATGGTCGGGCGTCGTTGGGCGCAGTCCCACCCAGGCGCGTTTGACGGGCAGAGACGCGAGTGCAGGCACCAGTCTCGACGCCTTTTTTCCAAGCCTGACGACGCCCGTAGCCTGGACGTGCGGAGTAAATCCCATATCTTCCTGCGTTGCGCCAATATAGAGCGTCGTGTCGCTCTTCGGGACGATATAGACCCCCTCGCCAAAGAGGAGATGACGGATGGGGAGGGGAGGTTGTGCCATTTCGATCGCCTGCCCTGCCATCGGTCTGACAGGCAGGCGCAAACCGAGGAGTTCCCCGACTTGTCCTGACCAGGCCCCGGCGGCGAGAAGGAGCGCATCACAAGGAATGGTTCCGGCGTCGGTGCGCACAGCGCGCACGCGAGCGCCACAGGAGATGACCTCCTGGATGCGCGTCTCCCCGGAAAGGGTTGCCCCGGCCCGGCGCGCGGCCAGCGCCACTGCGCGCATGTAGGCAGAGGCGCGCACTTGCGCCTCTGCCGGAATGAAAACAGCGAGCGAAGAGGATGCATCGAGGGCCCCTTCCTGCTCGCGTATCTCCTCGCGCTCTTTCACATGCATAAAGAGCTCTTCCCGCCACTCGTCAACCCATGCCGCGACGCGCGCGCGCTCTGTCGCACGGGCAAGACGCACCGCCCCGGATTGCTGGTACTCGCAGGAGTGCCCGGTGAGTTGCTCGATCTCCTGGAGAACGTCCGGGAAGAGCGCCAGGCTTTTGAGTTGAAGCGCAAGCAAAGGGTTGTCCCGGCGAGCAAAGAGTTTCATCGGAGCGAGCGCCCCGACAGCGGCGCTCGACGCCTGTGCGCCAATCTCGCCGGGGTCGAGCACGCATACCCGCGCCCCGCGCTTTGCCAGTTGATAGGCAACGGAGCAGCCAATAATGCCGCCGCCAAGAATGACCACATCTGGCATTTATCGTTGCTCCAGGTGTGCGCCAAGTTCTTGAACCGCCCGCACGCCCGGTGCGACGCGTGCCATACGCGCGTGCAGTCGCTCGATTTTCGCGCGCGAGACGCGCGAGCGCGTCTCGCCGAGGATCGAAAGGGCGTCAGTGGCAAGATCGCATGCCCCCTCGAAATCCCGCTCTGCATAGCATAACTGCGCCTCTGCAACAAGCAGATTGCCTTGCCAGCGCACAAAATGACGGGGCAACTGCTCGCGCGCAATGAGCAGGGCCTCATTCGCCTCATCGAGCGCGCCGAAGCGGCGCAGAATGTCCCCGCGCATCATGAGCATGCCGGGGACATCTACTTTCATATGGCTGCCATCCCCCTCCAGAATCCCCTGGGAGCGCACGACGCGCGCTACGCCGTCCAGCAGGCGCAAACTTTCGCGTTGCCTCCCGCTGTCATGAGGAAAGGCAAGCGAATAGGCTTCCGCGAGACAAAGCAGGGCATAGGACCGGGCGGGATCGCGCGCGCGCTCGACAGAGGCGCGCGCCTGCTCCAAATCGGTCACAGCCAGGTCATAGCGGCGCATCTCGACGTAGGTCCGCGCCCGGCGCAAGAGCGCCGTAACAATCAGATCGGCATTGCAAAGATGCCATGCCAGATCAAGTGCTCGCGTCCCGTGTGCCTGCGCCGTTTGCCAATCGAGCCGATCGCGGGCCGCGACCCCGGAAAGCTGATAGAATCGGCAAAGGGTCGCACGCAACTGATCGGCAGCGATCCCCGAAGATGCCTGTATCTCGTTTTCGAGATGCGTGATAAAGAGAGCGACGGTGATCGCCGCTTCCTCTGCACTACTGCTGTAGTACGCTGACCATGCCAGGCGCAGCACGCTTTCATGGGCCTCTATGGTCGTCTGTGGGAGCATGCTGTGGGATGAGACGCGTTGCGCGAAGTCTGGCAGACCGAGCAGGATCGGGGGGATCATGAGCACGCGGGCAAGCAATTCCCGGCGTGAAAATGGCTCAGGGGGATTGGCCTGTTGCTCTAAATGATACATCTGACTCCTTTTCAGGCCGATGTGTTGCGCCAGGCACGCTGCGCTCCACCGGCGCATCTTGCGATAATGCGCAATGACCCGGCCTGCGTGTGGTCGTGTTGCTTCCTCATCAGCAGGCGGGAAGGGGCCATACGATGACCACCAGTACCCCTCCTGGGGTTGCACGTTTGACTGTACCATAGCTTCTCCTCGCCTGTCGCTTCTCACTCCATCCACTGTCCGATAAAAGTGGACAGGCTCACGTCTTTGACGGCAGGTTTTCTGCCTTTTGCGTATGCTGAGATCGAGAACGCCGGCGCGGCGCTCGGCGATCTGGCGCAGCAATTGCATCGAGCGTCGCCGGTTTCCACAATGACACATTGCCCAGATGCATATCTGGCTGGAGACCTCGACGATGCCGAAGCAGCCTGAACGCCGTAACAGAATACGATGGTCTTCCCCATCGCTGAGCAAGATATCGCACCGCCTCGCTCGGCGTGTAATACTCTTTGGTTTCTGGTGTTTCCACGTCCTGCCTCCTTTTGCTTATAGTAACATTACCGTTACGACTTTTTCAATCCTTTGCAGGAAAAATCCGCGAAACACTTGACATACGCTAGCGTATCGTCTATACTATCATCAGTGATGATACGCTAGCGTATCATCCTGAAGGACTGAGAACTGCCCTGAAGGTCGTCGAGCGGGTAGGGGATGTGTTGGTTGTGCATGCGTATGTGAGATGGGCAGGTAGTACGGACGGGCCGCTCTTGCGGGCGGCCCGAAGCTCGGGGGAAGAGGGAGCGATTGAAGCCCGTTGCCCTCTTCCAGAAGGAGTATATCATGTTCTGCAAACCAGGCAGGCGTATGCAGATTCCTGGGGGCATGGTGCGCCCGGGTCGCTCCCGGCGGGGCGATTTGCGACAGGCGGGGCGATTTGCAGAGGGTGTCGCCCCGGCTCTGCCTCCCGATTCGGGGGACCAATTCTCTGCTCCGTTGATCCCGCAGAGTTGCGATTATTGCGGGAGGCGTTCCAAGCGCGCGGTGTGCGCATGGTGTTCTGGGAGCGCGGCAACATAGGCGCGAGCAGGCGGCGCGTGATACCGCCTGAGGAGGAGAAGCTATGAATCGTGAGGAGTTGCTGCATGCGTATCTTGTTTTCGACAGGCAGGCGAGCAATGCCTGGGAGACGTATCTCCAGACGGAGCGGCCTCAGGCGTTCGGGGAGTACCTCGCGGCATGCCGCGAGGTAGATGCGGTATATCTACAACTCGTTTCGTTCGGCATGACGCTTGAGGATATTCGTGCGGCGTGCAGCGCGCTGCACGCCGCGTCCCCAGGAGAAAGAGCATGACCAGAGGTTTGTTCCTCTTTGAAATTCGAGAGGTGTTTTATCGCCTCGGCGAAGAGTCCAATATCCAGCCGCATGCGATAGAAGGCTTCGTCAAAGCTCTTTTGGAAGAGCGAGCCTTTGATACCTATCATTCGCTTCAGTGGAAAGAGGCGGAAGGAATCGCTCTTCGTGCATTTACTGATGGATACCAGAAAAGTCATCATCGCTGGTAGCAAGGAGACGAGACGTGTGGAATCTCAGGCGATCTTTTTCGGTGTGTTGTCCGCGTTGTTTTGTCGTCGATTCGGTCCAGGCTCCGACCGACGAGGCAGCGCTCGCTGCCTTTGCGGCGATGGGCTACGTTGAAACGGAGGCGGGCGCATTTTGCCCTGCATGCGCTCCACTTCTCTACGGGCGGGCTGCTGCGTCTCCCAACTTTGCGGTCGGGGACCTGGTCGTGCGGTGGGATGATGGCGTTTTTGCGGGGCGCGTTCTTCGCTCCTCCAAAGAGGGGTGGTCGGAAGTCCGCTCAACGGAGGGCTACCCGGTGGTCTATGCCAGCCGGGAATTGAGAAAGTTCCCGCGCACCTCACGTGAGGATGTGATGGAAAGGAGGTAATGGATGCTGCAATGGACCCCACACGGTCGGCATGTCGCCGAGTGTCGAGAGACGGGGGCGTACCTTGATGTGTCTCGCGAGCAGTGGACGCTCGTTTACGAACGAGGTGAGTGCGGGAAGCCGGGATATGTCTACAAGACGCGGCACTGGCAACGCGCGAAGGTGCCGGCCTCTGAGATTCTGGCAAAAGCGCAACGGTCGCTTGATCGACTTGTGCGCGCGTCGTAGGACGCACGTGCGCCGGGGTGTGACCGTTCCGGCGCACGTGGGGGCGTGCCACCAAACGCACGTCCTGAAAGAAAGGATACCATATGCTGGAAAGACCAGGGAGGTGGCCGGTCGCCCCTTCCTCTCCACTGGTTGTGCAGATCGAATTCCTGCACACAGACGATTCTCCCACCTGCCTTGATCCGTCCTGTCCCTGCCAGCAGCAAGGACAGGAAAGCGGTCCGGTGCTCGTTGCCGGGCGGATGAGTCCTGCGGCGGGTGAATGGTTGGAGAAACACGGAGCCCGGCTGCTGGATGCCGGGGCGGTGTGGGTGGTATTTCTGCCCCCATCGGTGATTGTCGAGCGGAAGGGTTACTGGTGGCGGTACCACATCGTGCTGTTTGATTCAGAGGGGTTCGAGCTCGAGCCGGGCCTCGTTTATGAGTTGAGCGAGGACAGTCGCGAATCCGTCCTCACGTTGCGCTCACAGATATGACGAACTCGGTGATTCCAGAACGAGCAGCATGAGAGTTATCACAGGAGTAGAGAGTATGAGTCAAAATGCAGGAGAGCAGTCTCCCCGACCTCTGGTGTTCAATCCCAATGAGCATCTCATTCAGATCAAAGGGCGCACCGGTTCGGCGGACTACCTGCCGGTGAAGTGGCGTCTCGTCTGGTTCCGCTCGCTGTGTCCCGACGGAACCATCGAGACGGAGATCGTCCATCTGGACCTCGATCGAGAAACGGAAGAGGAGAGCTACCAGTGGAACAGCGAAACGCGCAGGAGTGAGAAGGTCACGAAGCGCGCGCGGGGCTTCGTGGTTTTTCGCGCGATCGTCCGCGATGGGCGCGGCGGCATAGCCGTTGGCACGAAATCGGAGAAGGCCGCGAGCTTTCCTGACTACATCGAGAAGGCGGAAACCGGAGCGATCGGTCGGGCGCTGGCCGCCCTCGGCTACGGCACGCAGTTCACCGGCGATGAGTTTGATGAGCAGCATCGGCTGGTTGATACTCCGATTGAGCATCGTGCAGTCGAGGGGCAGGCCGATCCAAATGGTCCGGTGACAAAGGATCAGGTAGCCAGCATTGCACATCTGTGCAGGCGTCTCGGCGGCAAGCAGGTCGCGCGCCCTGCAACCTTCCAGGCTGCGCAAGACCTCATTGCGCAACTTGAGCAGGAAATTCGGCAAGTGGCAAGCTGAAGCGCGGCGGCAAGCAGGTCGCGCGCCGCCATGACCGCGCCCGGAACCGAATGGACAGTATCGTGTTTGTTAGCGTCGGTGTTCTCGTCGGATATAGATGAGAGCATACAATTGCTTGCTGTGGGCTCGGGTCGAGGGGGGGGCGTGCGGGGCCTGCACTGCATGCCTCCCCTGGAGATGCTACTGCTGGAAATAGTGCAACAATCCATTTCAAAGGAGAGATCACCTTGACTACTGATCTGGACAAGTTCGACCTCATCATTTTCGGTGATTTTGGTGTGCTGACCAACACACCGTTCCGCGACCGGCAGCCGCTTGCTATGCTGCCAGGCCGTGTCGAATTGTTGAAAGAATTGCGTCAGGATCGTGTCCGTCGCAGCGGAACAGCAGTGAGATACGCAGTCACGGGCAACAAAGGCGGAGTGGCTTTCGGGTTGCAATCCGAAGAGCAAGCCGAGGCGGAGGTACGCTGGACCGCCGAGCAGATCGGCGCGACATGTTATCGCGTGTGTTTTGCGCATCCGACCCCGGCAGCGGGATTTGAACACTACGCTGACCCGGATGAACTCAAGCGGCGCAAGCCTGCGCCGCTTATGCTGGAGGAAATCATCGCGGAGGTGAGCATCCCGCGCGAGCGTGTGCTGGTCGTCGGGACCTACGCCGATGATTGCCGGGCCGCCCAGGCCGCCGGCCTGGCCTGGATGCCCACCGGATCGTTCTTCGAGCAATCGATGACTGCCGAGGCGAGGGCGAAGGAGGACTTCGATCCATTTCTGGATGCTGACGAGCTCCCCTGATGGGTCAGCCAGGGTTGGCCTGCGCGACTGGCTGACCCTGGAGTTCAAACAAGAGGAAAGAAGGAGAACGATTACGGATATATTCTACACATGGCTCAATCCGTAGCGTGAACCGAATTTTGAAGAAAGCAAGGAGAAAGAAAGAAAGAAAGAATGGACAAACAAGTAGTACTGGTTCCTCCCGATAAACTTGACCAGTTTTTGCACACCTGCCGCAAAAGCGGGAAAAACGGTGCTATCCGTCGGGGAGCCTGCTCTCGTCCGCACGACCCGCTACCCTCATGGTCTGAGGAGCAAGGGGCAAACGGAGGAGAGGCTCCTAGTGCGTGTTATTGTCACAGGAGCGAGCGACGATGAGTGACCGGGCGTTGTTCTTCTCGATTCTGCGCCGTCCTGAGATGCGCCTGGTGCGCCTGGCGCTCCTCCATTTGCACCTCGAGAGGGGCCTCGACTGGCAGCAGATACGTGAGCTAGCCGTGTTTTGCTCTGCCCCGGGCTGCTGGACGATGCGCACGGATCGCGTGCTCGTCGTCTGCCTCTGTCCTGAGAAGCCCGATCTCAGCCTCTTTGATTTCTCGTCGGTCTTTACGCATATCGCGAGTGAGGACTGCCGGTGCGACATGTGCGAGGCAGCGCGTGATGATGGGGACGAGCCGATTGCACCGGGAGATTATCGGTACTACAATCGGCAACAGGAAGAAAGTGAGGACCCGGCATGACTCCTCTGCGCTCTCCCCTTTCCTGGATCGGCGGCAAATACTATAGTGCCGCTCGTATCCTGCGCGCTTTTCCCGAACCCGAACAGTATGATACCTATGTCGAACTTTTTGGGGGTGCAGCGCATGTTCTGTTCCAGAAACCGCCGGGCAAACATATCGAGGTCTATAATGATCTCTCCGGCGATCTGGTCAATTTCTGGATGCACTGCCGCGATCATGCGCCGGAACTTGAACAACGGTGCCGATCGCTTCCCTATGCTCGCTCGCTCTACTACGTGTATCGCCAGAGTCTTTTTGATGGTTCGCCCCTGGACCCGCTCGAACGGGCCGTTCGCTGGTTTTACGTGACCAAAAGCATGTATTCCAGCCA
>Ga0070740_10001563_pt1 | contig 30759 bp, 31 predicted proteins | sample Coa_R2_FD_67286 | JGI IMG/M metagenome (GOLD analysis project Ga0070740, IMG submission 67286) | Surface soil microbial communities from Centralia Pennsylvania, which are recovering from an underground coalmine fire - Coalmine... | ecosystem: Environmental > Terrestrial > Soil > Unclassified ...
CGGCGCTGTATGCGAGGCCGAGAAGCGCAGCCGAACGGCGGAGCAAGCGCCGATGTTCGAGCACAGGGATGTGCGAGTTCGGCGCGGCCGCCGTTCGGCGAGCATCGCAGGGGAGTCGAGGCAACACGACGTTGCCGAGACCATCGCATCCAGCGCCTAGCCTTTTGGCCACTTTTGGGCAATGCCAAAAGTGGCCCGCTCGCTCGGGAGGCGAGCGGAAAAAAGACATGGATGTCGAACTTTGAACAGAGAAAGCGGCGCACTGCGTGCGCGACACCCTCATCCGGCGCTGCGCGCCACCTTCTCCCGCAAGTGGAAGAAGGGATCAAATTGGATTCCGGCTTTCGCCGGAATGACGAACGAGAGGTGATCGCAAGTCCCTCTCCCTGACAAGTTCTGACGCACTTGTCTTCTCTCGCCCGCGAGCGGGAGAGGGATTCAACTCACAAGTCACAAGATTTCCACAGCTTTGTTGTATCGGCGCTTGAGACGCGCGCGCGTATGATTCCGCGCATGCCGAATCCAGGGGATTGCACCGCGACGTGAGCGCCGTCCTGCCCGAACGCAAGCCCATCGCGCGCGTCGATACGCTGCGCGTGCCGCCGCATTCGATCGAAGCCGAGCAATCGGTGCTGGGCGGTCTGATGCTGGTGCCGGAGGCCTGGGACAAGGTCGCTGATCGCGTTCGAGAAGAAGATTTCTACCGCCGCGAGCACCAGTTGATCTTCCGCGCGATCGGCGATCTGTCTTCGCGCGGACAGCCGTGCGATGCGGTGACGCTGGGCGAGTGGTTCGAGCGCAATGGCTTGTCCGACCAGATCGGCGGCGCGGCGTACTTGGTGGAACTGGCCAACGCCACGCCCAGCGCCGCCAATATTTCGGCCTACGCCGACATCGTGCGCGACAAGTCGATCCTGCGCCAGTTGATCGATGCGGGTAGCGACATCGCCGGTTCCGGTTTCAATCCGGAAGGCCGGCGCACCGAGGAGATCCTGGAAAGCGCCGAGCAGCGCGTGTTCAAGATCGCCGAGGCCGGTGCGCGTGGCCGCAAGCAGTACGCGCCGATGCGCGAAGCACTGCGCGAGGCGATGACGCTGCTGCAACAGCGCTACACCAACAAGGGCCAGATCACCGGGTTGCCCACCGGCTTCACCGATCTGGACAACCTCACCGCCGGTTTGCAGAACGAGGATCTGGTGATCGTCGCGGCGCGTCCTTCGATGGGCAAGACCGCGCTGGCGTTGAACCTGGCCGAGACCGCCGCGCTGCGCGCCAAGAAAGGCGTGTTGATCTTCTCGATGGAAATGTCGGCCTCGCAACTGGCGTTCCGGCTGATCTCCTCGCTGGGCCGCATCAATCAGCAGCACCTGCGCACCGGCGATCTGGCTGAAGAAGACTGGCCGCGCGTCACGCAGGCGACTGCGCTGCTCTCGGAATCCAAGATCTTCATCGACGACACGCCGGCACTTTCGCCGGGCGAGTTGCGTTCGCGCGCGCGACGCATGGCGCGCGAACATGGGTTGGGGATGATCGTGATCGATTATCTGCAATTGATGCAGGTGCCCGGTAACAAGGAGAATCGCGCCACCGAAATTTCGGAAATCTCGCGCAACCTGAAGGCATTGGCCAAGGAACTGAAGGTGCCGGTGATCGCATTGTCGCAGTTGAACCGCGCGCTGGAGCAGCGCAACGACAAGCGCCCGGTGATGAGCGACCTGCGCGAATCCGGCGCGATCGAGCAGGACGCCGACCTGATCCTCTTCATCTACCGCGAAGAGGTGTACGACAAGGAAACGCCCAACAAGGGCATCGCCGAGATCATCATCGGCAAGCAGCGCAACGGCCCGATCGACACGGTCAAGCTCACCTTCCTCGGCCAGTACACCAAGTTCGAGAACTACGCGCCGGAGTCGTACGTCGGGCGACTGGAATGAGGATGGGGACCAGGGACAAGGGATCAGGGACCGGCAGGCGCACGATCTCTGAACGCCAGCCAGCGCTGCGCGCCTCACCGGGTTTTCTGGTCCCCGGTCCTCGGTCCCCGGTCCCGCCGCGATGAGTCGCGCGGCCACAGCCACCATCCACCTCGATGCGCTGCGGGCGAACCTCGCGCGCATCCGCGCGCTTGCGCAAGGCGCGAAGGTGATGGCGGTGGTGAAAGCCGACGCTTACGGCCACGGGCTGGAACGTTGCGCGCGCGCATTCGCCGATGCCGATGCGTTCGGTGTCGCTTCGATCGCTGATGGCTTGCGCCTGCGTGCGGCCGGGCACCGCAACCGCATCGTGGTGCTGAGCGGGCCGGACGCGCCCAGCGATCTCATCGAGATGCGGCGGTTGCAACTGGAAGCGGTGATCCACCACGACTCGCAACTGAAACTGCTGGCCGCCGAACGCGGCAGCCCGCGCCTGCGCCTGTGGCTAAAACTGGATACCGGCATGCACCGGCTGGGCTTTAGCGCCGAACGTGCAGCAGAACTGCATGCGCGCTTGCGCGCGATGCCGGGCGTCGATCCGGACATCGTGCTGATGACGCACTTCGCTTCGTCGGACGAATTCGATAACGACTTCACGGCACGGCAGACGCAGCGGTTTCTCGATGCGACGAAAGACTTGTCCGGCGAACGCGCGCTGTCCAATTCCGCTGGCGTGCTGGGTTGGCCGCAAGCGCGCGGCGATTGGGTTCGAGTGGGTGGGTTGTTGTACGGCCTGTCCGTGGCCGAAGGCAAAACCGGCGCCGATTTCGGTTTCCAACCCGCGATGACTCTGACCACGCGGCTGATCGCAATCAATCACGTCAAGCGCGGCGAGCGCATTGGCTATGGTTCGACTTACGAATGCGTGGAGGACATGCCGGTCGGCGTGGCCGCGATCGGCTACGGCGACGGCTATCCGCGCAGCGCTTCTTCGGGTACGCCGGTTTTGATCGGCGACGATGCGCAAGCCGCGATCGTCGGCCGTGTCTCGATGGACCTGATCACGCTCGATCTGCGCAACGTGCCGGATGCGCGCGTGGGCGATGTCGTCACGTTGTGGGGACCACAACTTCCGGCGGAAGTCGTCGCGCGGCACGCCGGCACGATTTCGTACGAACTCACCTGCGGCGTGACTCGGCGCGTGCTGTTCGCCGAGGATGGCCACTGATGGCAAAAGCCAAGACCGCCTACGTCTGTGCCGATTGCGGCGCGGAGTATCCGAAGTGGCAGGGCCAGTGCGAAGCCTGCGGCGCGTGGAACACGCTGAGCGAATTCGTGGTGCAACCGGCGAAAGCCGCCGCTGCGGGTGGCGCTCGCAACGCAGGTTACGCGGGACGCATGGACGCGCCGCGCGTGCAGCCGCTGGTGCAGATCGCCGGTGAAATCGAGGCGCGGCATCTGGTGCGGATCGGCGAACTCGATCGCGTGCTGGGCGGTGGTCTGGTCGAGGGTTCGGTGGTGCTGGTCGGCGGCGATCCAGGCATCGGCAAATCCACTTTGCTGCTGCAGGCGCTGGCCGCATTGGGCGAACGCCTGCCAGGTCTGTACGTCAGCGGCGAGGAATCGCTGGCACAGATCGCCGCGCGCGGGCACCGACTCGGGCTGCTGCTCGATCCGATTCACGCGCTGGCCGAAACCTGCGTCGAACGCATCCTCGAACATGCGGTTAATGAAAAACCGCGCGTGTTGGTGATCGACTCGATCCAGACCAGCTGGACGGAGACACTGACCGCTGCGCCCGGTTCGGTTTCACAAGTGCGCGAATCGGCCGCGCGTCTTGTGCGATTCGCGAAGGAAACCGGCACCTGTGTGTTCCTGGTCGGTCACGTGACCAAGGAAGGCGGCATCGCCGGACCGCGCGTGCTGGAGCACATGGTGGACGCGGTGCTGTATTTCGAAGGCGAGATCGGCTCGCGCTTCCGCGTGCTGCGCGCGTTCAAGAACCGCTTCGGCGCGGTGAACGAGTTGGGCGTGTTCGCGATGGGCGACAAGGGATTGCGGGAGGTGCCCAACCCTTCCGCGATCCTTCTGTCCGCGCATCCGCAGCCGACTTCCGGCAGCGCGGTGATGGTCACACGCGAGGGCACGCGGCCGCTGCTGGTGGAAGTGCAGGCGCTTGTGGATCAATCTTCGCTCGGCAATCCACGTCGCGTCGCGCTGGGTCTGGAACAGAATCGCCTTGCGATGCTGCTGGCGGTGTTGCATCGCCACGGCGGCGCGGCGGTGTATGACCAGGACGTGTTCGTAAACGTGGTCGGCGGCATCCGAGTGCAGGAAACCGCGGCGGATCTGCCGGTGCTGCTGGCGGTGCTGTCCTCTTTCCGCGACAAACCGCTGCCGGAAAAAACCGTGGCGTTCGGCGAGGTCGGCCTGTCCGGCGAAATCCGCCCGGTGCCCAATGGCGAAGAGCGCCTGAAGGAAGCCGCGCAGCACGGCTTCAAGCGCGCGATCGTGTCCAAAGCGAATGCACCGAAGAAACTGCGCATCGGCGAAATGGAAGTGATCGCGGTCGAACGGCTGCGCGAGGCGATCGACGCCGCATCCGGCGCGGTCTAGGCGATCGGGAACGCGCGGAATTCCGGCAAGCGTTCGGCGCGGGCGGCGAATGCCGCCAGCTTGGGATGATTCGCCGCCGGCGCCACGTCGACCGCGACCAGTTGCACGAAGCCCCAGGCCACTGCAAGCGTGATGTCCGCCTGCGTCGGCGCGTCACCGAACAGCCAGGCGTTCTCGTCGGCATCGCGCAGCTCCTGCTCCAGCAATGCGCAGGCATCGCGCAATTGTCCGCTGATGCGTGATGTCCAGCCGGCATCCTGCCGGTCCGCTTCGCGCTTGTGTTCGTAGAAGATCTGCACGGCCTTTTCGGCGGCCACCAGCGCGACACCGATCCAGCGCAGCGCGCGCCGGTGCTGCTCCGGCGGTGTCGGCATCAGGCTGCGGTTCGCGAGCGTCTCCGCGTAGTCGATGATCAGCGTCGAATCCACCAGCACGAAGCCGTCGTGGCACACCAGCGTCGGCACCTTCACCAGCGGATTGATGGCGTGCACCTCGTCGAAATTGCGGAACACAGACAGCGAGCGATGTTCGAACGGAAGGCCGAGCAGCCGCAGCGATATCGCCGTGCGACGCACGTAAGGGGAATCGAGCATGCCGATCAGTTGCATGGGTGTCTCCAGTAAGCCTTACAGGCCAGTCAGTTCGATGGCATTCGGTGTCACCCGCAGCACCGAACCTTGTTCGTACCAGTCGCCCAGCACGATGCGCTGCGCGTCCGCGCCGTCGAGTTGGAAATCGTGAATGGCCGGCCGATGGGTGTGGCCGTGGATCATGCGCGTGGTTTGCGCCCGCCGCAGTGCATCTTCGACCGCGCGCTGATTGACATCCATGATCGCCATGTCGGTTTGCGAAACATGCACGCGGCTGGCATCGCGCGCCTTCGCCGCGAACGCGCGCCGCGCTGGCAGCGGCTGCGAAAGAAACATTCTCTGCCAGGCGGGATTGCGCACCTGCGTGCGGAAGGCGAGATACGCGGCGTCGTCGGTGCACAGCGTATCGCCGTGCATTTGCAATGTCGGCGTGCCGTATAGATCCACGACCGCGCCATCGTCGAGCAATTGCATGCCGGCTCGCCGGGCGTAACTTTCGCCCAGCAGGAAATCGCGATTGCCGGCGATGAAGAACACTGGCACGCCGGAGTCGCTCAGCGCTTTCAATGCAGAGGCGACACGCTCCGGCAGCGGCGCATCGTCGTCATCGCCGATGTAGGCTTCGAACAGATCGCCCAGGATGTATAGCGCGTCCGCGTTGCGCGCTTCACCGGCGAGAAACGATTCGAACAGTTCGACGATCCGAGGCCGCGAGTCGTCGAGGTGCAGATCGGAGATGAAGAGGGTGGTCATGGGCGGGACTTTTGCGTTCTTCCCCTCACCCTAGCCCTCTCCCGCAAGCGGGAGAGGGAACACGGTGTGGCGAGCGCAATCGCTCCGCACTTTCGAATGCAGCGCGAGTTCGAACCGCACTCAATGCCTGCTCGATGCGACCGCGGGCGCGGCGGTTTTCTTCTTCGGCTTCTTCGTTTCCGGTGCGAACGGCACCTGCCCTGCGGTGGGCGACACCGGTTCCGCGGCGGGTTTGGCGGCTTCGCCGATCACCTTGACGCTTTCGATCACCGGCAACGGGCGCGGCACGTCGCCGATGAAGGGACCCTGCGGGCCAGTGGGGAGATTATCCATCTTGTCCACCACGTCCATGCCCTCCACCACCTTGCCGAACACCGCGTAACCCCAGGTCATGCCACTCTGGTTGCCGACGTAATCGAGCCGCGGGTTGTCGACGATGTTGAAGAAGAATTGCGCGGTGGCCGAATCGGGATCCGGCCCGCGCGCAGCGGCGACCGTTCCGCGCAGATTCGACAGGCCGTTGTTGGCTTCATCCGGGATCGGCGGCCGCGTGCGCTTGGGCGTCAACTGCCGCGTGTACAAGCCGCCCTGCACCAGGAACATCGGGATCACCCGGTGGAACACCGTGCCGTCATAGAAACCGTCTTTCACGTATTGCAGGAAATTGGCGACGGTCTTGGGCGCCTTGTCGGGGAACAGCTCGATCACGATGTCGCCCATCGAGGTGTGCAGCTTCACCTGCGGGTGCGCGACCGCGGCCGCGTTGCCTGCGCTCGAAGCCGGTGCAGGCGGCGCCGCGGCCGCGCCGAACGCGAATGAAGCCAGCAAGACGAACGCGGAGAGCCGCAGTGATGTGTGCATCATGACCTCGAGCCTGCCAGCGAAGCGGCCCAATGATACGCAGCGCGGCTGAACTGTGCAGCGCTGATTAGTGCGTGGGCAGAACTCGCTCCGCTCCGAACACACAGGCAAACGTCGAGCCTTTGCCCGGCGCGCTTTCGATTTCCAGCCGCGCCTCGTGCAGGGCCAGCACGTGCTTGACGATCGACAGTCCGAGCCCTGTACCGCCGGTGGCGCGTGAACGGCTCGACGAGACGCGATAGAAACGTTCGGTCAGGCGCGGGATGTGCTGCGCCGGAATGCCATAGCCGGTGTCGCTGACGCTGAAACGCGCGCCGCCATCGTTCTCGCGCTGCCAGCGGATGGCGATGCGGCCGCCGTCGGGCGTGTAACGCACGGCATTGCTGACCAGATTGGAGAACGCGCTGTGCAGGTCGCGCGGCGAGCCGCGCAGATCGCAATGCGCATCGTCTTGCAGCGCTATCGTGTGTCGTCCGCCGCTCAGCGCTTCGGCTTCCTTGCGCAAGGTCGCAAGCAGCGGTTGCATCGCCACGTCTTCATCATCGGCGCGCTGCTGTGTTTCCAGTCTCGAAAGCGTCAGCAGGTCTTCGACGATCTGGCCCATGCGTTTGGATTGCGCGCGCAATTCGTCCAGCATCGGCGCCAGCGCGGGCACGTCTTCCGGTTCGATCAGTTCCAGATAACCGTGGATCACGGTCAGCGGCGTGCGCAGCTCGTGCGAAACGTTGGCGACGAAATCGCGCCGCACCTGTTCCAGATGCAGCAGCGCGCTGATGTCGCGCGCCAGCAGCAACTTCGCGCCATCGCGCAGCGGAATCAGCGAAAACGAGAGGTGGATTTCGGATGCGGCCGGCGCGGGGATCTCGTCGAGTTCGCCCATTCCGCCTTCGGCCAGCCATGTCGTGACGAGCGGCAAGCCCAGGTAATCGTCGAGGCGCGCGCCGCGATCCTGCGGGAAGCGCAAGCCCAGCAGCCGTTGCGCGGAACGATTGCACCAGCGCACGCGCTCCTTGGCATCCAGCAACACCACGGCATCGGGCAGCGCGCCCGCCGCGTCGCGCAGCACGCGCAACTGGCGGGCCAGCCGGCGCGCGCGTGACTGTTGCGGCATCGCGGCGTCCGCGCTCACGCCTGCGCGGAAAAACGGTAGCCGGCGCCGCGTACGGTCTGCACCAAGCGATCCAGACCGTGCGGTTCCAGCGTCTGGCGCAGGCGGCGGATGTGCACGTCCACCGTACGCTCTTCCACGTACACGCTGCCGCCCCACACGTGATCCAGCAGTTGCGCGCGCGAATAAACGCGCTCCGGGTGCGTCGCGAAAAAATGCAACAGGCGGTATTCGGTGGGGCCGATCTGCACCGGTTCGTTGTTCGCGTAAACGCGGTGCGCGGGACCATCCACGCGCAGGCCGCCGATCTCGATGTTGCCGCTGCCGTCGTCGCCCTGCGCGCGTCGCAGCACGGCGCGGATGCGCGCCAGCAGTTCGCGCGTCGAGAAGGGTTTGACGACGTAATCGTCCACGCCGGCTTCCAGGCCGTTGACGCGATCGATCTCCTCGCCGCGCGCGGTCAGCATGATGATCGGGATTTCGCGCGTGCTTTCCTCGCGACGCAGGCGGCGCGCCAGTTCCAGACCGGAGGTGCCGGGCAGCATCCAGTCCAGCAGGATCAGATCGGGAATGCTTTCCGCGATCGCGTGCTGCGCGGCGCGCGCATCGGTCGCGTGCAGCGGCTCCATGTCGGCGCGACGCAGCGCGAAGGCCACCATGTCGCGGATCGAGGCTTCGTCTTCGACGATCAGGATGCGTTTTCGCATGCGTGGGTGTCGCAGCTGCGGCGTATGACGCGATTATTGCAGCGGCGTCATGTTACGGCGCGATGACAATTGAAGCCATGGATGAGTCGCGATCGTCCGTGATCGCCGAAGTCAAAAAGCGGTCATCCATGACCGCACTCGATGAAAATCAGAACTGTTGGCAGGAGTCGGCCGCGCAAGCGTGGAATCCCAACTGGCTGCCATTGCCGTTGTCCGGCTTGTCGCCGGCCTGCGGCAGGTTGCGGCGCTGCATTTCCAGCGCGATCGGCGTGATCTGCGCGATCGTCGCCTCGATCCGAGCGCGCGAGTAGTAGTCCAGATCTTTCCGTTGCAGCAGCCGTTGCAACTGGCCCAGCGCATCCTGCGGACGGCCCGCGAGGAAAGTGGCGTCCGCATAGGCTTCGCCCGCGCGAACGTCGTCGCCGGCGATGTGGCAGGCGTGTCCGTAGGTGCGATACAGCTCCGGCTCAGAGTTGTCGTCCAGCATCGGCTTCAGCAGGCCTTGCGCGGTCTTGGCGTCCGCGGCGTTGCCGCTCGCCAACAAAGCCTGCGCATACCCCAATGCGATCGCCGGATTCTGCGGCGACTGCGCGGACAAGTTCGCATAGCGGCGCAAGGCATCCGCGCGATTGCCCGCTTGCAGCTCGGCTTCGGCCAGCCCCAATTGCAAGGTGTTGCTTTTCGGTTGCGTTTCCAGCAGCGGCTTCAGCATCTCGACTGCCTTGCCCGCTTTCCCCGTGCGCTCCAGCGCCAGCGCGTAACCGTAACGGTGCGCGGGCGTGTTGAAACCGCCGCCGCGGGCGAGATTGCGGGCGTAGTAATCCACGGTATCGTTGTAATCGCCGGAGGAGAGCACGCGGATGCGCTCGCGGATCAGCGCGTATTCGCCCTTGTCGGGCCCGCGGCGCGGCGCCTGCAACAGAGCCGAGGTGTTCTTCACGAAAGGCAGCAGGCTCAGATTGTCGGTCGGAGCCAGAGAGGCGACCTGCGGCGCGTTCTGATCCTGCTCCTCGATCACGTGCGCGCGCGCCTTGGCTTCGGCGATGCGCTCGCTATTCACGGGGTGATCCTGCAGGAACGGCGGCGCGTCGCCGGAGTAATCGCCGCCTTCGCCGCCGCCGGGACGCAGCGTCCGTGCCATGCGGTCGAAGAAACCCGCCATCGCCTCCGGATCGTAACCGGCTTTCGCCAGCGTGCTGATGCCGACACGGTCGGCTTCGATTTCGTCCTTGCGGGTGAAATCGATCTGGTGCTGGAGCATCAGCCCGAGCACGGAATAGAACGCACCGGCGCCGGCATCGACGGAATCGCTGGTCGTGTACGGGCCCGAGTAGGGGCTGTAGCTGGAACTGTCCCTGCCGGAATCTGCCTTGCCGGCCGCGAGAGCGGCACCGATCGCGGCGAGGTAGTAGAGAGGTGTCGTCTTCTTCTGGTCTTCGAGTGCACGCTCCAGATGGTGCTGGCTGATGTGCGCCAGCTCGTGCGCGATCACCGCCGCCAGTTCGTCCTCGCTGTCGGTGGTGGTGATCAGGCCCGAAAAGATGAAGATGTATCCTCCCGGCGCCGCGAAGGCGTTGATCTCGGGATCGCGCAGTACAACGAACGTGTAATGCTGTGAGGGATCCGCACTGGCCGCGACCAGACGATAGCCGAGCGCCTGCACGTAGGCGTCCACCTGCGGATCGTCCAGCACAAGGTTGGCCGCCCGCAGATCGCGCAACATGCTTTGGCCGTACGCTTGCTCCTCCTGCGGGGAGACCAGGCCGGCCGCGGAACTGCCGAGGTTGGGCAAATTGACGTCCTGCTGCTGCGCGACCGCAGGCAATGCCAATGCGAGGCAGGTGAGGGCGGGAAGCAGACGATGCGCGCGCATGATCCGGAAATGAAGGCGCTTTGACGTTCGACAAGGTAGCGCGATGCAGGTTCCTGGGATAGTGCTGAATCATTCATGCGATCTTCCCTGGTCGCACCCTCGACAAATGCTACGGCAGATGGAGCATTGAAGCTTGATGCGAATTCAAAAGCGGCCACGGAGCTCTTGGCCATGGATGGCAGGTATTGGCCGCACTTTTCAAAAACAGCAGGTTCCAATCCACTCCGTGTACAGCATGTCCCCGTAAAATCAAAATCCTGCTCCAACATCCGCCCAGTCCACTCCATGCCCGATATCGAAATCTACTCCTCCGGATTCTGCGCCTACTGCATCGCCGCCAAGAACCTGCTGAAGGCCAAGGGCCTGGACTGGCGTGAAATCCGCATCGACATGGATCCCGCTGCGCGCACGGCAATGCTGGAACGCAGTGGCGGGCGCCGCACGGTGCCGCAGATTTTCATCAACGGCACGCACGTGGGGGGATTCCAGGAACTGGCCGCGGCCGAACACGACGGCACGCTGGCGAAGCTGCTCGAAACGTGACGCGACAGGCAGCTTGGCCGATAATCGCGGGTTTGCGCGGGCTGATGCCTGCGCTTTCAGGAGTCCACGCATGACGCACACCATCGCGGTGATCCGCGGCGACGGCATCGGCCCGGAGATCATGGACGCATGCTTGCGCGTGCTGGACACGCTGAACGCCGGACTGTCATATGAATTCGTCGATGCCGGCGTGACCGCGTTGGAAAAACACGGCGAGTTGCTGCCGCAGGCCACGCTGGATGCCATCGCGAAGCACCGCGTGGCGCTGAAAGGTCCGTTGACCACGCCGATCGGCGGCGGCTTTTCGTCGTTGAACGTCGAGCTGCGCAAGCGCTTCGATCTCTACGCCAACGTGCGCCCGGCACTGTCCATGCCCGGCACGAAAGCGCACTACGAGAACATCGACATCATCACCGTGCGCGAGAACACCGAGGGCGCGTATCTATCGGAAGGCCAGACGCTTTCTGCCGACGGTCAGACCGCGCAGTCGATCGTGCGCAACACCCGCCGCGGCGCCGAGCGCATCGTGCGCTATGCGTTCGAGCTGGCGGAAAAGCGCGGCCGCAGAAAAGTCACGGCGGTGCACAAGGCGAACATCCTCAAGACCAGCTCAGGCTTGTTTCTCGACGTCGCGCGCGAAGTGGCGAAAGCGCATCCGAAGATCGCATTCAACGAAATGATCGTCGACAACACCTGCATGCAACTGGTGATGAATCCGTGGCAGTTCGACGTGATCGTCACCACCAATCTCTTCGGCGACATCCTTTCCGATCTTTGCGCGGGCCTGGTCGGCGGGCTGGGCCTGGCGCCGGGCGCCAACATCGGTTCGGCCGCGGCGATCTTCGAAGCCGTGCACGGCTCGGCTCCGGATATCGCCGGCAAACATGTCGCCAATCCGTGTGCGCTGCTGCTCGCCGCGGCGGATATGCTCGATCACATCGGCTTGGTCGGACACGGCACACGCGTACGCAACGCGATCCGCGCAACGTTGGCGGCGCACGACCGCGTTACGCCGGATCTGGGCGGCAGCGGCACCACCGAGACGTTTGCCGAAGCGATCTCGCAACACCTCGGTTGAGCGCCGGATGCGACCGCACGCCGCAGCGTGCGATCAAGGCAGCGCGCAACTGCCATCCACGCAGCCGCCGGTCTCGCGATCGACGTAGCGCCGGAAGAAGGCTATGCGCAGCAGCGGCAGCACCGGCCAATAGGCGGGAATCTGCCGGCAAAGCAGCGCGAAACCTTCCGCGCCGGCAAACGTTCCGCCGGTGTGAAGGTCCTGCACCACGATCTGCCCCATGCGCAGCGGACCGAGCGGCGATGTTGCGGTCGAGTCCTCGAAGCGCCGCAACCAGTCGAAACGGTGGTGCATCCGCGCGATGCGCGCGCACTTGGCGCAGTGCGGATTGCGATACAACCGGATGGTCGCCACTGGCATCTCCTCTCGATCGTTGCCGATGCACTCAGGCGAACATTCCCGGCTTGTAGTCGCCCACTTCCGGCCGAGCGGCGATGTTGATGCGGTTCCAGGAATTGATCAGGGTCACCAGCAGGGTCAGCTCCACCAGTTGCTTTTCATCGAACTGTGCACGCGCTTCTTCGTAAAGCTCGTCCGGCACGGACTGGTCGCGCGCGGGCAGGCGCGTCAGCGCTTCGCACCAGGCCAGCGCCGCGCGTTCGCGCGCGTTGTAGAACGATGCCTCACGCCAGGACGGCAACACGTACAGACGCTGTTCGGTTTCACCTGCTGCGCGCGCGTCCTTGCCGTGCATGTCCATGCAGTACGCGCAGCCGTTGATTTGCGAGACGCGCATCTGCACCAGTTCGCGCAGCCGCGGTTCGAGTGTTCCGGCGCGCAGTTGCTTGCTCAGCGCGAACAGCGGTTGCAGGGACGCGAAATGTTGTTGAGCGTTGAAGCGTGACATGATGACTCCTTGCGTTGAAAGATCGGGCGGAATTCCGCCTTCAATGCAAGGACGTGCTGCCCGATGCTTTCGTGACCGCCGCGATGCGCGCCAGCTTGTCCGGATGGCGGATGGCGTGGATGGCGGTGATGCGATCGTCCTCGCAGTCGATCCACGTCGCGACGAACAATTCTTCGCCCCGCCAAGTCAACAGCGCGGGCGCGCCGTTGAGCGTCCGCAGTTCGTAACGCAAACCGAAGTTGTTCGACAGTTGCGCGATCTGCAAGTACAGGCGCGTCACGCGTTCCGCGCCGTGCAACGGTTGCAGAATGGCGCGTGCCACGCCGCCACCGTCGGCGACCGCCACCGCGTCTTCCGCGAACAGCGCCCGCAGCATTTCCATGTCAGGCTTTCGCATTGCCGCGACGAATTTTTCAAGCAGGCGCCGCTGCGCTTGCGGATCCACGTGGAAGCGCGGCCGGCCTTCCCGCAGCCGCGCTTTTGCGCGATGTACGCGCTGGCGGCAGGCGTCTTCGGCGATGCCGAGAATCCGCGCCGCTTCGGTATGGCTGTAGTCGAACACCTCGTGCAGCAGGAACGCCGCGCGCTCTTCCGGAGTTAGCCGTTCCAGCAACAGCAGGAACGAAAGCGTCAGGGTTTCGCTGCGTTCCACCGTCGCATCGGGCGCATCTGCCGCGGCGTCCAGCGGTTCCGGCAGCCAGGGGCCGGTGTAGTGTTCGCGTTCCGTTTTCGCGCGGCGCAGCCGATCGAGCGCAATGCGCGTGGTCACGGTGACGAGCCAAGCTTCCGGATCATCCAGCGCGGCGATGTCCTGAGCATCCCAGCGCAGCCAGGCATCGTGCAGCACGTCTTCGGCATCGGCGGGCGTGCCGAGCATGCGGTACGCCAGTCCCAGCAGACGCGGACGGTGTTGTTGAAACAGGTCGGTCGGTGTCATGGCGAGTTCCCGTGGGTTCCATCTACAGGACGCGCAAACCGGTCGAAACGTGACTAGCGCAGGATCGGCCAGGGCGCGAGCAGCAGCACCCACAGCAGCATCACAATGCCGGCAAACTTCAACGCGCGGAACAGGCGCGGATTGGCGTGCTTGAAGCGCCTGCTGCGCTCGCGGTTGCGCTGGCCGAGCGCGTACAGGCGATTGAGGAAGCCGACCGGTTCGCTGTCGGTGTTGGGCGATGAGGTGATGCGTCCCATGAACGCGCCGACGCGATGGTTCAATCGTTCCAGCCAGCGCCAGCGCAGCGGACGGTCGATGTCGCAGAACAGGATCACGCGGGTGATGCCGGAATTGTTTTCCGCAGAATGCACGTAGGTTTCGTCGAACACCACGTCTTCGCCATCGCGCCAGAAGTATTCCCGGCCGTCCACGAAGATGCGGCAGGTGTCGTTGTTGGGCGTAACCAGGCCCAGGTGGTAGCGCAGCGAGCCCGCGAATGGATCGCGGTGCGGGTTGAGTTTGGAACCCGGCGGCAGCAGCGCGAACATCGCGGCCTTCACAGACGGAATCGCATTCACCAGCTCCACCGTGCGCGGACACAGCGCCTGCGCCGAAGGCAGCGGTTCGCCGTACCACTTCACGTAGAAACGCTTCCAGCCTTCCTTGAAAAAAGAATTGAAGCTGGCGTCGTTGTTGCGCTCGGCGGTACGGATGTAGCCCTGATCGAACAGGTGCAGCGCTTCGTCGCGGATGGTCTTCCAGTTGTCGCGCAGCGGATCGAGCGACTGGAAGCGCGCGCGATCGGCATAGGGTTTTGCGGCCACCGCCGAAAACGCGTACATCAGCAGGTTGTAGGGCGCGAACGCGGTCGCGTGGCTGCCGAGCTGCTTGCGCCAGTGCAGGCGCACGTGGCTGCGCAGGTGCACCGCCCACGCGCAGGCGAGGAAGAGCAGGATCAGCGCGAGGATTGCGAGGCGGATTGCAAGTGCCATGGAACGCGGATGGGTACGATGCGGCGCTAATTGTAGGGCGGGCATTGCCGCCATGGGTGGGGCATTCGCCGGAGTCGGCGGACGGTGTCCGCCCTACGCGCTCTGCCGCAGCACGTGCAGTTCGCCGCGGCCCGGGCGATATGCGTTGGCGAGGCCACGCTGCACGAAACGCATCGCGCGGCGCGCTGCGATGCGCGGCGTTGCACCTTTCGTCAGTTCCGCAGCCAGTGCTGCCGAAAGCGTGCAGCCGGTGCCGTGCGCCTGGAGTTTCAAACGCGAATGACGCACTTCGAACGTGCCGCGTGCGTCTGCGAATAAATCGATCACTTCCTTGCCGCGCGCATGGCCGCCTTTCAGCAGCACGGACTTCGCGCCGAGATCGAGCAGCGCTTGCGCCGCGTGTTCTGCATCGCGTGCGGTTTTGATCTTCTCACCGATCAATGCTTCGGCTTCCGGCACATTGGGCGTGAGCACATCAGCCAGCGGAAGCAATTCGTCGCGCAGCACGCGGATGGCATCTCGATCCAGCAGGCGCGCGCCGGATGTGGCGATCATCACCGGATCGACGACCAGCCACGCCGGTTCTCGCCGTGCCAGTTCACGCGCGACACAGCGCGTCGTCTTCGCGTCGCCCAGCATGCCGGTCTTCACCGCGCCGACCGGGAAATCCTCGAACAGCGCAGCCAGTTGCGCGCGCAGATGCCGTAACGGCACCGGGTGGATCGCACGGACGCCGCGCGTGTTCTGCGCGGTGATGGCGGTGATCGCGCTCAATCCATGCACGCCCAACGCGGCAAAGGTTTTCAGATCGGCTTGTATTCCCGCACCGCCACCCGAATCGGAACCGGCGATGGTGAGGCAACAGGGACTGGGAACCGGGGACCGGGAACCGGAAATGCGGCGCTTCTGAATTTCTGGTCTCGGGTCCCGGATCCCTGGTCCCCGCTTTTCTGGTCCTTGGTCCCGGGTCCCTGGTCCCCGCTTCTTCATAATGCTTCGGACGCGAAATCCGCCAGTCGCGAACGCTCACCGCGGCGCAGTGTGATGTGCGCCGAATGCGCCCAGCCCTTGAAGCGATCGACCGCGTAAGTGAGGCCGGAGGTGGTTTCCGTGAGATAGGGCGTGTCGATCTGTTCGACGTTGCCCAGACACACGATCTTGGTGCCCGGACCCGCGCGCGTGATCAGCGTTTTCATCTGCTTGGGCGTCAGATTCTGCGCCTCGTCGATGATCAGATAGCGCGAAAGGAACGTGCGGCCGCGCATGAAGTTCAACGAACGGATCTTGATGCGCGAGGCGAGCAGATCATTGGTGGCCTGCCTTCCCCAGGAGCCGCCGTCTTCGGGATTGGCCAGCACTTCCAGATTGTCGGTGAGCGCGCCCATCCACGGCGTCATCTTTTCCTCTTCGGTGCCCGGCAGGAAACCGATGTCCTCGCCAACCGACACCGTCGCGCGCGTCATGATGATCTCGCGATAACGCTGCTGGTCCATCACCTGCGCCAGGCCTGCCGCGAGCGCCAACAAGGTCTTGCCGGTACCGGCGGTGCCGAGCAGGGTGACGAAATCGATGTCCGGGTCCATCAGCATGTTCAGTGCGAAATTCTGCTCGCGGTTGCGCGCGGCGATGCCCCACACGCTGTGGTTGGGATGCGTGTGGTCCTCCAGCAGCACCAGTTTCGTCTTGCCGTTCTCGTGGCCGAGCACGCGCAACTCGACGCTGTTTTCGCCCGGCAGGTAGAGGCATTCGTTCGGTTGCCAGGTTTCTTCCTCGCCCGGCTGCACCTCGTAGTAGGTGTGGCCGCGCTCCGACCACGAGCGCAATTCCGGGTGCCGTTCCCAGAAATCCGCCGGCAATTCGGCGTGGCCGGTGTACAGCAGCGAGAAATCGTCCAGCGCGCGGTCGTTCTCGTAGTCCTCCGCGTGCAGGCCGTAAATCGTCGCCTTGATGCGGAGGTTGATGTCCTTGGTGACCAGCGTCACCGCGCGATTCGGGTGGCGCTCGCGCAGCTCCAGCACCGCGGAGAGGATTTGGTTGTCGGCCTTGCCGTTGCCGTTGTTGGTGCGTGTCTGGAAGTAAAGACGTCCGTTCGCACCACCGCTTTTCAGCTTGATGCCTTCCGGCGAAGCCAGCGGCAGGCCATCGGCGATGCCGTTGCCGTTGCCGCGCAGGATCAGCTCGTTGAGGAACCGGCTGACCTGCCGCGCGTTGCGCGAAACCTCGGAGCCGCCCTTCTTCTTCTCGTCCAGTTCCTCCAGCACGGTCATCGGGATGAACACGTCGTGCTCCTCGAAGCGGAACAACGCCGTCGGGTCGTGCAGCAATACGTTGGTGTCCAGCGCATAGATGCGCTTGCCAGAGTCAGGATGCGTCATAGGGGCAAGGCTTTGTTGAAAAGTGCAGCCATGGATGGCTGCTTTCTCGTGCAGGGATGCACATCAATTTGCAGGCAGGGATGCCTGCTGCTCTGTGCATGGACGCACATCATGAAATGGATCACTTGGCGGGAATGCTGTCCAGCACGGCTTGCGCATGGCCCGGCACTTTCACGCCGCGCCATTCCTGCACCAGCTTGCCATCGGGATCGATCAGGAAGGTGGTGCGCACCACGCCCATGAACTTGCGGCCGTAGAGGGTCTTCTCGTGGATCACGTCGAACGCCTTGCACCACCTCTCGTCGGTGTCGGCGATCAGCGGGAACGGCAGCGAATATTTTTCGGCGAAGCCGGCGTGCGACTTCGCGCTGTCGCGTGACACGCCGAGGACCTGCACGTCGCGGCGCTTGAACTTCGGATACAGATCGCGGAAATCCTGCGCCTCGCGCGTGCAGCCGGTCGTGTTGTCCTTCGGATAGAAGTACAGCACCGCCCACTTGCCTTGCAGGTCGGCCAGCTTCAGCGTGCCGCCGTCGGCGGTAGTGCCGGTAAGTTTGGGAACCTTGCTGCCGATCTTGGTCATCAAAATGGATCCCGGCTTTCGCCGGGATAACGGTTAAAGGAAGTTTGCACTTATTTGCCGTCCCTGGCTCTGGATCCCGGCCAATCCATGGCCGGGATGACGATGATGCGTTTCTAGAATTTGACGGGATCCATGATCGCGTCGAGGTTCAAGCCGTCGCACAGCTCGAGGAAATCGTCGCGCAGCGCGGCGATGTGCGTCTCGGCCGGGATGCCGACGGTGAGTTGCGCCTGGAACATGTCGGCGCCCGTCTGCATCGCGCGATAACGCATTGAGGACAGTTGTTCGATGCTGATGCCGCGGCGGGTGAAGAATTCGATCAATTCCACCAGCACCGCCGGTTTGTCCGAAGCGACCACCTCGACGAGATACGGCAGCAGGTGCGTCTGCGCGTCGCGCGGCTGGGTGCGGTAGTGCAGCAGGCGCACTTCCTCGTCACGGCCGATGCGCGTCAGCGCGTTCTCGAGCTTGGCGATCGCGTCCCAGGCGCCTTGCGCCAGCAGTACCACCGAAGTATCCGAACCGATCGTGGAGACGCGCGAGTCGACGAGATTGCAACCCGCGTCCGCGATGCGCTTGGCCAGCGCCAGCAGCGGCGAGTGCGTCGCGGGCGAGACAGTCTGGATCAGCAGATGATGGTCGGCGCCGGGACGCGGTGCGGAGCGGTTCAAAGATTTAACGACCTGCTGGTGTGGGTCGTGATCAGCATAGCCGCCGGTGGTGCAGTGCCGCAAGCGAAGAATGCGACCTGCTAAGATGCCGCGTCCTCCGCAACGCACCGTCACGCCTTGGAAATCAGCGGCAGTCTCTGCGCACTCGCCACGCCGTTCCTGCTCGATGGCAGCTTGGATCTGGGTGCGTTCGCGCGTCTGATCGATTACCAGCTCGAAGGCGGCACGCAGGGGCTGGTGGTGGCCGGTTCGACCGGCGAAGCGCACATGCTCGATGAGCACGAATACGAGCGGTTGCTGGCTTTCGCGATGGAGCGTGTGAAAGGGCGGGTGCCGGTGATCGCCGGCACCGGCGAAGCGGCGACCTCGAAGACCATCGCGCTGACGCGCCGCGCGCACGCGCTGGGTGCGGATGCGGCGCTGGTGGTCACGCCTTTTTATGTGCGCCCCACGCAGGAAGGTCTGTACCGGCATTTCATGGAAGTCGCAGAACACGGACGACTGCCGATCCTGCTCTACAACGTGCCCTCGCGCACCGGCTGCGATCTGCTGCCGGAAACAGTCGCCGATCTGCGCGAAGACCCGCGCGTTCTCGGCATCAAGGAAGCGCGCGGCGACATCGGGCGCATCCGCGACGTGGCGCAACTGATCCGTCCGGGTTTCGTGTTCCTCTCCGGCGACGATGCCACTGCCGACGAGGCGATGCTGGCGGGTGCAGCAGGCCTGATTTCGGTGGCGAACAATCTTGCGCCTGCGGCCTTTCGCGCGCTGACCGATACGGCCCGCAGCGGCGACAGCCCGAAGACCATGGCGCTGATGGAAACCCTGCGGCCGCTGATCGAAGCGCTGAACTGCGCGCCCAACCCGATCGCGGTGAAGGCGGGTCTTGCGGAACTTGGGCTATGCCGCGCGACTCCCAGACTGCCGTTGCTGGAACTCGCCGAAGGCGAGGGCCGCGCCCGCCTGCGCGAGGTGCTGTCTCCCTACGCCCACGCCGCGTGAGCTTCGGCGCACGTGCATGTCATACTCAAGGCCGGACCGATGGATACCGTAAACATGAAGAAATCGCGATACCTGCTCGCCGCCGTGCTTGCCTGCGCGGTGACCTGGCTCAGTGGCTGCCAGACGATCCGCGCGCACAATCCGTTCCGGCACCGCGAGCCGGATTACAAGTCCGCGCAGCAGGAGCAGCCGCTGGAAGTGCCGCCTGGAATGGATCAGCCGCAGACCTCCGAGGCGCTGACCGTCCCCGACGCGGGAGGCGGCTTGTCGAACATTCCGGTGACGGTGAACGGTCAGCCGGTGAACAGCAGCGCTGGCGCATCGGGAATGCCCGCCGCGGCGCCGCCGGGCGCGGTGGTGTCGGGCAACAGCATCACGCTCGCCGACGATCCGGACAGCGCTTATCGCCGCGTCGGCCTGGCGCTGGAACGCGGAGGCGTCGGCACGGTCAGCGCGCGCGACGACAACGCGCACAGCTATCAGGTCGCGGTCAACAGCGTGGTGGAAGTCAAGTCACAGGGCAATTTCCTGCACCGCATGTTCCATCACAGCCACAACGAAACCGTCACCGGCACGGTCAACGTCAGCATCGCGCCATCCGGCAGCGGCAGTGTGGTGAACGTGCAGGGCGATCAGGATGCCGTGGAGCGCGTGTTGGCTGTGCTTCAGCAGCGACTCGGCGGCGGCGGTTAACCATCTTCTTCGCGGCTGAACAAAAACGCCGCCACGTGGCGGCGTTTCGTTTCAGCGTTCGAGCAGAGGCAACTTGTCCGGCTTGCCGTCCCACTCCTTGGCATCGGGCGGCGCGTCCTTGCGCTCGGTCAGCACCGGCCAAACCTTCGCCAGTTCCGCGTTCAATGCGATGAATTGTTCCTGGCCCGCCGGCACGTCGTCTTCGGGAAAGATCGCGTTGGCCGGGCATTCCGGCTCGCACAGCGTGCAATCGATGCACTCGTCCGGATCGATCGCCAGAAAATTCGGGCCTTCATGGAAGCAATCGACCGGGCAGACTTCCACGCAGTCGGTGTATTTGCATTTGATGCAGTTGTCGGTAACGACGAAGGTCATGGAACCGGGAATGGGGAATAGGGAATGGGGAATCGGGATATCGCGAGCGAGGATTTTATCTCGGCTTTTCCAGGCACGCTGTCCACTTCTTCGGAGAAGTGCTGCGCGCCGCTGGTTCGGAGCGTGCTGTTCTTTGAAAGTGCGGCCATGGATGGCCGCTTTTGGAATCCATGATGCGACAGGTCTGAAGCTTGCAGACTGATGACATCGAGCTGCGATCATGGACGATCGCACAAACAAACCCGAGCGCAGTAGCTCTGCGGAGATTTCCTGGCGCTCCCTAGGGGAATCGAACCCCTGTTTTCGCCTTGAGAGGGCGACGTCCTGGACCGCTAGACGAAGGGAGCACAAGAAGCGGACAGCGCGCTAGTATAACGGACTCGCCGCGATTCGCGGTCCGATCGGAACCTTCGTTTGCATCCCGAAAGCACGGAAGCCACCGCCGCAAACCTGCCTGCGCCGCGCGTGATTCCCCGGGCGCAACACAATCTTTCGCGCAAGAACATCAGCCGCGGCGCGTTGCGCGTGTTGTACGGATTGCACGAGCACGGCTTCCGCGCATGCCTGGTCGGCGGCGCGGTGCGCGACCTGCTGCTGGGCGGAAACCCGAAGGATTTCGACGTCGCCACCGACGCCACGCCCGAACAAGTCAAGAAGCTGTTCCGCAATTGCCGTTTGATCGGCCGCCGCTTCCGCCTGGCGCACGTGATCTTCGGTCCGGAGATCGTCGAGGTGGCGACCTTTCGCGGCGCCGGCGTTGAAGGCGAGGGCGATCGTCACCTGATCGAAGGGCGCATCGTGCGCGACAACGTATGGGGCGCGATCGAGGAGGACGCGTTGCGCCGCGACTTCCGCGTCAACGCGTTGTACTACGACATCGCCGATTTCAGCATCATCGATTACGTCGGCGGCATGCAGGATCTCGAGCAGCGCCGGTTGCACCTGATCGGCGATCCCGAACAGCGTTACCGCGAAGACCCGGTGCGCATGCTGCGCGCCGCCCGGCTGGCGGCCAAGCTGCAATTCGCAATCGATCCGACCGCTTCCGAACCGTTTGCGCGGCTGGGACATCTGCTGGGCGATGCGCCGCCCGCGCGGCTGTTCGACGAAAGCATGAAGCTGTTCATGACAGGGCATGGCCTCGCGAGTTTCCGCAAGCTGGAAAACTGCGGCTTGTTGCAACACCTGTTCGCCGGCACCGCGCGCGCACTGGCGCGCGACGAACACGGTGCGCTGCGTTCATTGATCGAAGCGGGATTGGCAGGCACCGATGCGCGCGTGGCACAAGGAAAGCCGGTGACCCCTGCGTTCCTGTTCGCGGTACTGCTGTGGGGCGAGGTCTATGCGTTGGCGCGCGGCATGCAATCCGAAGGCGTGGAACGCGCATTGGCCTGGCAACGCGCCGCGCACAAGGTGATGGCCGAGCAGACCGCGCGCGTGGCGATCCCGCGCCGCTTCAGCTACGCGATGGAGGAAATCTGGGCGCTGCAGCCGCGCTTCGCCGAACGCTCGAGGAAGCGCGTGTTCCGCCTACTGGCGCATCCGCGTTTTCGCGCGGCCTACGACTTCCTGCTGTTGCGCGCGGCAGAATCCGATGAGCTGCGCGAACGCGGGGAATGGTGGACACGCGCCCAGACTTTGAGCCCGGAAGAACTCGCGGCGGAGTTGTCGAAGCCCGTGACCGCGCCGGAACCGGCAGCGGCCCCGAATGGTGAAGCAGCGACACCGCGCAAGCGGCGGCGCCGCCGTGGCGGGCGAGGGCGCAGAGCGAAAGCCGCCACCTCTTCGGATGACGCATCCTGACCGCGATGGTCCGTGCATTCGTGGCGCTCGGCAGCAATCTCGAGGATCCACTTCGCCAGGTGCTGCTTGGGTTCGATGCGCTGGCGAAATTGCCGAATACGAAACTCACCTCACGTTCTCGGCTATACCGCAGCGCACCCGTCGGAATCACCGAGCAGCCGGAATTCGTTAATGCGGTCGCGGAAATTGACACCGCGCTGGAACCACGCGAATTGCTCGACGCGTTGCTGGCGATCGAACGCGCCGCCGGCCGCGAACGCGACGGCACGCGCTGGGGGCCGCGTATGCTGGATCTCGACCTGCTGTTGTACGGCGACCGACAATGGGACGAGCCCGGCCTGACGCTGCCGCATGCGCACCTGCACGAGCGCGCGTTCGTGCTGCTGCCGTTGAAAGATCTCGCACCCGATCTGCACGTGCCGGGTCGCGGCCGCGTGAGCGAATTGCTCGAGCATGTGGACGCCAGCGGCTGCGCGGTGATGGACTGACGCTTGCGGGCGCAGCGATAATCCGCGTCCCCATCAGGGAGCCCACGCATGTACGTGCAAGCCGACCGCGACGCGCGCAAGCCGGTGACCGTGCCGCGACTGCGCGAGATGAAGGCGAAGGGCGAGAAGATCGTGGCGCTGACCTGCTACGACGCCGCTTTCGCCGTGCACCTGGAGACCGCTGGCGTAGACATCGCACTGGTCGGCGATTCGCTGGGAATGGTGGTGCAGGGGCGTTCCAGCACATTGCCCGTGACGCTGGACGAAATGATTTATCACACCGCGATGGTCGCACGCGGCATTTCGAGCGCGCTGCTGATCGCCGATCTGCCTTTCATGACTTACCGCAATCCGGAAATCGCGCTCGAATCGTCCGCGCGGTTGATTGCGTCGGGTGCGGCGATGGTGAAGCTCGAAGGCGGCGACGCTTGGACGCTCGAAGCGATCGAAGCACTGACCGCTCACGACGTGCCGGTGTGCGCGCATCTGGGTTTGACACCGCAATCGGTGCACAAGCTGGGCGGCTATCGCATGCAGGGCAAGGGTGAAGATGCCGCGGCGCGCTTGCGCGAACAGGCGCAAGCGGTGGCGCAGACTGGTGCCGAGTTGCTGGTGCTGGAATCCGTGCCGGCGGCGCTGGCGGCGCAGATCACGCGGGAAATTCCCATCGCCACCATCGGCATCGGCGCAGGCAGAGACTGTGACGGCCAGGTGCTGGTGCTGTACGACATGCTGGGTATTACGCCCGGCAAGCGGCCGAAGTTTTCCAGGGATTTTCTTGGCGGAAGCGAGTCGATCGCGGCGGCGATCGCCGCTTATGTCGGCGACGTGCGCGCAGGAAAATTTCCTGCCGACGAAAACATCCTCGGCTGATCGTCTTCGCATGCGTACCGCCAACGATGCTCCATCTTTGCGCGCCGCGGTGCGCGCATGGAAACAGGAAGGCCTGCGGGTCGGGTTCGTGCCGACCCTGGGCAACCTGCACGCGGGTCACTACTCGCTGCTGGAGCTTGCGCGCAAACACGCCGACCGCGTGGTGGTCAGCGTGTTCGTCAATCCCACGCAGTTCGCCGCCGGAGAAGATTTCGAAAAATATCCGCGCACCCTGTTGCAAGACAGCGTGGGCTTGGCGGAACACGAATGCGATCTGCTGTTCGCTCCGGAAGTCGAGATGATTTATCCGTACGGCCCGCAGAATTCGATCCGCATCCACGTGCCGCAGATCACAGAAATGCTGGAGGGCGCGCATCGGCCCGGGCACTTCGACGGTGTTGCCACCGTGGTCGCCAAATTGTTCGCGCTGGTCGCGCCGGATCTGGCTGTGTTCGGGCAGAAGGATTGGCAGCAGTTGCTGGTGGTGAAGCGGCTGGTGCGCGAACTGGCGATGCCGATCGAGATCATCGCCGCGCCTACCCTGCGCGCGGAAGATGGCTTGGCGCTGTCCTCGCGCAATCAGTACCTGAGCAAGAGCGAACGCGCGCTGGCGCCGCAGATCCACGCCACGCTGCAATGGATGCGCGAAGCGGTGCTGGATGACAAGCCGCGAGAAACGGTGGAAGGTGAAGCGGTGCAGCGCCTCGGCGCCGCCGGCTTCGTGCCTGATTACGCGGTGATACGGCGCGCCGAAGACCTGTCATTGCCGGAGAACGGCGAACGCGAAGGGTTGATCGCGCTGATTGCGGCCAGGCTGGGTGCGACGAGGCTGATCGACAACCTGTTGTTTGATTGATTTCTGCATTTGATGAGAAGTGCGGCCAAAGCTGCCGTCCATGGCCAAGAACTCCGTGGCCGCTTCTGGACATGAATGACGCGAAAGCGCGAAATCTCGCTTGGAAAGCATCAGGCCGCGATCAGGGACGATTGCAAAACAAAACCTTGTTGCGCCGCACCAAAATCCCCATATCGGCGATATAATTGGCATCGCCGCTCCTCCGCGGCGGGGAAACGTCCATGCAACTGAACATGCTGAAGGCCAAGATCCATCGCGCGACGGTCACGCACGCGGAGTTGCATTACGAAGGCTCGATCGCCATCGACGGCGACCTGCTGGATGCCGCCGGCATCCGCGAGTACGAGCAGATCCACGCCTGGAACGTCAACAACGGTGCGCGTTTCGTCACCTATGCGCTGCGCGCGGAAGAGGGCAGCGGCATCATTTCCGTGAACGGCAGCGCCGCGCACCGCGCGCAGCCGGGCGACATCATCATCATCGCTGCCTTCGCCACCCTGAGCGAAGCGGAAGCCGCGGTATTCAAGCCGATGCTGGTGTACGTGGATGCGCAGAATCGCATCACGCACACCAATCGTTCGATTCCCAAGCAGATCGCAGCGGCGTAAGTCCGCTTACGCCGCGGCTTTCGCGGTCTGCTGCTCCAGCGCCCACGCCACGTGTTCGCGCACCAGCGCGGAGGGGTGGTTCGCGCGTGCTTGCAGCGCTTCGATGATCCCGGGCGAACGCGGCGCGTTGCCCAGCGCAATCGCCAAATTGCGCAGCCAGCCTTCGTAGCCCGCACGGCGGATCGCCATGCCTTCGCTCTTGCGAAGGAACTGTTCCTCGCTCCACGAGAACAGCTCGACCAAGGTCGCGCCATCCAGTCCGTGGCGCGGCGCGAAATCGGCTTCGCGCGTCGGCCGCGCGAACTTGTTCCACGGACAAATCAATTGGCAATCGTCGCAACCGAACACGCGATTGCCGATCAGCGGCCGCAACTCGACCGGGATCGCGCCTTTCAATTCGATGGTGAGATAGGCGATGCAGCGGCGCGCGTCGAGCTGTTTCGGGCCGGTGATCGCCCGCGTGGGGCAAATGTCGATGCAGCGCGTGCAGGTGCCGCAGTATTCGGTCGATGGTTCATCCACCGGCAGAGGCAGATCGGTATACATCTCGCCCAGGAAAAACCAGGAACCCGCGTCACGGTCCAGAAGCAGCGTGTGTTTGCCGATCCATCCCAGCCCCGCATTGCGCGCCAGCGCTTTCTCCAGAACGGGCGCCGAGTCTGCGAAAGCCCGGTAACCGAACGGGCCGATTTCGACCTCGATGCGATCCGCCAGCTTCTGCAGCCGCATGCGCATCAACTTGTGGTAATCGCGGCCCAGCGCGTAGCGCGCGATGTAACCGCTTTCCGCGTCGCGCAGCACTTCCCACGCATCGCGCGCGTCGGCCGGAAAATAATTCATCCGCGCGGAGAGCACGCGCACGGTGCCCGGTTGCAAGTCCCGCGGCCGTGCACGCCGCGAGCCGTGGCGCTGCATGTAATCCATCGCGCCGTGGCGACCTTCTTGCAGCCAGTTCAGCAGGTGCGCTTCGTCTTCTTCCAGTTCGATTCCCGCGATGCCGAGTTTGTCGAAACCCAACTCGCCGCCCCACGCCTTGATACGTGCGGCGAGTCGCCCGAAATCGATTTCACTGCGGGATTGCATCCGCGCATTGTAGGATCAATGGATGGAGTCCATTGATCCGCAGACCGCTCTGTACACCGCCGAACAGGTGCGCGCGCTGGACCGCGCCGCGATCCAGAGCGGCATCGCCGGCTTCGAATTAATGCAGCGCGCTGCTGCCGCGGCGCTCGCGCACCTCCGCGAGCGCTGGCCGGATGCGCGCAGCGTCTGCGTGCTGTGCGGACCCGGCAACAACGGTGGCGATGGCTTCCTGCTGGCGGCTCTCACCCCCGAAGCCGGCATCCGTGCCGAGGTGATCGCGGTGGGCGATAGTGCGTCGGAAGACGCGCGGCAGGCGCGTGCGCATTGCGAGCAGCTCGGCATTCCGGTTTCGGATGCACCGCAATTACCGGATGCGGATGTTTATGTCGATGCGTTGTTCGGCTCGGGACTGAACCGCGCGATAGAAGGCGAAGCCGCGGCCTTGATCCGCGCTCTCAACGCACAACGCAAACCGATATTGGCGCTGGACGTGCCTTCGGGTTTGTCATCCGACAGCGGCATCGCGTTCCAGCCCTGCGTGCGTGCCGTGGCGACGATCTGCTTCGTCGCATGGAAGCGCGGCTTGTTCACCGCCCAGGGCATGGATCAGGCGGGCGAGCGTGAATTGGCGACGCTCGATCTGTCCGCGGATGTGTATTCGCAACACTCGCCGGATGCGCGTTTGCTGATCGCGCGCGCCTTGCCGCCGCGTCCGTGCGACAGCCACAAGGGAAAATACGGTCACGTGCTGGCGATCGGCGGCGATCACGGTGCGGGCGGCTCGATCCGTCTGACCGCGGAGGCTGCATTGCGCGTGGGCGCGGGCTTGGTCAGCGTGGCCACGCGCGAAGCGCACGTCGCGGCGTTGCTCGCCGCGCGACCGGAACTGATGCCGCAGGGCGTGCACGTGCCGCGCAATCTCGGCCCGTTGCTCGAGCGCGCGAGCGTGATCGCGTTGGGCCCGGGACTGGGCCGCGAGGAATGGGGCCGCGGTCTGTGGCAAGCCGCGCTGGATGCGGGCAAGCCGACCGTGCTGGATGCCGACGGATTGAACCTGCTGGCGGAACACCCGCGCGGACTGCCGCCGCGCACGATCCTGACTCCGCATCCGGGCGAAGCCGCGCGATTGCTGGATTGCAGCACCGGCGAAATCCAGAGCGACCGTTTCGCCGCGGTACGCGCGATCGCGCAGCGGCACCGTGCGATCACGGTGCTGAAAGGCGCGGGCACCTTGATCGCCACGCCGCAAGGCGAAGTCGCGGTATGTCCCTGGAGCAGCGCGGGGCTTGCCAGCGGCGGCACCGGCGATGCGCTGACCGGCGTGATCGCGGGACTTCTGGCGCAAGGTCTGTCGGTTTGGGATGCGGCCTGCGTGGGCGCCGGCATCCATGGCCGCGCCGGCGAACTGGCAGCGCGCGCGGGCGAACGCGGCACGCTGGCGAGCGATCTGTTTCCGTATCTTCGTGCTCTCGTGAATGGCCGTATAGATGGCTGAAATGGTTTCAGCCACGACGATCGATCTGCCGGATGAAGCGGCGACGATCGCACTGGCGCAACGGCTCGCGCCCGCACTGCGCCGAGGCGGCGTGGTGTATCTGCGCGGTGAGCTGGGCGCGGGCAAGACCACGTTCGCGCGGGCGCTGTTGCGCGAATTCGGCGCCGGCGAACGCATCAAAAGCCCGACCTACAGCCTGCTGGAGCGCTATCGCGTCGGCGAATGCGATGCGTTTCATCTCGATCTCTACCGGATCGCCGCGCCCGGAGAACTCGAATGGCTCGGTCTGGACGAATTGCATGATCCGCAATCGATCGTGCTGATCGAATGGCCCGAGCGCGGCGCGGGAGCTCTGCCCTCACCCGACTTGGAAATTCTGCTGGAACACGCAGGCGCAGGGCGCACCGCGCGGCTGCTGGCGCGCTCGCAGCAGGCGTCTCGTTGGTGCCGAGAGTGCTGGTCGGGATGAGTGCATCTTGCAGTGGATCCCGTGTCATCGGCCGTCCATGGCCTGCACGGGATGAGTGCATCCTGCACTCAGTTGCGTCACCTTCCTGAACCGGCTTCGACAAAAGCTTTGCATACCACGGGCCGATAAGGAAAAACTCTTGCATTCCTTGACGCCTTGGGGTTCAATCCGGGCCATGAGGGGGATCGCACGCCCGCTGCTGGTTTTTGCCGCTCTGGTCGGCCTGTTTGGCGCGGACGTGGCGGTCGCGTCGCAGGTCAAGGCCCTGCGTGTATGGGGCGGCCCGGATTCGACCCGGGTGGTGCTGGATCTCTCCGCGGCGCCTTCCGACTACAAGCTGGTGCAACTCGATCATCCGGATCGTGTCGTGCTGGACGTCGAAGACAGTGGTTTCGCCGGTGGCTTTCATGTGCCTTCCGTCAAAGGCCTGCTGAAATCGATCCGCAGCGGCCAGAGCGGTGACGCGGCGCGCGTGGTGCTGGACCTCACCGGTGAAGCGCATCCGAAAAGTTTCCTGTTGAAACCGGCGGGCCAGTACGGCTACCGGCTGGTGGTGGATCTGTATCCGCCGCACGCGCCCAAGCCGCAGATGGCGCGCACGATCGAAAACGACATCGCGCAAGGCAAGCCGCGCCCGGTGGTGATCGCCGTGGACGCAGGGCACGGCGGTGAAGATCCCGGTGCGCACGGACCCGACGGTACGCTGGAAAAAAATGTCACGCTTTCGGTCGCGCGCAATCTCGCCGATTTGATCAATACGCAACCCGGCATGCGCGCGGTGCTGACGCGCACCGGCGATTACTTCGTGCCGCTGAAGAGGCGCTATGAAATCGCGCGGCAGAACAAGGCCGATCTGTTCGTGTCGATCCACGCCGACGCGTACACCAGTTCGGATGCGCGCGGCTCCTCGGTGTGGGTGCTGTCGCAACGCGGCAAGGTCTCGGAGGCCGCACGCTGGCTGGCCGACAGCGAAAATCGCGCCGACCTGATCGGCGGCGTGTCGCTGGACGACAAGGACGACACGCTCGCCTCGGTGCTGCTGGATCTTTCGCAGGGCGCTTCCATCGAGGCCAGCAACGCGGTCGCGCAGCGCGTGCTGAAAGCGCTGTCGCAACTGGGCCCCACCCACCGCGGTTACGTCGAGCGCGCGAACTTCGTGGTGTTGCGTTCGCCGGATGTGCCTTCGATCCTGGTGGAAACGGCGTTCATCACCAATCCCACGGAGGAGCAGAAGTTGCGCGATCCCGATCACCGCCAGCAACTGGCGGAGGCGGTCCTGAGCGGGGTGCGCAGCTACTTCGAATCCACGCCTCCGCCGGGCACATGGTTCGCCGCGGTGCGGAACGGCCGCATCCATCCGGGCGAAACCGATGCGGCTGCGCTGATCGCTGCCGCGGATGATTCCAAGGGCAGTGATGCGCGATCGCAAGACGATCCTGCACCGCTACCGCGCGGGACGGATGCGGAAGCGAGCAACAGCCCGGTTGCGACGATCGCGCTGCCGCCGGTGAAACGCACGCGCAATACGAGCGTGGCCGCGCGCACTTCCGGCCCTCGCGTGCGGCCGCCTGCATCGGACGCTTACATCCAGGTCGTGAGCGATGTTCCGCCGCCGCCCGTGCTGCCGTCCGCTCAGACGGAAACTCGCGGCAAAGGCACCACACTGGACGCCAACATCCGCGACATGCACCGGGTGCTGCGCGGCGAAACGCTGTCGGGCATCGCGCAGCAATACGGCGTCAGCTTGAGTTCGCTGCGCTCGCTCAACCACAAGATCCCCGAAGACGGCAACGTACAAGCGGGGCAGGTGTTGTTGATCCCGAGTTCTTGACTTGTGTCATTCCGGCGAGAGCCGGACAAATTCGGCGGGAACGAATTTGAACGACCGAAGGTCGGCCCGCAGGGCAAAGTCCACGGATGGACTTTGTAATCCATTTTGTTTCTGGCGAGTTGCGAGATCAAAATGGATTACTCGCGCCATCCATGGCGCTCGCCCTTCGGGCCGCCTTCGGCGTTCGCGTTTGCAATCCTGCAAACGCAGTCCGGGGTCCGGTCGCGTACCGCGAACGGCCCCGGAATGACGACGGATTTGCATTCCGGCTCTTGCTATGCTTCACGCTTTCGCGTGAACGCCGATGCCGATCCGCCCGCTGTCCCCCGAACTCGTCAACCAGATCGCCGCCGGCGAGGTGATCGAGCGCCCGGCGTCGGTGGTGAAGGAGCTGGTCGAGAACAGCCTCGACGCGGGCGCGACAAAGATCGAAATCGACATTGCGCAGGGCGGCGCGCGGCTGATCCGCGTGCGTGATGACGGCGCGGGCATTCCGTGCGACGAGTTGCCGCTGGCCTTGGCCGCGCATGCGACCAGCAAGATCGCGAGTTTCGAGGACCTCACGCGGGTGGCCAGCATGGGTTTCCGCGGCGAAGCGCTGGCGTCGATCACCTCCGTGTCGCGCTTGCAACTGACTTCACGCACGCGCGATGCCGAACACGCCTGGCGCATCGAAGCCGCTGGCGCGCGCTTGGGTGCGCCGCAACCGGCTTCGGGCGCGGTGGGGACTTGCGTG
>Ga0070740_10001565_pt1 | contig 30758 bp, 24 predicted proteins | sample Coa_R2_FD_67286 | JGI IMG/M metagenome (GOLD analysis project Ga0070740, IMG submission 67286) | Surface soil microbial communities from Centralia Pennsylvania, which are recovering from an underground coalmine fire - Coalmine... | ecosystem: Environmental > Terrestrial > Soil > Unclassified ...
ATCGAAGACTATCGCGCAAATGGCCGCCGGAGCGCTGACCGCGTGGAAGGTTCGATCAAACACCTCCGCGCTTTCTTCGCGAATGAGCTCGCGCTGGACATAACGAGCGACCGGATCACGAGCTACATCAAGTATCGCCAGGACGAGGACGCCGCAGCAGCCACGATCAACCGGGAGCTTGCGGCATTAAGGCGTGCGTTCCGTCTGGCTGCGCGTGCCGGGAAAGTGGCACTGCGCCCGGAAATAACGTTGCTTCGGGAAAACAACCGACGAAAGGGCTTCTTTGAACCTGACCAATACGCCGCTCTGCTGCAGCACCTTCCGGACTACCTGAAGCCGGTCATTCAAACGGCGTACATTACGGGGTGGCGGATTCAATCGGAAATCCTGACGCGACAGAGGCATCACGTGGACCTGGGTGGAGGATGGCTGCGACTTGAACCCGGCGAGACCAAGAGTGGAGAGGGCCGTAACTTTCCTCTAACTCCCGAGCTGCGCGAGGTGCTTGAACGCGAACTAGAAATGACGCGAGAGGTGGAACGCGAGACCGGTCAAATCATCCCATGGCTGTTTCACAATAATGGAAAGCGGATCGGGAGCTTTCGCAAGGCCTGGTCAACGGCGTGCAAGAAAGCCGGACTGGCAGGCCGGATACCGCATGACTTCCGCCGCACGGCGGTTCGGAACCTCGAACGCGCCGGCGTCCCGCGGTCTGCAGCCATGGCGATGGTGGGTCATCGCACCGAATCGATCTATCGTCGATACGCGATCGCGGACGAGGCGATGTTGAAAGAGACCGCCAGTTAAGCTGGCCGCGTTGCACGCTCTTGAGGGAAGCCATCCCAACGTCGTGCCACGCAGGACCACAAATCTGTAGGCGTAAGAGGAACTCTCCGTTACTTCGGTCTCTCTCCCAGGCAGGGCTACAGCATTTGTTATCGTCCGCTCGGCGATATGGATCAGAACTCAAACTGCGACCGACTGTCAGATACGTATCCAGCTGACCCGGTTCGCGCTTGGTTCATCACAGGACCCGCGGCAAAACTGTTGCTCTTTGAATCGTACAATTCCGTGCTGCTAAGTGCTGGCGCAGCACCGGGATGGCCAGGACCTGTCCCGCCGGCTATGAGCACATTACCATTCGGCAGAACCGCGGAGGAGGCTCGATATCTGGCGTCGTTCATGGCAGGAACCGAGGCAGATAAAGCAAAACTGTTGGTTCCGGAATCATACAGATCCACACTGTTGGATACGAACTAGGCGCTTATAAAGAGAGCCTCGAGACCGTCGGCAATCAACACATTCCCGCTTGATATCGGCGTGATGGTGGGAAAGGCCCGAAAATCGTTCATTACAGGACTCGAAATGGCGGAGGCGAGAGTATTCGTCGATGGGTCGTACAGCTCAACGCTGTGAAGCGACTCTCCCACACCTCCCGGGTTTTTACCGCCAGCGATTAGCACTTTACCATTGAGTAGAAGAGCGGAGACCGCACCTACCCGTGCTGTATTCATTGAGGAAAGCGAAAGCGCGGAAGCGAAAGTATTGGTCGAAGGATTGTACAACTCCACGCTGCCGAGGCTGCCTGAAGGTCCAGAACCGCCAGCGATCAAAACCTTGCCACTGAGTAGCAAAGTCGCTGCCGGATGACTGCGCGCGGCGTTCATTGTCGGAAGTGAACCAGTTGGGGCGAAACTGGTCGTTGCGGGATCGAAAAGCCCGATACTCGCGAGCGCGCCGCTCAAATCCTGACCTCCTGCAACCAGTACTTTGCCATCCTTCAATAAGGTAGCAGTGGCGTCCTCGCGGGCGTGATTCATCGAAGGCGTCGAAGCGGCCGGCGTGAAGCTGCCGCTCAGAGCAGGCGTGGATTGGGCCAACCGTCGGGTGGACGAATCACTACCGCATCCAAAGTTCAGCGCTATAAGGAACGCAATACTACACCACATCAGTGCGCCATTGAGAGTCATAGGTAGACGGAACAAGCCCCTATTAATGTTTAGACGAGATGACATAACAATCCACGTAAAGACCCGAAAAGTGGCGCATCGTTGTGATCCCGCGAAGGCGGAATAGTACCAATCCCAGGCGCTTGAAAGGTACTCAAGATTGCCTTGTCTGAGTGGTGGGCGATAATTAACAGCTATCGCCATAACTCTCGAACTGCTACGAATTTCTCATCCAGCACCTCTGCTGACCCATGACTCCAGCGAAAGGTCACTTTCTGCGCCTTCCACGTTCTGCCCAACGCTAAACTTCCAACGATGCCGACGCTTGGACAGCTGGTTCCGGAGCAGCTAGGATCTGAGCAACCCCAGCGCATGACCTGACCTCCGACTGGAATAAGCGTACCGGTACCAGCTACTGTGCATGTGGAGCCATCTACGAGTTCTAGCGCCCAAACGCAATCCTTGCAGTGTGTTACTGCAGCAGCAGGCAAGGGCTTCGTGAGTTCCAGAGATATCGCTTGCGACTTGAAAGGGTCATCTTGACAGATAACGAGAGCTGAGGTGTTGGACTCGGCAAAACAGGGGTCATAGATAGAGTTGTTAGCGCTGCAACGCCACGCGCCGGGCCGATCAGTTGCGAGGGACGAGGTCCAACATGAACCCTTGATGGGACTGCCTCTGGGCAGCTCCGGTCGAAATGTTACTATGCGATTGGTCGGCTCATCATTCCCGGCTTCTTTTTGGAAGGCGCCGTTGCCATAGACTCCACGCAAAAGTGCGGGATCAGATGGAAGCATCTCCCACGTCATCTGGTTGAATAGGTTTTCGTATTTTGATGGCTCCTGCCATTCCCATGAAACAGTAACCTTACATGGTTCCGTCTCCGACATCTCCCATGAGCATTTGCTCAGAGGTCGAATGTTACCGTCTTTGGACAACTCGCAAGACTTGTCGGGTCGAAATTCGATCCAATCAAGGCTCTCTTTGTTAAAACCCCGCCTGCTGTACTTACCCGGGATTTCGTTGGCAAGCTTAGTGCAGGTCGTAAGTTGAGGAGCTTCACGAGATTCACCGGTATCCTCACTCGCTCTCCAGGTGCCGCTCTCGCCGCTGGGCACCGCGGAGAAGGTGCCGCTTAGCTGCTTGGCGCTGCAGCGGCCATCGAAGTAGAGAGTCTTGGTTCCGTAGAACACCCGGAATTCGACGTGGTTCCCGCGGATAAAGCCCTGGATCGGCGCTGCGTCATAGCCCGCTTCGTGAATCACTATCTCGCCATGCAAAAAGCCATTGGGTTGCGGACGCAGGCGGAGCTCGACCGGAATATTGTTGATGCCGGCCAAGCCGTCGATCCGGCCGGAGGCAAGCGTGGGCACGTCAATTGTGCCGCCGCCTGGAGGCGTGCTCGCCGAGGTGCTTCCGAGCGAGTGCGTATAGGACGGTGAAGGGCCGGCCAGGACTCGGAACTTCCCTTCCGCGACATACTGGCCGTTCAAGTAGAAGTTGACCGTGTATTGTCCTGGCAGGAATGCTCCGCCGGCCGAATTCCCCAGTCTACCGCTGAAGCTCGCGCTGCGCGCGGTCGGAGGCACGATCCGGATATCGTCAACGCTCCCGAGCGTGCGACCGTCCGGGGCGATATACGCCGCGTCCACCCGGTATTGCCCGGTGTCGAGGTTGAACAGGCGATTCTCGAACGTGATCTTCCAGTTCACGAACAAAACCTTGGCTGCGTCGAATGTGGTGGATGGCTCTGAGAGAGGCGAGCCCCTGTTCGTGCTGTTGACGAATTCGATCCCCGCGAGCTGGAGCGGCTTACGCCGACGCGCTTCGACCAGTGCGACTTCCGAACTTTTCGTTGAAGCCCCCGGAGTGCTGTTCGCGGCTTGAGCATCTGTAATCATGAACCGTTGCTCGGTCAGCATCTGATCGCCTGCATAAAGAGCTATCTTGTACTCACCAGATTTGATCGCGGTGAGGTCGGGCATCATCGCGACCGCACTGAAAACAACGGTGTTCTCGGACGGGTTTAAAGATCGCACTTCCGCGCTCGAAGCAATCTGAAGACCGGAAGCGTCATAGAAGCGCGCTTCGATCTTCTCATCCTGTCCTCCAAATTGCGTACCCCCATCGTCGAATACCGCACTCCATAGCATGTAACGCGTGCCGGCGAGCTCATCCTTCGAAAATACTGCTTTAGGCTCCGAAAGCGCCTGGCCCAGGCGGGTTGAGAGTCTCAAGGTCAATCTTCGCAAATGAATCGGATGTGAGCCCGACGGCGGCTGGTTGTAGAGTGTGCTAGTTAGCTGTGAGTGTGAAAAGAGATAAGTAGCTCCGAAACCGATCGCGGCGAATATCGTGAGAACCACTACCATCGTAAAGGTAGGGCTTGATCGCTTCGATCGGTTATAGGCAGGCCGCGGCAGAGGAAGCGGGTCGCTAGCGTAGACTGCCTCGTTTGGAAGCCTAACGCGGCTGCGGCCCACGGCCTGATCTAAGAGGGCCACAGTACGAGATTGATCAGAAGAAGAACGACGGTCGCGGGGCCTTTTAGCAGGACTGTCGTTAATCGATTCAGCAGTCCAGCGCGTTTCATCATTTCGTGTCGCGGAGATGGCGCGGCTCAGTGCATCGATGGTAATGTTGCCACGCAGGCTAACTCGGGTCCAATTTACAGCCGATGCCAGTTCGAGCATGGTACCGATGACTGCGGCATTTGAAGAGTCACACGTTAAGCGATTTCCAAAGTCTTTGAACTTCGCTCTGCCTGCCGGATTCTTCCACTCAACATACCCCTCTTCGCGAAAAGCTTGTGGTGCGAAACAAACCAGGTATATGAACCCTGCTGCGGCGAGATCACGAGCGCGCTTAGTACTGATTGTGTTCGCGAACTCAAAAGGATCGCGGCTGCTATCAGAACAGCGAATTTCCAGATGGTCAGCGGCATTTTCCAAACCTGGCCGGATAACGAATCCAGGATCGCGCGGACTCGCATAGCCGCCATCTTGCGATTGGGACGAATCAGCCGTGTATGTCGAAAAGGTGGCTGGTCTCAGGATCTGGGTTGGCTCATTTTGGGAGGAACGCAGCTCTATGGCTTCAGCGGCCTCTGGCGAGCCGATGATTTCCAGCTTGCCTTCGACGGCGTCGATATTAGCTTCTGGGGCTGCTCCGACCTGGGTGTCGTCCGGAAAAATCGGACTATCTGGAACTGCTGATATTTCGAACTCCGGCGCCATCACTGGCTCCAGAGAAAACTCCGCCGCCTGAGCGATATTGGCCCACGCCGGGTATTCAGCGTATCGCTCGAGAAAGCCCTCTCTGAACAGAATTAGAATCGCTTCGCGTGCCTGGGTTTCTTCCAGCGAGCCCGGACGCGATAATATCTCGGCCAACCAACCCGCTACTTCTCCGTCCGGGTCCTGAGAGGCGTCGAAAATAATCCCGCCCACGTACCTGATCGCCGTTTCGAGCTTCAGCGGGTCGGTTCGATCGGCGACCAGCTCGGGCAGTCGTGCAACGATGATTTCCTTCTTGGCCACGGTTCGAGCAGCTCAAGCTGAGGCTTGGCTGGTATTGTCAATTCCGCTCTTATAGCTCGAATTTAACTTTCCTTCGCTGTCCCCGTTTTCGAGGACGGAAATAATCCTCTCGAAGACTCTCGGATGGTTGTGTTGCGACTGTTACGCCTCGTGGATGCAAACTGGTTGGCTCGCAGCGCCGCCGCGATAAATGCTTCAACCTGGAGCTAGCGAAGCGGGAAGTCCATAGCTAGCGACATAGGTCGACGCAGGTGCTTTGCTGTGCGCCACAACTGACGGAACACGCTTGGTAATGGCTCTGAATAAGACCTGAGCCGGTTACCACAGCGCCGGCTCCCGCAGACCCTGCAACAACGGCTGTGCTGTTCTGTATGGATTGGGCAATAATCGGAGGAATATAACCTCCGGCTTGCACAGCGCTCATTTCAGCCGTCATTTGCGAAGTGCAACCTGTGCTGCAGGCTGCGTACGTTCTTGCACATTTCGCAATACATTCCGCGCTGGGCGGTCCGGTATAATGCGATTGCACTCCAGTGGTGCTTCTGGCCAGTGTTGGATCCACCACGATGTCGTTGTTAATGCTTACATTAGGTGCATTGAGATAATCACGACTTTTCAATTCCGCGTCCTGCTTGCCGTGCTCAGTAGCGACACGTCCTCTCAGTTCGACTGAAGTCGCCGTTCCCATGCGATCCGCACGGACCGACGCGTTCACAAATGGAAGTCTATTGTGGTGAAGATAGTCGCGCAGGCTAGCACTTAGCGTAGGGTTGAAAGTTGGCTCAGAAATGCGATAACCGCTCAGTGGCGCAGGCAGTAAGGAAGGTGGCTTTGCTGGTGTGTACTCCACTATCCGGGTCTTAGCCAGCTCGGCAAAGCGTCCGAACGGATATTGCTTCAGGTAGGCCTGGTATTCTCGAGGATTTCTGCTCGTCTCGATTGAGTGCCAGAAAGCGAGTTCCGCATCGCCCTCTGACGGAATGGGTGTTTGCACCACACCCGGTGTAGGCTCTGTTCTGACTGTCTCTCTCGTGACCGGGATGTCTTCTCTGACGTAGAACTCTTGTTGTCCCAAAGGTTTATCGCCACTGGACAACTCGATGCGATATCTGCCAGCCGGATGGCCGGTAATACCAGATGTAATGGCTGAGAACGTCGCGGTCCGCTGATTGGAGTTTATTGGCTGCTCGTCCGAGCTCTCCGCGATTAGCGAGCCATTCGGATCAAAGAACCGTGCTGAGACGATCTCTTTGTGATCCTCGAAGCCGGCAAGTTGATTGTCGAAAATGGCGGACCATTTCATATGGCCCGTTTCGTTAAGCTCGACATCCCTAAAGTCCGGCCCAGAAGATCCGAGCCGACTTCCATCCGGTGCGCACACTGCGAGGGATAACGAGGCGAGCTTCAAGGGATGGGCACGCGCTGACAGCAATGTATATATTCTCCAAGGAAGTGCGTTTGAAAAATGGCCAGTGCGCAACTCCGTCCATGCGCCCGGAACGGAGCGTACATAAATTGCTGAAAGACCTACCGCGATGCATACCAGGACAAATGTCGCTCTTACGGCTATCCTCGGCCGTCGTTTCGGCGGGAGAAAATTCGCTGGCGAGCCACGGTTCCCCAGGTCCGTGTCGTACCTGGGTATCGTGGTGGATCTCTGATCGGCTTGCTCAGCAATTGGTTTCTGCCGTAATCCAGGTGCGGCCAAGGTGAGTTGCGGTTTTGGCGTCGGGCCGATTAGAGCCTCAGTGGGAAGCCCTCCTTTGATCTCTACCCTCGTCCAATGTTTCGCTTGTGCGAGGTCCAACATTGCGCGGAGGGCGGCAGCACTAGGCGACTCACACGTTAGCCGGTCCCCATAGTCTCTGAAGACCTCTCCGCCAAGCGGGTTTTTCCACTCGACGCATTTTCCGCTGCGAACAAGTCGAGGCACAAAACTGATCAGATAAGGGAAGTCTGCTTCCGCAAGATCGCGTGCTGATTTGGCTTTGATCCTCTCCGTTAACTCGAACGGATCTTGAAACGCATTGTCTACAGAGCAGATTTCAAACGGGTCGATGGCGTGGGCGAAGATCGGCTGACCGGTTGAACCCGAATCTGGGGAAATCCGATCAGACTCTTCCGCGACATCAGGAGTACCGGCAATCCCGCTCGGGATCTTACTTGCGCTATTCAGGATCCGGGTTGGCTCATTTTGAGAGGAGGTCCGGTCTATGGCCTTATCGGCCTCTGGCGGGAGGGGACTGTCCGTCTCCTGTTCTGCGGCTTCAACAGAACTGTCTGGAACACTCCGGGTTTGACTGTTTACAGTGGAAATCGGAGTATCCACACCTGCCGATGCCTCGCCGGCGTGCGCCGTCTCTTCCTCCAGGGTAATTCCCGCCGCTCGAGCGATATGGATCCACGCCGGGTAATCAGCATATCGCTCGAGAAAGCCGTCTCTGAGCAGAATCAGAATCGCCTCGCGTGCCTGGGTTTCTTCCAGCGAACCCGGACTCGATAATATCTCAGCCAACCAACCCGCAACTTCTCCACCAGGGTCCTGGGAGGCGTCGAAAATGATGCCACCTACATACCTGATGGCAGTCTCGAGCTTCAGCGGATCGGTTCGATCGGCGACCAGCTCGGGCAGTCGTGCAACGATGATTTCTTTCTTGGCCACGGTCCAAGCAGCCAAAGCTGGGACTTGGTGATGCGTCAATTCCGCTCTTATACCTCGAATTGAGCCTCTCTTCGCTGTCCCCGTTTTCGAGGACGGAAATAATTCTGATTTAATATCGCTCGAGTGTATGATAGCCGGTGCTGTGTCCCCAAAACCCCCGCCTAAACGTACAATCGTTTGCATGCCTAATACATTCGTACATTGCCCAATGGACCAGAGCACTTATTAGCTGCAGTGCTCACTCACTTCGAGGTTGATTCGAAGGTTGGTCGCGAGGAAATTGCCGCTAAGGCTACGCCGGGGGTTAGTGCGGACTCGAGTGCGGACTGGACAGCCAGTTCTGCAAGGCTATCTACCGCGAAGCGAACGCCCACCGGTGCGACAGCGCCCTGACTACCTGTGAAGAAGGCTGACACCGATTCAATCCCATAGGCGCCTCGTGGAACGAGGGACGGAAGAATCAATCCTGATACCCCGCCGGCGGCCATAGCCTCAAACACCCCGGTCCAGAGAGATTGCGTTTGATGTGGATCATGTGGGAGATTCTCGAGACTGTTTTCCACTAGTTTACCACTCCCACCAGCAACAGCGCCCACGGCTGCGCCTTCAACAAATCCCACACCTGAGCCTAGCAACAATCCGCCAACTCCACCGGACACCGCCCCCGAGACGGTGCCGATTACTGCCTCTTTAAATACATGGGAAGGGTTCTCGCCTTGCTGTACAGCACCAATCACGTGGGTCCCACCGCCAACAACACCACCTATCACTGCTCCACCGACCAGACCGATAACAGCCAACGGATCCCGTCCTGAGGGGTCTCTAAAATTAATTGGGTTGTTAGCGGTGTAGAGAAGTTGTCTATAGCTACGGCCATCGGGCGGGAAAGTCCATTGAGGCCGGTTCCTTGCGAGTGTGAACTAAAATGAGGCTGACCGAGTACCCGATCGGCGATGGTATCGCCGCTAGCGGCATTCGAATTATTCGATGAGACCAGAGGTAAGAGCGCTGTCATAAAGATGATAGTCGCTGTTTGGAAGAGTTTGTAGCTTTTCATCTCCACACCTTCAGCAAACCTACGAGTTGTTCGCCGGTGCGTGACCAGCGGAGGACTACTTTGTGGCCCTCCACGAGCTTTCTCGACACAATTTCCGGAACATGGCGCAGGGTCTTAAATTGAGGGCACGTGCGCGGAAAATTTGTGAAGCCTGCCGCTCGTTTAGGTTGAGCGTGGGACTCCCTATCGTTGTGGCACATCCTTTAGATGATGGGCAGCTGTTTGCGACGTTCAGGGTGATTGGTTGCCTGTCAAAAAGCGCCTGCTGCGAGACCATCAGGGTCTGATCGTTGTTTGAGCAGGGACAATGAATTCGCTGGAGTGCGAAGTTCCGGCGCGCATGTGCCTCGAATAAATAGAACCGCTTCAAATAAGTTAGATATGCTTGCAATAAGCCAAGTTACTTGCTATGCGCTTTTTGGGATACGGAAATAAGTCCAGTTTGGCTGACTCTAATTGCACCGCCTGGTTTTCCGATGGCCAAAAGGAGCAAACCGTCAGGTGCTGTCGCCCGGGGGAGACCGGCGCGGCTTCTGCCAGCGGATATCGAGCGGCTGTCGAACGAGCTTCGGCGACTTCCACAAGTTTTCGGCTACAAGGAAAAAAAGTGGGGAGGTGCACTTCTGGCGCTGCACCTGAGACGGCGATACGGAGTGACATTCACCGATCGCCGTTGCCGACAGATACTCAACCATTTAGGCGCGCCAAAGCTTACCCAGCCACTCCCCGAGGCTCAGTCTTGCACTTACCGGCGGGAGAGCTCAGGGTCTGTTTGGGTCCCGGCCACACTGGATAAAGAAGCGGCGCTGCGCCGCATCCGCAGACTCGCGTCTTCCGAGCTGCCGCTTGAGCCCTTCGTCAAGACCTTATTCGCAATCGTGGCCAGAGTTTTCCCGCTTGCGGAAAATCAAACTCTTCTCGCCGATCCGCGACCACCCTTCATCGGATATGTCGTAAGCCGGCCGGAGATCGTCGCTTATAACGAACGAAATCGGGTCTTGAACATAGAGGGTGGTTCGGAGACTTCAGGCGTTCGCAATTTCAACTCTCCGGAAATGTTGCAAAAGCCCATTTGGATGCACGAGGAGATTGCGCTGCCGTACTATTACAACTCAGCCGGATACAACGAGGTTCAGCGGCCTCTCCGTATGCATCACTGCATGATCGCTATGCTTGTGGAACACGGAAAGCTGGTCGGGCGTTGGCCCATGTGGCGAAGTGAAGGCATGCCGACCTGGAACCATGAAGACGCCAAGTTTACGGCTGCGGCAATCCCATACATCACGCATGGTCTGCGGTTGCGGCAAGAGAGGAAATTCGGAGCAGCTTCGGCGGATGAATTTGTCTCGCTTCAAACACCTGAGCAGGGTATGGTGCTACTTGACCGAAAGGGTCGGGTGCTTTCAATTGATCGGTTAGGGCGCGCTATTTTTGCTGAGATCGGCGTTTTCGATGACCAGCCATCGGACCTGCTCGCAGCCGGCCGGGTCCGTGTCGCCTTGGACTACATCGGAAGCATGCTCCGGCAGACCTTTGACATCCAAAACGAAAGTTTTCGGAATGATGCTACTCCGGCAGTGAGTGTTCAGACTCATCATACCGGAATAGCGCTCCGACTGCGTGGCTTTGCGCTTGATCAAAGCGCCAACGCCAAATACTTCGTCGTCTTCGTCGAGCGAGGCGAACTCGCCAGTCATCGCAGGCAGCGTCTCATGCTCCATTGGGGATTGAGTCGACGAGAATGCGAGATCCTCTATTTACTAGTGAACACCGCTCAACGAGGGAGCGAGTTGGCGGCATCTGTTGGCATTTCACCTGGAACACTGAAAACCCACTTGCGACGGCTTGCCGAGAAACTCGGCGCGGGCAATCAGAAAGAGCTACGGAAGTACGCCCGCGCGATTCTGACGTCGAGCCCGCCACCATCCGCCTGCTAGCGCAGAGGCCCATGCTGGATTACGGATTTCACAATAACGCGATGCCCCCATTCTCTTCCTAGCGGGCCGTTGTCCTAATTGTTTGGACGTGCCGCCCCAGACGGCAAAAGCCAAAGTTCAGCCGAAGTCAAAATCTTGCTCCTTTACATTGAGAAATGTCGGCGCTAAAACTCAATCGATTAGCGGGAAAACTGGCGCCCCCTGCGGGATTCGAACCCACGGCCCCAGGATTAGGAATCCTGTGCTCTATCCATCTGAGCTAAGGGGGCGACCGTTGCGATCACGAAACTAGCGCTGCCGGCGTGTGGGCTCAATGCGCGACATCAGGCGCACGCCTGCGCACGGTGGCGAAATCCGGTTCAGGTCGAGAGCGGCGTTGCGATACCCGCGGCACCTCGGCGCCCGCCTGTGTAGGTGCAGCTTTAGGATGCACCCGCTGCCGCGTGACGGGTCTCGGCCTCGATTAGAATTTCCGCCGCGCGGACCAGCGCCGACGCCCGCGCGTTCAGCCGTCCGTCCTCGGAGCAAAAGCCCGAGCCTTCAAGCAGTATGTCGAGTTCGTCCGCGAGCCGCTCGGAGTCGCGCGCGCCCGCGGCCTTTGCCAGCTCGCGCAAACGAGCGCGCCGCTCGGCTCTAAACCTGTGTATCACCGCGCGCGCCGGATGGTCCTTTTCGGGAAATTCAACCAGCGTGTTGCCGAACGGGCAGCCGCGAAAGTCCGCCGCCGCCGCCTTCTCGGCGGTGGCGCTGAAGAGTGCGCGCAATTGTCTGTGCGGCGAACCCACGCATTGCCGGACCGTCTCATCCCACCATCGCCAGTAATCGGCGGCCTCGGACTCGAGGTAAACGCGGACAAGCTCGTCCTTGGAGCTGAAGCTCCTATAGAAGCTCATCTTGGCCACCCCCGAGCGGGCGATGAGGGTATCGACGCCGACGGCGCGGATGCCTTCGCGGTAGAACGAATCGCGCGCGGTCTGAAGAATGCGCTCGCGCACCGGCATGTGCGCCGCCGAGGAGCGCTGCGGGCGCCTTTTCCGATCGTGCAATTGCCTCGCCACGTTGGTTGTCCCCACGGTCTGGCCGGCAGCCGCGGCTTCCCGGGCCGTCTGCGCTCCGCTTGACTGATACAGACAGGCCTGTATCATTGGTACAGAACGACCTGTATTTCAGGATAGGCGAAGCGGCCCTGAAACAAAAGGGGTCGCCGGCAACCGCGCTGAATCCGGCGTGGCGGCGCAGGAGGGAAAAGCCCCGCTCGTCGGCGTGCGACGCCGGCCGCGCGCGGCCGTTTGATTCGGGTACGCACAAGCCGCTCCGATGCGTGAGCGGCATCAATTCTGCGCAAGGAGGAGTCGAGAGCAGATGAAGCTGTATTTCACACCGGGCGCGTGTTCGCTTTCGCCGCATATCGTTTTGCGCGAGGCGGGACTGGCGGCGGACCTGGAACAGGTGGACCTCAAGACCAAGAAAACCAAAAGCGGCGCTGATTTCACGGCGGTGAACCCGAAGGGGCAGGTGCCGACGCTGGTGCTTGACAGCGGCGAGACGCTGACCGAGGGGCCGGCGATCGTCCAGTACCTGGCCGATCAGAAGTCGCAATCGGGGCTGGCTCCGCGGGCGGGGACGTTCGATCGCTATCGCCTGCAGGAATGGCTCAACTTCATCACCGCCGAAATTCACAAGCCCTTCGGCGCGCTGTTCGCGTCCGCCACGCCCGAAGATTACAAGCCCATAGCGCGCCAGACGGTCGCGGCGCGCTTTGCGCACGTCGATCGTCATCTGGCCGCGGGCGGGCCGTTTTTGATGGGTGCGCAGTTCACGGTGGCGGATGCGTATCTGTTCGTGATGACGCTCTGGGCAGGGTTCATGAAGATCGATCTCGCTCCATGGCCACACATCAAGGCCTACGCCGAGCGGGTCGCGGCGCGGCCCCAGGTGCATGAGGCGCTAAGAGAAGAGGGGCTCGCGAAGTAGCCCGGCTATCCGCGTTTTGACCACAGGCCCGGCGCTTCGCACCTGCGAGAGCGGGTCCGACGCGCCGGGCTCATTCGCTTCCGGCATCCGGTCTGGCGCGTGCGCGCGCCGGCGCCCGGCGCGATACGCTGACGGCCGCACCTGGGTTATAGTCGTGCCGGAAGGTACCCGCCCATGAGTGCGTATCTCTATGAAGTGCTCGACCGTCTCGTCGCGTTTGACACGGTGAGTTCGAACAGCGATGTGCCGGCGATGGAATTCATCGCCGAACGCCTCGTCGCGCACGGCTTCAATGCCGATCTCCATCGTATCGAGGTCGCCGGCACTCCCCAGCTCAACCTGGTCGCGTGGGCCGGGCCGCCGGTGAGCGACGGGCTGACGATCTCGGGGCATCTCGACACCGTGCCGTTTGCCGGGCAGCCCGGATGGACGCGCGACCCGCTCAAGCTCTGCGTCGAAGGCGAGCGGGCATACGGGCGCGGCACCAGCGACATGAAGGGCTTCCTCGCGCAATGTATCGCGGCCGCCGCAGCGCTCGACTTGTCCAAGCTCAAACGCCCCCTGGTCTTCATCTTTACCAGCAACGAGGAGGTCGGATGCCTTGGGGCGCAAAGCATATGCGGAGCGCTTGCCCAGATCATGGGCGAGGTTCCCGCCCCGAAACTGGTATGGATCGGCGAGCCGACTTCATGGCAGGTGCAGCACGCGCACAAGAGCATCGTGTTGTTCGAGATCATCGTGCGCGGCCGCGGCGGTCACAGCGGCGCGCCGGCGCAGGGAGTTAACGCGATTGCCGTGACGGGGCGCGCGCTCGAGGCGATCGGCCGGCTGCAGGCCGAGCGGCGGGTGCCGAGCGAGAGATTCCTGCGCATCTTTCCCGACGCGCCGCACGACGTTCTCAACGTCGGCACGATTTCGGGTGGCATCGCACCCAACATCATCGCCGAGCAATGCCGTTTCACCATCACTTATCGATCGCTGCCGGATACGAATTCCCTGGAACTTTACGAAGAGATCGGACGTCGGCTGAGCGCGCTCGATCTGCACGATTATGCTTCGCACAATTATCGCGCGACGATTGAGATAGGGGAGCCGATGGTTGTGCCGCCGCTGCTGGCGCCGCGCGACACCGCGCTCGAGCGGGCGCTGCTCGAGGCGACGCGCACTTGCGAGGTCGGGGGCGCGCTGTTCGGCACCGACGGCGGATGGTTCGCGCGCGCCGGAATGATTCCGCTGATTTGCGGGCCCGGTGATTTCGAGCAGGCCCACCAGCCCGACGAGAGCATCCGACGCGCGGCGCTCGAAGAGGGGCCCGAGAGGATTCTCAACGTGGTCGCCCGACTGCTGTATTAGGCGGAGGGTCGCGGCGCGCGCGATCGCCGCCGCGTCCCGGGAGCAGTCGGCGCCGCGTCTAGGTAAAGGTCGCGACCAGCTCGCGCAGGCGCTCGCGCGCGCCGCTCATGATCGAGAGCCCGTCGCCCACCAGCAGCGTATCGAAATCCAGCTCGAGCAGCCGGCGCACGCTCTGCCGCAGTAGCGCGGGATCGTCCATCACCTGCTCACGCAGCAGCGAGCATCGGCCGGGCGGATTGCCGACTATCGCATCGCCGACGATCAGCATCCGGCGCTCGGGCCAGTGAAACGCGACTTCGCCGGGCGATTTGCCCGGCACCGCGACGACGCTCAGCGGCCCGACGCGTCCGGCCGCGGCCAGCTCGGCGTCGATCGTCGCGCCCTGGCTGCGCGCATAGGTTGCGTCGGCGGGATGGATCGCGACGCGCGCGCCCGTCAGTTCGCGGACGCGGTTGGCCGCGCGGACGTGATTGCGGTTGGTGAGCAGCACGCGCGCCGGCCGCGCGCGCACGATTTCATCCAGGTCGGCGCCATTTGCCTCGACCGGGTCGATGCAGATATTTCCTTCGGGATGGGCGATCAGCAGGCCGTTGAAGTTGTACCCGTGCGGAGCCGAGAACCACGTCCAGGTGCGGATGCCGTCGGCGATGGTCTCCATCGGTTGCCTCCTCGAGTTGCGGCGCGGCTGAATCGGCTCGTCGCCCCCAGCGACGATTCCGGTGCGCGCGATGATTCTAACGCGATCCGCGTGCCCGCGTTCAAGCTCGGCGGCGAGGGCGGAGCGCGCCCGCGATGAGCTATTGCGCGATCGCCCCCGGCCATCCGTTTCACGGTCCGTATCACGACCGCGAGTACGGCTTTCCCACGCGCGACGAGGCCATGCTGTTCGAGCGCCTGGTGCTCGAGATCAATCAAGCCGGGCTTTCATGGTTGACCGTGTTGCGCAAGCGCGAGGCCTTCCGTCGCGCGTTCGACGGTTTCGACGTCGACCGCGTCGCGGAGTACGGCGGGCGCGAGCGCGCGCGTCTGCTGGCGGACCAGTCGATCGTGCGCAACCGGCTGAAGGTCGAGGCGGCGATCGAGAACGCGCGGCGGATCGCCGCGCTGCGCGAGAGCCATGGCGGCTTCGCGCGATGGCTCGCCGCCAACCATCCGCTGGACAAAGTGGAATGGGTGAAGCTGTTCAAGCGCACCTTCGTGTTCACCGGCGGAGAGATCACCGGCGAGTTCCTGATCAGCATCGGCTATTTGCCCGGGGCGCACGAGAAGGGGTGCCCGACGTACACGCGGATAGCGCGGCTCAAGCCGCCGTGGATGAAGCGGACAGGGGCAGGGCGGCGGGCTTGACATGCGGCGTGGTTTTGGAGAAATTGAGAATCGTTCTCAATTTCACGCCGGAGGCTATAGCTCGTGTCCGTCCGCACATCCATCATCGCCGCGCTCGTCCTTTGCGGTGCCGTCGCCCTCGCGCCCGCTGCCGCGCGCGCGGACAACAGCGTCGTCGAATTGCGCTTTGAAAATCATCGCTTCTCGCCGGCCAGCATCACCGTACCTGCGGGCGCGCCGCTTACCGTCAAGGTGATGAACGCAAGTAACGAGACGATCGAGTTCGAGAGCTTCAGGCTCAACCGCGAAAAAGCCGTCGAGCCGGGCGAATCGATCGCGGTGCGCCTCCCCGCGCTCAGCGCCGGCACCTATGACTTCTACGATGACTTTCATCAGGACGTTCCCCAGGGCAGCATCACCGCCAAATGACATTGTGAACGATTCTGGTCCGCCGCGAGGCGATGGAAGGCGAGGTCGCGCGGCCGGGTGAAGAACACGACATTCGCCGCGGCGACCGCGCTATCGCTACTCGCCGCCGGTCTCGCCGTATCATCCATAAAGACTCCGGGCGGCGTTTTGGGGGATGCGGCAGCAGCGCCCGGCGACATCGATGCGCCGCCTCAGATTGCCGCGCTCCTGCATCGCGCCTGTTACGACTGCCACTCCAATCGGACCCGATGGCCGTGGTACGGCCGCGTGGCGCCGGTGTCATGGCTCGTCGCGCGCGACGTCGCACACGGCCGGCGCGAACTGAACTTTTCCGAATGGCGGACGTACTATCCGCAAACCCGGATGCGGAAGCTTCAATGGATGGAACGCGTCGTGAGCGAGCGCGTCATGCCGCCCTGGGATTACCGACTAATGCATCGGCAGGCTCGGCTGAGCGACGCCGAGCAGGTCGCGCTCACACAGTGGATCCAATCCGCAATTGCCGAGGCGCAACAGTCCAGGGCGGGCGGTGGTGCCGTAGCCGCTGGTTCGAGCCGATCGCGATGAGTACGCGATGAGCAGCGGTGGACGATGCGCCGCGGGGATTGCGCTGGCCGTCGCGATGCTACTCACCTGGCCCGCGCGCGCGATGGCGCAGATCGATCCGTGGGAGTTCGAGGTCTATCCCTATGCGACCGAATCGCGCGGCGTGGTCGAGCTCGAGACCGACAATGCCGCGGTGCCGAACGGACACGGCCAGGGCTACAACGGAACGTCGGCGGGGTCATTTCGCAGCCAGGGCATGTGGTACAGCGGCGAGGAACTGAGCTATGGCCTGACCGACCGCATCGAGGGCGCCGCCTATGTTACGTTCGCCTGGCCGAGCGGCCACGGATTGTGGTGGTCGGGCGACAAGCTGCGTTTGCGCGGCCGGCTTTTCGACCAGGGCGTTCTGCCGGTGGATCTGGGCTGGTACGTGGAACTCGAATGGCACAAGACGGCGCAGTTTGACGACGCCGATCTGGAACTCGAACTCAAGCCGATCATCGAGAAGGACTTCGGACGCCTGTCGTTGGTTCTCAACCCAGTCTTCGAAAAGCCGCTATACGGCGGCGGGCACGATCAGGGCTTCGAGTTCGGTTATCGAAACGGAGTCTACTATCGCTGGATGCGATATCTATCCCCGGGGATCGAGTTCTACGGCGGCGTCGGGCTGATCGACGACAACGATCCGCTGAGCGAACAGCAGCACTACATATTCCCGGTGCTGTGGGGCCAGCTTCCGCACGGCATCGAATACAGCGTGGGCCCCGGTTTCGGACTGACGCGGGGCTCCGACCATGTGCTGGTGAAATTCAACTTGGGCGTGGAGCGGTTCATCGGCTCGCTCTTCGGGCCGTCGCCCGAGACCGCCTGGTTCTTCTAGAACGGCTGCCAGGCGATCGCCGGAAAAAGAGGCTCGAGCTGCACGTTCAGAAGACCGAGCAGGGAAACCTTGTCCTGCTGGCTCGCGTTGTGATTGAGCGCGATCTGCGTGCCGACGCTCACCTGGTATGGCCCCTCGACGTACGCAATTCCGGGCGTGGCGAACAGCGCCGGCGGCGTGCGTCCGCGCCTTCCGGCGGGGAATTCCACGTAGTTCAGTTCGCTGAACGGCACGAGGCTCCTAAGCGGGCCGCGAATCCATCGCGCGGCCGGCGCGCCCGGATCATCGTCCAACATGTACGGAATGTTGTAGGCGACTATCGCATCCGCGAATGACTGAGCGCTGAACGAGCCGGAAAACTTGAACAGGCATCCGCCGTCGCCCTGGACATCAATCGGCCGCAGATAGCGCGGCCACGAATCGCGCGGCAGGTCGCCCATGCCCTTGGTCCACATCAACATCGGTCCCGCCAGGTAATGCGTGTTGTCCTCGACCTGCGAGTTGCCGACGGGGAAAAACGAATCGATTGCGGCGGCCAGTCTGAACTCGTGCTCGTCAGCGACATAGAACGCGTACTTCGGCATTATCTCGAGATTGTCAAATCCGGTGCGGTCGCGATGGTTGCCGGGCGGCGACTGCTGATCCCATTGCCCGGTGATTTCGATGCTGGCGTTTTGCGCGAGCGATTTCTCGATCTGCAGCGCCATGTCGAATTCGCGGCTGTCGGCGCCCCTGAACCATCCCGGCAGAACGTCGAATTCGTCGGTGGTGAAGGTGTCTTCGGTAATCAGCGGCTCGATGTAGCTGCGGGTGACGGGCTGGGCAAGCGTCGCGCCGGGGTGGAGCAGGAACAGCACTGAGGCGGCGAGCGCGAAGCGCGCGGCCGTCGCATACAGGCACAAGGGCCGTGCCGGCCAAAGATCTCGATTCACAATGCAGGAACTGTAGCCGAAAATCCGCGTCCGTTCCTCGCACGCCCGGTCGCCGCTGCTCGACCCGCGCGGGATTCGCAGACCTTGACCGCCGGCGATGCGGGCTTTATCGATTCGATGACGGTTGAGCAAGGAGCGACAAAGGTGAAGATTGGAATCGGGGCATTTTTGACCGAGCAATCGGGCAATCCCGGAGCGATCGCGCTCGCGGCCGAGCGCGCCGGCTTCGAATCCTTCTGGGTCGCCGAGCATCTGGCGATTCCCGCTTCCTACAGCACCTATTATCCGCGCTCGGCCGACGGCAAGGTGCCAGAGTCGTACGCGCATCTGGCCGATCCGTTCGTCGCGCTGTCGGTGGCGGCGCAGGCCACCGCGCGAATCCGGCTCGGCACGGGCGTGTGCCTGCTGCCCGAACGCAATCCGATCGAGACCGCCAAGGCGGTGGCGACGCTTGACCGCTACTCGGGCGGACGCGTGATGCTCGGGGTGGGTGCGGGATGGTTTCCCGAGGAGGCCGCGATCATGGGCGTGGACTTCAAGCGGCGCTGGCGTCATCTGCGCGAGTCGGTCGAAGCGATGCGCGAATTGTGGAGCAGGCCCGAGGCGGCTTACGCGGGCGAGATCATCCGCTTTCCGCCGGTCAGGCTCTATCCCAAGCCGCTGCAACAGCCGCATCCGCCGGTATTTCTCGGTGCGCACGATCCGGGGCCGGCGCTCAGGCGGGTCGCGCGATGGGCCGATGGATGGATGCCGGGCGGGCTCAGCCCGGAGCAGGCGGCGCAATATATTCCCGAGATCAAACGGATGGCGCGCGAGCTGGGGCGCGATCCGGCGCGGATGGAATTTTCGGTGATGCTGGGTATCGGCGCCCGGCAGATCCCGTCCGCCGACGAACTGCGACGCTATGCGGCGGCCGGCGTCAGCCGCGTGATTGTGCTGGCGGCCGAGATCGCGACGCGCGACGGGGTTGAAACCGTGAAACAATACGCGCCGCTGGTTGAACGCGCCGACGCAGTATGAGCCGTCGCCAGCCGCAGTCGGGTCGGCGTTGAGAGATTATCCCGCTTGCGCGTTTGCCCGGCCTTGTCGCGCCAATCCGCCAGTGGCATAGTGCCAGAAGCGTCTTGCCTCGCGCATTAGAGCGCTTTCGGAACACGCACGCTTGTCCATCGAGAGCATCAAAATCGATTTGAACTCGGTCGTGATTGCCGCCGCTGACCAGGTCTCGTGCGACCTGCAGGGCGAGGCCGCGATCCTCAATCTGAAGACCGGGGTCTATTACGGACTGGATGACGTCGGCGCGTCGGTCTGGCGAATGCTCGACGGGCCGCGGCGCGTGGACGAGCTGATTGACGCGCTGCTCGGAGAGTATGAAGTCGACCGCGACGAATGCCAGCGTGATGTGATCGCGCTGCTGGGTGAGCTCGCCGTGCGGGGCCTGATCGAGATCCGCGACGTCGCCGAAAGCTGAGCGACCGCGGTGTTGAATTTCGTCGAATGGCATGCCGCGCTGCTGAATGATCGCCCGCGCCTCGCAGCCTACGAGCGAGCGATCGCCGCGACGGTGAGGCCCGGCGACGTGGTTGTCGACCTGGGCGCGGGTACGGGAGTGATGGGCTTGCTGGCGTGCCGCGCGGGCGCCTCGCGCGTCTATGCGATCGAGGGCGATGGGATCATCGAGATGGCGCGGCGGATTGCCGCAGCCAACGGATTCGGCGACCGCATCGTGGCAATATACGGCGACTCGCGGAACGTCGATCTGCCCGAGCGCGCCGATGTGGCGATCGCCGACCAGATCGGGCCGCTGGGAATCGGCGGCGGCCTCTTTTCGGTCTTCAACGATGCGCGCCGGCGTTTGCTTAAGCCAGGCGGCATCACCATCCCGGGGCGCGTCGCGCTCTCTGTCGCATTGGCGGAATATCCGCGCGGATTGCCGACAATCGAATTCTGGGAAGCTCCGCACCTCGGTTTCGATATGACTGCGATGTGCGACGTGGCCTGCAACGTCGGCTACGAGACGCGCGCCGCTAGCGCCGAGCTGCTGAGCGCGCCGGCGCAACTGCTCGCGTTCGAACCGGCGCGATCGTGCGTCGAGCCCTCGGCCGGCAGCGCGACTTTGTGCGCCGCTCGCGCGGGCGTCGCTCACGGACTCTTCGGATTTTTTTCCGCCGAGCTCTCTCCGGGCGTGACCGTGTCCAATTCGCCGCTGGGCGCCGACGCCATCGATCGATATGCGTGGTTCATGCCCTTCGAGCGTCCCACCGCGCTCGCGGCCGGCGACTCGGCCGCGGTCACGCTGCACGTGATGCCGGTCGAGGAAACGGTCACCTGGCGCGCCGAGATCGGCGGCCGCGATGGCGCATGCAAAGCCAGGTTCGCGCATTCGACCGTCAAGGGAAAGCCCCTGGCGCGCGAGGCCCTGCGTCCGCTGCGGCCGGACTACGTTCCGCGACTCTCGCCGCGGGGCGCAATCGAGCGCACGGTGCTTGATCTATGCGACGGAGCGCGCGGCGTGTGTGAGATCGCACAGGAACTGGCGCGGCGCTTTCCCGGCCGATTTTCCGGCGCGGAGGAAGCCGAGTTGGCGGTGCTGCGTGTGGTCGGAAGCCGGGCGGAATGAACCTCGCGTCCGGCCCGGAGTATCGGCGGTGAACGCGGCGCGCCGCGCGCCGCTTTTATTGTGTCTCGCGGCCGGCTTCGCGCTCGCCTTCACTCCAGTCATCATCTGGCGGCTCCAAACCGGCGAGTGGATCTGTCTCGATGAGTGGTTCGCCCCGTTTTATCTGCGTTTCGCGGCGCAAGCGTATTACAGTCATTCCGCTCACCTGACGGATATCGTCGTACCCGGCGGCGTCACCTTCTATCCGTGGCTCATCTTTATCCCGGCCGTCTGGCTCGCACGCGCGATCGGGGCGAGTCCGTTTGCCGTGTATATCATCTGGATCGCGCTGAGCGCCGTGACACTCAGCAGCGGCGTCTATCTTGTATTCCGTTGTTTTTTGAACCGGCCATGGATGGCGGCCGGCTGCACGATCCTGTGCCTGAGCGACTATGGATTCGCAGTCGCGCACCCGTTTGCCGCGCAGCTCAAGATTCTCGCTTCGGCTCTGTGGTTTCATCGCGCCGACCTGGTCGACGCGCCATGGGGACTGATCCAGCACTGGCGCGTTCCCGATCCGGCGCTTGCCTTGCCGTTCGTATTCTTCCAGATCGTGGCGCTGGCGCGGGCGCGCGAGAAACCGACGGCCCGCAACCTCATCCTTTCGGGTTTCAGCTTCGGACTGTTGTTTTACATTTTCTTTTATTCCTGGACCCTGGTGCTGGCGGGGTTGGCGATTGCGCTGCTTCTCGATCGCGACCGGCGCAAAATATATCTGGCCACAATCTTGATCGGCGCCGCGATCGGCGCGCCCCAGGTCCTCTACAGCAATCATCTTGCGCATCAGGCGTCGGCCGAAGCGATGACGCGATTCGGCCTGATTACGCGCGCGCCGCGACTGTACCAGGAAAGCATACCGGCGTTGTCGCTGGCGGCCCTGGCCGCGGTGGGGCTGTGGATTTGGAAGGCGCGGCGATTCGACCTGATCTACCTTTGGAGCCTGGTCGCAGGCGGAATCCTGCTGAGCCGCAGCCGCGTCCTGACCGGCGTCTTCTTTCACGAGTATCATTACGACTGGCAATGGGCGCCGCTGCGCATGGCGCTCGTGCTCATCGCCGCAGTGGGCATCGCGGGCTCGCGATGGCGAGTGCGTCGCGCCTGGACCGCGCTTTCCTGGATGCTGGTTATGCTGTATTTCACGGGCGGAGTTTACTTGTCCGTGGTCTGCGTGACGCGCATGTGGTCCGGTGTCGAATACCTCCAGAACTACCTGCACTATCGCGCGCAGCGCGGCGCGGAGCCGACCGGCCGGATAATGGCACCCGGTTCCACCATCGCGGGCGATGAAGGGTTCTGCGAGCTCGCGGCGGTGGCCGAAAATCTACGCGTTCTCGGCGGCGAAGCGGTGCCGAGGAGCATGATGGTGGATGATGCTCAGTGGGAGGCGCGCGTTGCCCTAAACGCGTTTCTGATCGGTATGGGTCGCTCCGCCTTCGAGCGGGAAGCCCGCATTGATGCGGCGAACTGGCTATGGGAGGACGCCCGGCGGCGGGCGGCTGCGATAGCCGGATTCATGCGAATCTATGATGAGATTGCCCGCGATCCCGATCGCTTCGTTGAAGAATTCGACGTTCGCTACGTCGCCGTGGCGACAGAGGCTCCTCAAATAACCTATCTCCGCTCACGATGGACGCCGCTGCAGGCGGGTCCCTATTGGCGCATCTGGGAACGGCCGGAGAAAGCCGCTTCCGGGAGGGCTTTTCGCGCCGCGCGCCGGTGACCGCACGCGCGGCGGCACCCGTGACGGCATAATAGATTCGATGCGGTGTGGCTGTTATCATCGCGATGCGCACGCACGGGACGCCAGCAGCGAATGATTTTTCCCACACCAGCTTGAAGGGGCCGCGATGCGCCGGCTCATCAGATTTCTCCGCCGTCCATTTTTCGAGCAGCGACTGCTGGCGCGCGCGGCATGGTCAGTGGTCGTGGCCAGGCTCGCCACGCGCATCCTGCCATTCCCCGCCGCGCGCTCAGCCGCCCGCCGCCTGCAGCCGCCGGCGAGGTTCGTCGCATCGATGCCGGTCGAACGCGTCATCTGGGCGGTTGACGCCGCCAGCCGCGCGATACCCGGGATGAAGAACTGCCTGGTTCAGGCGATGGCGGCGGAGGCGATGCTCTCGCGCGCAGGCCATCCTTGCGAACTGCGTATCGGCGCGGCCAAAAACGAAGCGCGCGAGTTCATCGCGCACGCCTGGCTCGAGAGCGACGGCCGCGTGCTGATCGGCGAGTACGAAGCCGGGCGCTATACGCCGATGACGGCGCCGCGGGGCGCCGACATGCCCTGGCCGCAGCGCTAGCGGCCGCCGCGCAATCGCAATCGTCCGATGAGCGGAATCGTCGCAGTCTTCCACCTGGACGGCCGGCCCGCCGACCGTGCGATGGTCGATGCGATGCTCGAAGCGGCCCGGTGGCGCGGACCCGACGGCCTCAACTCATGGGCCGATGGCCCGGTCGCACTGGGCCATGCGATGCTGCGCACGACGCCTGAAGCCCGCCACGAACGGCAGCCGCTGGTCGACGAACAGGCGGGGCTGGCGGTGACGATGGACGGGCGGGTGGATAATCGCGAGGAATTGAAGCATCTGCTGGAGCGCGCGGGCTTGCGGCTCGCCGTCGGCAGCGACGCGGAAATCGTGCTGCGCGCCTACCAGTGCTGGGGCGCCGACGCGCCGGCAAAAATTCTCGGCGATTTCGCCTTCGCCGTTTGGGACGGACGCCGGCGGCGGCTGTTCTGCGCGCGCGACGTCGCCAATGTGCAGCCGTTTTTTTACTACTGCGACAGTCGCATCTTTGTCTGCGCCTCGGAGTTGCATCAGGTGCTCGCCGTGCCGGCGGTCGCGCGCGAGCCCGACGAAAGCGTGATCGGGATGTATCTCACCGGGATGCTGATGGACCCGGTAAGCACGCTCTATCGCGGCATCCGCAGGCTCGAGGGCGGCTGCGCGATCGCGGCGCGCACCGAAGGACCGGCGCGCCAGCGCTATTTCGATATAGATCCGGCCAAGCGCATCCGCTACCGCAGCGATGCCGAGTATGCGGAGCATTTCACCTCGTTGTTTCGCGAGGCCGTGCGTTGCCGCTTGCGCACCATCGACGGCGTGGCGGCCGAATTGAGCGGCGGCCTCGACTCCTCGCTGGTGGTTGGCACGATCCAGCAGCTAAGACGCGAGGGCGCGGCGGCCGTGCCGCGGTTCGACACGTTCTCGCTGCTGTTCGACGATCCGCAAGCCTACGAACGCGATTATATCGACGATGTGGCGCGGATGTGGGGATTGCAGACCAACTGGAGCCCTCCCTATTTCGCGAAGTATGTCGATTTCCAGGCCGAGATCGGGCGCTATCGTTCATTCGGCGGGCGGCCGAACTCGATGATGGACGCGCTGATGCATCGGGCGATGCGCGAGCGGGGATATCGCGTGGTGCTGACTGGTCAGGGCGGCGATCAGTGGTTCGCCGGGAGTCCGGATTGCTTCGTCGACCTCTTATGCAGTTTGCGCCTGATGGCGCTGGTCCGACTGCTGCGCGGCGAAGCGGCCAATCCGACACGCGTGATTGGCGGTCTGGGGCCGCTCGCGCTGCTGATGCGGCGAACGTTGTGGCCGCTGCTCCCGATGGGTCCGAAGCTCTTCATCAATCGCTTGCGCGGCGTCCGCCTGGTGCTGCCGTTCATCGATCCGCAACTCGCGCGCCGGCTTGATCTCGAGCGCGCGCGCAACACGCCGCCCGCCCCGGTGCCCGGTCTGGATTTCTCGCAACGCACCATGCATCAGGTCCTCAACCTCGGCATATCGGTGCATATCGGCGAGGTGAATGAGCGCGAATGCGCGTTTGCGGGCCTCGAAGCGAGGCATCCGTTTTACGACCGCCGCATCATCGAGTTCAGCTTTGCAATTCCCGAAGAACAGCGATGCCGGCCCGGCGAAACCAAGTACATCATGCGCCGCGCAGGCAGGGACATCCTGCCCGAATCGGTCCGTCGGCGCACCAACAAGGCTGAGTTCTCGAGCATGATGGTTCACGCGCTGCGCGAGGTGGTCGAAGCCATCGGAGGTAAGGAAAGATTCCATGCGCTCGAAGTGGTGCGGCGCGGATGGGTCGAGCCTGGACAACTTCGCATGATCTACGACCAGCGAGTAGGCGACATGAACTCCAACCTATGGCCGTTATGGTCAGTATTCGAGCTGGAAACGTGGGCGCGCGAGTGCCTGCGCTCGAATAGCAACTAAGAGCAATCAAGAAAAAATACTGACGATATTAGGCGAACTGAAAACGCCTTATCGCACGCGGTCTCGCGCTCTGGCGGCTCGTCGTCGTCACCTGTAGCACTTACCTGTTCATTATTGTGACTTGACTGATAGCTCAGGTTAAAGCATCTTAAACGATGCGAACGCCATCGCTGGCTCGATGGTGGTGAGGGGAGGAGGAATGATGATTAAGAAGAGCGATAGCGTGGCGGCAAAGCATCTTCCGTTAGCTGTCAAAAAAATCTACCGCGCGCCTCGACTGATCGAGTTCGGTCACATATCCCGGATCACCTCCGGTACGACAGGGACACACAGCGACAAGGGTCATTTGGGGGGCGCTCACGGCAGCGGCTGAGCCCTGATTCGTCGCGGTTTCACCTAGTTTCTTGAGTTTACGACAGAGTGTAAACTCGCTGTCTGACTCCTGGCTCGCGGGCGTGACGCTCTGTTGAGCTGGAAACCGCAGGCGACGCAACATCAAAGCTTCGCTACAGGCGAATCCCCGACGTCCGCTTCGCTTCCATTACGTCGCATACGGATTGTCGATCGACTCGGACGTGATGCTGCCCGAGTTGGAGGCCGCGAAAGGTCGTCCGCGGCCGTTTCTGACCGGCAGGTTGCGGGTGCGGATGAGCCGTCCGGCGACGCATCCTCGCGAGCCGCGCGACTGGCTGCTGCAGACCAGTCTTCCCGACGGACAATCGTGGTTGTGGACGGCGCGCAGCGAGTCGGGATTCCTGATGCGCTACGTGGGCATGGCCGATTTCACGGTCAATCAGCGCGGCAGCGAAATCGCGCTGGCGTATGCCGACCCGGTAAGCTCGCGCCAAACTCTCGCTCACCTGCTGCTCGATCAGGCGCTGCCGATGGTGCTGGGACTGCGCGGCATCCCGACGCTCCATGCCTCGACCGTGGTAACTACGCGAGGAGTATGCGCCTTCCTGGGCGCGGCGGGCGCGGGCAAATCGACGCTGGCGGCGAGCTTCGCGACCGCGGGATGTCCGGCGCTGGGCGATGATTGCCTGGCCGTTCGCGAGAACCGCGGCTTTTACGCCATTCCAGCTTACCCGGGCCTGCGTCTGTGGACCGATTCCGCTGAGTCACTCTCGACCGAATGGTCCGACGCGCCGGAGGTCGCGCACTACACCCGCAAGCGACGGATCCTTAACGTTCCCGCACTCCAGAGCTTTCCCGCCCGGCCGGTGCGGCTGGCCGTCATCTACTGCATCTCGCGCGTGGGCGGCGGGAATGGCGCGCCGTCGGCGCCGGCGATCGAACCGATGCGCCCCAACGAGGCCTTTCTTCAATTGCTCTCGGCGAGCTTCATGCTCGACATCACCGATCGCACCGTGCTCACCCGCAACCTCAAGTTCATCGAACGCATTCTCGGCGCCGTGCCGGTGCGGCGACTCATCATTCCCGACGGGTTCTCGTCTCTGCCCCGGGTGCGTGAGGCGGTGCTGCGGGACCTGGGCGCCTCGGACGCCGCCGCCGGAATCGGCGCGCACTAGGAGGCGGCGACGATGGTCGATGCTGTGACGCCGCTGCCGACAACGTCGTGAGCGCGAGCATTGCCGACCGCCGTTTCACAGCGCGGCGCGCGCCTGACGCGCCTGCGGCGCGCGAAGCCCAATTGCTCGTCTGCTGCGTGCGCGTTGCGCCCGAGCGCGCCGCGCGTCTGCGCTCTCTGGTGGCCGAGGGCATCGACTGGCAGCGCGCGATTCATATGGCCTCGAGACAGGTGGTGCTGCCGCTCGTGTATCGATGTCTTGATGCGGAATTCGCCCAGGCATTGCCCGCGCAAGCGGCTGAGTCGCTGCGGCGCACGTACGCCGGCAACTCGGTCCGCAATCTCCATCTGGCGCGCGAACTGATCCGCCTGAGCGCCGTGCTCGAGCGCAGCGGCATCGAGGCCATCGCGATCAAGGGTCCGGCGCTGGCGGTCGCCGCCTACGGCTCGGTCACGATGCGCCAGTTCTCCGATCTCGACCTGCTCGTGCGCAAGGAAGAGGTCGCGCCCGCTGTCGCGCTTTTGCAGGGCGAAGGATACGCGCTCTGTCCGGGCTACAGCCTGGCCGATCTCGAGCGGCGCGGCGGATTCGAGATTGCGATGGGACGCGACGATGCGCTCACCGAGGTCGATCTGCACTGGCGCCTGGCGCCGCCGTACTTCCCGATCACGCTCGAGGATGAAGGCCTGTGGCGGCGCGCGGTGCGCGTTGAAATCGAGGGCGCGGCGGTGCGCACGCTCGCGGCGGCCGACCATCTGCTTTTCCTGTGCGCGCACGGCGCAAAACATGGATGGCAGGCGCTCGGAAGCGTCTGCGATGTGGCGGCGCTCATCCGCGCGGCGGCGCCCGGGCCGTGCGCGGACGCCTCGCCGATGAAGCCGGCGGCATGCGCGATCGACTGGGAAGATCTGGCCGATCGCGCCGAGCGCGCGGGAGCGGTGCGGGCGCTGCTGCTCGGCGTGCTGCTCGCGCACGAGGTGCTGGACGCGGCGGTGCCGGCGGCCCTGCTCGAGCGGGCGCGCCGCGCGCCCGCAATCGTGCGCGCCGCCCGCAGCTTCATCGCCTACGTGAACGATCCGGGCGACGGCGGCCCGGGGCTTTTTCAGCGATGGCTGGTGCCGCTTGCGGTGATCGAATCGCCGGCCGCGCGCGTGCGCTATTTTGCGGCGCGCGCGCTGTTGCCGAGCGCCGACGATCGCCGGCTGCTGCGCCTGCCGGCGGCGCTGCGCCCGCTTTATTTTCTGCTCCGTCCGCTGCGCGTGATGCTCAAGGAGGGTCCGGCAATGATGCGCCGGCGCGCGGCGTCCGCCCGGGGAGACCGCTGATTGCAGTGAGCAGAAGAAGCTTGGGCGCGTACGTTCCGGTCCTGCTCGAGGTCGGCTGGCCGCGCATTGCCGCGGCGGTCGCGCTGATGGTGCTGTTTTCCCTGAGCGAAGGAATCGGCGTCGCGCTGCTGCTCCCGATTCTTCAGGTTGCGGGCTTCAATCTCGGCGCCCAGGGCGCGGTCGGCCGCTACGCCGACGCGGTGGCTGCGGGATTCACCGTCCTCGGAATTCATCCGAGCCTGCTGCTGTTGCTGATGGTGTTCGCGGGACTGGTCGGCGCCCGCGCGCTGCTGGGCCGCTGGCAACTGGTCGCGATGCATTCGGTGCACGTGCAGTGCGGCGCGCGCCTGCGCCAGCGCCTGTATCGCGCGATCGCCGGCACCGGTTGGCTGGCGTTGTCGCGGATGCGTTCGTCCGATCTCATCCATGCGCTCACCTCCGAAATCGATCGGGTCGAGGCGGCCACGTTCGAGATGATGAGCCTCGTCTCGATTGCGCTGCTGTTCGTGCTCTACCTGGGCATCGCGCTGGCCATTTCGGCCCCGATGACCGCGCTGGTTGCGCTCTGCGGACTGGTTCTGGTGGCGCTGCTGCGCGGACGCACGGCGTTCCTGCGCGGGGCGGGCGTGGACTATTCCGAGCGCACTCGCAATCTCTATCGCGCCTCGGTCGAGCATCTGCAGAGCCTCAAGGCCGCCAGGATATACGGCGTCGAGGAGCGCAACGCGGATTCCTACGCCGAGCTCGGGCGCGAAGTCGCCGCCGCCGAAATGGCCATCGAGCGCCAGCAGGCCACGACCAACTCGCTGTTCGAAATCGGCTCGGTGACGATCCTGGCTGCCGTGCTTTACGCCTCGATTCGCATGTTAGGTGTCGCGCCGGCGGCGGTGTTGCTGCTGCTGGCGATGTTCGCGCGCGTGATGCCGCGCGTGCTGGTCTGTCATCAGCTCTACCAGCAATGCCTGCATGGGCTGGCATCGCTGGAAAACCTACGCGCGCTGGCCCTCTACTGCGAGTCGATGGCTGAGCCGCGCGGCGCGCAGGCCGCGCCTCTGGACTTTCAGCACGCGCTGCGCTTCGAGGCGGTTTCATTTTCCTACCGCAAAGCCGAGGGCGCCACGCCGGACCTGCCGGCTGTCCGCTCCGCGGTTGCGCCGGCCGACGGGTCGGTGCCCGAGACTAACGGCGGTTCGCTCTCGCCGCCGGTCGCTGAGCGGCCGGCGGTGCGCGACCTGAACCTCAGCGTCGCGAAAGGCGAGGTCGTCGCGCTGGTCGGCCCGTCGGGCGCGGGCAAGAGCACCATCGCCGACCTGATGACCGGGATGCTGTCGCCCGACAGCGGACGCATCACCGTCGACGGCGCAGCGCTGGACGCGGCGCGCGCCCGCGCCTGGCGCGAACAGATTGGCTATGTCGCGCAGGACACTTACCTGTTTCATGACACGGTTCGCGCCAACTTGCGCTGGGCGCGGCCGGCGGCGAGCGAGGCCGAGTTGCGCGAAGCGCTCGCGCTGGCAGCGGCGGAGCAGTTCGTTGGCGAATTGCCGCAGGGGCTGGATACCATCGTCGGCGAGCGCGGCGCATCGATCTCGCACGGCGAACGGCAGCGGCTCGCGCTGGCGCGTGCGCTGCTGCGCCGCCCGCGACTGCTCATCCTGGACGAGGCGACCAACAGTCTCGATGCGCACGCCGAGGAGCGCATCCTTGACGCGATCGAGCGCCTGCGCGGCGAGGTTACGGTGGTGACCATCGCCCATCGGATTGCCGCCGTGCGCCGCGCCGATCGCATCTGCGTGGTCGAAAACGGATCGATCGTCGAGAGCGGGACGTGGCACGAGCTGTGTGCGCGTCCGGGCGGACGATTTCGCGCGCTGTGCGAAAGCCAGGGCATCGTGCCGGGACCGATTGCGCCGCCGGCTTCTCCCGCCGGCGCGCGCGGCGCCGCATAGCGGCCCGGCAGGTCGCGCGCTAGGCGCGAATGCCGCGCGATTCGAGCGCGCGCACGAACTCTCGCACCAATGCGGCCGCTGCGGCGAGGTTATCGGCTTCCGTCCGGCCCGAACGCGCGCGGGGCTTGAACGAATGGTCGCCTTCTTCGACCCATTCGACACGAATCGCGCGCGCGAGCCGGTACTTGCTCACCTCGTCCGGCTTGCCGAAGGGATCGCGCGTGCCCTGAACGATCAGCGCCGGCGTGCGCAGATGCGCGAGATGTTCGGTACGCGCCGCAACCCGCTTGCCCGCCGGATGAAACGGATAGCCAAGGCATACCAGGCCGCGCACCCCGGCCTCGTCGGCAATCATGCTCGCAATGCGGCCGCCGAGCGACTTGCCGCCTATCACCAGGCGCTGCGGATCGCCCATCTCCGCGATTGTGTCGCGCCACGACTGCATCAGTACCGCGCCCGAATCCGGCGCTCCGCCTCTGCCGCTTT
>Ga0070740_10001567_pt1 | contig 30695 bp, 18 predicted proteins | sample Coa_R2_FD_67286 | JGI IMG/M metagenome (GOLD analysis project Ga0070740, IMG submission 67286) | Surface soil microbial communities from Centralia Pennsylvania, which are recovering from an underground coalmine fire - Coalmine... | ecosystem: Environmental > Terrestrial > Soil > Unclassified ...
GAAGAGACCTTGCGCGACGGCACGCGCGTCACGCTGCGCGCCGTGCGTCCGACGGACGAGGCGCTGATGAAGGAGCTTTTCTACACCTGCTCCGACCGCAGCATCTACGACCGCTATTTCGGCTACGTCAAGGCGATGCCGCACGCGCGGCTTCAGACCATCGTGAATGTTGACTACGTGAACGAGATGACGGTCGTCTGCGTCGCGAGCGAGGGCGGGCGCGAGCGGCTGGCGGGCGCGGGCAGTTATCTTTTGAACCGCGCGTCGAACATGGGCGACGTGGCTTTCCTCGTGCAGGACGATTTTCAAGGGCGCGGCGTCGGGACTCTGCTGCTGCGCCACCTGATGAAGATCGCGCGCGCGGCGGGCGTCCGCGGCTTCACGGCGGACGTGTTCGCGCACAACCAGCCGATGCTGCACGTCTTCCACAACAGCGGCTGCGAGCTGAAGTCAACCCTCGAAGACAACATCTACCAGATCGAATTCCTCCTCGACGCCCAGCGGAAGAAGGGCGCGGCGGTCGCGGCAACAACCGAAACCGCGACCACCGTCGCCGTCTGATTCGAGCCTGAACATCTCGAACATGGCCGCGCGTTCGATTGACGCAGAAAAGTTAAGAGCCGCGCTGTGACAAGCAGCGCGGCTCTCGTCTTTGACTTCAACTGTCGCCGGCTTCAGTCTCCGGCGTGCGCGTGCGCGCCGTCGAAGGCGACCGCGTCCTTCTCGACGAGCGCGGGGCGTCGCCGGTCGAAGGAGTGACCGGTGATGAGGCCGACGATGAAGTAGCCGAGCACGAGCGAGCCGACGGCGAAGGTCGTGTCGCCGAACATCCGCATCCAGCGGAGCTTGTCCATCAAGCCCGTCTGTAAGAACTCAGCGGACCGCGCGTACCAAGTGCCGTACTCGACCGAGGCCCACGTCTGCATCAGGCCGATGGGCAACAAGGAGAGCACGACCATCAGCACCAGCCCGCCGTTGATCGCCCAGAACGCGGTCTTCAGCGGCCACTCCTTCCACACTCGCTCGGACTTCCAAGCGCGCAGGCAGAAGAGCATCAGCCCGATGCCGAGCATTCCGTACACGCCGAACAAAGCTGTGTGCCCGTGAACGGGCGTCGTGTTCAGGCCCTGCATGTAGTAGAGCGCGACGGGCGGGTTGATGAGGAAGCCGAAGAGTCCCGCGCCGACGAAGTTCCAGAAGGCGACGGCGACGAAGAAGTAGATCGGCCACTTGTAGGTCGTCAGCCACTCCTTCGCGCGCGCGAGCCGGATGTTCTCCCACGCCTCGAAGCCGATGAGCACGAGCGGCACGACTTCGAGCGCGCTGAAGACCGCGCCGAGTCCCAGAACGTAGGCCGGCGTGCCCGTGAAGTAGAGGTGGTGGAACGTCCCGATGATGCCGCCGGAAAGGAAGACCACGGTCGAGAAGAGCACGGCCTTCGTCGCGGTTGCGACGCGCAGGAGTTTCATGCGCGTGAACAGGAACGCGATGACGACGGTGGCGAAGACCTCGAAGAAGCCCTCGACCCAGAGGTGGACGACCCACCAGCGCCAGTATTCGGCGGTGACGATGTGGCTGCGCTCGCCGTACATCAGCCCCGCCGCGTAGAAGAGCGGGATGGCGATTGACGCGACGACGAAGAGCAGCAGGAGCGAGCGGCCCTCGTCCCTTACCTTCAGCGCGGGCCGAATCGCGCGCCACACGAGGAAGAACCAGAAGACCAGCCCGACGAAGAGCAGAATCTGCCAGAAGCGGCCCAAGTCAACGTACTCGTACCCTTGCGAGCCGAACCAGAACCAATACTTTCCGAGATACTGCTTGATGCCCAACCACTCGCCGCCGAGACTACCGACGACGACCAGCAGCACCGCTGCGAACAGAAGGTTCACGCAGAGGCGTTGACCTTTCGGCTCGCCGCCGCCGACCGCGGGCGCGATGAAGAGTCCGGTGGCGAGCCACGTCGTCGCAATCCAGAAGAGTCCGAGCTGCGTGTGCCATGTGCGCGCGACAGAATAAGGAAGATACTTGTCGAGCGGGATGCCGTAGAAGCCTGAGCCTTCGACGCCGTAGTGCGCGGCGACCGCCCCGAGTCCCACTTGCACGACGATGAGCGCGGCGGCGACGAAGAAGAACTTGAAGGTCGCGCGCTGCGACTTCGTCAGCTTCATGCCGAGCAGCGGGTCTGTGTCGGGCGCGTCGTCGTGCCCGTGTTCATTCGAGCCTGAGCGCGAGCCGAAGTACCAGACCATGCCGCCGACTCCGGCGAGCAGCAGGATGAAGCTGATGACGCTCCACACGACCGAGCCGCCCGTCACGTTGTTCGAGACCAGCGGCTCGTGCGGCCAGTTCTGCGTGTAGGAGACCGTTTGATTCGGGCGGTTCGTCGAGGCCGCCCACGAAGTCCACCAGAAGAAGGAGGCCATCTCGCGCGCCTTCGCGGAGTCTGCGAGCGCGCCGCGCGGGATCGCGTACTCGTTGCGGCCCGACGCGAACACGTCGGCGTAGTAGGCCGCGAGCGAGTCGAAGGCCGCGGCGCGCGCGGCGCTCACGGTGACTCGGCCCGTCGCCGCGTCATACGTGTTCGTCCGCATCTCCTTTTCGAGTCGCGCGCGGAGCGCGGCCTGCTGCTCGACGCCGAGCGAGTCGAAGTCTTTTGCGCCCTCGCCGCGCGCGTAAGTGTCGAGCAGAAGGACGGACTCGCGGTGCAGCCAGTCGGCAGTCCAGTCGGGCGCGACGTATGCGCCGTGGCCGAAGATCGAGCCGACCTCTTGGCCTCCGATTGACTGCCAGACGCCCTGCCCGTCCTGAATCGTGTTTCCGTCGAAGAGGACGCGCCCGTCCGCGGTCACGACTTGATTCGGGATCGGCGGCGCGTTGCTGATGGCCTTGTAGCCGAAGCCGCCGAGCACCGCGAACGACGCGACGATGACCACGCCGAGCGCGACCCAGAGTCGTTTGTATTGGCTCATGAATTTTTAATGCTCCCTTTTTGTTTCCATAAAAAGAACGCGCCGGTGAAGCGCGCAGAACAGAATGCCGCGAACGATCTCAAGGGCAACGCGCGTGCCAACTCGGAATCGGTGATTTCCCTCGGTTCGACGCGCGCACGCGCTGCGGAATTTGACGGAGGCTCTGCGGGAAATCTCCCAGCGATGCGGGAGATACGTTTGAGGCAAAAGCAGAAGCCGGAGCGGCGAACGACGAACCAAAAGAGCAGGTGTCTTTCAGCTCGTCGCGCGGCGCTCCGACTTCCGCGTTAAATCGAGCGGGCCGCGCCCTCCAACTCCAGGGCGCGCGGGAAGAGGAGGTTGTTTTCGAGGTGCACGTGGCGGTGCAGGTCTTGCTCGAAATCTTCGAGCGCGCGGAAGAGTAGCTGGTAGCTCGTGCAAACGTCTTCGGGTACGAAGTAGTCGTTGCTGGCCGCGCGAAGCTCGCGCAGAACCTGCCCCGCCGTGTCGTGCTCGTGGAGCATCATCCTGATCGGGTTCTCGACCGAGCCGAAGGGCGCGAACGGCGGCGCTGACTTGCGGCGCGCAGACTCTTCGAGGGCGAGGATGTAGGGGAACAGAATCCGCTCCTCCTTCATCATGTGCGGCTCGATGTCCGCGCACAACTCAAGGAAGAGCGCGCGGACGCGCCCCAATTCCTCGTGCCTGTCGCCGTGCGCCGCGAAGACGCGCTCGACGAGCGGGGCGATGTGCTTCATCTCCCGGCGCGCGTATGCGTGGTGCGTGTCGAGTATGTGGCGGATTACTTCGGCGAGCGTCATCGCCTGAAAGTCTTTCGCCGCGTCGCCGCCGGACTGCTCGCGCGCCGCGCCTTCGAGCATGACCAACACCTCGTCAACGTCCGCGCCCGCGTCGCGGCAGGCCGCGCCCAGCGTGCGCTCGCCGCCGCAGCAGTAATCAATCTTGCACTTCTCGAAGACGCGCGTCGCCGACGGATTCTCTAAAGCCACTTCGCCGACTGTCTTGGTGAGATCGAAGCTCATCGGAAACTCTCCTTGCTGGCCTCTCGACTTGAGTCCGCGCCGGCCCCGGCGCCGCCCACTCAGGCCACACGCACCTCGCAGCGTGCAAGCACCGTGCCCGCCGCGCGGCCCCGTTCCGACGCAGGCACGGTGCTTGCACTTCCCCGTAAACGGACGGCCTGCATGGGGAAAAAGGCGAGTCGTCGCTGTGGGGTTCGGGGATTATTTCGCAGCGACAGGAAAAAATCCCCTGAGCGAAGTTAAACGAAGAGTTGCCGATAAAAAATCTTATGATCTCGACAGTTTCAGCCGCGAACGAACTCCTGAAGAAGTACGACGTGCCGGGGCCGCGCTACACGAGCTACCCGACCGTTCCTTATTGGGAAAAGACGCCGACCGCGGACGAGTGGGTCGCGAGCGTCGCGCGCGCGCTCGACGAGACCGAGCGGGAAGGCTTCGGCGCGTCCATCTACGTCCACATCCCCTTCTGCCGCTCGCTCTGCACCTACTGCGGCTGCAACTCGCGCATCACGCAGAACAAGTCGGTCAGCGCGCCCTACGTCCAGACCGTCCTGAAGGAGTGGGAGCTTTACCGCCGCCTCCTGGGCCGCGAGCGCCCCGTGCCGCTCGCCGAGATGCACTTCGGCGGCGGCACGCCCACGTTCCTCTCGCCCTCGGAGTTGGAAGAACTCGTCGGCGGGCTGCTCGCGGGCGTCGAGCGAACCGCGGACGCCGAGTTCTCAATCGAGAGCGACCCGCGCGTGACGACCGTCGAGCACCTGCGCGTCCTCTCGCTCCTCGGCTTCAAACGTCTGAGCCTCGGCATACAGGACTTCGACCCCGTCGTGCAGCACGCCGTCAACCGCGTGCAGACCGAGGAGCAGGTGCGCGCCGTCACCGAGGAGGCGCGCGCCGCCGGCTTCACGAGCATCAACTACGACCTCATCTACGGCCTGCCGTTCCAGACGCGCGAGAGCGTCGCGCGCACGGTCGAGGTCGTCCGCCGCCACCGGCCCGAACGCATAGCCTTCTACGCCTACGCGCACGTGCCCTGGTTCAAGCCGGGCCAGCGCCACTTCACCGAAGACGACCTGCCCGTCGGCGACGAGAAGCGCGCGCTCTACGAGCTGGGCCGCGAGATGCTCGAAGAGGCGGGCTACGTCGAGGTCGGCATGGATCACTTCGCGCTCCCGACCGACTCGCTGCTCGTCGCGTCGGAGCGCAGGGAGCTTCATCGCAACTTCATGGGCTACACGCCGCGCCACACCTCGCCGCTCGTCGGCCTCGGCGTCTCCTCGATCAGCGACTCGTGGGACGCGTTCGTGCAGAACGAGAAGGTCGTCGAGCAGTATTCCGAGCGCGTCAGCCGCGGCGAGATTCCCATCCTGCGCGGCCACCTGCTCAACCCCGAAGACCTCGTGCTGCGCCGCCACATCCTCAACCTGATGACGCGCTTTGTGACCGGCTGGGACAGCCGCGAACTCTACACGCCTTACCTCGAAACGGTGAACGAACGGCTCGCCGAGATGAGCCGCGATGGCCTCGTCAAACTCTCCAAACGCGCGTGCGAGATCACCGAAGAGGGTCGCCCTTTCATGCGTAACATTTGCATGGCCTTCGACGCGCGGCTCGAACGCAAGGACGCGGGCGCACAACTCTTCAGCCGAACGGTCTGACGATCATGAAAACAGGAATCGCGCTCTTAAACTTCGGCGGCCCCTGGACGCTCAGCGACGTGAAGCCTTTTCTCTACCGGCTCTTCGTCAACCCTTCGGTGCTGGTCGGCGTGCCCAGCCCCGCGCGTCAGCTCCTCGCCTACTCCATCGCGCAGGTGAAAGGCCCTTCGTCCGTCCGAAGCTACGAGTCCATCGGCGGCGGCTCGCCGCAGTTGCGCTGGACAGAGGCGCAGGCCGAGGGCCTGCGGCGGCAGTTCACGAACGGCGACTCGGAGGACGTGCGCGTCGAGGTCGGGATGCGCAGCGCCGAGCCTTCGATTGAAGAGGCGCTCAGGCGTCTGCGCGCGTGGGGCGCCGAGAGCGTGATCCTGCTCCCGCTCTTCCCGCACTTCTCGACGACGACGACGGGCACATGCTTCGAGGAGGCGCGCGACTCCCTGAAGCGTCTCGACTGGCAACCCGAAGTGATCGAGGTGCCGAACTGGCCTGAGCACCCGGACTACATCGCGCTGCTCCGGCGCACGGTTGACGAGGCAATAGAGCGCGCCGAGGCCGAGCGCGGCGGCTCGCGCGAGCGGATACACGTACTCTTCTCCGCGCACTCGCTGCCGATGAAGATCGTCCTGCGCGGCGACCCTTATCAGGTTGACGTGGAGCGCACCATCGCGTCGGTCACGAAAGGTTTGAGGCAGCCGTGGTCGCTCTGCTTCCAGTCGCGCAACGGCCCCGTGCCGTGGCTCAAGCCCTACACCGAGGACGAGATCGTGCGGCTCGCCGCGGAGGGCGTGCGGCGTTTAGTCGTAGTGCCGCTGAGTTTCGTGAGCGACCACATCGAGACGCTCTACGAACTCGACCAACTCTACGCCGACCTGGCGCGTCGGCACGGCATCACGCACTACTACCGCGCGCGCGCCTTCAACGGCGATCCCGAATTCCCGAAGGTGCTGCGTTCGATTCTGGGGGAGGCTCTGTCTTGATCGGAAGTTTGGATTCAACGAGGCGCGAGGCGACGGTCGTCGGCGCAGGCGTCGCGGGTTTGCTCGCGGCCTACGCTCTCGACAAGAAGGGTTATCGCGTCACGCTGCTCGAAGCGCAGTCTAACGCGGGCGGACTCATCGGCACGCGCCGCACCGAGTACGGCATCGCGGAGTCGGCGGCGCACTCGCTGCTCGCCTCGTCGCCGGTCGTCGAGTTGTGCCGCGAACTCGGCGTCGAGCTGGCTGAGATTCGACCCGAAGCCCGCGCGCGCTTCGTCCTGCGCGACGGTCGTCTCAGAAAGTTCCCGCTCAATCTGACGGAAGCTCTGCGAGCGGCAGGCCGCGCGGCGTTCGCGCGCGCCGAAAATCACGCCGACTCACAGACCCTTGAGACGTGGGGCCGCACGCACGTCGGCGACGCGGCGCTCGACTATCTTCTGACGCCGCTCGTCCGCGGCATCTACGGCGCGCAGCCCGCAGACCTCGGCGTCGCCGCTGCCTTCCCCGAACTCTCCGTCGCACCGGGCCAGACGCTCCTCGGCGCGATGCTCGGCAAGGCTTTCAAACGTCCCTCGCAGAACGGACACGACGGGAGCAACGCCAATGGACACGCCGCGCGCGGCGGAAACAACTCGAAGCCCGCGAAGGAGCGCAAACGGATGGTCGCCCCGCTGCTCGGCATGGGCGCGCTGACCGAGAGCCTTGAGCGCTCGCTCGAACAGAGTCTCGGCGCGCGTTTTCAAAGGGGCGTGTGCGTGGACGAGATACCCGACGCGCCGAACGTCATCCTCGCCACGCCCGCGCGCGCCGCGGCAGAGTTGCTTCAGACGCAAGCGCCCGAACTGAGCGCCCTGCTGCGAGAGATTCGATACACGCCCATCGTCTCCGTCACGGTGTTCGTCGAGCGCTCGTCGTTCACGCGGCCCGTCGAGGGCGTCGGCGTGCTCGTGCCCGCGCGCGAAGACCGCCGCTGCCTCGGCATTCTCTTCAACTCAAGCGCCTTCGCCGGTCGCGTCCGCGACGAGTCGCGCCACGCCTCCTTCACGATCCTTTTCGGCGGGACAGCGCGACCCGACTTCGTCAACGAATCGGACGAGTCGGTCGCGGAGGCCGTCCGCGTCGAGTTAGAAGAACTGCTCGGCGTCCGCGGCGAGCCGCTGCAACTCGTCATAAACCGCTGGCCGTGCGCCATCCCGCAATACTCGACCGCGCTGCCCGCGGTCTGGCAGGCGGCGCGCGAGACGTGGTGCGCCGCGCCGGGCCGAATCATCTTCGGCAACTACGCCGGCCAGGTCAGCCTCCGCGGGATGATCGAGAAGACGCGCGCGATGGCTTGAAAGAGAAACGTCAGTAGCGGCCCATCACGCCGCTGACGCACCGCACGGTGTCGCGCGCGATCAGCAACTCTTCGTCGGTCGGGATGACGTAGGCCGCCAGCCGAGAGCCTTCCTTGCTGATCAGACCCTCGCGACCGCTGACTTGCGCGGCGTTCTGCTCGGCGTCGAGTTCGAGTCCCATCCACGCGAGGTTATCGCAGATTCTCGCGCGCACCTCCGCCGAGTTTTCGCCGATGCCGCCCGTGAAGATGACCGCGTCCGCGCTCCCCATCGCGGCGAGATACGAGCCGATGTACTTACGCACGCGGTAGCAAAAAATCTCGACGGCGAGGCGCGCGCGGCGGTCGTTGTTCTCGTGCGCCTCGGCGAGCAACTCGCGCATGTCGTTCGTCAATCCCGATATTCCGAGCAGCCCCGACTGCTTGTTCAGAAGCGTCTCGACCTCGTTCGCCGAAAGCCCCTCCTTCGCCGCGAGGAAGTCAACAATCGCCGGGTCGAGGTCGCCTGAGCGCGTGCCCATCACGAGACCTTCGAGCGGGGTCAGTCCCATCGAAGTGTCAACCGAGTCGCCCGCGCGGATGGCGGCGGCGGAGCAGCCGTTGCCGAGGTGCAGAGTGATGACGTTCGTCTGTTCGCGCTCAATGCCGCGCAGTTGGCGGTAGCGGTAGGCGACGTAGCGGTGCGAAGTCCCGTGGAAGCCGTAGCGGCGCACGCGGTGCCGACGGTAGAGCTGATACGGCAGCGCGTAGAGGTACGCGTAGTCCGGCAGCGTCTGGTGAAACGCGGTGTCGAAGACCGCTGCCTGCGGCAGTCCCGCGCCGAAGACATCGCGCGCGGCGGCGATGCCTTTCAGGTTCGCCGGGTTGTGGAGCGGCGCGAGGTCAATGCAGTCTTCGATGCCGCGCAGCACTTCATCTGTTATCAAGACCGAGTGCGTGAAGTGCTCGCCGCCGTGGACGACGCGGTGGCCGACCGCCTGTATGTCGGCGACGCTTGAAACGCCTTCGACGCCCGAATCCTCCGAGCAGGCCCAGCGCAGAATTAATTCGACGGCGGCGCGCATGTCGCGCACGGGCGCGGCGGAGCGCTGCGGAGCGCGCCCCTCGGCGTGCAGCGTGACGAGACCAGCGCCGCCGACGCGCTCGACCAAGCCGCGCGCGAGCCGCACGTCCTCGTTGCGCGCGATGCGCTCCAGGTCGGTCGCGATGATCTGGAATTTGACGGACGAGCTTCCGCAGTTCAGCACGAGAATGTTCATGGCTCAATAGATGAAACGCGTCGTCGCAAGTGCCGGAGCGGTCGCAAACGTCATCCGCTTTCTCTTAACTTTTGTCACAAGACTATAACAGGTAACGAACCGTACATGACACTCGCGTGGTCGCGCGTATAATGGCCCTCACAAACAAACGCGCGAGAAAATTTCCGGCGGGAGAAAGTCTATCAAACAGAGGAAAGGTGTAACGAATAATGAGCGTCGCGGAGTTGAAAGAGGCGGGGCCTTTGACGGCGGAAGAGTTGGGACGGATGAACGCGTACTGGCGCGCGGCGAACTACCTTTCGGTCGGGCAGATTTATCTCTTCGACAACCCGCTGCTGCGCGAGCCGCTGAAGCTTGAGCACGTCAAGCCGCGGCTGCTCGGACACTGGGGCACGACGCCGGGCTTGAACTTCGTCTATGTCCACCTCAACCGCCTCATCAAACTCCACGACCTCTCGGTCATCTACGTCACAGGCCCCGGCCACGGCGGCCCCGGACTCGTCGCCAACACCTATCTCGAAGGCACGTACAGCGAAGTCTATCCGGACATCTCGCAGGACGCCGAGGGGATGCGAAAGCTCTTCAAGCAGTTCTCATTTCCCGGCGGCATTCCGAGCCACGTCGCGCCCGAAACGCCCGGCTCGATCAACGAGGGCGGCGAACTCGGCTACTCGCTCGTCCACGCTTACGGCGCTGTCTTCGACAACCCTGATTTGATCGCGGCCTGCGTCGTCGGCGACGGCGAGGCCGAGACCGGGCCGCTCGCCGCGAGCTGGCACTCGAACAAGTTTCTGAACCCCGCGCGCGACGGCGCGGTGCTCCCCGTCCTTCACCTCAACGGCTACAAGATCGCGAACCCGACCCTGCTCGCGCGCATGGGCGACGAAGAACTGACGAGCCTCTTCACGGGCTACGGCTACAAGCCCTACTTCGTCGAAGGCCACGAGCCTGAACGGATGCACCAACTGATGGCCTCGACGCTCGACACGGTGCTCGCGGAGATTCAAGCCATCCAGCGCGACGCGCGCGAGCAAGGGTTCAAGGAGCGACCGCGCTGGCCGATGATCGTCATGCGCTCGCCAAAGGGCTGGACGGGGCCGAAGGAGGTTGACGGGCTGCCGACCGAAAACAACTTCCGCTCGCATCAAGTCCCGCTCGCCGAGCTTGCGTCGAAGCCCGCGCACCTCAAACAACTCGAAGAGTGGATGCGGAGCTACAAGCCCGAAGAGCTGTTCGACGAACGGGGGACGCTCCTGCCGGAGTTGGCCGCGCTCGCGCCCCGTGGCGACCGCCGCATGGGCGCGAACCCGCACGCGAACGGCGGGCTGCTGCTGAAGGATTTGCGCCTGCCCGATTTCGGCGACTACGCGGTCGAAGTGCCGCAGCCGGGCACGGTCGTGGCCGAGGCGACGCGCGTCTGCGGGGAGTTCCTGCGCGACGTGATGCGGCTCAACTCGGACGCGCAGAACTTCCGCGTGATGGGGCCGGACGAGACCGCCTCGAACCGTCTCGGCGCGCTCTTCGAGGCGACCGACCGGGTCTTCGTCGAACCCATCCTCCCGACCGACGACCACCTCTCGCCCGACGGTCGCGTGATGGAAGTCTTGAGCGAACATCTTTGTCAGGGCTGGCTCGAAGGTTATCTTCTGACGGGCCGGCACGGACTCTTCAACTGCTACGAGGCGTTCATCCACATCGTTGACTCGATGTTCAACCAGCACGCCAAATGGCTCAAGGTCACGCGGCACATCCCTTGGCGGCGGCCCATCGCCTCGCTCAATTATCTTCTGTCGTCGCACGTCTGGCGGCAGGATCACAACGGCTTCAGCCACCAGGACCCGGGCTTCATCGACCACGTCGTGAACAAGAAGGCCGAGGTCGTCCGCGTCTATCTCCCGCCCGACGCCAACTGCCTCCTGTCGGTCACGAACCACTGCCTGCGGAGCCGCAACTACATCAACGTCATCGTCGCCGGCAAGCAGCCCTCGTTGCAGTACCTCGACGTGGACGCGGCGGTCAAGCACTGCACTGCCGGCGTCGGCATCTGGACTTGGGCGAGCAACGACGAGGGCGTCGAGCCTGACGTGGTGATGGCCTGCGCGGGCGACGTGCCGACTTTGGAGACGCTCGCCGCCGTTGACATCCTCCGCCGGAATTTTCCAGACCTGAAGATTCGCGTCGTCAACGTCGTTGACCTGATGACGCTCCAGCCGCGGAGCGAGCACCCGCACGGACTCTCGGATAAGGACTTCGACTCGCTCTTCACGACGAACCGCCCCGTCATCTTCGCCTTCCACGGCTACCCCTGGCTCATCCACCGGCTCACCTACCGGCGCACGAACCATGACAACCTGCACGTGCGCGGCTACAAGGAGGAGGGCACGACGACGACGCCCTTCGACATGGTTGTCCTGAACGACCTCGACCGCTTCCATCTCGTGATGGACGTGATCGAGCGCGTGCCGAAGCTCAACGTCGTCGGCGCGCACACCAAGCAGGCGATGCGCGACCGCCTCATCGAGCACAAGCACTACATCGCACGCCACGGCGACGACGTGCCCGACGTGCGCGACTGGCGCTGGCCTTACTAACGCACTCGGCGCGGCCCTCGCCCGCGTGCTCAGTCCCGCCAACCCGTATCAACGTTCGGTTGTGCGAACAGCAACTTGGGTTCACCACGGAGGCACGGGGGACGCGGAGGGGGCACGGAGATTTGAATAACTCCGTGCGACCTCTGAGTCCTCCGTGCCTCCGTGGTGAACCCAACCCGCTATAGGCTCAAGTGTGAGCGCCCGAAAAATTTGGCCGGCGGAGAAAGTTGTGGAACTATTCGGGGCGCTCGTGTGCATTGGTGTCGTGGTAGGGAAACTGCCGGTCGAAGATTAGAAGGTGGCTGCGAGTCACAACGACGAAGAACTGCTGCGGCGGATGCTCGGCGGCTGCGCCGAGTCGTTCGAGGCGCTCTACGACCGGCGTCAGGGCGGAGTTTATCGCTACGCCCTTCGCATGACAGGCTCCGAGGCGGTCGCCGAAGACATGACGCACGAGGTCTTCATCCAACTGATGCGCGACGGCGCGCAGTTCGACCCCGCGCTCGGCTCCGTCAAGTCGTACCTCTACGGGATGGCGCGTCACAGAGTTCTCAGACACCTTGAACGCGAGCGCGGCCACGTCTCGATTGACGCGGGGCAGGGTGACGGCGAAGGTCTGACGGACGAGCGGCTGAGGTCTTGCGAAGACCCGTTTCTTGATTTGGAGCGCGGCGAGACCGTGAGCCTCGTCAGGCAGGCCGTCCTCTCGCTCCCGCCGCACTTCCGCGAGGTGATCGTCCTGTGTCATTTGCAGGAGATGAATTACGCGGAGGCGGCTGAAGTGATCGCGTGCCCGGTCGGTACCATCCGTTCGAGGCTCGCGCGTGCGCGCGCGATGCTGGTCGAGAAGTTGAGGGCGCTCGGCGGGCCGCAGGTCGGCGGCGAAAAGTTAAAGGCGGAACGGGCGATATGAACTGCCAGGACTTCGACACGGTCGCGGGCGAACTCGCCGACGCGAGACTCATGGACGCCGCGACGCGCGACGCGGGACTCGGTCACGCGGCGACCTGCGTCGAGTGTGCCGCGCGTTTGATGCACGAGCGCGGCGTCAGCGCGACGTTGCGAGTCGCCGCGAGCGCGGAGACCGAAGAAGCGTCCGCGCGAGTCAAACATTCACTGCTCGCCGCGTTCGCCGAGCAGCAGAAAACGGCGACTGCTCCCGCCACGGTCGTCGAGATTTCCAGTCGCCGCAAGCCGCGCTGGCGTGTCGCACTCGCGGCGGCGGCGGCGGTCGTCCTGCTCTCTCTTGCCCTCCCCTCGCTGCTGCGCCTCTCGCCGGACTCGTCGCAAGTTCCCCCGCCCGACATGAGCGCCGGGGTGCAATTTCCGGCAGTGCCGACGCCCACCGGAGAAGCAATCAGCCCATCGGCAACGCCGAAAGTGATCGCCCCGCACGACGGGGCGAAGCGAGACAATCCCCGCGGGCGAAAGCATGCGAACGCTCCGCGCGGCACCGCGTCGAGCAAATACGAGACGGTCGCGCAGAACGCCAACAATGAATATCTGCCGCTGACCTACCTCGACCCCTCGACCGCTTTGGAGAGCGGCACGGTCGTGCGCGTCAGGCTTTCGCGCTCGGCGCTGATGAGCCTCGGCGTGCCCGTCAGCGCCGAGCGCTCGGACGATCTTGTGAAGGCCGAAGTCGTCCTCGGCGACGACGGCGTCGCGCGGGCGATACGGCTGGTGCGTTAGTTGATTCGCGCGTTAGACAACTCGCGCGTCGGTTGAATGTCATGGCGTGTCTGATGAACGACGACACGGGAGGAATCATGAGAGTTAAGGGTTACGGCTTGGCCGCGGCTTGCTTGTGCGGGCTGATCATACTCGCCGCAGCCGCCGACGCGTTCGCGCAAGGCCCGCGCGGCGGCGGGCCTGGAGGCGGCCCCGGCGGCGGTCGTCCGCAAGGCGGCCCGGGCATCGGCTTCCCGCAGGGCGGGCCGCCGCCCGACGGCGGGCCGCGGCGCAGAGGCGAGCAAGGCCCGCCGCCGCAGCGCGTTGACGGGTCGCCGCTCTTCGGCCCGCGCGCGGACTTCCTCTCTTCGGAGATGCGCTTCGGCGACCGTCTCGTGAAGGGCGCTCCGTACTCCGCGCAGTTCGTGACCGAGGTCACGCAGACGCTCGGCGACGGCACGCACGTCACGCGCAAGTCAACCGGCGCGGTCTATCGAAGCACCGACGGGCGCACGCGCCGCGAGCTGACGATCAACTCAATCGGCCCCGTCGCCATCGAGGGCGAGCCTTCGCAGTTGGTCATCATCAACGACTTCGCCGCGCACGCGCACTACGCGCTCGACGTGAATAACCACACCGCGCGCAAGCTCCCGCTCGGCGACCCGCCGCCCGCGTCCGAGCCTCCGCCCGCCGGCCCCGAAGCCGCCGACGGCTCGGTCAAGACAGAGCAACTCGGCAAACAGATGATTGAGGGCGTCGAGGCCGAGGGCACGCGCTCGACCGTCACCATCCCCGTGGGCAAGGTCGGCAACGACCGCCCCCTGGAGATCGTCTCCGAACGCTGGTACTCGCCCGAGCTTCAGGTCGTCGTCTTGAGCAGACACAGCGACCCCTTCGCCGGAGAGAATGTTTACCGTCTCACCAACATCACGCGCGGCGAACCCGCCGCCTCGCTCTTCGAAGTTCCTGCCGACTACACCGTCGAGAGCGGGCCTCCGCCGAAACAGTCGAAGAGGCCCAGGCAGTGAAGCGGCCTCGCTGACTTCCGTAAAGACAAGAATGCGGAGGGTCGTCCGCGCGATAACGTTGGCCGACTCGCGGTGACGCTCAATGCGTGCGACCGCAACGGCTCGACGTGTCGCCAGAGAAACTTAAAAGGGATTCGAGCCAGAGAGGAGTGAGAGCGCCGTGCGAACGCTTCGACTGTCGGTGGTGTGCCTGTTCATGGTGCCGGTGCTGCTGTTGCTGGTTCACAACTTCCCGCCCGGCTTCGCCGCCGCGGGGCAAAGCACGCCCGCGCTCGACGCGCCCGCGAACGTCTCGGCCTCAGACAGCGCCTACGCGACGAAGGTCAAGGTCAGTTGGGACGCGGTGAAGGGCGCGAGCCTCTACCGCGTCTTTCGCAACACGGCGAACGACCCGTCAACCGCGACAGGTCTCGGCACGACCGCAGCCGCGTCCTTCTTCGACGCGACCGCCGCGCCGGGGCAGACCTTCTTTTACTGGGTGCGCGCGGAGGACGGGGCGACGGTCAGCGCGTTGAGCCAACCCGATCAGGGCGCGCGCGCGGTCGCGCCTAACATCGGCGGCCCCGTGCCGCCTCTGAACCCGCCGCCCGAACCCGCGGGCAATCCGGTCACGGCTGCGAAGGCCGCGTTGGGCAAGGCACTCTTCTGGGACGAGCAACTCTCCTCGACGCGCACAGTCTCGTGCGGCACGTGCCACCACGCGGCGAACGGCGGCTCGGACTCGCGCATCGCCGTGGGCAGCACGCGTTCGAGGAACCCCGGAGCGGACGGAATCTTTGGCACCGCCGACGACGTGTTCGGCTCGCCCGGCGTGACGGCGAACAACTCGGACGGCACGTTCAGCCTCTCGTCAACTTACGGCTTCGATGAGCAGGTCACAGGCCGCAAGGCGCGTTCGTACATTGACGCCGGATACTCGAACACGCTCTTCTGGGACGGGCGCGCGGCGGCGACCTTCACAGACCCCTTGAGCAACTCGGTCGTCCTTCAGAACGGCGCGGCGCTCGAAAGCCAGGTGCTCGGCCCGCCCGTCAACTCCACAGAGATGGCGCACACGGGGCGCGACTGGTCGGACGTTGCCGCGCGCGTCTCGTCGTCGAAGCCCTTGGCGCTTTCGCCCGCCGTGCCTTCGGGACTTAAAAACTGGATTGCCGGTCGCAGCTACCCCGAACTCTTCGCCGAAGCCTTCGGCACGAGCGACGTGACGCCCGCGAGAATCGCGTTGGCGATTGCCTCGTTCGAGCGCACGCTCTACTCCGACCAGACTCCCTTCGACCAGAGCGCCGCGGGCATCACGCCGCTCGCGGCTGCGGAAGCGCGCGGGCAGGCGATCTTCAACGGGCAGGGGCGCTGCAACACCTGTCACGCAGGCTCGCTCTTCAGCGACAACCAGTTTCACAACATCGGCGTGCGCCCGCAGGCGCAGGACGCGGGACGCTTCGCCGTCACGAACAACCCCGCAGACCTCGGCGCGTTCCGCACACCTTCTCTGCGCGACGTGGGCCTGCGCGGCCCCTACTTCCACACGGGCCAGTTCGCCACGCTCGAAGAGGTCGTCGCCTTCTACAACCGCGGCGGCGACTTCGACGCGCCGAACGTTGACCACAACCGCATACGGCCCATCGGACTCTCGGCGCAGCAACAGTCAGACCTCGTCGCCTTCCTCCGCAACGCGCTCACAGACCCGCGCGTCGCCGCCGGTCAAGCGCCCTTCGACCGCCCCTTGCTCTACACCGAGTCGGGCCGCGTCCCGCAGATCACGGGCGCGGGCACGGCAGGCTCCGGCGGAGTAGTTCCGCAGGTGACGGCGACCGAGCCTCCCTTCGCGGGCAATTCGAACTTCACCGTCGGCGTCTCCGGCGCTTTGGGCGGCGCGCAGGCCGTGCTCGTCATTGACCGAAGCGACCCCGGCGCAGGCCCATCGATTCCTTCGACCGCTTCGTTCGCGCGCACGGTCGTGCAGCTTTCGGGGAGCGGCGCGGGTCAGGGTTATGGTTCGGTCAGCCTTCCGATTCCAGACGACACGGCGCTCGTCGGCGAGACGTTCTACGGTCGCTGGTTCGTCGCAGACGCGAGCGCGCCGGGCGGTGTCGCCGTCACGCCCGCGTTCAGGTTCACGGTCTTCGGCGACGCGGCGGCGGGCGGGCCGAACCCGATTGACGCGACGCAGTTCTTCGTCACCGAGCAGTATCGCGACTTCCTCTCGCGCGAGCCTGACGCTTCGGGCCTCTCGTTCTGGGACGGCAACATTGACGCGTGCGGCGCGGACGCCTCGTGCGTCGAGGCGAAGAGGGTCAACACGAGCGCGGCCTTCTTCCTCTCGATTGAGTTCCAGCAGACCGGCTTCTACGCGATAAGAGTTCAGCGCGCGGCCTTCGGCCACAAGTCTTCCGACTCGTCGCGCGTGACGTTCGCCTCGTTCGCCTCCGACGCAAGCGTGGTCGGCGACAACGTGGTCGTCGGGCAGGGCGACTGGCAGGCGCAGTTGGAGACGAACAAGGAGGCATACGCCGAGCGCGTCGTCTCGAGCGCGGACTTCGCCGCGCGCTTCCCTTCGTCGCAGACCGCGACGGACTACGTCGCCGCGCTCTACTCTTCGGCGGGCGTCACCCCGACGCAAGGTGAGACCGCCGACGCGGTCGCGGCCTTCGGCGCGGGCGGCGCGGCGGGGCGCGCGGCGGCGCTCAGGAAGGTCGCCGACTCGGACTCTTTGACCCGCGCGGAGTTCAACCCGTCGTTCGTGCTGATGGAATACTTCGGCTACCTGAGACGTGACCCCGACCAGGCGGGCTACGCTTTCTGGTTGAGCAAGCTCAACCAGTTCGACGGCGACTACAACGCAGCCGAGATGGTCAAGGCTTTTCTCTCGTCGGACGAGTACAGGCAGAGGTTCGGGCAGTAATCAGAAAGTGAAGTGAAGACGGAGGCCGCGGCGATGTGGCAGTCGCCGCGGCCTCTCCGATGCCATCTCAACGCCGCGCGCTCACTGCGACGGCGGCGCGTCGAGCGCCTGCTTCGCGCTCTCGATGAGGTTGCGCAGCTCGGCCAGTCCCGCGGGCCGCAGGACGAAGCGCGCGCGCCGCCCGCCCTCGGTCGAGATGGCCGTCGCCTGCCCGTTCGGCGTGCTGAAGGTCACCAGCACGAGGCCGCCTCGCGTCTGGTACTGCGCGTCGAATCTGGAAAGCTTCGTCACCCTGTTGTCGAGCCTCGTCATGTAGTCAATGCCGCGCAGGAGCGGCGTGATCTCGTCGTAGTCAATGAAGGCGCGGTCGTCGTCCGCCTCGGGCCGCGCCGCCGGGTCTGCGATCTCGACCTCGACGCCCAGCTCCTTGTGACCAGCCGTCGCGTCCGTCACCTCCCACGCCGTGACGTAGGCCGTGCCGCGCGACCCCGCGACCGAGCCGACGCGCGTGTAGCCCTCGACGATGACCGCGCCCGTCTCCGACATCAGCGACTCCAATCTCGTCTGGAACTCGACGGGCGTGGGCGATGCTTGCGGCTCCTGCGCCGCGCAAGACGCCGCGAGCGCGAGCAGGAACGTGAGAAGCGCCAGCGCGCGGATGATCTTCATGGACTTCACTTCCTCCGTCTGAGAATTTTCTATGAGAGCTTTTTGAAAACTACTTCCAGCCTGCGCGTCAGACTGTAACACGCCGCACCCGGCTCCCCGTTCAAAATTCGGGACGAACTCCCGACGCCCGGACATTTCGGCAGCGAAGCGGCGCTTCGACGCGCGGCCCGCCAATCTCGACATTGGGACGGCGCAATCCCATAAACGCTCGCCGCGCCCGCGCGTTCCCAAACGAAAGGCGAGTCAAACCCGAATAATTCCGCGGCTCACCTCGCGGCGCGCGGGTGGCACGACGCTTGTCATACACGGGGCCGCACAGCTATGGACATACCTCGGCAGAACAAGGCCAAACGCAAACGGCAAATCCGCAACGCGCTGCTCGGCGTCGTCGCCGTCGCGGCCATCGGCGCGATCACGGTCGGACTCACGCGCATGAAGCCAGCCGCGCCGAGCGTCGAGCGCTCGACCCAACTGATTGACACGGTCAAGCGCGGCGAGATGCTCCGGCAGGTTCACGGCAACGGCACGCTCGTCCCGCAGAAGGTACGCTGGATTCCCGCGCCCGCCGAGGGAAGAGTCGAGAACGTGTTCGTGCAGCCGGGCGTCGAGGTCACGCCCGACACGGTCATCGCCGAGATGGTCAACCCGCAGCTCGAACAGGAGGCGCAGGACGCCGAGTACCAGGTCAAGGCCATCGAGGCCGACCTCGATAACCTCCGCGTCAAGCTCGAAAGCGACCGCATGACGCAGCAGTCCGCGACCGCCAGCGTGCAGTCGGATTACAGCCAGGCCAAACTCCAACTCGACACGGACGAACAGCTCGCCAGGGACGGACTCATCCCGCCGCTCACGCTCCGCCTGTCGCGCGTCCGCGTGCAGGAGCTTCAGAACCGCCTGAAGATCGAGCAGGATCGTCTCGGCATCAACGCCAAAGCCATCACCGCGCAGATCGCCGCGCAGCAGGCGCGCGTCGAGCAACTTCGCGCGCTCGCCCGGCTCCGGCACAGTCAGGTCTCTTCGCTCAAAGTCCTCGCCGGCACGGCGGGCGTGTTGCAGGAAGTATCGGTGCAGGCCGGCCAGCAGTTGCAGGCCGGCGCGAACATCGCCCGCGTCGCAGACCCCACCAGCCTCAAGGCCGAGCTTCGCGTCGCCGAGACGCAGGCCAAGGACATCGCCATCGGGCAGCACGCCGAGATCGACACGCGCAACGGCGTCGTGCCCGGCCACGTCTGGCGCGTTGACCCCTCGGCGCAGCAGGGCACGGTCGGCGTGGACGTTCTCTTCGACGCCCCGCTGCCGCAGGGCGCGCGTCCAGACCTCAGCGTTGACGGGACGATTGAGCTTGAGCGGCTCGCGAACGTCCTCTATGTCGGTCGCCCGGCCTTCGGCCAGGGCCAGAGCACCGTCGGGATGTTCCGCCTCGAACCCGACGGGCAGACCGCCGTGCGCGTCCCCGTCCAACTCGGTCGCAGCTCTGTCAACACGGTCGAAGTCGTCGAGGGCCTGCGCGAAGGAGACCAGGTCATTCTTTCGGACACGTCCCAGTGGGACAAGTACGACCGCATTCGTTTGAACTAAGGCAGTGATGCGTGATGCGTGATGCGTGAAAGACAAGCTCTCCGGCTCATCACTCATCACTCCCCGCTCGTCACTTGGAGAAAACAATGAACGCAACGGCCAAGCCCCTGATCCACCTCGACGACGTGAAGAAGGTCTTCTACACCGACGAGGTCGAGACGCACGCGCTCTCCGGCATCCACCTCGACATCAAAGAGGGCGAGTACGTCTCAATCGCCGGCCCCTCGGGTTGCGGCAAGTCAACTCTGCTCTCCATCCTCGGCCTTTTGGATTCGCCGACCGACGGAGCCTACACGCTCAACGGCAAGGAGGTCTCCGACCTCTCGCTCTCGGAGCGCGCGCGCATCCGCAACCGCGAGGTCGGCTTCATCTTCCAGAGCTTCAACCTCATCGGCGACCTGACCGTCTATGAGAACGTCGAGCTTCCGCTCACCTACCGCGGGATGTCCGGCTCCGAGCGCAAGAAGCGCGTGCAGGACGCGCTCGAACGTGTCGGCATGGCGCACCGCGCCAAGCACCTGCCCTCACAGCTTTCGGGCGGTCAGCAGCAGCGCGTGGCGGTCGCGCGCGCGGTCGCGGGCGAGCCTTCGATCCTGCTCGCCGACGAGCCGACCGGAAACCTCGACTCGACGAACGGCGAGGCGGTGATGGAACTGCTGCGCGAGCTGCACCGCGCGGGCGCGACCATCTGCATGGTGACGCACGACCCGCGCTACGCGCAGCACGCCGACCGAATCCTCCACCTCTTCGACGGGCGCGTCGTCGAGGAGGAGGAGGGCCAGCTCGCCGCCAAGGCCGAGCACGAGCTGCGCGAGAGCGGCTTCGAGATGGCCTGACCGATAGCACGTAGCAAACTCCCCGAACGACAGCAACGCGCTTCCTAAAGCAGCGCCCCGCTTCGGGGCCGCCACCGGCGGCCCGGACGACCGGGGAGCATCGAGGGGTTGTCATGGAAAGTCTCTGGCAGGACATACGCTACGGCGCGCGCACGCTCTACAAAAATCCCGGCTTCACGGCGGTCGCGGTGCTCGCGCTCGCGCTCGGCATCGGCGCGAACACCGCCATCTTCTCGGTCGTCAACGAACTGCTGCTGCGCCCGCTGCCCTTCAAAGACCCGGAGCGCATCGCGATGCTCTGGGAGGTCACGCCCGAAGGCCGCCACCAGAACACGACCTCGCGCGCGAACTTCCTCCAGTGGCGCGAGCAGAGCCAGAGCTTCGACGGCGTGGCCGCCTTCGCCGACAGGAGATTGAACCTGACTGGCGTCGGCGACGCCGAAGAGGTCTCGGCGCAGCTCGCAAGCTCCGGCCTCTTCCGCATCCTCGGCGTCGAGCCTGTCCTCGGTCGCACCTTCGCCAAAGAAGACTCGCAGCCCGGCGCGGCGCGCGTGGCCGTGCTCGGCTACGGCCTCTGGCAGCGGCGCTTCGGCGGCGACCGCGGCGTCATCGGCAAGCCCGTCACGCTCAACGGCGACTCGTACACCGTCATCGGCGTCATGCCCGCGGGCTTCGAGTGGCACATCCGAAGCAGGTCGGGCACGGGCCGGCCCGCGGAAATCTGGACGGTGCTGCCGATGCCCGCGGCGGGGAGCGAATCGGACGGCGAGTGGCAGGGACGCTTCCTCTCGGTCGTCGCGCGCCTCAAACCGGGTGTCTCGTTCGAGCAGGCCGACGCGGAACTGAAGACCATCGAGCGACGGCTCAGCCAGGACTCGCCGCGCTTCAACAAGGACTACACGACCGAGGTCATCCCGCTGCGCGAGCAGTTCGTCGGCGGCGTCCGCACGGCGCTCTGGATTCTGCTCGGCGCGGTCGGCTTCGTCCTTTTGATCGCCTGCGCCAACGTCGCCAACCTCCTGCTCGCCCGCTCCGCCGCGCGCGAGAAAGAGATTGCCGTCCGCACCGCGCTCGGCGCGAGCCGCGTGCGCGTCGTCCGGCAACTCCTCACCGAGAGCCTGCTGCTCGCTCTGCTCGGAAGCGTCGTCGGACTCGGCCTCGCGTGGTGGGGCACCAGCGCGCTCGTCGCGATCAGCCCGCGCGAGATGGTGAACCTGCAAGGCGTCGGCATCAACCTCGCCGTACTTCTGTGGACGGCTGCCATCTCGCTCGTGACCGGCATCGTCTTCGGACTCGCGCCCGCGCTCGAAGCCTCGCGCCTGAACCTGAACGACGCGCTCAAGGAAGGCGGCAAGGGCGCGGGCGCGCAGAGCACGCGCAGCCGTCGCCTGCGCGGCGCGCTCGTCGTCGCCGAGGTCGCGCTCTCGCTCGTGCTCTTGGCGAGCGCCGGACTGCTCGTCAAGAGCTTCGTCCGCCTCCAACACATTGACACGGGCTTCAACACCGAGAACGTTTTGACGTTCGTCCTGCCGCTGGCCGGGGACAAGTACAAAGACGACCCGCAGATCGTCGCCTTCTTCCGGCAGGCCGAGGAACGCGTCCGCGCGCTCCCCGGAGTCAAGAGCGTCGGGATGGTGAACTACCTTCCGCTCTACGGCGGACTCGGCTCGGCGACCGGCTTCACGGTCGAGGGGAGGCCCGCGCCGCCGCCGGGCACCGGGCCTTCGACGAACGTGCGCGTGGCCGACGCGGGCTACTTCGGCGCGTTGGGCGTACCGCTGCTGCGCGGGCGTAACTTCAGCGACGCCGAGCAGAGCGAGGCGAGGCACGTCGTCCTCATCAGCCAGTCGTTCGCGCGCCAGTACTTTGGCGGCGAAGACCCCGTCGGCAAGCGCGTCAGCGTCGAGATGTTCGACAAGCCCGACCCGACCGAGATCGTCGGCGTCGTCGGCGACGCGCGCTACGACAGCCTGACGGACGCGGCGCAGCCGACCGTCTATTTCCCGACGCCCGAACTCACATACTCCTTCATGACCTTCGTCGTCCGCACCGACGGCGACCCCGCCTCAATCGCGCCCGCCGTCCGACGCGAGATCGCCGCGCTCGACCCCGACCAGCCCGTCTCCGACGTTCGCACGATGAACGAGGTCATGGCCGAAACCTTGGGCCGCGCGCGCTTCAACACGCTCCTGCTCGGACTCTTCGCGGGACTCGCGACGCTGCTCGCCGCGGTCGGCATCTTCGGCGTGATGAACTACTCGGTGACTTTGCAGACGCGCGAGATCGGTCTGCGGATGGCGCTCGGCGCTGAACCCAATCGCATGCTGGCGCTCGTGCTGAAGCAGGGGCTTCTGCTCACGCTCGCCGGCATCGCCATCGGGCTTGCCGGCGCGCTCGCCCTCACCCGCCTCATGTCGAGCCTTCTGTTCGAGGTCGGCGCGTCAGACCCGCCGACCTACGCGGCCATCGTCGTGCTGCTCGCGGCAGTCTCGCTGGTAGCCTGTTACATCCCGGCCCGCCGCGCGACGAAGGTCGATCCGATGGTGGCGCTTCGTTACGAGTGATTGCGGAATGCGGAATGCGGATTTCGGATTGATGAAAGGCGCTTTGTCTTCTAATCCGCATTCCGCATTCCGAATTCCGCAATCGAGTTGAGGTGAGGCGATGAGGACACTCTGGCAGGACGTTCGTTACGGGCTTCGCACGTTGTCGAAGAACCCCGGCTTCACGGCGGTCGCGGTGCTCGCACTCGCGCTCGGCATCGGAGCGAACTCGGCCATCTTCTCGGTCGTCAACGCGGTGCTTCTTAACCCGCTGCCGTTCCCCGAAGAGGGGCAGTTGCTCCGGCTCGGCGAGGGCACGCGCGGGCAGGCGCTCGCCGAGCGCGGCTCGTTCTCGTTCCCCGACTACCGCGACGTGCGCGCGCAGGCGCGGACGCTCGCGCACGTCGCCGCCTTTTGGAATTCGGGCGCGATACTCACGGGCGAGGGGCTTGAGGAAGAGCAACTGCACGGCGCGGACGTGTCGCCCGAATACTTCGCCGTGCTCGGCGAGCGGCCCGAACTGGGGCGCGTCTTGACCGACGAAGACAACCACCCGGACGCCGACGCGGTCGTCATCAGCCACTCGCTCTGGCAGCGGCGCTTCGGCGGCAGGCGCGACGTTCTCGGCCAGCAGTTGAAGCTGGGCGGCTCGACGATGACGGTCGTCGGCGTGATGCCCGCGGGGTTCGAGTACCCGTTCCGCACGGCGCACCAGGACTTCTGGGAGCCGCTCGACGACCGCCCCACCCCCGCGCGCGAGCAGCGCGACAGCCGCAGCTACAACATCATCGCGCGCATGAAGCCGGGCGTCACGGTCGAACAGGCGAACGCCGAACTCGACACGATCTCGCGCCGGCTCGAACAGCAGTACCCGGACTCGAACACGACCGTCCTCATCGCCGGGGCCTCGATGCGCGACGACGTGACGAGGGACGTGCGGCCCGCGCTCCTGATTCTGCTCGGCGCGGTCGCGTTCGTGCTTCTGATCGCGTGCGCCAACGTCGCCAACCTCCTGCTCGCGCGCGCGACCGCGCGTCACAAAGAGATCGCGGTGCGGACGGCGCTCGGCGCGTCGCGCTGGAGGATCGTCCGCCAGCTTCTCGTCGAGAGTCTCCTGCTCGCGCTCGCGGGCGGCGCGGCGGGACTCCTGCTCGCGGTCTGGGGCGCGGACGTTTTAGTCGCCGCGAGTCCGTCGGACATCCCGCGCGTCGAGCAGGTGGGCCTCGACGCGCGCGTCGTCATCTTCACTCTTCTCGTCTCGGCTCTGACGGGCGTCGCCTTCGGACTCGTGCCCGCGCTGCAAGCCTCGAAGACGGAGTTGACCGGCGCGCTCAAGGAGGGCGGGCGCGGGGCGACCGAAGGTTTCCGTCGCAACCGCGCACGCTCGCTTCTGGTCGTCGCGGAGGTTGCGCTCTCGCTCGTGCTCCTGATCGGCGCGGGGCTTCTGATTCGCAGCTTCGTGCGGCTGATGCAGACCGACCCCGGCTTCGACCCCAGCCGCGTCATCGCGCTCGACATCCCGCTCAGTCGTCAGCGCTACGACACGGAGCAGAAGCAGGCCGCCTTCTTCAACCAACTCGTCGAGCGCGCGCGACAACTCCCCGGCGTCGAGGCCGCGGGGCTTGTCAACAACCTGCCGCTCACCCACAACGTTGACGAGTTGACCTTCAACATCGCGGGCCGCCCGCCGTTCCCGCCCGGCGCGGAGGCCGAGGCGAACGACACGGTCGTCAGCCCCGGCTACTTCGAGGCGATGAAGATTCCGCTCCGCGAGGGCCGGATGTTCTCGGCGCAGGACGGGCCGAACGCGCCGCGCGTGATGCTCGTCAGCGAGGCGCTCGCGCGCAAGTATTTCGCGGGTCAGAACCCGGTCGGCCAGCGGCTCGTCATTGACTACGACGCGCCGCTGGGGAATGTGACTTACGAGATCGTCGGCGTCGTCGGCGACGCGCGGCGCGCGTCGCTCGAAGCGGCGGCGGAGCCGGAGTTCTACGTGCTCAACGAGCAGTTGCCGCAGCGGCGCTTGAACCTCGTCGTCCGCACGTCGGCGGCGAACCCGGCCTCGATGGCGGCGGCGCTGCGCGGCGCGGTCGCGGAACTCGACAAGGAGCAGACGGTCTGGCAGACGCGCACGCTCGACCAGTTGGTCTCGGCCTCGGTCGCGGCGCGGCGCTTCAACATGGCGCTGCTCGGCGTCTTCGCCGCGGTCGCGCTCGCGCTCGCCGCGCTCGGCATCTACGGCGTGATGGCTTACACGGTGACGCGGCGGACGCACGAGGTCGGCGTCCGCATGGCCTTGGGCGCGAGCCGCGGCGACGTGCTGCGCCTGATCGTCGGGCAGGGCATGGCGCTCGCGCTCGCGGGCGTCGCCGTCGGACTCGCGGCGGCCTTCGCCGTCACGCGCGTGCTGGCGGGCCTTCTCTACGGCGTCACGACGACAGACCCGCTCACCTACGCGTGCCTCGCGCTGCTGCTCGCCGCAATCGCCTTCGTCTCCTGCTACCTTCCCGCGCGCCGCGCGACGAAGGTTGATCCGGGCGTGGCGCTTCGTTACGAGTGATGAGAGAAAGCGTCGGCCTCCTACTCATCACTCATCACTCATCACTTCCGAAGGGGTGAACCGATGAGCACACTGCTGAACGACGTTCGCTACGCGGCGCGCGTGCTGCGCAAGAGTCCGGGCTTCACGGCGGTCGCCGTCGCGGCGCTCGCGCTCGGAGTGGGCGCGAACACAGCCATCTTCTCGGTCGTCAACGCGGTGCTGCTGAAACCGCTCGACTACAGAGACCCCGGCCAGTTGGTTCTCATCAACCACAACTACAAGAAGCTCGACCTGCGCGCGGCGGTCTCTGCGCCCGGCTACCTCTACTACCGCGACCACGCCAAGTCGTTCTCCGACGTGGCGGCCTACAGCCAGATGAACGTCAACATGACGGGCGAGGGCGAGCCGGAGCGTGTGCAGGGCATGAGCGCGACGGCCAACCTCTTCCAGACTCTCGGCGCGCGGGCGGCGAAGGGGCGCACCTTCACGGCGGAGGAGAATCAGGAGGGCAACAACCGGGTCGTCGTCTTGAGCGACGCCTTCTGGCGCAGGCGCTTCGCCGGCCTCGACGTGGTCGGCAAGAAGATCACGCTCAACGGCGAGAACTACGAGATCGTCGGCGTGATGCCGCCGGGCTTCCAGTTCGGGCGCGAGTTCGCGCCGACCGGCCCCGACCTCTGGGCGCCCATCGCCTTCACGCAGCAGCAGCTCGACCCGAACACTAACCTGACGAGCGAGTTCCTCGGCGTCGTCGCGCGCATGAAGCCCGGCGTCCGCGCCGGGCAGGCGCAGGCCGATATGAACTCGATAGCCGGCGAGCTGCGCCGGCAGTACATGCCCGACCTGGACGAGAGCAACTGGGGACTCCTCGTCACGCCGCTCGAAGAGGTCGTCGTCGGCGACAAGATTCGCTCGGCGCTCTGGATTCTGCTCGGCGCGGTCGGCTTCGTCCTGCTCATCGCGTGCGCCAACGTCGCCAACCTTTTGCTCGCGCGCGCCGCCGCGCGGCAGAAGGAAGTGGCCGTGCGCGCCGCGCTCGGCGCTTCGCGCTGGCGGGTCGTCCGTCAACTCCTGACCGAGAGCGTGCTGCTCGCGCTCGCGGGCGGGGGCTTGGGGCTTCTGCTGGCGGTCTGGGGCGTTGACCTCCTCCTGAAGCTCAACGACAACCGCCTGCCGCGCGCCTACGACGTGGGGCTGGACAAAAACGTTCTCCTCTTCACGCTCGGCGTCTCCGTCCTGACGGGCGTCGTCTTCGGACTCGCGCCCGCGTTCCAGACCTCGCGCGTGAGCCTGCACGACACGCTCAAGGAGGGCGGTCGCACGGGGCGCGCGGGCGTGAGCCAGCGCGTGCGCGGCGCGCTCGTCGTCGCCGAGATTTCTTTCGCCGTCGTGCTGCTCGTCGGCGCTGGCCTCCTCGTCAGGAGCTTCACGCAGTTGGAGCAGGTCAGCCCCGGCTTCGAGCCGCGCGGCGTGCTGGCGTTGATGGTCTCGCTGCCCGGCAACAAGTACGCCGACGATTCTTCGCGCGCGGCCTTCATGCGGCAGATGCTCGAACAGGTGCGCGCGCTCCCCGGCGTGAAGAGCGCGGCCACGATCACGACTCTGCCGATGAGCGGCCTCAACCAGAGCGGCAGCTTCGGCATCGAGGGCAAGCCGACGCCGCGCGGGCAGGACTCGCCGCACGGCGACCGCTGGATGGCCTCGGACGACTACTTCCAGACGATGGGCGTGCCGCTCGTCCGCGGACGCTTCTTCGACGCGCACGACACCGCGGACGCGCCGTGGGTCGCCATCATTGACGACGCGATGGCGCGCAAGTACTGGCCGGGCGAAGACCCCGTCGGCAAGCGCATCGCCTTCGAGGGCACGATGCAACAGCCGAAGTGGCGCGAGGTCGTCGGCGTCGTCGGCCACGTCAAGAACGACGGACTCGAAGGCGAGTCGCGCGTCCAGTATTACGTCCCCTACGCGCAGCGCTCCGGCTCGCCCAACCTCTTCGTCGTCGTCCGCACGGACGGCGACCCAGCCGCGCTCGCGCCCTCGGTTCGCAGAGCGATTGCCGGAGTTGACAGAGACCTCCCCGTCTATCGCGTGACGACGATGGAGCGGATGGTCGCCGACTCGCTCGCGCAGCGCCGCTTCTCGATGTTCCTGCTCGGCTCGTTCGCCGCAATCGCGCTCGCGCTCGCCGTCGTCGGACTCTACGGCGTGATGTCTTACTCGGTCGCGCAGCGCACGCACGAGATCGGCCTTCGCATGGCTCTCGGCGCGCAAGGCCGCGACATCCTGAAGATGGTCGTCGGCCAGGGGCTGCTGCTCATCGCCGCCGGACTCGCCATCGGACTCGCGGGCGCGTTCGCGCTCACGCGCCTGATGTCGAGCCTCCTCTTCGGCGTCACCGCGACAGACCCACTCACTTACGCCGGCATCGCGCTCCTGCTCGCGGCGGTCGCGCTCCTCGCCAGCTACATCCCCGCGCGCCGCGCGATGAAGGTTGATCCGGGCGTGGCGCTGAGATACGAGTGATGGGTGATGAGTGATGAGTAAAAGCAAACCGTTACAACTCATCACCCATCACCCATCACTCATCACTGTGCATTCATGGCTCTCTGGCTTCTGCTCTTTCGGAGGTTCTGCCGATGAACAAGCTGCTTCAGGACGTGCGCTACGGCTTCCGGCGGCTGAAGTCGAGTCCGGGGTTCACGCTCGTCGCGGTGCTGTCGCTCGCGCTCGGCATCGGGGCGAACACGGCCATCTTCAGCCTCGTTGACACGGTGCTGCTGCGCCCGCTCAACGTGGAGCGCCCCGACCGTCTCGTCGAACTCTACGGCACGCTGCACGACGGCGCGGACTACACGATCCAGTCCTTCCTCAACTTCAAGGACTACCGCGAGCGCAACCGGACGCTCGCGGGCGTGATGGCCTACCGCTTCGTGGTGATGAGCCTGAGCCACGAGGGGAACAACCAGCGCGTGTGGGGCTACCTCGTCTCCGGCGACTACTTCGACGTGCTCGGCGTGAAGCCTGCGCTCGGTCGTTTCTTTCTCGCCGAGGAAGACCGCGTGCCGGGCGAGCGCGCCGTCGCCGTCATCAGCTACGACTGCTGGCGCAGGCGCTTCAACTCCGATCAGTCAATCGTCGGTCGCGACGTGATGCTCAACGGAATGAAGTTCAACATCATCGGCGTCGCGCCCAAAGGCTTCGTCGGCACCGAGATCGCCTACGGGCCGGAGATTTTCGTGCCGACGATGATGGCCGAGCAGATCGAGCCGGGAAGCACCTGGCTCAACGCGCGCACCGACGACAACCTCTTCGTCGTCGGTCGCCTCAAGGACGGCGTGACGCGCGAGCAGGCGCAGGCAGACCTTCAGGCCGTCACGCTCCAACTCGCCAAAGAGCACCCGGACGAGAACGCGGGCCGAGGGGTTCGGCTCGAATCGCCGGGGCTGTTCATCCCTTCGATAAGGGATTCGGTCTTCGGGTTCGCGGGCGTGATGATGGCGGTCGTCGCGCTCGTGCTGCTGCTCGCGTGCGTCAACCTGGCGAACCTCCTGCTCGCGCGCGCGACCGAGCGGCGCAAGGAGCTGGCCGTCCGCCTCGCGCTCGGCGCGTCGCGCGCGCGCATCATGAGGCAGCTCGTGACCGAGGGCGTCATGCTCGCGCTCGCGGGCGGCGCGGCGGGACTCCTGCTCGCCGCGTGGGTCAACGACCTCGTCGCCTCGATCAAACTTCCGACCGACGTGGCAATCGTCTTCGACCTGCGGATTGACTGGCGCGTGCTCGCCTTCGCCGTCGGCATCTCGCTCGTGACCGGCGTCGTCTTCAGCCTGCTGCCCGCGTTCCAGTCTTCGAGGCCGGAACTCGTGCCGGCGCTCAAGGACGAAGGCTCGATGGGCGGCTTCCGCCGCTCGCGCCTGCGGAACTCGCTCGTCGTCATCCAGGTCGCGCTCTCGCTCGTGCTGCTCGCGTGCGCGGGCCTCATCGTCCGCGGTCTTCTGGCCGCGCAGGCGTTGCGCCCCGGCTTCAACCCGGCGAACGCCGTGGCGATGTCGTTCGACGTGGGGCTGCAAGGCTACGACGAGCAGCGCGGGCGCGAGTTCCAGCGCGAGGTCTTGCGGCGCGCGCGGGAGACGGCGGGCGTGCGCTCCGCCGCGCTCGTCTTTAACCTCCCGCTCTCGCTCAACTACAACAACTCGACGATCTACGTCGAGGGACAGGCCCCGAAGTCGAGCAGCGACCTCCCGCTCGCCATCCCGAACTTCGTCACGCCCGACTACTTCCGCACGATGGAGATTCCGCTGCTCGCCGGGCGCGACTTCAACGGGCAGGAGAGCAAGCCCGAGTCTCGCGTCGCCGTCGTCAACCGGACCTTCGCGCGCAAGTTCTTCGGCACCGATGACGCCGTCGGAAAGCGCTTCAACCACAGCGGCCCGTCCGACCCCTACTGGACGGTCGTCGGCGTCGTGGCGGACGGCAAGTACGAGACGCTCGGCGAGGAGCCGAAGCCCGCCTTCTTCCGCCCGCTGCTGCGCGACTACAACACGTCGGTGACGCTCGTCGCGCGCTCGTCGGGCGGAGACCCGCGTTCGCTCATCGCGGCGCTGCGGCGCGAGGTGCAGCAGCTCGACCCGACGCTCCCGCTCTACGAGGTGAAGACGCTCGAAGAGCACATGAGCGTGCCGCTTTTTCCGGCGCGCGCGGCGGCGATCCTTTTGGGAAGCTTCGGCGCGCTCGCGCTGCTGCTCGCGGGCGTCGGAATCTACGGCGTCATGTCTTATGCCGTCGCTGGTCGCACGCGCGAGATCGGCGTCCGCATGGCGCTCGGCGCGGCGCGGCGCGACGTGCTCGCGCTCGTCGTCCGTCAAGGGATGACGCTCGCGCTCGTCGGCCTGAGCGTCGGACTCGTCGCGGCGCTCGCCGCCTCAAGGCTCCTGACCGGGTTGCTCTACGGCGTCAGCCCCGGCGACCCTCTGACCTTCGCGGCGGTCGCCGTGCTGCTCTCGCTCGTGGCGCTCGTCGCCTGCCTCGTGCCGGCGCGGCGCGCGACGAAGGTTGATCCGATGGTCGCGCTGCGTTCCGAGTGAGCAGAGTTTGTGTGAACGGCGGCGAGCGGCGAG
>Ga0070740_10001568_pt1 | contig 30684 bp, 29 predicted proteins | sample Coa_R2_FD_67286 | JGI IMG/M metagenome (GOLD analysis project Ga0070740, IMG submission 67286) | Surface soil microbial communities from Centralia Pennsylvania, which are recovering from an underground coalmine fire - Coalmine... | ecosystem: Environmental > Terrestrial > Soil > Unclassified ...
GCCGCGATGCGACGGCGATCGCCCCCTACTCGACGCGCGCGCGTCCCGGCGCGCCGGTCGCGGTGCCGCTCGCCTGGTCGGAGCTCGCCGCGCTTGCGGGCGCGAGCCACTACACCCTGTCCGGCACGCTTCGCCGGCTCGCGCGCCTGCGCGCGGATCCCTGGGCGGATATGACGCGCACGCGCCAGGCATTGCCGAACGCCACGTGAGGTCCGAAGGCGGCCGAGGCGGGGCCGTGGCCTGCCGCCCCGGAACGCCGCGCGGCGGCGCTCGTCCCGTGTTCGACCGGCGGCTTTTTCGGATATAGTCGGCCCGTTTCCGCCCGCCCTCGGCTTCCCGTCAGGATGATCTCATGCCTGCCCCGCGCCCCGCGCCCCGCCTTGCCGTCCTTGCCGAAACCGAGCTCGACGACGCGCAACGCGAGTTCGTTCGCGCGCTGCGCGCGGGCCCGCGCGGCCCCGCGCTCGAACTGCGCGGTCCCTTTGCCGCCTGGATTCACGCCCCGCGCTTCGGCCTGCTGGCGCAGGCGCTGGGCGCGCATTGCCGCTATCGCACCGGCATTCCGCCGCGGCTGTCGGAATTCGCCATCCTCTGCACGGCCCGTTTCTGGCGTGCGCAGTACGAATGGCACGCGCATGCCGCCATCGCCGAACGCGCCGGCGTCAAGCCGAAGACGATCGCCGAATTGCGCGCCGGGCGTGAGCCGAAATCCGCGGCCAAGGACGAACGCGCAATCTATGCCTTCGTCCGCGAGCTTTACCGGACCCGGCGCGTGAGCGACCGGGTGTTCAAGCGCGTGCGCGCGATCCTCGGCGAGGCGGGGATGGTCGAGCTCACCGGCTTGCTCGGCTACTATGCGATGGTCGCCATGACGCTCAATGTCTTCCGCATGCTGCCGCCCGAGGACGCGCCGCTCGCCTTCACGGAACCGTCCGGCAGGTGAGCGGGCGCAACGCCGGGGACCGCGCCCATCGCGACCGGCGCGGCGTATCGCCTGCGCCGCTGCACCCTCGCTCAGTGATTCATCCGCATGCCCGGCATGGCATGATCGTCGGCCCCGTGCATCGCCCCGAGCCCTTCGACCGCGAATTCCACCGCGACCGTGCCGGCCTTGGCGAACACGAGCGTGCCCTTGACGCGGCTTCCTTGCTGCAGCGACGCCTTCAGGCCGATGAACATCAAATGATAGCCGCCCGGCTCGAGTTTCACGGTTTCGCCCGGCTTGATTTCGATGCCGCCGGCCAGCGGGCGCATGGTCATCACGCCGTTGTCCATGCGCATGACGTGAATCTCGGCGCGGTCGGCGCCCTCGAGCGAACCGCCGATCAGACGATCCGACGTTGAACCGGTATTGGTGACGGTCAGATATCCGCCCGCGACCGTCGCGCCTTTCGGCGTCGCGCGCGTCCAGGGATGTCCGATCTTCAGACTGCCGACGGTGTACTCATGGGCCTTGGCCGACGAAACGGCACACGCCGCTGCCATCGCAAGGACAGCGGCCACGAAGCGCAACATTGCCAATCTCCTCATCACAGGGGACACGCGTCCTGCCGCGCGCACTCCCGCGACAGGACGGATCATTGACGTTCAGGATGCGTGTCCCGGACGAGGCGGCGCGCGCGGCCTGTACGGCGCAAGGCGCGCTGCGGGATCGGCCGGCGCCGACGCGCCGGCCGAAAGCATCGAGGCGGCACGATAGGCGGTCGCAACGACGGTGGGCGGCGGCGGCACGGACGCATTCGCGCAATGACACGGCATGCCGCAGCCGGCCGCGCAGGGGCAATCGCTGCCCGGCAGCGGCGGCGAGGCCGTGCCGGAATGCGCCGGCGCGCAGACGACCGCCGCGCCGGGCGCGACGGCCACCAACGACAGCACCGGCAGCAGTCCGTGCAGCGCGAGGGCATAGGCAGCCGCAAGCGCGACGAGCGCTCTGGAGATGCCGGTTCTGCCCATGCTCACGATCCTGCGACGGGCACTCTAGTTCGCGTAACCGTTCCTGTCGAGCCGCGACCTCGCGCGGCCGGCGGCGAATGACGGCGATTTCCGTGCTAGACTTGCGCCATGGCCTCGACACCCTCGCCCGCCGAACCGTCCGAGCATCGCGTGCTTCCGTTCCGCCGCGGCAGCCGCGAGAAGGATTCCAACGCGGCGTCGCGACCGCCGATTCCGGATTTTGCGAAATATATGCGCGAGCCCGGCGAGGATCCCGACGATTATCGGCAACGCATGATCGTCAACGGCCTCGCCTTCCTTTTCATATTGGTGCTGATCGGCGCCGGTCTGTGGCTCGCCGACACGATGGCGGATCTGCGCAGGAACCAGGACTGCGTGCTGTCAGGACGACACGACTGCGCGCCGCTCAACGTGAGCGCGCCTCGCCGGTAAAGGCACAAGGGGCGCGCGCGAGCGGCGCCGCCATTGAACTCGACCTGCTCGTTCGCTATACGGGCAGCCGGCCGCGTCGGCGGGCCCCGCGCCTTGTGCGCGAGGCTCTTGCCGCGCGGACGGGGGATCGGCGGAACGATAGGCCAATCAGCGAGTTAGTGATGTCCACCACCTTCGATACCATAGCCAATATTATCGCCGAGACGTGCGATATTCCGCGCGATTCCATCAAGCCCGAAAGCCACGCGATCAACGATCTCGGCATCGACAGTCTCGACTTTCTCGACATCGCCTTCGCCATCGACAAGGCCTTCGGCATCAAGATGCCGCTCGAGCAGTGGACACAGGAGGTCAACGAAGGCAAGGCGACCACCGACCAGTATTTCGTGCTCAAGAACCTGAGCGACCGCGTCGACGAACTGGTCGCAGCCAAGGGTGCGTGAGCTCGCAGCGGCCATGCGGCTCGAGTATTTTATGTTGATTGATCGAGTTGTCAGGCTCGATCTTGCCGCCGGCAACATCACCTGCGAAGCGAAGGTCCCGGACACAAGCACGATCTTCGAGGGACACTTTCCGGGCTATCCGCTGATGCCCGGCGTGCTCCTGATCGAATGCATGGCGCAGACCGCGGGCTGGATGCTGGTTGCGGCCCACAAATTGCAGCGCATGCCCTTTCTTGCCGCGGTGAAGGACGCCAAGCTTCGCAGCTTCGTCACCCCCGGTCAGCAACTCCTCGCCGAGGCCGTGCTCAGTCATTCCGGGTCCGGCTACGCGATGACGGAGGCCAGCATCACCTGCGAGGGCAAGCTCGTTTGCAACGCCGACATCACCTTCCGCCTGACGGAATTTCCCACTCCCGGCTTTGCGACCGAGATGCGCAAGCGCGCAGCGGCGATCGGCCTGCCGATCAGTGAGGCGCTGACCCATGACTGAGGACTCGCCCCGCGAGGCTTGGATCACCGGCATCGGCATCGTCTCCTGTCTCGGCGAAGGTCCCGACGCGCATTGGCAGAAGCTCACCGCGGGAGAAATGAATGTCGATACGACGACATTCGCGCCGTTCGTGATTCATCCGCTGGTCAAGCTCAATTTCGACGCACAGATTCCGAGGAAGGGCGACCAGCGGCAGATGGAGGACTGGCAGCGCATCGGCGTCTATGCCGCAGGCCTGGCACTCGATTCCGCGGGCGTGAAGGGCAAGGCCGAAATCCTCTCGCGCATGGACATGATCGTCGCCGCCGGCGGCGGCGAGCGCGATCTTGCCGTCGACTCGACGATCTTGAGCGGCCTTGCGCAGGCGCGCGATCCGGCGGCGTTTCTCAACGAACGGCTCATGAGCGACCTGCGGCCCACGCTCTTCCTTGCCCAGCTCTCCAACCTGCTCGCGGGTAATATCTCGATCGTGCACGGTGTCACCGGCTCCTCGCGGACCTTCATGGGCGAGGAGTCCGCGGGCGTGGACTGCCTGCGTATCGCGCGTGCGCGCATTGCCGCGGGGCAGAGCGACATCGCGCTGGTTGGCGGATCCTACAACGCCGAAAGGCCGGACCTGCTGCTGCTTTATGAATTCGACGGCAGCGCGCTCAAGGACCGTTTCGCCCCGGTCTGGGAGCGCGGGGACCGCGGCGGCGTCGCGCTCGGCTCGCTCGGCGCGTTTCTCGTCGTCGAAGCGCGGGAGCATGCCGAGGCCCGCGGCGCGCGGCCGCTCGCCCGGCTCAGCGCCGTCTTGGCCGAGCGCAGCAGGCGCACGAACGGCGCGGTGAGGCGCACGCTCGCAAGCCTGTTGCATCAGATCGAGGACAGGCTGATGATCAACCACGCCGCGCTGCTGTCGGGGGCGAGCGGGGCCGAACCGGCCACGGGCGAGGAACGCGCGTTTCTCGCCGACCATCCCGAGCTTCCCGCGCGGGCGACCGGCACCTATCTCGGCCATGCGGCGGAACCGCAATTCGTCATGAATGTCGCGCTCGCGGCCGTGGCGCTCGGACGCGCCAGTCTCTTCCCCCCGCGCGATTCGACCGGCCTCGAGAAGCCCATGCGGGCGGAGCTGCGACAGGTCCTGGTGACCGGGGTCGGACATTGGCGGGGCGAAGGGCTCGCGCTCGTCGAGGCGGTGGTTTAAGGAGGGGGACGATGTCCTCGGTCAAAGACAAGAAGGGCCGGCCCGTCGTGGCCGTCACCGGGCTCGGCGTGATCACCTCGCTCGGCGTCGGCAAGGCCGACAACTGGGCGAAGCTCACGGCCGGCGAATCGGGGATCCGCGCCATCACGCGATTCCCGACCGAAGGCCTGCGCACGCGGATCGCCGGGACGATCGACTTTCTTCCCGCAAGCGGCGCCACCGTGGACATGACCGAGCGTTTTGCCGCCCTCGCCGTCGAGGAGGCCGTCGGCGAGGCGGGCGTGGGAGCGCGCGGCGATTTTCCCGGCCCGCTGTTCCTCGCCCTGCCGCCGATCGAGGTCGAATGGCCGCAGCGCATCGAGCTTGCCGCCCGCGTGCGCACCAACGGCGCGATCGGCTATGGCGACCTGCTGCGCGCCTGCACTGCATTCCCGGCCTATCACGAGCGTTTCCTGATCGGCTCGGTCGCCGATCACCTCGCCGATCGGTTCGGAACCAAAGGCTCGCCGATCTCGCTCTCGACGGCCTGCGCCTCGGGCGCAAGTGCGATCCAGCTCGGCGTCGAAGCGATCCGCCGCGGCGAATGCGACGTCGCGCTTTGCGTGGGCAGCGACGGCTCGATCAGCCCGGAAGCCGTCGTCCGTTTTTCATTGCTCTCGGCGCTTTCGACCAGCAACGAGCCGCCGCAGGGCGCCGCCCGGCCCTTCGCGAAGAACCGCGACGGCTTCGTGATGGCGGAAGGCGCCGGCGCCCTCGTGCTCGAACGCTATGACCACGCCAGGGCACGCGGCGCCAGGATCCTCGGCGTGATCGAAGGTTGCGGCGAAATGGCCGATTCATTCCACCGCACGCGGTCGAGCCCGGACGGAAAGCCGATCATCGGTTGCATCGCCAATGCGTTGAAGGATGCCGCCCTCGGCATCGACGACATCGACTACATCAACGCGCACGGGACAGGAACGCCGGAAAACGACAAGATGGAGCATATCGGCGTCACCGGCGTATTCGGCGAGCGCATGAAGGAGATCCCGATTTCGTCCAACAAATCGATGATCGGGCATACATTGTCCGCCGCCGGCGCCGTCGAAGCGGTCTTCACGCTGCTGACACTGCAGCATCAGCGCATTCCGCCGACGATCAATTATCACGTGCCGGATCCCGCGATTCCTCTCGACGTCGTTCCCAACAAGGCGCGCGACGCGAGACTGCGCCACGCCGTGTCCAATTCCTTCGGCTTCGGCGGGCAGAATGTCTCGCTGGTCATGGGGCTTGAGCCGGCGTGAGCGCCGATCTCCCTCGCATGCGCGCGCTTCGGCTCGTCGACAGTCGTACGTTGAGGCTGGACGAGGTGCCGGCGCCGCCGCCCCCCGCCGATGACGAAGTGCAGGTCGAGATCAAGGCCGTCGCCCTCAACCACCTCGACGTGTGGGGTTATCGCGGCATGGCCTTCGCCAAACGGCGGCTGCCGCTGGTGGTCGGCGTGGAAGCCTCCGGCAGGATCGCGGCGCTCGGCACCCGCGTCACGCGTTTCAAGCCGCACGATGCGGTCGTCATGTACGGCGCGTTGACCTGCGGCTGCTGCCCCGCCTGCCGCGAGGGTCGCGACAATCTGTGCGAGAACGTCGGCGGGATCATGGGCTTCCACGTCGACGGCTTCGCGCGGGAGCGAGTCAACCTGCCCGCGCGGCTCGTGATCCCCGTGCCGGACGGCGTGAGCCTGCGCGATGCAGCCTGCGCGCCGATCGCCTTCGGCACGGTGGAACACATGCTGTTCGACAATGCCAGGCTCAGGCCGGGCGAAACCATTCTGGTGCATGCCGGAGGCTCGGGAATCGGTTCGGTCGCCATCAAGATGGCGAAGGCGCTCGGCTGCACCGTGATCACCACCGTCGGCGACGACGCCAAAGCGGCGAAGGCCAGGGCCCTCGGCGCCGATCACGTGATCAACTACAAGACGGAACGTTTCGAGGGCGTGACGCGGAAACTGACCGGCAAAAAGGGCGTCGACGTCGTCTTCGAGCACGTCGGCGGGGAGGGCTTCAACGCCTCCCTGCTGTGCCTCAAGCGCGGCGGGCGCCTGGTCACCTGCGGATCGACCGCGGGGCCCACGGTCACGATCAACCTGATGCAGCTTTTCCAGCAGCAGTACAAGATCCTCGCCTCATTCGGCTGCACGCTGCGCAACATCCGCGACAGCCTGTCGAAAATGGCGAGCGGCATCACCCCGGTCATCGATACCGAAGTGCCGTTGACGGAATTCGAGAAAGGCCTGGCGCGACTCGAAAGCCGGCAGGTGTTCGGCAAGGTGGTCGTTGTTTTCTGATGCGGACCGCGATCAAGCGAACGGGTCGGCGCCTGCGGCGCCGTCTCAAGAGCGCGGGCGATGCAATGATCGGCGCGCTCGCCGTCGGCGCGCTGCAGCTCCTGCGCCGCGCGAACCCCGACCGCATCGCGGATCTTGCCGGCTGGACGATGCGTCGGATCGGCCCGTTCCTGCCCGAGCATCGGATCGCCCGCGACAATCTCCGCCATGCATTTCCGGAAAAGTCCGAGGCGGAGCGCAAGCGGATCCTCGCCGGGAGCTGGGACAATCTCGGCCGCATGGCGGCGGAGTTCGCTCACCTCGACCGTCTGTGGGACTTCGATCCCGAGCGCCCGGACGGCGGCGGTCGCTTCGTCATCCCGCCACAGGCGATCGAGCGCTTCAGGGGCCTCGCCGATGACGGCAAACCCGCGCTGATCTTCGCGGCGCATCTTGCCAACTGGGAGATGCCGGGGATCTGCGCCGCGACCTACAAGCTCGACAGCGCGGTGCTCTATCGACGGCCGAACATCCCGCTGATCGCCCGCTGGATCAGCAGGACGCGCGGCGTCACGATGGGCGAGCTCATCCCCACCGGCCTCGAGGCGCCGGTGAAGCTCGCCGATGCGCTGCGACGCGGCGCCCATGTCGGCATGCTGGTCGATCAGTATTTCGTGCGCGGGGTGGAGGTGACTTTCTTCGGCCGCCGCACGCGCGCCAACCCGCTGATCGCCCGGCTCGCCCGCCATTTCGACTGTCCCATACACGGCGTTCGTATCATCCGTCTGCCGGACCGACGGTTCACCGCCGAGATCACGGAGGCGGTCACGCCGGTGCGCGACGCCGAGGGAAGGATCGACATTGCCGGAACCATGCAGGTGATCACCGGCATCGTCGAGAGCTGGATCCGCGAATATCCGGAGCAATGGCTCTGGCAGCATCGGCGCTGGCGGCCGGAAGATGAAGTCCGGGCCTCTTGACGGCTGCGCGCGTGGGCAAAGCCGAGCGCCTTCCCTGCCGCGCGCGGAAGTTTGCGCGGGGTGAAGGCACGCGGCGATCAGCGTCCGGTCTTGATCCGCGTCCACAGCCGGTTGATCAAACGCTGCGCCTTCTGGTCGCGCGCGCCGACCGTATAGAGGCGCCGCATGGTCGCCTCGTCGGGGTAGATGCTCCGGTCCTCGAGCACCGACCTGGCGATGAATTTCTGGCTCGCCAGATTGCCGTTGGCATAGGAGATGAGGTTGGTGTTTCTCGCCGCCACCTCCGACTTGAGCATGTAATTGATGAAGGCATAGGCCTCCGCGACATGCGGCGCGTCCCTCGGTATGGCGAAATTGTCGAACCACATCTGCGCGCCTTCCTTCGGAATGGCATAGGCGATGGTGATGCCGTTCTTGGCTTCCGCCGCCCTCTTCTGCGCCTGCTTGATGTCGCCCGACCATCCCACGACCAGGCAGATCTCTCCGCTCGCCAGCGCATTGAGATATTCCGAGGAATGGAATTTCCTGACCGAGGGCCGGATGCGGGCAAGCAGCGCCGCGGCCTTCTCGAGGTCGCGCGGATCGACCGAGTTCGGGTCGATGCCAAGATAATGCAGCGCCGCCGGAATGATGTCGTCGGCCGAATCGAGCATGTGGACGCCGCAGTCCTTGAACTTCGCGAGAAGCTCGGGCTTGAACACCACGTCCCAGCTGTCGATGGTCGCTTCCGGACCGAGGCGCGCGTGCATCGCCGCGACATTGTAACCGATGCCCGTCGTGCCCCACATGTAATTGACCGCGTGCTCGTTGCCCGGATCATAGGCGGCAAGCCGCTGCGCGATCTCGGGCCAGACGTTCCGCAGGTTCGGCAGCCTGCTCTTGTCGAGCTTGAGAAAGATGCCGGCCTTGATCTGCCGTTCGAGGAAATAGGCGGTGGGCACCACCACATCGTAACCGGATCTGCCGGCAAGGAGCTTGGTCTCGAGCGTCTCGTTCGAATCAAAGGTGTCGTAGCGCACCGCGATCCCGGTTTCCCGCGTGAAGTCGTCGAGGACCTTGGGATCGATATAGTCCGACCAGTTGTAGACGTTGACGACGCGGTCCTGCGCCGCCGCGGCCGATGCGTGCACGAGGCCGATCGCCGCGGCCAGGACCGCGGTCGTCAGCGTCCGGCGCGCGACCAGTCCCGACAATCTCAACATCCGCTTTTGGTGGGGAAACCCGCCTGCTTCCATGCGATGATGCCGCCGGCCAGATGGCTCTTGTACGGGTAGCCGCGGTCCTGAGCGGCGAGCGAGGCGGTCACCGAGCGCCGTCCGGAACGGCAGGCGAATACCACCTGCCGGCCCTGCGGATCGGGGATCGCCGCGGGATCGAAACAGGACAAGGGCACGACCACCGCTTCGGGGTAACTCTCCGCCGCCGTTTCGTTGAGCTCGCGCACGTCGACGAGCAGCATGCGGCCCGTGCGCAGCCCCTCCGCGACCTGCTCGGGGGTGAGATTTTCGACCTCGTGGGCGCGCGCGATCTCGTCGGTCATGATGCAGCCTGCCACCGCCGCGTTATTTAGCGTGGCACGCCGCGATTTGCACCGGTTTTCTTACAGCGCCACCTGGGTGCCCACCTCGACCACCCTCCCCGTCGGGATCTGGAAATAATCGGTCGCGTCATTGGCGGCGCGGGTGAGCGCGATGAACAGCCGGTCCTGCCAGCGCGGCATGTCGGATTGGGCCGCCGGCTTGAGCGACCGTCGCGACAGGAAGAACGAGGTCGACATGATGTCGAACTGCCAACCGAGCTTGCGCGCGATGGCCAGAGCCTTCGGCACGTTGGGCGTCTCCATGAAGCCGAAGCGCAGGACCACGCGGGAGAAGGTCTGGCCGACGGGCTCCATGCGGACCCGCGCGCTGTTGTCGACCCGCGGCGTGTCGGCGGTCTCGATGGTGAGTATGACGTTGTGCTCGTGAAGCACCTTGTAATGCTTGAGACTGTGCAGCAACGCGGTTGGCGCAAAGCCGGGATCGCTCGTCAGAAAGACCGCGGTGCCGGGAACCCGCTGCGGCGGCGTCTTTTCCAGCTTCGCCACCAGGAATTCGAGCGGCGTCTCCTGCTTGCGCGTCTTCTCGAACAGCAGCCGGCTGCCGCGCCGCCACGTATACATCACCGTCATCACCACGCCGCCGAGGGCAAGCGGTATCCATCCCCCTTCCACCACTTTGAGCAGATTGGCCGACAGGAACGTCACGTCGATGAACAGGAAAGGCAGGATCAGCGCCGCCGCCGCCGCGAGCGACCATCGCCAGACGCGCCAGACGACGACGAATGCCATCATCGTCGTCACCACCATGGTGCCGGTGACGGCGATGCCATATGCGGACGCGAGCGCGCCGGAGGAACGGAACAAGGCGACGAGCAGCAGCACGCCGACGAGCAGCAGCGTGTTGACCCGCGGCATGTAGATCTGGCCGAACAGCGCCTCCGAGGTATGGCGGATCTCGAGCCGCGGCAGCAAACCGAGCTGGATCGCCTGGCGCGTCAGCGAATAGGCGCCGGTGATGCAGGCCTGGCTCGCGATCACCGTCGCCACGGTCGCGAGCCCGACCATGGGCAGCAGGGCCCAATGCGGGAAAAGCAGGAAGAAGGGGTTGGCGATCGATTTGGGATCGGCGAGCACGAGGGCGCCCTGCCCGAGATAGTTGACGGTCAATGCCGGCAGCGCCACGGTGAGCCAGGCAAAGCGGATCGGCCCGCGCCCGAAATGACCGAGATCCGCGTAGAGCGCTTCCGACCCCGTGACCACCAGGAAGACCGCGCCGAGCGTGAACAACGCGATGATGCCGTGATGGATGAGGAAGCTCATCCCGTACCAAGGATTGAAGGCGAGGAGCACGACCGGATTGCGGCCGACATGCCAGAGGCCGGCGGCGGCGATCACCGCGAACCAGAGCAGCATCACGGGTCCGAAGAACGCCGCCACCTTCGCGGTGCCGCGCGATTGGACCGAGAACAGCGCGATCAGAATCACGACCGTGATCGGCACGACATAGTCGTCGAAGGACGGCGTCGCAATCTTCAGGCCCTCGACCGCCGACAGCACCGAGAGTGCCGGCGTGATGATGGCGTCGCCATAGAAGAGGGCACCGCTGATGATGCCGAGCAGGATCACGACGCCGCGTCCGCGGTAGAGCACGCGCGAGGCGAGCGCCATCAGCGCGAGCGTGCCGCCCTCCCCGTTGTTGTCGGCGCGCAGCAGGATCAGCACGTATTTGGCGGTGACGACGATGATGAGCGCCCAGATGATCAACGACAAGATGCCGAGGATCACGGGTTCGCCGGCCGCGGCCTGGGAGCCGACGGCCGCAAGCACCGACTCGCGCAGCGCATAGAGCGGGCTCGTGCCGATGTCACCGTAGACGACGCCGATGCTGCCGATGGTGAGCGCCCAGAATCCGCTTCTGACGGGCACCTCGCCGCCGGGGGCCGCTACCGCACCGACCTCGCGCGCGGCCATTCCATGAGCCATGTCCGATGTCCCGGATGCTGCAATGCAAAAGGCCCGCGTATATAACGCCGTCGTGGCACGCGAGCCGCGCGATTTATGCAGGCCAGTGCCCGCAGCCATGCAGGAAACGCGGCCGAGCGGAAAATAATTCTGCTTCTGAATCAAATGCTTGAGAAGAAACCCGGGAACAAAACGCTTCCGCGGGCAAGCGGCGCGCCCTGCGCGCGTTCCTTGCCGGCCGTGGCCTCCGCGAAGGCCCGGCATCGAAGCGGATGGTCCGCGAGCCGCCGGCGGACGTCAGACCGCGACCTGCGTGCCGACTTCCACCACCCGACCGGTCGGAATCTGGAAGAAGTCGGTCGCGTCGCTCGCCGAGCGCGCGAGCGCGATGAACAGGCGGTCCTGCCAGCTCGGCATGCCCGACTGCGGCGAGGGCTTGAGCGCGCGTCGTGAGAGGAAGAACGAGGTCGACATGATGTCGAACTGCCAACCGTGCTTGCGCGCGATGGCGAGCGCCTTGGGCACGTTGGGCTGCTCCATGTAACCGAACTTGAGCGTCACGCGGCTAAAATGCTCGGACAGGGGCGTGATCTTGACCCGCTCGTCCTCCGGCACGCGCGGCGTATCCGCGGTGACCACCGTGAGAATCACGTTGTGCTCGTGCAGCACCTTGTTGTGCTTGAGGTTGTGCAGCAGCGCGGTCGGCGCGAAGGCGGGGTCGCTGGTCAGGAACACCGCGGTGCCGGGCACGATGTGCGGCGGATTCTTCTGCAGGCTGCGGAACAACGTATCGAGCGGCACTTCCGTGCGCCGCGTCTTGTTGGTCAGCAATGTCGTGCCGCGCCGCCAGGTAAGAATGAGCAGCACCATCGTCGCGCCGAAAAGGAGCGGCGCCCAAGCGCCTTCGAAGAGTTTCAGGAAATTGGCCGAGAAGAACGTCACGTCCACGACGATGAACGGCACGATCAACGCCGAGGTCTTCCACAGCGGCCATCGCCAGAGTTTCCAGATGACGACGAATGCCAGCAATCCGTCGACCACCATGGTGGTCGCCACGGCGATGCCGTAGGCCGAAGCCAGGGCACTCGACGTGCGGAACATCCCGACCAGCAGCAGCACGCCGATCAGAAGCGCGACGGTGACGCGCGGTATATAGATCTGTCCGACGTGCGAAGCCGACGTGTGAAGGATCGCAAGACGCGGGAGGAGACCGAGCTGGATTGCCTGATGGACCAGCGAATAGGCGCCGGTGATCACCGCCTGGCTCGCGATCACCGTCGCCGCGGTCGCGAGCACGATCATGGGCAGCAGCAGCGCCTCCGGCACGAGCCGGTAGAACGGATTCTCGATCGCCGACGGGTCGGCCAACACCTTGGCGCCCTGGCCGAAATAATTGATGAGCAGGGCCGGCAGCACGAGAAACAGCCATGCCGTCTGGATCGGCCTGCGGCCGAAATGACCGAGATCCGCGTAAAGCGCCTCGCCGCCGGTGACGACGAGGAAGACGGCACCCAGCGTCACCAACCCGACTGCGCCGTGCTCGAGCAGAAAATCGACGCCGTAGAGCGGATTGATCGCCTTGAGCACGCTTGGATCGTCGCGGATATGCAACGCGCCCGCGACCGCGATCGATACGAACCAGACGGCCATGATCGGGCCGAACATCGCCGCGACCCTCGCGGTGCCGCGGCTCTGCGCGGCAAACAGCGCGATGAGGATGAGCACCGCAAGCGGTGCCACGAATTCGGTGAAGGCGGGGCTTGCCAGTTTGAGTCCCTCCACGGCGGAGAGAACCGAAATCGCGGGCGTGATCACGCTGTCGCCGAGAAACATCGACGCGCCGACGACGCCGACGATGAACACGTAGGTCGTCCGCCGGCCGAATGCGCGGCTTGCGAGCGCCGTGAGCGAAAGCGTTCCCCCCTCGCCGTTGTTGTCGGCACGCAGCAGGATCAGCACATATTTGGCCGTCACCGTGATGATCAGCGCCCACAGAATGAGCGAAAGCACGCCGAGCACGATGGCGCGCGTCACCTCGTGGCCGTCGCTTGCCGCCATCGCCGCTTCGCGGAATGCGTAGAGAGGGCTCGTGCCGATGTCGCCATAGACGACGCCGACGCTCCCCAGCGCCAGCACCACCAAGCTCGAGACGGATTCGGCATTCGTCTGCGTCTTGACCGAAGCCGAGCCCGCGTTTGCGCCGCCGTTCATTCTGTTTTTGTCGAACCCTGCCCGCAGGCCTGCGATCGCGCGCCTTATATCAAGGTAACGCATGAGGCAACACCGCCGTTTCCTCCCCGGTCGCCGGGCGGCCGAGCGGCAATCACTCTATGCGATTTCAGGGTTTGAAATCAGGGGGGAGCGGCGGCGCCTCGCGCATGAGCGTGATCGTGACGCGCCGATTGGGCGAGAGCGACGGATTGTCGGGGAAAAGCGGATCGGTATCGGCCTTGCCGGCCACCTCGAAAATATGGCCCGACGGCAGCCCTTCCTCGGCGAGGATCTGCCGCACGGCGTTGGCACGATCGGCGGACAATTCCCACGGCCCGTAGCCGGGCTTGGGCGGAACGGCACGCGCCGCCGTATGCCCGGTGATCGAAATACGATAGGGCATGGACTTCAGCGCCGAGGCGATCTTCTGGACGATAACGCGCGTGCGCGGATAGGGTTCTTTGGAACCCTCGGCGAACATCGGGCGACCGTCCTGATCGACGATTTCGATGTTGAGCCCCTGCTTGGTCTCTTCCAGCATGATGTGCTTGGATGCTTCCGCGATCTCCGGCATGTCCTGCAGGGCCTGCCGCAGCGAGGCGGCGGCGAGCGCGAACTTGCGGTCCTCCTTCAAGGGGCCGCCGTAATCGCGTTCGCGGTCGTGTGCGTCGGGAGTGGGTGTGGCGGAGGAATCCTTCGGCTCGACATGGGCGGCGTTCTTGAGCCGTGGACGCGTCGGCAGGCCGAGCACCTCGACGATGCCAGAATAGCGGATCCGGTCCTGCATGCCGAAGGCCTCGCGCATCGAACCGGCGACGATCTGCAGCTTCTGCTGATCCTGCGTGGAAAAGGCGACCAGCATCACGAAAAAGCTGACGAGGAGCCCCATCAGATCGGCGAAGGTCACGAACCAGCCGTGACCGCCGGAATGAGCCGCGCCGCGACGTCTCGCCATGTCAGCCCGCCGCCTTTCAGGCCGCCTTGGCCGTCGCCGGCTCGGGCTCGGCCGGCGTGTCGTCATCGTCCTCGGCGTGCCGGTGTTTCTCCGGGAGATAGGCGAGCAGCATTTCGCGCACCAGCGTCGGACTCTTGCCCTCGCGGATCATCAGAATGCCGTCGATGATCAAGGTGCGGTTGATCTCCTCGTCGACCAGCTTGAGATGCAGTTTGTCGGCGATCGGCAGGCACAGAATATTGGCGACCGCGGCGCCGTAGAAGGTCGCGAGCAACGCCACCGCCATGTACGGACCGAGCTTGGAGGGATCCGTCATGTTGGCGAACATCTGCACCATGCCGATGAGCGTGCCGACCATGCCGAAGGCCGGGGCGCAGTCGCCGATCGCCCGGAAGATCTTCTGCCCTTCGTCGAGGTGGGTGAGGAAATTGTCGCGGTCACGCTCGAGATTGTCGCGAATGAAGGTGGCATCGTAACCGTCGGCGACGAAACGGACGCCCTTGGCGAGGAAAGGATCCTCGACCTCGACCTTTTCCAGGCCGATGGGCCCGTGCTTGCGCGCGATCTCGGCAAGACCGGCGAGCTCGTCCACGAGTTCGCGCTGCGTCATGCGGCGCAGGGTGAAGGCGAATTTGGCGCCGAGCGGCACGCCGTGAAAAATCGACGACAACGGAAAACGGATCAGCGTCGCGGCAAACGAGCCGCCGAAGATGACGATGCAGGCATGCAGATCGAGAAACATCCGCAGATCGCCGCCCATCAGGATCAGGGTCGTGATCACGACGGCGCCTGCCAGCAGGCCCAGACCGGTTGCAATGTCCATGACTTGACCTCGCGAACGACCGCGACTTTATGAAAAGGTGAGAAACCGTCGCCGCAACGCCGACCCTAGACGGACCCCGTTAAGGAGCGGTAAAGGCTAACCGTTGGTTAAGAAAAGCCTTCCGGAGGGAACCGGCCGGCACGTCCGCCCCCGCAACGAGGCTCATGAACGCGACGGGCGAGGCCGGCGGTCCGCCGGCGGCCGCCTTCGGGCCGCGTCGAGATTGGAGGAAAGCCACCCATGCGCGAGATCGGTCATTTCATCGGCGGCAAGGAGGTCAAGGGCACGTCGGGGCGCTTCGGCGACGTCTTCGACCCCAATACCGGAGAGGTGCAGGCCAAGGTCGCGCTCGCCGACCGCTCGGAGGTCGAGCGCGCGATCGCCAATGCCGAAGCCGCGCAGCCGGCCTGGGCCGCGACCAACCCGCAGCGGCGCGCGCGCGTGATGTTCAAGTTTCTCGAGCTGATCCAGCGGGATTTCGACAGTCTCGCACGGCTGCTGTCCTCCGAGCACGGCAAGGTCATTGCCGACGCGCGCGGCGACATTCAGCGCGGCATCGAGGTGGTCGAGTTCGCCTGCGGCATTCCCCATCTCATGAAGGGCGAATACACCGAGAGCGCCGGTCCGGGAATCGACCTTTATTCGATGCGCCAGCCGCTCGGCGTCGTCGCCGGTATCACGCCGTTCAACTTCCCGGCCATGATCCCGCTGTGGAAATGCGCGCCGGCGATCGCCTGCGGCAATGCGTTCGTGCTGAAGCCGTCCGAGCGCGACCCCTCCGTTCCCATGCGCATTGCCGAACTCTTCCTCGAGGCCGGGCTCCCTCCGGGCATCCTCAATGTCGTCAACGGCGACAAGGAAGCCGTCGACACGCTGCTCGTGGACAAGCGCGTCAAGGCGATCGGCTTCGTCGGCTCCTCCGCGATCGCCGAATACGTCTATGCGACCGGCTGCGCGCACGGAAAGCGGGTGCAGTGTTTCGGCGGGGCGAAGAACCACATGATCGTCATGCCCGACGCCGACATGGATCAGGCGGTCGACGCCCTGATCGGGGCCGGCTACGGCTCCGCCGGCGAGCGCTGCATGGCCGTGTCGGTCGCCGTGCCGGTCGGCCGCAAGACGGCGGACACGCTCGTCGAGAAACTCATCCCGCGTGTTGAAGGCTTGAAGATCGGACCGTCGACCGACGCCCAGGCCGACTACGGGCCGCTGGTGACCCGGGAGCTGCTGGAAAAGGTGCGCGGCTATGTCGACAGCGGCGTCCGGGAAGGCGCCAAGCTCCTGGTCGACGGCCGCGGATTCAAGCTGCAGGGATACGAGAACGGGCATTTCATCGGCGGCTGCCTGTTCGACGAAGTCACGCCCGACATGAAGATCTACAAGGAGGAGATCTTCGGACCGGTGCTCTCGGTGGTGCGCGCGAAAGACTATGAGGAGGCGGTCCGCCTGCCCTCGGAGCATGAATACGGCAATGGCGTGGCGATCTTCACGCGCGACGGCGACGCCGCGCGCGACTTCGCCGATCGCGTCAATGTCGGAATGGTGGGCATCAATTTCGCAATCCCCGTGCCGCTCGCCTACTACACCTTCGGCGGCTGGAAGCGTTCGGCCTTCGGCGATCTCAACCAGCACGGTCCCGACTCGATCCGCTTCTACACCAAGACCAAAACCGTCACCTCGCGCTGGCCTTCGGGCATTCGAAGCGGCAGCGAATTCGTCATTCCGACGATGAAATAATGCCGCCGACGCGGCGTTACACGACGGGGGCGGGGCTGTCGCGCAAGCGCTGACGCGGTTCGGAAGGCCCGGCCGGCCACACGCGGTCGGCCGCGAGGCCTGCGTCCGTCACGTGCGTTCCGCCGCCACGCGCCAGGAGGACCGACATGGCCGAATACCAGCTCTACTGTTTCGCCCAATCGGGCAACTGCTACCGGGCGGCCCTGATGCTCAGCCTGATCGGCGCCGATTGGGAACCGATCTGGGTCGATTTCTTCGACGCCATGGTGCAGCGGACGCCGCAGTTCCGCGACGAGATCAACGAGATGGGCGAGGTGCCGGTGCTGGTCCACGGCCGCAGGAAGCTCACGCAATCCGGCGTCATCCTCACCTACCTTTCGGAACGGAGCGGCCGGTATCGGCCGCAGGACGAGGACGAGCGCCTCGAGGCGTTGCGCTGGATGATCTTCGACAATCAGAAGGTCAACGGCTTTCTCGGGCCGTTCCGTTTCCTGAAGAATTTCTCGTCGCAGGCTGCCGATCCCGCCGTGCTTGCCTTCCTCCAGGGACGCGCCCGGAACAATCTCGCCGTCGTCGAGCGCAGACTGGGCACACGTCCATTCCTGCTGGGCAACCGGCCGACCATCGCCGACATCTCGATGACCGGCTATCTCTACTACCCGGCGGAGGAGTTCGGATTCGACATCGCCAAGGACTATCCGGCGATCGGCGCCTGGCTCGAGCGCATCAAGGCGCTTCCGGGCTGGAAACACCCCTACGAGCTCATGCCCGGTCATCCGCTGCGCGCGCGCGGCGGCCGCACGCCGTGACGCGGGTAGCGGCGCCGCGTTCCCGCCCGCCGCTCGCACGCGATCCGCTCGGAGCGCCGCGCGGGGACTGCCCGCCGGACAAAGGGGCGACGCGGGGCATGAGCCTGGCGTCGCGGCTTGAAGCGCGACGCATCGGGATGCAGGCGCCGCGCTCGCCTCGCATCCTGCCGGCGCACGGTCTTTTCGGCAATCGCTTCCGCCTGGCGTGATCCTGCGCTAGTTCAGCCGTGCCGGTCGCTCGCCATTGTCCGCCGTTTGACGGGGCCGCAGATCCTGCTCCATGGCGGCGAGTCCGGCCTTGGCCGCGTCCTTGCGCTGATGGTTGCGGTACGACCACAGACCGAAGGGCAGCGACACGAGATAGGCGATCGTGCCGAGCGTCAGCACCTGCCAGGGATAGCTGATGAGCAAGGCGAAGAACGCCACCACGAGCACGAAGACCGGCAATACCATTTCCGGGGGCACGCGCTTGCCCACCCGCTTGCCGGAGAACACCGGCAGGCGCGAGACCATGAGCAGCGCGATCAGCAAGGTGTAAAAGAAGGCGATCCAGACCACCACGAGTCCGCTCGGAAGGCCGAGCAAAGAAAGATAGATCGGCAGGAGCACGGTGATCGCGCCGGCCGGCGCCGGAATGCCGGTGAAGAAATCGGCCGCCCAGGCAGGCTGAGTGGGATCGTCGACCATGACGTTGAAGCGCGCGAGCCGCAGCCCCGCACAAATGGCGAACACCATGGCGGCGATCCATCCCGCCGATCGCAGCTCGTGGAGCCCCCAGAAATAGAGGATCAGGGCCGGCGCCACGCCGAAATTCACGAAATCGGCAAGACTGTCGAGCTCGGCCCCGAAGCGCGAGGTGCCCTTGAGCATCCGCGCAAGCCGCCCGTCGATGCCGTCGAGCAGCGCGGCAAAGACGATGGCCGCGAGCGCAAGCTGGATGTTGTGCTCGACCGCGACGCGGATCGCGGTCAGGCCCGCGCACAACGCGAGCAGCGTAATGAGGTTGGGCAGCAAGGTGCGCACCGGGATCGGCTTGAAGCGCCGGTGCCGCAGGCGCGGCGGCAGGGGATCGAGCGGCTGGAACACCATGAATTCCTTATACCACACCCGTCGCCCGCCCGCCGACGCCGGGGCGACCACGCGAGACGACCCGTCTGCCCTCCTCGCCGCAGGCATCCGCACGGGCCGCGGCAAGGGCTGCTGTCGTCCCGCCCCTTCAATGAGATGGATGATTCCCGGGCAGCCGCAAGCGGCCCGCCGCCCCGCCCCTTTCGCCGAAGTTAAGGCCGGCGCGCTCCGGACCATGGGTCGGCGGGGACGGCCCTCGCGCGCGGCGGCCCGCCCCCATGAATCGCGCGTCAGGCCGCGCGATAGCCGCGGGCGTCACCCCGCGCGCGCAGGTCGGCGAGCAGCGTCTCGCCCGCGACCGCCGTCTGTCCCACGGCGACCAGCGGCACGGCATCCGCCGGCAGATAGACGTCGAGCCGCGAGCCGAAGCGGATGAGCCCGAAGCGCTCGCCGATGCCGATGGACTGGCCGACGCGCGCGAAGCACACGATGCGCCGCGCCACGAGCCCGGCGATCTGCACCACGGCCACGCGAGCCTCCCCCGCGGCGATGACGAGCGCGTTGCGTTCGTTGTCCGCGCTCGCCTTGTCGAGATCGGCGTTGAGGAAGCGACCGGGCCGATAAACGATTTTTTCCACCGTGCCGCTGACCGGGCTGCGATTGATGTGGCAATCGAATATGCTCATGAAGATCGAGATGCGCGGGAGCGCCGTGCTTCCGAGATCAAGCTCAGGCGGCGGCGGCGCCGTCGTCACCTGGCTGATGCGTCCGTCGGCCGGCGCGACCACGAAGCCGTCGCGAACCGGCGTGACGCGCGGCGGATCGCGGAAGAAATAGGCACACCAGGCCGTCGCAACCGTCCCGAGCCATCCGAGCGGGCTCCAGAGCCAGAACAGCAGCAGGCTGACGAGGGCGAAGGCGCCGATGAAGGGATACCCTTCCGGCGTGATCGGCACGAACTGCGCGCGAACGGACTTGAAGAGAGACATGACGCGTCTGCCCTATTCCGCCGCGTCGGCCTGGATATCAAGCCGCGCGTGCGCCGGCGGCGGGACGTCCTCCTCGAGGAGCGGCGGCGGATTGCGATTGGGCATCGCCGCCTCGTCGCCGGCGCGAGCCAGCCGCTCGCGCGCCTCGTCCGCTTCGCGCTGCCGGTTCCACAGGCTGGCATAAAGCCCGTTCCGCGCGAGAAGCGCGTGATGCGTGCCCCGCTCCACGATCATCCCCTGGTCGAGGACGATGATCTCGTCCGCGCCGACGATGGTCGACAGGCGGTGTGCGATCACCAAGGTCGTGCGGTTGCGCGAGATCCGCTCGAGCGCATCCTGGATTTCCTTTTCGGTGTGGCTGTCGAGCGCCGAGGTCGCCTCGTCGAGCACGAGGATCGGCGGCGCCTTGAGGATGGTGCGAGCGATCGCCACGCGCTGCTTCTCCCCGCCGGACAGCTTCAATCCGCGTTCGCCGACCTCGGTCTCGTAGCCATGGGGGGATCGGCGGATGAAATCGTCGATCTGTGCGAGCCGAGCCGCCATTTCGACCTCGGCGTCGCTCGCCTCCCAGCGGCCATAGCGGATATTGTAGCGGAGCGTGTCGTTGAAGAGCACGGTGTCCTGCGGCACGATGCCGATCGCCTCGCGCAGCGAATTCTGCGTGACGTGCGCGATGTCCTGGTCATCGATCAGAATGCGGCCGTTCGAGGGATCATAGAAGCGAAACAGCAGCCGCGAAATCGTCGATTTGCCTGCCCCCGACGGGCCGACGACGGCGACCGTCTTGCCGGCCGGCACCTCGAAAGTGAGGTTGTTCAGGATGCGCCGGCCCGGCTCATAGGAGAAGCTCACGTTTTCGAAACGAATCGAGCCGCGCGTCACCCTGAGCGGCACGGCATTCGGCGCATCCTTGATCTCCGGTTCGCGCGACAGGATCGAGAACATGATTTCGATATCGGTCACCGCCTGCTTGATCTCCCGGTAGACCATGCCCATGAAATTGAGCGGCTGGTAGAGCTGGATCATCATGGCATTGACGAGCACGAAATCGCCAACGGTCTTCGCGCCGGCGTTGATCTCGATCGCGCACATCGCCATCACCGCGGTAAGGCCGGCGGTGAAGATCACGGCTTGTCCGGCATTGAGCACGGCGAGCGAGGTATAGGCGCTGACGCTCGCCTTCTCATACCGCGCCATGGCGCGGTCGTAACGCTCGGCTTCGCGGGTTTCGGCGCAGAAATATTTGACGGTCTCGTAGTTGAGCAGCGAATCGATCGCCTTGACGTTGGCATCGGTATCGCTCTCGTTCATCTTGCGGCGAATACCGATGCGCCACTCGGTGGCGCGATAGGTGAACAGCATATAGGCCGCGACCGTGAGCGTGACCGCCACCACGTAGCGCCAGTCGAATCGCCAGACCAGGACTCCCGCCACCATGACGACCTCGAGCACGGTCGGCGCCAGTTGCAGGACCACCATGCGCACGATGGTCTCGATCGCGTTGCGTCCGCGTTCGAGCACGCGCGTGAGCCCGCCGGTCTTCCGTTCGAGATGAAAGCGCAGCGACAGCTCGTGCATGTGCACGAAGGTGCGGTAGGCAAGCCGCCGCACGGCATGCATCGCCACCTTGGCGAACATCCCGTCGCGCAATTGCGTGAGCGCGGCCATCAGGATGCGCATGCCGCCATAGGCGACGGTCATGACGACGGGCGCGGCGATGGCCCAGGCCAGCCAGTCCGACGCGGCCACGGGAGCGCTCGGGTGACCGGCGAGCGCGTCGGTCGCCCATTTGAACGTGAACGGCACGGCGATCGTGGCAAGCTTCGCGGCAACGAGAAGGATCGTGGCGGCGAATACCCGCCACTGCAGGTCGCGCCGGTCGGAGGGCCAAATATAGGGCCACAGGCGCACCACGGTGCGCAGCAGCGCCTCGCGCGTCGCCGGCGAATCGGCGTCGCTGTGGCTTGCGCGGCTGCGTCGGTAGGAGTCTCTCATGCGTGGCCCGTTGCGGACGGCCCCGCGGCGGGCCCCGTCAAACGTCCTCCATATAAGCGGTTTTTCCGCGGCATTCACCGGTCCGCGTGCGCCGGGACGGCGGCTTTCGGGGGATTTCCGCGCGCTGCCTTGACCTTGCCGCAGGGGCGGCGCACATGCTCAGGACATGGACAGAACTGACAGATCCGGCGGGATACGGAAGATCTGCGTGTATTGCGGCTCCAGTCCGGGCAATGATCCGGCCTTCGTCGCGGCGGCCCGCAGCTTCGGCAAGATCCTCGCCGACCACGGCATCGGCCTCGTCTACGGCGGGGGCAATGTCGGCATGATGGGCGCGCTCGCGCGCGCGGTGACCGCCCACGGCGGGGAGGTCACTGGAATCATCCCCGAATTTCTCATGGCGCGCGAGCGCGCGTTGCATTCCACGCAGGGGCTGATCGTCACCCGCGACATGCACGAGCGCAAGCGCAAGATGTTCGAGCTCGCCGACGCCTTTGTGGCGCTGCCCGGCGGCGTCGGCACGCTCGAGGAGCTCGTGGAGCAGCTCACCTGGGTACAGCTCGGCCGCCACCGCAAGCCGGTGCTCCTCGCCAATATCCGCGGATTCTGGGATCCGCTCTGCGCCCTGCTCGACCACATGCGGGCGCTCGAGTTCATCCACGGCGACCTCAGTTTCAGCCTGCTGGTCGCGAGCCGCGTCGAGGATATCCTGCCCATGCTTCAAGCGGCGGCCGAAGCGCAGCCCGAGGACGCCAAGCGCCTCTCTGCGGCGTCCGCCGATCAGCTTTGAACCGCGGTCCCGCGCCGGAGCGCAATCGCCTCGAGCCGGTTGCGAGCGGATCGAAGCGGGCGCAAGCCGCGGGATGAGCGGCGGCCGTTCACGCCGGCGCGCCCGATTTCACCAGCTTGTAGACGATCGAGTCCATCAGCGCCTGGAACGACGCATCGATGATATTGGGTGAGACGCCGACCGTGGTCCAGCGTTCCCCGGACCCGTCCTCGCTCTCGATCAGCACGCGCGTGACGGCTTCGGTCCCCGTGTTGAGGATGCGGACACGGTAATCGACGAGCTTAAGACCGTCGATATATTTCTGGTATTTGCCGAGATCCTTGCGCAGCGCGAGGTCGAGCGCGTTCACCGGGCCGTTGCCTTCCGCCGCGGAGATCAAGACGTCATCGCCGATCTTGACCTTCACCACCGCGAGCGTCACCGTGACGCGTTCACCCTTGGCGTTGTAGCGCTGCTCGACATTGACGTCGAACTGGATCACGTCGAAATAATCAGACACCGTTCCGAGCGTGCGCCGCGCAAGAAGCTCGAACGAGGCATCGGCCGCTTCATAGGCGTAGCCGATGGCCTCGCGCTCCTTCACGATCTCGAGCAGACGGCCGACGCGCTCATCCTCCCGGTCCACCGCGATGCCGATCCGCTCGAGCTCGGCGAGCACGTTGGACCGCCCGGCCTGATCGGAAACCAGCACCTTGCGCCTGTTGCCGACGGCCTCGGGCGCGACGTGCTCATAGGTCCTCGGCTGCTTGAGAATGGCCGACGCGTGGATGCCCGCCTTGGTGGCGAAGGCGCTTTCGCCGACATAGGGGGCGTGCCGATTGGGCGCGCGATTGAGTCGTTCATCGAGCGCGCGCGAAAGGTGGACGAGTCGGCGCAGAGCCTCGTCAGACACGCCAATGTCGAATCGCGCCGCAAACTCCTTCTTGAGTTTCAGCGTCGGGATGATGGAAATCAGGTTGGCATTGCCGCAACGCTCGCCCAGCCCGTTGAGCGTGCCCTGTATCTGCCGTGCGCCCGCGCGCACGGCGGCGAACGAATTGGCCACCGCCTGTTCCGTATCGTTGTGCGCGTGAATGCCGACGTGATCGCCGGGTATCACCTTGCACACCGCCGCCACGATCGTTTCGATCTCGTGCGGAAGGGAACCGCCGTTGGTATCGCAAAGCACGACCCAGCGCGCGCCTTCGTCAAAGGCGGCGCGTGCGCAGGCGAGCGCATAATCCGGATTGGCCTTGTAGCCGTCGAAGAAATGCTCGCAGTCGAGCAGCACTTCCCGGTTGGTCGCCCTCGCCGCTTTCACGCTGTCGCGGATCGAGGCCAGATTTTCCTCCTCGGTGGTCTCCAGCGCGACGCGCACGTGGTAGTCCCAGGATTTGGCCACGAAACAGACGGCATCGGCCTCGGCGGCAAGCAGCGCCGCGAGGCCGGGATCGTTCGAAGCGGAACGCCCCGGCCGGCGCGTCATTCCGAAAGCGGTGAAGGCGGCGCGCAGGCCGCGCTTGCGACCGAACAGTTCCGTGTCCGTCGGGTTGGCGCCCGGATAGCCGCCCTCGATATAGTCGAGCCCGAGCTCGTCGAGCATCTGGGCGATGGCGAGCTTGTCGGCGAGCGTGAAATCGACGCCGTGCGTCTGCGCGCCGTCGCGCAGGGTCGTGTCAAACAGGTAGAGCCGCTCGCGAGCCATCGATCGACCTCATCCCTCCCGCGCGAGGCGGAAAAAGGCGCGCCGCGCCGGCGCAGGGCCGACGGTCACGCCATCCCGCGCCGCGGCGCGCGTTCCCGCTTTGCTGCACGGCCGGGCGGTTGCCCCCTTCACGAGCCCCTCCGCGGCGCGAGCTGCTTGCGCATCGTGGTCGTGGCGAGCCACTCGCCGCCGGTCGACACGCTGTTGCGTCGCTCGGCGACGTAGCCGCGACGCCGGAAAAAGCCGTAGGCGGTGTCGCTGGCGTCGACCTTCAGGGCCGGCGTGCCGCGATGGCCGGCGAGCCTCTCGAGCGCGTCCACCAGCATGGCGGCCACGCCCTGTCCGGCCGCCGCCGGGTGCACATAGAGCATGGCGATCGTGTCGCCGTCTTCGAGCGAGGCAAATCCCACCGGCGAACCTTCGAGCGTGGCGACCAGCGTGAGCTCCTTGCGCAGGTCTTCGCCGAAGCTCGCCTTGTCGGCGGCCGCCGCCCAGGCACGGCGCTGCGCCTCGCTGTAGTCGTCCCCGGTCAGTGTGATGATCGACTCGCGGAAGATTTCGGCGAGCAGCGGCGCGTCGGCCGGCAGGAACGGCCGCAGGCCGAGACGCGGATGCGCCTGGGCGCTCATCGGGCGATCTCCCAGGTGGTTCCGTCCTTGCCGTCCTTCACCACCACGCCCATTCGGGCGAGTTCGTCGCGGATGCGGTCGGATTCCGCATAGTTTCGCGCCTTGCGCGCGGCCGCGCGCGCCCGGATGAGCGCAGCGACCTGCTCTTCGTCGACGACGACGGCGCGCGGATCCGACGCGAGGAACTCCCGCCTCGTCTTCGCGAGCAGGCCGAGGAACATGGCCGAGGCCTTGAGCGCGCGCTTGAGCGCGAGCTGCGTCGCGCCGGACGCGGGGCCGCGTATGGCACCGGCAATCCGATGCAGCTCCGCCAACGCCGCCGGCGTGTTCAGGTCGTCGCCCAGCGCGTGCAGGAATTGCGGGTCGGGTTGGGCGTCCGGACGCGTCTCGTCGCCGATGATCTCGTACCACGCGGTGATGATCTTCCTGCTTTCCTCCAGTCCCTTCGTGGTCCAATCCATCGGCTGCCGATAATGCGTGCGCAGCATGTTGAGCCGCACGACTTCGCCAGGCCACAGCTTCAGCAGATCCCGGATGGTGACGAAATTTCCGAGACTCTTTGCCATCTTCTCGCCTTCGACCTGCAGAAATCCGTTGTGCAGCCAGAAATTGGCCATCATCGGCGTATGGAACGCGCTGCGCGACTGCGCGATCTCGTTCTCGTGGTGCGGGAAGACGAGATCGATGCCGCCGCCGTGGATGTCGAAGGTCTCGCCGAGCAACGCGCCCGACATGGCCGAGCACTCGATATGCCAGCCCGGGCGTCCTCTGCCCCACGGACTGTCCCAGGCGGGCTCGCCGGGCTTCGACGGCTTCCACAGGACGAAGTCCATCGGGTTGCGCTTGTAGGGCGCCACCTCGACACGCGCACCCGCTTCCATTTCATCGAGCGACCGCCGCGACAGCTTGCCGTAGTCGGGCATGGTCGAGACCGCGAACAACACATGGCCTTCCGCCACATAGGCATGCCCGCCGGCGATCAGGCGCTCGATCAGGCGGATCATGTCGAGCTTGGCCGAGGGATTGACGACGTATTCGGTCGCGCGCGGCTCGACCGTCGGCTCGAGGCAACCGAGCGCCTGCACGTCTTCCTTGAAACGGGCATAGGTCTCTTCCGTCAGCGCGCGGATGGGAATGCCCCGCTCGGCGGCGCGGGCGTTGATCTTGTCGTCCACGTCGGTGACGTTGCGCACATAGGTGACGTGCGCCTCGCCGTAGACATGCCGCAGCAGCCGAAACAGCACGTCGAAGACGATCACCGGCCGCGCGTTGCCGATATGAGCGAAGTCGTAGACGGTCGGCCCGCACACATACATGCGCACGTTGGCCGCATCGAGCGGCGCGAACACGCGCTTCGATCGCGTCAGCGTGTCGTAGAGCTTGAGCTCCAAAGCCATGAGGGACCTCGACCGCCCCCGCTGGCCGGGCGTCCTGCTATCTCAAAGTGCGAGAAAAGACGGCCGCAGCCAGCGTCTGACGCTAGCTGATAATCTCCCGGCAAATGCCGCAGAAAGGCTTGAGACCGTTCATGCGGCCGACAATGCTCGACTTTCGTGCCGCGCGTCAAGCCCCGCGCGAGGGCAGCCGGTATCGATCCGCGCGCCTCGCCCCGGCCGCGGCGCGGTCCCGGGTCCGCACCGCGCACCCCGCCCTCGCCCTTTGCGGCATGCGCCGCGCCGGCGCGCTACTTCTTGCGTCCGTCGAGCGAATGCGCGCCGGCGCCGAAGGCCACGAAGGCGAGCGAGCCGCCGACGATCACCATATTCTTGAAGAAATGTGCCATCTGATTTGGATCGCCCCAGTGCGTATGCGCGATCAACGAGGCGATCAGCACATAGGCAGCAAGCACGAGCGCCACGAGGCGGGTCTGCCAGCCGATCAGCATGAGAATTCCGCCGCCAAGCTCGAAGATCACCGCAAGCGCCGCGAAGAGCGCCGGCGCGGGCAGGCCCTGTTTTGCCATGTAGCCGATCGTACCGGAAAAACCCGTGAGCTTGAGATAACCGTAGAGAATGAACAGCGAGGAATAGAACAACCGGCCAACAAGCGCGGCATGATCGGCATGCTTCTCGAGATTCATTGGCATCCCTCCCCTAAACCTTTTTCGCCGCCGCCTCGCACGGGCAGCCGCGCGCGAGATTAACACGGCGACAAGCGACGCAAAGGCAGGCGTCCTCCCGCGCGTGGGCAAACGCCCCACATGCGACCTTGGCCGCCCGCGCTGCCCACCTGCCGCGGCGTGTTCGCTTTCCCGCGAGACCGCGGCCGGCCCGATCGGCGTGCCGGGGCAGGCCCCATGGGATTGGATCGGCGCGGTCCGCGGCGAGGCGCCGCGCAGGGCCGACGCGGCCATCCGCAGCGGGCCGGTTCGATTCCCGATGGATCGCTGCGCTGGCACGGACGGATCAACGGCACGTCATCGGCACGCCGCTCCGCCCTAGTTTAGAAACCTTCCAAATTCATTGCGCTCGCGTTCAAGTTCGGCCAAAGTCTTCGCGCAACCGGCGTCCGTCGCGCCCTGTCGGACGCCGCGAAGGCGGACGGCCCGATGCCAGCGACATGACCCACGAGACTGTCCAACGAGCGCCCGAGCGGCCGGCGGCACAGGCGACGCTGCGGCTCGAACAGTTCCTGCCCTATCGTCTCACGGTCTGCGCGAGCCTGGTGTCGCAGGCGCTGTCGAGCGTCTATGCGGAACGCTACCAGATCGGCGCACCGGAATGGCGCGTGCTGGTGACGCTCGGCCAATTCGGCATGATGACCGCCAAGGCGATCGGGTTGCACAGCCACATGCACAAGACCAAGGTCTCGCGCGCGGTCGCCGTGCTCGAGCGCCGCAGGCTGGTGGCGCGACGCGCCAATCGCGCCGACTTGCGCGAGGTGTTCCTGTCGCTCACGCCGGCGGGCCGCGAGGTCTACGACGACCTCGCGCCCATGGCGCTCGATTTTGCCCGCCGGCTTCTGGATACGGTCGACCCCGCCGATCGCGAGGCGCTCGACCGCGCGCTCACGAAGCTGACCCAGCGCTCGGCGGAGCTCGTCAACGCGCTCGCCAATCGCGGCGCCGCAAGGTAGATTGCCGCGACCCGCCCGCTCATGATGCCCGCTCCTGCTCAGGCCGGAATGGCCGGCCGCCAGAGGGACGTCCCGTGAAGCTCTACAGCTACTTTCGTTCGTCCGCCGCCTATCGGGTGCGGATCGCGCTCAACCTGAAGGGAATCGCCTACGAAACGGTGCCGGTTCACCTCACCAGGGACGGCGGAGAGCAGCGCAAACCGGACTTCGCGGCGCGCAATCCGCAGATGCGCGTGCCGGTGCTTGAGCTTCCCGGCGGTGCGACGATCACGCAGTCGCTGGCGATCATCGAATATCTCGAGGAGACGCATCCCGCGCCGCCGCTGTTGCCGGCCGACCCGCTCAGGCGCGCCGCGGTGCGTGCGCTGGCGCAGATCGTGGCCTGCGACATCCATCCGCTCAACAATCTGCTCGTGCTGCAATATCTCAAGCGCGCGCTCAAGCACGAGCAGCCCGCGATCGATGCGTGGTATCACCATTGGATCATCGAGGGGTTCCGTGCCATCGAGGCGATGATCGCGCCCGCGCCCTACGCCTTCGGCGCGCAGGTGAGCCTCGCCGATGTCTGTCTCGTCCCGCAGGTGTTCAATGCCCGCAGGTTCAAGGTCCCGCTTGACGACTTCCCGAAGATCGTCGGCGTCGAGGCGGCCTGCCTGAAGCTTGCCGCCTTCGACCGGGCGCGGCCCGAAAACCAGCCGGACGCGGAGTGACGGCGGCACGCCGGCCTGCTACACGGCAAGCCGTCGCGAGTCCCTTTCCGGTCGTCTCCCTTGGTCAAAGGCCACATCCTCCGCGTCGTCCTGTGGATGGTCGGCGCCCTGCTCTCCTTCTCGGCCATGGCGGTCTCGATCCGCGAGCTCGCGCGGACCGGGCTGAATATTTTCGAGATTCTGGCGGTGCGCAGCGGCGGATCATTGGTCGTCCTGTTCGGCCTTATCCTGCTGCGTCCCCACCTGCTGGCGCACACGCTGCCCCGCCGCATGGGTCTCAACCTCACACGCAACACGGTGCACTACGTCTCGCAATATGCGTGGTCGCTGGCCCTCACGATGCTGCCGCTCGCCACGGTCTTCGCGCTCGAGTTCACGATGCCGGCCTGGACCGTCGTGCTCGCAAGCTGGCTCTTGCGCGAGCGCATCACGGCGAGCCGAATCGGCGTCGTCGTGTTCGGGCTGATCGGCGTGCTCGTCATCCTGCGGCCGGGCCTTGCAAGCGTCAATCCGGCAGCGCTGCTCGTGCTCGGCGCCGCCTTCGGCTATGCGGTTAACATGGTCGCCACCAAGAAGCTGACGATGACCGAGACGACCTTCGGCATCGTGTTCTGGATGGCGGTCATCCAGCTCCCCCTGTCGCTTGCGGGCAGCCATACCGATGCCTTCGCCCGGCTCGCCGCGCGGGACATCCTGCCTCTGCTCGGCGTTGCCGGCGCGGGCCTGTCGTCGCATTACTGTCTCAGCAACGCGTTCCGGGCGGGCGATGCCACCCTCGTGGTGCCGCTCGACTTCATGCGCATTCCGCTGATCGCGGTGGTCGGTTGGGCGTTCTATGGCGAGCCGCTCGACATTTTCGTCCTGCTCGGCGCCCTCCTCATCGTCGTCGGCGTGCTCTGGAACCTGCGCGCCGAAAGCATGCATTCCGGATGACGCCATCCTCGCGCCGCCATAATTTTCGGTTAGAGTAACCGCATGACGCACCCCGCTCTGGCGCGCACGGCGCGCGCCGCCGCCCTGCTGACCGCGGCGACGTTTGCCTCGGCGCAGGCTCCCGCTCCCGGCCCGGCGCCGGCCTGCCAGGCCCTGGAAGCACAGCTTGCCGCGCTCGACCGCGGCAATAGCGACCCCGCGCGCGCCGAACAGATCCGCCGCGCCGAGGATGCGGTCAATCGCCAGCAATACGAAGTCGACCGCCTCGTGTCGCAATCGCGCCGCATGGGGTGCGAAAGCTCGAGCTTCTTCTCGATATTCAGCAATCCTCCGCGCCAATGCGGGCCGCTCGCGCGCGAGATCGACCGGCAGCGGTCGATGCTCGAACGCATGCAGAACGACCTCGAGCGTCTGTCCGGCAACACCGCCGAGCGCGCGGCGCAACGCCAATCGCTCTTGATCGCGCTCGGCGACCACGGCTGCGGCCCGCAATACCGCGCGGCGGCGCTCGCCGGCGAACGCGGCGGCTTCTTCGATCGGCTGTTCGGCAGCAGCACCGCCAACGGTGTCGATCAGCCGGGAAGCGCCGCGCCCATGGGCGATACCTACCGCACGATCTGCGTACGCACCTGCGACGGCTTCTATTTCCCGATTTCCTACGCCACCTCGCCCGATCACTTCCGCCAGGACGAACAGACCTGCCAGCGCATGTGCCCCGCCGCCGAGGTGCAGCTTTACACCTACCACAATCCGGGCGAGGACGTCTCGCAAGCCGTATCGCTGACCGGCCGGCCTTATACCGAGCTGCCGACGGCCTTCAAGTATCGCAAGACGCTTGACGCGGCCTGCAGTTGCCGGCGACCGGGCGAAAGCTGGTACGACGCCTTGCGGGGCAACGGGCCCGATTACACCGTGGCGCCGGGCGACGTGATCGTCACCGAGCAGAGCGCCAAGCGGCTGTCGCAGCCGCGCAGCGGACCCGACG
>Ga0070740_10001569_pt1 | contig 30663 bp, 28 predicted proteins | sample Coa_R2_FD_67286 | JGI IMG/M metagenome (GOLD analysis project Ga0070740, IMG submission 67286) | Surface soil microbial communities from Centralia Pennsylvania, which are recovering from an underground coalmine fire - Coalmine... | ecosystem: Environmental > Terrestrial > Soil > Unclassified ...
CCGAGCGATGTATTTTCCCTTTGGAAGAACCATGGAATGAACGCTGTGAACCCGCCTGTTTCTTCCTGAAGCCTGTGAATTCTTTCTAAATGCGCCACGCGATGCCGCAGTTCCTCTCCGCAGCCGAACATCATAGTAGCAGTCGTCCGCATGCCCAGTTTGTGTGCTTCGCGATGTACGAACAACCATTCTTCAGTCGTGCATTTCAGGCGCGCGATCCGCCTCCGGACTTCATCGTCCAGAATTTCCGCACCCGCGCCGGGAATGGAATCCAGGCCGGCATCCATCAGGCGCATCAGCGTGTCGCGGACCGTCAACCCGCAAAGCTCCGCAATATTCAGCACCTCGGGCGCTGAAAAGCAGTGGAGATGGATCTGGGGATAACGCTTCTTGATGCTGGAAAGAAGGTTTTCATAATAGTCAATTTTGAGTTCGGGATGCAGGCCTCCCTGCATCAGGACCCCTGTGCCGCCCAGCGCAAGCGTTTCGTCAATTTTCTGGAAAATCGTCTCGATGGGCAGCACATAACCCTCTGGTGATCCGACGGGCCGGTAAAACGCGCAGAAGGAACAATACTCTGTGCAGATATTCGTGTAATTGATGTTCCGGTCGATCTGATATGTTACGACGTTACCCGGATGGAATTTCTTGCGCACCGCGTCGGCCTCCATGCCGAGGCCGATCAGGTCGTCCGAGCGTAACATGTCGAGAGCCTGTGCTTCAGTCAAACCCATAACACTTATGGAGAATTTTCTCGGGTGCCGCAGAGGAAATCCTGGTCGCCTTGCAGCGTTACGCGAACGCGATTTCCTTTGCCCCGGATGTGATGCCGATTTCGTGCGCAAGGCGGTAGAAAAGGTCTAACCCCTTGCGGTTTTCCTCATCCAAAGAATAATCGATATTCTCTTTCAGGTAAACCTTGACCGCCTCTTGCGAGAGACCAAGCCGCGGCGCGTACTCGCGCGCGATGTCTTCCAGGTGTTCCATGCCGTAATCTTTTGAGGCTTCGAAATCGGCGCAAAGCCGGCTGAGCGTCGCATCCTCATATCCTGCCCATATTGCAAACACAAAAGGCAGGCCCGTGAACTTTTTCCACTCCGCCGCGAGGTCATAGACGCACAGCCCGTTGGCGTCAAAGGTAAGCGCGGGATCGCCGATCAGGAGCGCCGCATCAGCATTCTGCAACATTTTTCCCGGGTCTGGGTTTGCTGGTGCCGCGACGATTGCCCTTGAGTAGAATTTCCGCAACAGGACCTGGACAAGTGCCGCCGACGTCCGCGACGAATTGTCGAGAGCAACTGTCTTTATCCGTTCCGCGGGAACCTTGCTGAGTAGCAGGACGCTCTTGACGATTCCCTTTGACGCGATGGAACATCGCGGCAGAACGCGGAGCCCATCAATCCGCTGATATTCGATGGACGGGATGATTCCGATCGCCGCATCACGCCTTCGCAGGTCGTCAGCGCACTTTGCAGGAGTGGTGAAGTCGAGGTTGTATTTCCCCTGCTGGCTGCCTTTCAGCATGCCCCAGATCAGCGGGGCCGTATTCAGGTATTTGACGACCGAAACCCTCGGTCTTGTGGTCGCATCCATGGGTTTGCCGTAAGTAAACCATTTTAGCGCGCCTTGCCGCCGCGTCAACGCAAGGTCGAATTAATGTGACCGCTTATTAAGATGGTCCGCGGCGCAGGGTCTGCGATTAACCTCGAATTTTTAACTGTTATCAGGCGCATGGGCCGCAGCATTCAACGACGAGCGCTGCCATGCAGGAACAAGAATCGTCAGCGCCTGCACTTCGGGCCGGGCCTCGGGGCGTTACAGTGTGCGGCGGAAGAGGAGCGTAGCGAAGGTCATCATGATGACCGTGAAAACGGTGAGAAAGATCAAATCGCCTGAAATCGCGATGAAGCCGGTGTTTTTGAGAAACAGCGATTTGAAGGCGTGGACCGCATAAGTGAAAGGGTCGATGACCGTGATGGCCTTCATCCAGGGCGGAAAGGCGTTGATGGGATAGACGGCGCCGCTCGGGAAGAAGAGCAGCGTGTTGAGTACGCCGAAGATGGCGCGGGGAACCAGCGGATCGCTGATCCGTACCATCATCAGGAACATCATGCTGATCAGGGCCATCGAGCTGACGACAATCACGACGATCAGACGGGCCACGCGTGCCAGGGCAAGCGGGTTCGGAATCCCGGCGAGCAAGGCGCCCAGGGTGCTAAGGACCAGACCCGCCAGGATCGCCTTGCTGGCTCCCGAAAGTGTGAAGCCCATGATCAGCTCAAATTTAGTGATGGGGGTAACCAGATAGCCTTCGTGCAGACCGCGCGCTTTGTCATCGATGAAAATGATGCCGCCGCCGATCATGGCAGAAACAAATATCGAGAGGACTACGGAACCTGCTAACAGGTATTGGATATAAGGCACGTAAGGATAGAGTTCAACGACCCTGAGCGACACGCCGCCAGGAACGCGCGGTTCAACGCGAGGCTGATTATAGGCGGCCACCAACCCTGTGAAAACGCCCTCGAGCGCGCTCGTTACAAAGTTGTCCGTGTTATCTTCAATCAACGCGATCTGCGGTTCGTGCTGTTCGAGGACGTTGCGCGAAAAATCGGGAGGGATTTCCAGCACCGCGTTGATGCGTCCTTCCCTCAGGTCTTCAAGCGCCTTCCGCGGATCGACATAACCCACGGTCGTGAAAGTTCGGGCGTTGGCCGCGATGGCCCCGAACATCTCGCGCAAGCGGACCGTTTCAAGGCCACCGTCCTGATTCACGACGCCTACCTTAAGGTTCTTGATCTTCCCTCCGAAGGCGTAACCGAGTACCACCAACTGCACCAACGGAAAAATCAGAGACGCCATCATGAGCGCAGGGCTGCGGAAAAATTTCAGCAGATCGCGTTGGATGATGGCCATGATGCGATTCATGCTAGTCCTGTTTGGTCGGCGCAGCCCGGGCCGTGGTTACCGCGGGGGCATCAGGCTGGTCTCGTAGGTTTTCTCCTGCAATTCATCCCGGAGTTGTCGTCCGGTGTAGTGCATGAACACGTCATCCAAAGTAGTGCTTTGCACAGAAAGAGACGATACTTCGATCCCTGCCCTGCGGGCGGCTTCCACAAGCTCGATGGTCGTCCGCGGCCCGTTGTGTGACGCAATGCGAAAAATATGATCGTGCACTGTGACGCTTGCGACCTCGGGTAATGACTTTAAGGTTTCTAACCAACCCGTCGGAATGGCGGAAAAACTGACTTCGAGAAAACTTGCCGCCGGAATCGAGGCCTTCAGCTTCATCGGCGAGTCGATCGCCACGAGCTTGCCGTGGTCCACGATGGCGATGCGGTCACAAAGCCGGTCCGCCTCATCCATGTAGTGTGTCGTCAGGAGAATAGTCAGTTCGCGCTGCTTCTTGATCCTGACCAGCATTTCCCACACGGCGATGCGTGACGTCGGATCCAGCCCCGTCGTTGGTTCATCGAGGAAGAATATCTTCGGCTCGTGAACAAGGCCGCGAGCGATTTCCAGCCTCCGCCGCATTCCGCCGGAAAGATGCTTGACAGGGTGATTTGCCCATTTTTCCAATTCGACTGCTTGCAGCAATTCCCGAATGACCTGCGCACGGCGGTTCCGCGGCACGCCGTAGAGCTTGGCGAAAATGTTCAGGTTTTCCTCCGCGCTGAGGTCGAGGTCAGAGGTCATCGCCTGAGGAATCACGCCGATGCAATTCCGCACCTCATTTTGCTGGCGGAACACATCATAGCCGTTGACCAGTGCGGTCCCTTCCGTGGGGGGCAGCAGGGTAGTCAGCATGCGAATCAGCGTGGATTTGCCTGCGCCGTTCGGCCCCAGCAGACCGAATATTTCTCCTTCCTCCACGCGGAACGTGAGAGAGTCAACGGCTGTAAATCCGTTGAAACGCTTGGTCAGCTTTTCAACTTCAACGGCGGCCATCTGCAAGCTCCCAGGAACAACTTGAACTGTTTCCCCTCTGCCATCACACACCCGGACTACCGATGCTAGTCCTGATCTTTGATGGGTATGGTCACATACGCCGTAAGGCCCGGAGCAAGCCTGCGGTCCTTATTGTCTACGCGCAATCGAATCTGAAAAGTCTTAATGTCGCGCTTGGTGCGACTGACGTCACGCTGAGTAGCGTAATCCGCATCGACCGCGCGGAAATAGACGGTTCCGATCCGTTCGAAGCCTCCCGGGAAACTCACCGGGAACTGCTGGCCTATGCGGATCAGGTGAATGTCCGTTTCCGGGACATCCGCACGGACCCAGATCTTGTCCGGATCATAGAGCACGACGATGGGCTGCGCCGGATTCACGACTTCGCCACTCAGAGCTGCGCGCAGGGAGACCAGACCGTTGATCGGCGAACGGATCTCCGTGTAATCAAGGCGTGCTCGTGCAGCCAGATCCTGGGCGCGGGCCGCAGCGAACTGATGCTGGTTGGAAAGGAGTTGCCGCTGGCGGATGATGATCTGCTTCTCGTTGGAGCGCGCCAGGGCTACCGCCGCGCGGGCCGCCTGCACCTGTTTTTCAAGGGCCTCGACGTTTGCCTGGTTTGCTTCCAGGTTGGCTTTGGCCTGGTCCTCGTCCTGTTGGGAAACAATCTGTTGTTCGAACAGGCGGTCTGTTCGCTTAAAGTTCTGCTCTGCCAGGGCAAGATTTGCCTGCGCCTGTTTCAACTGTGCCTCGGTCGATGAGAGATTGGCTTCCGCCTGCCGAATCTGGTCACGGGTCTGCAATTCCTGATAGTCGAGCGACGCGCGGGCCGCATCAACCTGCGCGCTCGCGCTCTTCATCGACGACGCATAGAAGGCCTGGTCTGCCTGCAATTCCTTTGGAACAATTGTTGCGAGTAATTGTCCCCGGGTCACCGAATCCCCTTCCTGCACCAGGACTTGCTGAAGCCGGCCGGCGATCTGAGCGCTGACCGCGACCTCATCGGCATCAACCAGGCCGGTCAGGACCAGACCCTGCGTTGACGGGCGCGTGACCACGAACACGGCGATGCTTGCCAGAACCACAAGACCGAGAATCACAAAGAAGATTTTGCGTGTCATGCCAAACCTGCGTTTTGAAAGAGAGCCCGCCGGACAAAATTCAAGACTTCTCTTTTTCTCCTCGCGAGTTGGGATTTTTCATAGGGGTCCTTGATCGCCTCAGCAGCTTTCAGCATTGGTGCAACCGCAAAGTAGAAGACCGTGAGAGCCACCAGCGAGATGACCGTGTGGGTGCTGTCTGATTCGTAAAATTCACCTGTTCTGATGCCTTGCTCAATCACCGATCGTAGCTTCTGGCCCACTGGAGCAAAATACTTCTGCCGGACCTGCATGAAGCGACGCTCGCGCGCCATCATGAACCTTTGGAACAGGCGCGGGTAGTCTCTTCGTGTTGCGACAAAGTCAAAGTGCATGCTGACGTAATGAAGCACTTTGTCCTTCGCGCCCTCATCGCTGGAAAGAAGAGCAAGCGCGCGCCGTGAGAATTCTTTCAAATGCTCTTCGATGACAGCAAGAAACAGTGCATCCTTGCTCTTGAAGTAATAGTAGATCAGGGCTTTATTAACCCCAGCCGCCGCGGCAATGGCGTCGATGCGGGCACCGGCCAGGCCGCGCTCGGCGAAGATATGCTCAGCGGAACGCAGAATTATGGCGCGCGTTTCCGGCGTTTTAACCGCGCGTCTAACTGGCGCTTTTATCGCCATGGGGTCTCTTTTTAACTATATGGTTAGTTAAGCACGAAAGGCATTTTTCGGTCAAGCATACAAGCTCTTTGGGCTGCCGCGCGGTTTGGTCGAGATCAGTGGGCGAATGGCGAGAAGCCTGCGCTACTTCCCATAATCGTATTGTGTGTACTGTTTTTCGCGATGGCGTTCGAATGCAAGCTGGATCAGGCGATCGAGCAATGCCGGATAAGGAAGGCCGCTGGCCTCCCAAAGCTTGGGGTACATGCTGATAGGCGTAAAGCCCGGGATGGTGTTGACTTCGTTGACGAACAGTTCATTGCTTTGGCGCGCCAGGAGAAAATCTATGCGCGCCATTCCGGCGCAGTCAACAGCAGCGAAGGCCCGCAAAGCGAAGTCTTTCACGCAGCGTGCCTCTGCTCGCGACAGCTTTGCAGGGATTATCAACTTCGAGCCCTCCTTGAGGTACTTCGCCTCATAATCGTAGAACTCGTTTACCGGAACGATTTCTCCCGCCACGGAGGCTTCCGGCCGATCGTTACCCAGCACCGCGCATTCGATCTCGCGCGCGTCCAGCCCTTTTTCAACTACGATCTTTCGGTCGTAACGGGCTGCGAGATCGAGCGCCGGGGCGAGCTCGCGGCGGTTGTGCACCTTGCTGATACCGACCGAAGATCCCAGGTTTGCCGGCTTGACGAAAAGCGGATATGAGAGCTTTGTTTCAATCAGCCTGCGCACATACTGCTGGCGTTCGTTCCACTCGCTCCGCAGCACAGTCACCCATTGCACCACAGGAAGGCCCGCGTCACGGAAAAGGCGCTTCATCACGTCCTTATCCATGCCAGCTGCGGAGCCGAGCACACCCGAGCCAACATATGGAATGCCTGCGAGTTCGAGCAGGCCTTGAATAGTCCCATCTTCCCCGAATGTTCCGTGGAGCACGGGAAATATAACGTCGACACCGCGCGGGCCTTTAAAGTTTAGCCGTGAATTGCATACGCAGAATCTTGGTCCGGAAGGATCTGGGGAGAGAATGACCGCCTGACCTTTTTCAAAAACTTCCTTGAGCGGCCTGCGCGCGGTTGGACCCATGTACCAGCGCCCTTCCCGGCTTATTCCAATGGGTACAACTTCGTATTTCTCAGGATCGAGAGCGTGCATGACTGAGGCGGCGGAAGTCAGCGAAACTTCATGTTCTCCGGAGCGCCCGCCAAACAGGACTCCCACTCGAATTCTCTTCTTCACAGGATTTTTTTCCCCAGCGCTGAAGCGGCAAGCCCTACGGCCAGAATTGCTGTCTTGTTAAGGACGTCGATGATGGGGTTCACTTCCACCATTTCGAGGGCAAGCATTTTTCTGCTGTCCGAGATCATTTCCATGATCAGATGGGCTTCGCGGAAAGTAATTCCTCCCCTTACTGGTGTACCCACGCCGGGAGCCTCATGAGGATCGATTACGTCCATATCCAGTGATACCACGAAGCCGGCCGTGCCGTCTGTAGCCGCTGCGATGCTCTTTTCCATCACTGCGCGCACACCATATTCGTCAATGTCGCGCATCGTGAACGCATGGACGCCGGAGTCCTTCACGAGGCGACGCTCCCGGCTGTCAAGATCACGCAATCCGATCAGCGCGCAGTTGCGTGCCTGAAGTTTCGGTGCGAAGCCCATGATGTGCGTCAGTTCTTCGGGCCCGAAGCCCAACGACGCGGCAAATGGCATGCCGTGGACATTTCCGCTGGGGCTGGTTTCCGGCGTGTTCATATCCGCGTGAGCGTCAACCCAAATGCAGCCGATGGATTGCCCGCGATCGTTGTAGAACCTGGATACGCCGGCCTGCGTTCCAACCGCAATCGAGTGGTCTCCACCGAGCGACAGTGGAAACCATCCCTCCTGGACCGTCTGGAACACGCGCTGGGCAGCCTCGCGGCACGTCTCCGCTATCTCCTTCAAGTACTTTGCACGCTTGTCGCCAAAATGCTGTTCCTCGGCGATGCGCACATGGATGTTTCCAGCGTCTTCCACCTGGTGTCCCAAGGCTTTGAGTGCGGAATTCAAGCCGGCGGCTCGCACGGCTGACGGTCCCATGTCCACACCACGCCGTGCCTGGCCAAGATCAAGCGGAATTCCGAGGATGCGAATCTTCATATCGTGCCCAACAACTGTAGTGATGATCTATGATCGTCGCAAGGCAATTACAAGGCACGGCCCGCTTTACGTACCATAGTTAATTTTCAAGTCGCCAAAGTCACAGAGAATCGAAGCCGTCCAGCGGGCGGAGCCGTTCAGTCCTGTGTGTCAGACAGCACGAGTAAATTCCGGATCAAAATCCGGGGCCGTGCTCGATACAAATATCATGGCGTCAGGCGGTAGAGCATGCGGGGGAACGGAATTGTTTCGCGGACGTGATCAAGTCCGCAAATCCAAGCCACGACCCGCTCGATGCCCATGCCGAAGCCGCCATGCGGGACCGTCCCGTAACGGCGCAGGTCGAGATACCATTCAAATGCCTCGCGCGGAAGCTTCGATTCTTCCATGCGCTTGACAAGAAGGTTGTAATCCGCCAGGCGCTCGCTGCCGCCGATGATTTCTCCATACCCTTCGGGCGCCAGAACGTCCACGCAAAGGGCCAATTCGGGACGAGCAGGATCAGGGGCCATGTAGAATGCTTTTACCTGGCTGGGGTAGCGGTGCACCATCACCGGCTTTTCGAAGCTTTCGGCCAGCAGGGTTTCATCCGTCCCACCGAAATCTCCGCCCCACTTGATCTCGCTTCCCTTTTCCTGGAGGATTTTGATCGCGTCGTCGTAGGAAATTCGCGGAAACGGCGGAGTGCAGCGCTCAAGCTTCGAAACGTCGCGCCCAAGCGTTTCGAGTTCCCGCCGACACCTTTCAAGTACGCGAGCGACGACACTGGCCACGAGGTCTTCCGCCAGTTGCATTACATCATCGAGCTGTGCGAACGCGACTTCCGGCTCGACCATCCAGAACTCCATCAGGTGGCGGCGTGTTTTGGACTTTTCAGCGCGGAACGTGGGCCCAAAACAGTAAGTTTTGCCAACAGACATGGCGGCAGCTTCATTGTAAAGCTGGCCGGACTGCGTGAGATAGGCTTTCTGGCCAAAATAGTCCACTTCAAACAGCGTTGTTGTGCCCTCGCAAGCGCTGGGAGTCAGGATGGGCGTATCTACCAGAACGAATCCGCGGTCATCAAAAAAATCGCGGCAGGCGCGGATGATCTGATGCCGCACACCCAGAATAGCCCTCTGGCGTGTGGACCGCAGCCACAGGTGTCGATGGTCCATCAGGAATTCGATTCCGTGTTCTTTGGGCGTGATGGGGTAAGGCCGGTCAGGCGGAATTAGCTGGATGATTTGAAGGTCCGTCACACCCAGTTCAAACCCTCCCGGCGCACGGGGCTCTGTGCGGACTTTGCCGGTGACGCGCAGGGAAGATTCCTGGGTCAGGGCGCGCACCCTTTCAAACAATTCGGGCGATACGGCGCTCTTGACGACAACGCCCTGCATCAGGCCGGTCCCGTCCCTGAAAATCGGGAAGAGGATTTTTCCGCTCTCCCGCAGATTGTAAAGCCAGCCCTGAACCGTCACTTCCCGGTCAACGTATTGGCCCGCGTTGCGGATGTTAATGACGGGCGGTGAAGAGGCTCCCATGCTTAGCGGATTTCCTCCATCATCTTCATAATCTCGTGCAGCTTTTCGAAGCTTGGACCAGGCGGGCCGAAGTTGCGCAGCTCAAACATGACGGGGACATTGCCGTCCAAGCTGCGCAGATTGCGCACCGTCCGTTCCCAGTCGATCCCGCCAGCAAACGGAAGCAGATGCTCATCCTTTTCACGCCAGTTGTCGTGGATGTGCGTAGAGGCGATATGGTCTTTCAGGACATCGAAAGCATGATCGACGCCGCAGGTTATATGCGCATGGCCTGTATCGAAGCAGATCTTCAGCCCCATGTGGGTGTAATTCATGAAGCGGATCAGCCGCTCGGGAGATGTAAGTTCATTCGGAATATTCTCCAGCAGAATGCTCACGCCGCGTTCTTTGGCATAAAGGTTCAAGTGTTCGAGGGACGTAAACGCCGCATCGAACTTATCGATGTCGAATTCTTCCTCCGGCAGGCCCAGGTGGAGGACCAGATTTCGAAACGGCAATTGCTCGGCTACCTCAATCGCCCGCTTGATTTCCTCCATGCTCTCGATGCGCTTCCGGCGTTCCAGATAGGCCACGGACACGGGCACGCCGCCGGAACGTCCCCAATCCCTGTCCGTATAGAGCGGCGCGTGAAGCGAGAAAAGCTCGAGGTCATGGTCGCGGAACCACTCTGCTACGTCCCGAATGTGGTTGGGATCATGATAGTCAAGATGCTGGAGCGCCGCGAATATCTCAATCTGGCGGAAGCCAGCGCTGAGAATGCCGTCCAGGATGTGCGAGGACAAGCGGTCGTTCGCGAAAAGGTGGGTAGAAAGCCCGAAATTCATCAGTATCCTGCCGCCTTTCCTGTCCCCCGCGGATCAGCGGCGCCGAAGCGCCAGCCGGTTTCGGGGTCAACCTCGATGGCTTCGCACTCGCCCAGGCTGTCAGTTTCGGCGAGCTTGTAACCAGCCTTTTTAAGCTTATCAAGTGTGTCGGCAGAAAATCCCCATTTTTCAAAAGTTATCTGGTCAGGTTTCCATTGGTCATGGAACCGCGGAGCATTCACCGCCTGCAACACATCCATGTTATACGCCAAAACATTCAGGAGTACCTGAAGCACGGTATTAATAATCGTGCCGCCGCCTGGCGAGCCGGCGACCAGCCGCACCTGGTTGTTTTGCACGACGATCACAGGCGTCATCGATGAGAGTGGGCGCTTGTGCGGCGCAATTGAGTTGGCCTCGCTCTGGATCAGCCCATACATGTTGGGAGTGTCGGGCTTGGAAGTAAAGTCATCCATCTCATCGTTCAGAAGAAAGCCTGCGCCTTCAACGGTCACGCCGCTTCCGTAGCCATTATTGAGAGTGTAGGTGTTTGAGACTGCATTGCCTTCCCCATCTACGACGGAAAAGTGCGTTGTATTTGTGCCCTCGAAGGGTGCGGGATTTCCTGCACGCAACGGCGCATCTGGTTTCGATTTCAGAATTTCGTTGCGAAGCAGGGCTGCATACTTCGGGCTTGTAAGCCCTGCTACAGGTACAGAAACAAAGTCCGTATCGCCGAGGTACGCAGCCCGATCGGCATAAGCGCGCCGCATGGCCTCCGCGATCAGATGGATGGACTGGTACGAGTTTGGGGGGCCCAGGTCCAACGGATCAAGGATGTTGAGCATTTCGATTAGCGCCACACCGCCTGAACTGGGCGGTGGCGGCGCCAGAATCCCATATCCTCGGAAATGCCCGAGAAGCGGCTCCCTCACTTTCGCTCGATAATCTTCCAAGTCGCTCTTTGAGATGATTCCGTGGTATTTCGCCATCGTAGAGACTATTTCATCGGCAACCTGGCCCATATAAAACGCGTTCGGTCCGTGCTGTGCAATCTGTTGTAATGTCCGTGCCAGATCAGGCTGGCGGAAGATTTCTCCTGGTTGATAGAGGTTGCCGTCGCGAAGATAGATTCGACGGCTTGCGTCGAATTTTGAGAGCAGTTCCTTGTGGCTTGCAAGCGACCGGCTCAGCCAGTAACTCACAGGAAAGCCCTGCTCGGCCAGCCGGATGGCGGGTTCCATGACACGAGCAAGTCCAAGTGTCCCATACCTCTGTTCAGCCAGGGCAAGACCTGCAACTGTTCCCGGAACTCCTACCGACAGCGCGCCGACTGTAGAAGCACCGGGGATTACCCGGCCATGTTTGTCCAGATACATATCGCGGGATGCTGCCCCAGGCGCTTCCTCACGATAGTCGATCATTGCCGGTTTGCGGTCCGTCATGCGGACCATCATGAAGCCGCCGCCTCCAATGTTTCCAGCAAAGGGATAAGTGACGGCCAGGGCAAAACCCACTGCGACAGCCGCATCCACAGCATTGCCGCCGGCCTTCAGGATTTCGACTCCGGCCTCTGTGGCGAGCGGATCGCTGCTGACTACCATTCCGTGCCGCGCCGCGACAGGCGTCAGCCCCAACACGGGAGCGGTCAGCAACAGGGCAAGTAGAGGATATGACTTCAGGATGGATGAAAGTCGCAACGAACCCTCGCGTCAGAAATGCGGGTTGGGATTTTTCGGGCACAAGGATGCGCCCGTCGAGCATTGCACAGCAACGAATCCACGCGCAGTTTTTGAATTTGTAATTTATGCGAAAACCGAAAGAGCGTCAACCGAAACGCCCGCTCCGCAGACCCTGAGTCTCAAGAAGGAAATCCGGGCTGAAGGGGCGGGTTTCGTTTTATATTTCTCTCCAGCAATGAGGGCTTGCGAATACTCCCTCGAGGTGTGGCGCTTGGTCTCGGGGTCTCCAGGATAATTCCGTCAATTGCTGTGCCTTCCCGTTTGAAATCGCAGTTCCTTTTCTGGCCATTCGCGACAGAGCAAGTTATCGAGGAGGCAGGAGTTTGTCGTTCGGGATTAACAAAATGCGTGGTTGGATGGAATAGCCGTCCGGCAGGCCGGATTGGATTTCCCGACTCAGGCGGGAAAAAGAAACCCGGCCACGCGGCCGGGTTATTAAGCAAAAACAAAAAGAAAGCTAAGGGCAAAAGAGCTTCTTACTGGCCCTTCTTTTCTCCCTCGGTTGCGCCCTTCTTCTTCGCGTTCTTCATGTGCTTCTTGCTATGGGTTTGGGCCGTGGCAGCTCCCTTCTTCGTGTGCTTCTTTGCAGCGAAAGCCGGCATCGAGAGCGTAGTTGCCATTGCAAGAGCAGCAAACAGCGTGAGTAACTTTTTCATAGGTGATGAAACCTCCAAGTAAAAATAGACACCGTGTTTTGCTGATGCACGACCCATTCCAAAGAACGGCCCGTCTTCGGGGCAGCTTCAATCAAGCCTCGTAAAATCAGTTGATTAAATTAAATTTATGAAATTCAAGCGGAGTCTTCGAATAACCGACTCGGTGGTTTGGTACACCAAATGGGATGTAGAATACACCATTTGGGTTAGCTTCGTGCCATCCAATGCTTGAAGTTCGAAATCGATGGGACTAACCTCCTGCCTGGTTTCCGGAAGGAGAGGTCAGAATCTACCCCAATTAACCGTCGGAAGGTAAGATTCGGCAGGCAAGAACCAGTGCGTCTTCGGTGGGATGCCGATAATATTCTTTCCTGCGTCCCTGCGGTTCAAAGCCAAATTTGCGGTAGAGTTCGAGTGCGGGCAAGTTGGATTCGCGAACTTCAAGAAAGAGTTTTCGGACGCCGACAGCATATAATCTGCGGCACCCGTCCTCGAGAAGCGCCTTGGCAATTCCTTGACGCCTATACTCTGGAGCAACCGCTATATTTCGAAGCTCAGCTTCCGAGTCCACGCGGTGGAAGACCGAAAATCCCAGGATGCGTGACATGGTGTGGCCCTCGAAACACGCCACGAGCAACGTTCCCATGGGATCTGCGGCCAGTTCCTGATAGTCACGTGACGACCAAACCGAAATGGATTGGCACGTGCTTTGAATCCCAAGAATTGCGTCGAGGTCGCCAGGGAAAAAAGGCCTGATCTTGAATGGAAGCGAAACAGATGGCATAACACTTCAGAAGAAAATTCGGTTGCGCGTGGGCGAGGAAACGATGCGGAAACTTTTTATGGGCTTTTTACGCTTGTTGCCGTTGGCCGCCAGTTCATTTCCGCATCTGACCGCCGGATGTAGCACGCGTCAAGCCGGTCGGACGAGAGCAGATTGCCATGCATGAAATCGCGAAGCCCCAAATGGACAATGGCTTTGAGAAGCTCACCTTCCGCTTCGACACGCAATACATCGGGGGGTAGGCCTTCCAGCAATGTCCGGGCCTTCTGGTCATGGGAGCGTATGAGGCAGGCAACCGTGCCACCGCTGAAAGCCCTGCACTGGCCGCCTTGGCTTATCGTTTCTACCAGTGTGCTAAACCGATCTGGACGCACAAGTTGGGCCGGTCCAGCCGTTTCGAACGTCGCCCCGCCGTCAGGGCCGCCCGCTGCCTTGTGGAAGACCCCAACGAAAAATTCTCCTCGGCGTGCGTCAAGGACCGGTACTGCCCATTCGGCGGCAGGGCAAGCCTGTTCCACCATGGCCTCAAGCAGATTCACGCCCTTGACCGGCTTTTCAAATGCCTTCGCCCAACCCTGCGCAGCAGCTAACCCCACGCGTATCCCTGTGAAGGATCCCGGGCCGTTCGAAACGGCGTACAGGTCAATATCGGCGAACCCGGTATCGGCCTCGGCGAGGGCACGCTCCGCCAGTCCGAACAGCGATACGGCGTAACGGGAGGCCGGCTCTGTGTTCAGAGCGATCGAAAGACACTTATTCGATTCGTAAACGGCAACTCCGCCGAATTCACTTGTTGTGTCGATTGCCAGAATTCGCATTCAAAATCATTATACTCGCACAGAGACAGCGCCAAAGACTTGTTTCACCAATGAGAGTAATGCAGGACACATTGCCTTGATTTCCATCCGCCGGCTGGAGGTGTCAACCAGTCGATGGAATCAGCGGCACGATTCCGGAACAACTGCGCAAGCTGACGAAAGGGAGCTAAATGTTTCGAAGTTGGTCCTCGGTTAACCCGAAATAGTGGCCGATTTCGTGCAACAACGTGTCCCGGATTTGTTGTGCGATTTGCGCGTCCGTCGTACAGATGGCCTCAATGCTCTTCTGATAAAGGAAAATGTGGTCAGGAGGATCAGCGGAAAAAACGCTCTTCATGGTCCGAGGAATCCCGGAAAAGAGGCCCAACAGCAGGCCGCGTCGGCCGGGTTCGCGTGGCGGCGAGTCTTCAACGAAAATTACTAGGTTCGCCAGTTTGGTGCGAAATGGCTCCGGGAGGCTATCCAGGGCTTCTTCGACCAGCCGCTCAAATTGCTCACGCTCCACGGATTCATTTTACACTTTCAGCCCAGTCCGAGGCGCTGAAGATGCCTAGAAGCAGAGTACGAACATTTTGTCCGCGTGTCCCTGCGGATTCTGGCTGGGAAAACATGCTTTGATTCGCCTTCCAAGATGGACTGGCTCGGCAGGATTTCAGCCGGCAGCGCTGGAAATCGGAGTATATCCAACCGATTATGCTAGAATGGCAGCTAATGCAGCCAGCCGGGATTTTTTCATTGTAAAGCCGGCGGAAGCCGGACTTTCGATGCGCGCGGAGGCTCATGAACTCAGTCGAGTGAAAGACCACGGGACATTGCGTCCCGACAATAAGGTATTCAGAGGATATCTAGGATGCGGGGGACATCGCGCACATTGTCGGCTGCGTCTTAAGAATGATTCTTGAAAACGCTTATCTTCCTGATGAGTAGAAATCCATGGCCTGCCGGACTGCACGACGGGCAGGCGCAAGCCGCGTCGAGACCTTAACTGCATTTGGGCTGCCGAGCGCCGAGGATTCCGACGTCTGGCTGATGCGCGCAACAGTTGGACGATCGGTGGACGCCAAGGCCGGTGGCAGGGCACGCACACTCGAGGATAGGATGAGAATGCTGATATCCAGACCGGAACGCCTGGGAAGCGGCACATCTGCCAGACTCACGAAAGCCACTGGTCACACGGATTGATCGATGTCGGAAACGGTGAAAACGTCGGTCCGCCCGCTTGGAGCGACAGAACTTCTGACGCTTTTGCTTGAGGTCAGTGAGCAGATCACGTCCACGCTTGATCTTGAAGTGTTAATGGTCCGCATTGCCGAGCTTGTCAAGCGGGTCATTGACTACAAGGCATTTGCCATCCTTCTTCTGAATGAGAAAACACAGGAATTGAGAATCCGCTCGAGCGTCGGCCATCCGGAGGAAAGAGTACAGACGCTTCGAATCAAGGTGGGCGAGGGGATTGTTGGCCGAGCGGCCCTCGAACGACGTTCGATTCTGGTCAATAACGTTCAATCTGATCCCTCATATATTGAATCCCTGCCCGAAATCAGGTCCGAACTGGCAATTCCGCTTATTTTGAAGAACCGTGTGATCGGCGTTATCGATCTGGAAGCGGATGCGCCTGATTTCTTTACAGAACAGCATGTGAATTTGCTGGAGCTTCTGGCTGGGCGTATGGCCATGGCCATCGAAAACGCACGGCTCTATCGGCGAAGCGTCCGTCAGGCCCGCACCTTGCAGTTGCTGAATGAGATCAGCCGTGAACTGAGTTCAGTGCTAGTGCTCGGCGAACTGCTGCGGAAAATCGGGACGCTGACGAAACGCCTGGTGGATTATCACCGCTTCAGCATTATGCTTGCGGATGAACAGGCAAAGACATTCAATTCCGTTCTTTCATTGCGCCAGGATGAAAGCCTTCCGGACAAGACAACGGTTCGATTTGGTCAGGGCATTGTGGGTGCGGCCGCCAGTTCACTGCAGCCGGTCGTTGTCCCAGATGTCAGCAAGGATCCTCGATACATTCGCATTAATCCAGAGACTAAGTCGGAGATGGCTGTGCCGCTGGTCTATCGCGGCCGCGTCATCGGCGTCGTGGACCTTGAAAGTTCCAATCTCAATTACTTTACGGAAGACCATGTCCGGATTTTTTCCACCCTGGCCCCGCAAATTGCCATCGCTATTGAAAATGCGCGTCTTTATGAGAGAGCGGTTCGAAGTGAGTCCCGCCTTGAGCGCGACCTGAAGCGTGCGCAGGAAATCCAGATGCTCCTGATGCCCGGAACATCGCCGAATATCCCGGGTTTGGAAGTCGATCTGCGCTTCCAGCCCGCGCGGCAACTTGGCGGCGACCTTTATGACTTCCTCAAATATGGCAAGGACCGTCACGTGCTGGCCGTAGGGGACGTCAGCGGCAAAGGGGCGCCGGCTGCTCTTTACGGCGCGCTGGCGGGAGGGATTTTACGCAGTCTTGCTCCGTTACGTCTTCCTGTGCCTGAAATGCTTCGGAGGCTGAATGCAACGCTCCTGGAACGCAGGGTGGAGGGTCATTTCATTACGCTCGTGTATGCCGTGTGGGACCCCAAGACGAAGGAAATGCATCTTGCCAACGCCGGGATGCCGCTTCCACTGCTCGTCCGGAGCGGGCGATGCAGGCCCGTCCAGGCGGAAGGAATTCCCCTGGGCCTGTTGGAACACACGGAGTATCAGCAAATTTCCCTTCAACTGAAGAAGGGAGACCTGCTGGCATTTTTCTCCGACGGTCTGGGTGAAGCCATGAATCCGGAGCTCCAGGAATTCGGCGTCCGGCATGTGGCGCACATTTTGCGCGAGAATGCGGACCGTCCTCTCCGTGAAATCATTGACGTGTTATTCGGAGAAATCGCGCGGTTTGAGGCGGGCTTGCCGCAACGCGACGACCAGACCCTGGTTTTGGCGCGCGTACGCTGAGGCAGACTTTAATCATATGGGGCCTGAACGTAACAATTCAAACTTAGGCAGCACAGGAGCACATTTAGAAAATTCAGTGATGGACCATTTCTACTACGTAGGGAATAAGCTGCAATGCGAAGGAGTTCCTCTGGCGGAATTGGCGGCTCGATATGGCACGCCTGCCTACATTTACAGCCGTTCGGCTATCGAAGAAAACTTCGCTTACATTAAGAGCCATCTGGCCGGCATCCCGCACCTGGTTTGCTATTCCGTCAAAGCGAACTCCAATCTCAGGATCCTCAACCTTCTGCGCCAAGCCGGCGCAGGTTTCGACATTGTCTCAAGGGGGGAATTGGCTCGCGTCCTCAGGGTGGGGGCGAGACCGGATACAATTGTTTTCTCCGGGGTCGGCAAGGACGAGAGCGAAATCGACGCGGCGCTTGCCGCCGGCATCCTGATGTTCAATGTGGAATCAGCCGGAGAGTTGGAGGCGATCGCAAGTCGCGCCCGGCACCTGAAGAAACAAGCCAACATTTCCATCCGCGTGAATCCCGATGTTGAGGCGGACACGCATCCGTATATCTCGACCGGCCAATTCATCCATAAATTCGGCGTCCCCAAGGATCAGGCCGTGGACCTCTTCCGGCGCGCTGCGCGAGTGCCCGAGTTGTGCGTGCGCGGGATCGCGTGTCACATTGGGTCGCAAATCCTGGATGTCAACCCGTTCGTTCAGGCCCTTGATGAAATTCTGGAGCTTGCCCGGGCGCTGGAACGTGAGGGCATCAGGCTGGAGTTCCTCGATCTTGGCGGAGGCTACGGCATTCGGTATGTCGATGAAAACCCGCTCGAAATGGACCGCCTGACCTCGGAACTCAAGCAGCGGCTAATAGGGACGCCTTACCGCCTGATTATGGAGCCGGGACGCGCGCTCGTCGGCAATGCCGGCGTTCTCCTGACGCGCGTTCTTTATATCAAAAACACAGGAAAGAAACACTTTGTCGTTGTTGATGCCGGGATGAACGATCTGATGAGACCGACGCTCTACGGCTCATTGCACCAGATTGTCCCCGTCGAACGACGCTCGGAGAAAACCTTTACGGCTGATGTCGTCGGCCCGCTCTGCGAAACGGGCGATTTTCTGGCCCGCGACCGCGAAATGCCCTGCGTCGAACCGGGGGACCTCGTTGCCGTCATGACGGTGGGTGCGTACGGCTACGTCCTCTCTTCGAATTACAACTCCCGCCCGCGCCCGCCGGAAGTGATGGTCTCCGGCAGCACAGCCGAATTGATTCGCCCACGCGAAAGGCTGGAAGATTTGATGACTGGGGAAGTCCTTTGACGCAGGGAATGCACAGCATCAGAGCACCCGACGCTTTCTGCACTCCTCTCACTGCTACCGCTCTCCCCACTTGAGTTTCTGGCGGAGAATATCGAAGTAGCTTCTGTGGGGTGGCTGGATCAGTTCAATATAGGAATCGGACTTCCTGACGCGGACGATGTCTTCGCTATGGGTGGCAATGCCCACCTGACCATCGACTGTCAGATAAGCAGCTTCGCGCTGGCTCTTCACAACAATTTCGATAATGGCCGAATCGCGCAGCACCAGCGGGCGATTGGTGAGCGTGTGTGCGCAGATAGGTGTGACGATAAAGGCCTCGACAGAGGGTGTAACGACGGGACCGCCGGCCGCCAGTGAATAAGCCGTCGAACCTGTTGGAGTTGAAACAATCAAGCCATCGGATTTGTAATTTGAAATGAACTCGCCGTCTGTATAAACCTCGAAATCCTGAATGCGCGCGATAGCTCCCTTATTCAGGACCACGTCATTCAATGCACGGAAGGTGGAGAGTACTTCGTCCGCGCGGATGAGTTCGCCTTCGATTTGGACCCGCTTCTCGGAGCGGTAGTTTCCTGACAGTACTCCTTCAAGCGCGGGGTAGAGTTCGTCCCGGGTGATCGCCGTGAGAAAGCCAAGGTCGCCCAGGTTGACCGCAAAGATGGGGACTTGACGGCGGCAAATAGACCTGGCGGCCGCCAGAAGCGTTCCGTCACCTCCCAACACGACCAGCAGATCGACTTTTCCGGGAAGCTCGTTCCGGGTCAGGCACTTTTCCGAGCTTTCAAGAATGGAGCCCGTCTCTTTATCAATTAAGACCTCGATGTCGCGCTCGCGCAGCCAATCCACGAGCGGCGGAACGATCTCGCGAATCTCCGCTTTCTTGGGTTTTGAAACAATCCCGATTTTTCTTATCGTCATGACAATTCGAAATTGCCGGGGCTTGGTTGCAGGCTGCCCTTCACTCTTCCGGATCGATACAACATTCTAGACATTTTTCGGCCAAATAGCATGCAGGAAAAATTCACGGTTTCCTGATGCACCAGGCAGGACGCTTTCAACGCGCCCAATCCCAGTGAAACCGAGTTCCGCGACTTTCCGTGCCACCTTGTTAATTGCTTCCTCGTGCAGCTTCGGATCGCGCACCACGCCGCCTTTCCCAACCTTGTCCGGGCCGACCTCAAACTGGGGCTTGACCAGTACCAGAATGTCGGCGTCCTTTTCGAGCAAGGGTGGCAACGCGGGAAGAATCAGCGTGGAGGAAATGAAGGAGACGTCCATCGTCACGATTGCTACTCGTGTGCCAATCTGCCCAAGCGTAAGATAGCGGGCATTGGTTTTCTCCATCACAGTGATGCGCGGGTCCTTCCGTAATTTCCAGTCGAGCTGATTGGTTCCTGCGTCCACGGCAATTACGCGTGCAGCACCACGTTGAAGGAGACAATCCGTAAATCCTCCGGTCGAGGCCCCGATGTCCAGGCAGGTTTTCCCGGTTGGATCGACATGAAAATAGTCTAGCGCTGCTTCGAGCTTCAGCCCGGCGCGGCTGACGTATTTGAGCGGTTCGCCCAGCAGGCGCAATCGCGCCTCAGGGCTTACGGCCGTCCCGCACTTTTCGATTTTCCGTTCGTCCACCATAACCTGCCCGGCAAGGATCAGTGCCTGGGCTTTCTGGCGAGACTCCGCTAGCCCGCGCTCTACAAGAAGCTGGTCAAGGCGGACCTTTCGTTGCCGCTGAGGATCCATTTACTCGAAGCTTAACCACATATGCCCCAGAAAGGAAGGCCACGCCTGTTTCATTGACAGACTGATTTGACGTGTAAAAAGGAGGAAGAGAGAGTTGCTTGCGTTAAACAATGGGCAGCAGCGCCGGTTACGGCGGGAAGGCTTGCGCCAGGACATATATCTGATGCAGGCGAAGCGACCGTCGGCCTTCCGCGTATATTCCAGGGGCATTTTGCGGTAAGATCATTTGCGCATTAGCACCTTGCAGCCCCGGCAGCAAAGGTTGCTTCAAGGGAATGAAGCGCATTCATCTCAACATGCAGGCTTACACGGAAGGAGGGGAACAATGCGGGTGAGTGGGATGACGCGGCGGGATTACTTGAAATTGATAGGAGCGGGCGGCACGATGGCCGCAGTAGCTGCGGCCACTGGATGCACTTCGGGACAGTCGCCCGCCCCGAAGCAGGCCCAAACAGAAGGGCCGGGCGAGCCTGCCTCAGCCATCGCGGACCGCGAGAGGCGCATGAAATGGTGGCACGCGGCGAAATTTGGGATGTTCATTCATTGGGGACTCTATAGTGTTATTGGCCAACATGAATGGGCCATGGAAAAAGAGGGCATTCCTATCCCGCAATATGAGTTGCTCGCAAAACACTTTACTCCCAAACCCAACGCCGCCCGCGATTGGGCAAAGCTGGCCAAGCGGGCTGGTCAGAAGTACATGGTGATGACGACGAAGCACCATGAGGGCTTTTGCCTTTTCGATACCAAGCTCACTGACTACTGCGCACCAAAGCAGGCATGCGGGCGGGATTTAGTCAAGGAATTCGTCGAGGCCGCGCGCGCGGAAGGTTTGCGGGTAGGCTTCTATTATTCGCTGATGGACTGGCATCATCCCGACGGAGCACGGTGCGCCACGGACGAAGCGGCACGCAAACGGTTTGTGGAATACACTCACGGCCTGATCAGGGAACTGATGACGAACTACGGCAAGATTGACATTCTCTGGTATGACGTGGACTGGCCCCTGACGGCCGAGCAGTGGGATTCGAAAAAGATGAATGATATGGTTTTCCAGTTACAACCGGACATTATAGTGAATAACCGGAATGGTCTGCCCGGAGATTTTTCCACGCCCGAGCAGCATATTCGGGCGGCGGAAAAAGGCCGTGCATGGGAAACCTGCATGACCATGAATGACAGTTGGGGTTACCAGAAGGCCGACGACGACTTCAAGTCTCCCAAGACAATCGTGCGCAACCTGATCGAATGCGCCCGGGGCGGCGGGAATTATCTGCTGAACATCGGACCGAAGCCGGACGGATCCGTGCCGGAGGAAGAAGTTCGTACGCTCGAGGCCGTAGGCAAATGGATGGACAAGAACGGGCCAACAATTTACGAATCCGAGCGATGCAATGCCAGCCCGACAACTTATGCGAATTTCACGCGCAAGGGGAACACGCTTTATATCCATGTGCACTTCTGGCCGGATGATACGCCGGCAGCGAACTGGTTGACTTTCTTCCGGCCACAGACGGTCGTGGCGGTGGGAGGGCTGCAGGCAAAGGTGAAATCGGCTCGGCTGTTTGCATCAGGCAAGAAGGTCGATTTTCGACAAGATGATATCTCGGTTCAGTTTACCGGTCTTCCCAACAAGGCGCCGGATGAGCCGGTCACAGTCATCGAGGCCGAATGCGAGTCAGAACCCGTCGTCAACGGGCTTTACGTACGGGAACATCGGGAGCGCTACAAGGTCGGAGTCAGTGGGGCGTAAGGGCTGATTCAAAAATCGATCTGCATACCCATCATCCCGAGGCAAAGCCTCTGGAAAGGCTTGGTGCGCTTTGGTGTACGCTCACGATTAAAGACTGAAAAGAATTTTCAAGCTGCTGTCCGGGTTATGCATCCTCTGCAGCCCAATCTCGATGTCTTTGAGGGGCAGCCGGTCCGTAACCACACTCCTGACATCGATTGCGTTCCGTTCGAGCAGCGATATTGCCACGCGAAAATCTTTTGGCGTATAGACACGTGCGCCGGACGTGCGAATTTCCTTGAAAACCAGATTGAGGACGTCCACTTCAGGCGCGGACTTCGGCAGTCCAACAAACGTGATGTGGCCGCGCACTTTGCAGCACTGAACGGCGTCCCGGTAAGCTGCCGTTGCTCCCGTTGCTTCGAAAACGTGGTCCACAAAGTTTTCTCCCGTCAGCCTGCGAACCACCTCGACAGGCTTCACCTCTAACGGATTGACGACGGCAAAGCCCATTCGCGCTGCCAGTTCACGCCGGAAGGGCATCGCCTCAGACACGAGGACATGCCTTGCGCCCACAGCCCTGAGCACCTGGGCAATCAGATTTCCAATCGGTCCGGCGCCCGTAACCACCGCAGTATCCCCGGCCGTAAATCGCGACGTTCGCACGACGTGGACGGCCACCGAAAGGGGTTCCACAAGTGCCGCCTGCTCGTCATCAACGCTGGGAGGCACAGGTATCAACTGTTCTGCGGTCGTTTTTATGTATTCAGCAAATCCCCCATCAGCGTCAATGCCAAGCAGGCCGAGTTTCTCACAAACATGAGCGTTACCCTCGCGGCAAGGCGCACATTGGCCGCAGGAAATAAGCGGGAAGACAGCTACGCGGTCTCCTTCCTTCAATGGGGATCCAGCGGATACGCGTGATTCCGCAACGGTGCCAAAAATCTCGTGGCCCAGCACGCGTGGCGGCACCACTCGTGGGTGCTTGCCCGCGTGGATCATCATGTCCGTCCCGCAAATGCCCGCATACCGGACCTTCACAAGTATTTCTCCCGGACCTAATTCAGGCTTTGGCCATTCCTGAAACTTGAGACTCTCAACTCCTGTGTAAACGCCTGCCAGCATCAGAATTGCCCTTTCATCAATTAATCAGTGCCGCTTCGGTCCGAAACCGGCTGAAATATTACTTCTTCGCCGTGTGAATGGACCGCCATCGACCATGTTATTTCCATAGAACAGTGATGACAACATGATTCAGCACGCTTTAACAAAGTAAAGACGATTTTGCGGTTGGTATTGCATGGCGCTCGTGCTCGTTTAATGCTGATTAGAACTTCAGTTTGTAGAAGTGTGCCGCATTGCCACCATAGATGGCTTCCAAGGACGCTCTATCGAGGCGAAGGTTGAGGATCGATTCCAGAACGCCTATTACTTGGTCATAACTACCGGCCAGCAGGCATACGGGCCAGTCGCTGCCGTACATTACGCGATCCGGTCCGAAGCACTCAACGACGTGTTCGATGTATGGGCGCAGATCTTCGGGCTTCCACGAATCATGGCGGGCCTCTGTGACCATTCCTGACAGCTTGCAATACAGGTTCTTGTGCTGGGCAAGCTCACGAATCATCGACTTCCATGGCTCAAATTTCCGGGCCATGATTTCCGGTTTGGCAATGTGGTCGATGACGGCCCGCAGACCTGGCACAGCCTCAAGCGCCTTTGCGACGTAAGAGAGATGACGCGGCTTGACAAGAAAATCGAAAGGGAAATCCGCTTCAGCGATCAGTTGCAGTGGCTCCAGAACCTGCGGCCGGAGGATCCAATCGTCGTCGGCAAGTTCCTCCAGCATGGGTCGTATACCGATAAACTTCCTGTTACGTCGGTAGCGCTCAAATAACGATTGAAAGTCTTCGCTCTCAAAGTCGAGCCAGCCCACTACCCCCGCAACGAAATCGTAAGTTTCAGCTATCTCCAGCAGGAAATCCGTCTCCGCAACAGTAGGAGCGGCCTGTACGAGCACAGTTTTATCGATCTTATGACGTTTCAGGCTTGGTTCCAGGTCTTGAGGCATATAGTCCCGGTACAAGACCTTCATTTCCGGTTTCATCCACGAATAGTCACCCCTGGATAGCTTCCAAAAGTGCTGATGGCTATCGATCCTCATTGGTTTACCTCACACTGCTCGCTTTCGCGCTGGCTTACAGCTCAAAGCTGCTCATTTTACCAGTCGAATTCGGAACTTCTTGCATAAATAGCTTATGAAACAGAATCCATAATAAACTGAAAGTTTATCTGCCTCTGGATTGTCAAGACATGATGAAAGACGCGCGTGGACAATTGTTTTTCCTCGCCCTGTTTCGCACCTCGCGCAGCATCGCTGCGGGAATGATCACGATCGCGTTCCCGTATCTTGTTCTGAGGTATCGACATTACAGCCCCTTACAACTCGGCCTGCTCTACACTTCAGCAGCCGTCTCGACGGCATTCCTCGGACTCCTGTTCGGTTTCCTTGCCGATGTCTGGGGAAGAGGCAAGACGCTGTTTCTCGTGGGTTTGTTGCTCCCACTGAGTTCTGCCCTCGTATTCTTATCCAGCCGATTGCCGGTTCTGTTCGTCGCCACGTCACTGGGCGGCTACTCAGCCACGGGATCGCTGATGACCGGGGGAATCGGCGGGGCGGCACAGCCCATCCAGAACGCTGTTATCGCAGATTTGACTACTTCCGAAAACCGAACGTTCTATTTTTCAATCCTGACGTTCCTGAGCGGACTGTCCGGAGCGTTCGGAGCACTGCTGGCAAGGCACGGGGAGGTTCGGCATATCTTTTTGTGGGCTACGATAATCTCCGGCTCTGGCCTTATATTTCTTGCCTTTATCAACACGGCCAATGTAAGGGGCAGTCTGCGGAGGCTGCACAGCAAGATAGTCATCGGCAAATTCACAGTTACAGGTATGCTCAATGGTTTTACGCAAGGGTTGGTGGTTCCTTTTTTGATCCCGTTCTTTGTCATCGTTTATCATGTTCCGAAATCAGAGATGGCCGTTTACGCATTTGCCAGTGGCATGCTGGCGGCGTTCGCTCTACTCGCGGCTCCGCGCCTTGAGCAGGGACTTGGTTTTGTGAAGAGCATCGCCGTGACACGCGGCCTCGGAACGGTGCTTCTTTTGTTGCTGCCATTTTGCCACATTTACGCGGTCGCCCTGATCATTTACTTGCTGACGCCCGCGCTGCGCGTGACCGCAGTGCCAGTGCAGCAAACGGCGCTCACGGAGATGGTTAATCAGGACGAACTCGGGCGGGCGCTGGGAATCAACCAAGTGGCGCGACTCGGAGCTTCTTCGGGAGGCATCACGCTTACCGGCTACCTTTTCAATATTTCGGATATTGCCATGCCCTTTTGCATCTATGCAGTTGTCATGGCTGCGAACATCCTCCTTTATTTCCGTTTTTTCCATAAGAGTTATGGACGTGATTTGAACAAGGGATGACATCGATTGGCTGTCTTTACGCCCTTATTCCAACCAGGGAGAATTCCAATGTGCCACGCATCGAGAAGAATATGCTTGCCTGAGGGCAGGAAGTGCAATGGCGAAATTGGATGCCCGTCGGCGCCGTTCTGGAAGCAGGTCGAAAGGGAAGGAATCAGCCGTCCGGACAAGGCTTGCATTCTGCGGGCGGAGTTCCCGTAGTGCCTGCCTCGCGGTCGCAGGAGGATTAAATTGGCACACGTGAGTGCCGGAATAATGTTTGCCATTCGATTAACTAAAAAGATGCGCCATTGCCTGGAGGGACCGCCAGGCAAACGCTTGCCGGTTGGAGAATCACCTCCTCACTTGGGAGCGCAGAAATTCGATTTGACAATCCACAATGCAATTCAGTTAGAAAGTCTCCAAGCCAGGACTTGCAATCAACGGCCCGAGTTGTCGTAGCACCACGAGAGGCGAAGCCGAAAACACCTTCCGGCAAACCGTCATGCCTGAGAACGGGCGAGGTCGCCTGCCTGTTTTTGAATCTTCAGGATGGCTTCAGCGATCTGGTCCATATCGGCCCTTGGGCCCAAGAACATTGTCTGAGTAAACCAGACTGCCCTTTCGCAGAGTCTGTCATTCTCAGGACAAAGGTTTCGCTCTTCATACTCCGCAAGCTCCTTCTCGCTGTATATGGCCCGGAAGGCGCGCGAACTGAGGGCTTCTTTCAGGAACGGTTCCTTATTAAGCGGTGTATACCCGCCTGAGCAGGGAACGCCTTCTGCCTCCAAGGCTTTCAGGAAACGAGAGCGTGGAAGTCCGGCAAAATGCGCGCTGTCATACTGGAACATGTAAAGGTGATATACATTTCTGGTACAGCCGTCATACATCCGGGCTGGTGTAATTCCGGGTATCTCCTTCAATATGCTCGTCAAGTACTCAGCATTTGCAGTTCGGGTTCGGCTTTGCGCTTCCAACCGGGTCAATTGCTGAAGTAACAACGCTCCCTGGAATTCAGTCATGCGGAAGTTTGCTCCGTTCCGGACGTAGCCAAATCCGGAGTCATATTTCCCTCGCCCCTGATTATGGAAACTCAAACAATATTCATATAGCCGCTGGTCATTCGTCAGAATGGCTCCGCCCTCGCCGGAGTTCAGGTTCTTCGACGCCTGGAAGCTGAAGCATCCGAGGTTGCCGAGCGTACTTACCTTCTCGTGACGCCATTCCGCCAAGTGGGCCTGGCAGGCGTCTTCGATGACGTCCAAGCTGTGGCGCTTCGCAACATCCAGGATGGTATCCATATCGGCCGCCGATCCGCCAAGATGCACGGGAATGATGCATCGCGTCCGCTGGGTGATCGCGGACTCGATCTTGCGTGCGTCAATCTGAAACGTGTCCGGGTCGGTATCAACAAAGATGGGCAACGCATGCTGGAGGAGAACGATGTTCACCGTCGCGACGAACGTGTAAGGAGGAACAATGACCTCATCGCCCGGCCCGATGCCAAGCGCGTTTACCGAGGTCAGCAACGCAGTTGTTCCGCTGGCTGTTGCCAGACCATATTTCGCCCCCAGCATTTGCGCCCACGTGTTTTCGAATTCGTGCACATAGTGGCCGTCCAGGCGGTTCCATTTGCAGCCCATGAGGACCTGCATCCAGCTCTTTTCGTCGCTCGCCTCGATCACAGGCCACGATGGAAAAGGCTTTGTGCGGACGGGCTTGCCACCAAGGATTGCCAGGGCAGTTCCCGCAGTTGATCTGGCCGGCGATTTCGCAAAGCTTTTCCCGCTCGATGCCAGTCCTGCGGCCACCCCCGCCGCGCCGCCCAGAAAATCCCGGCGTGTGAGCTTAGTGTTCATAATTCCTCCCGAGGACCATGGATTTCAATGTTCGTTCGCCAGAAATGGACCCTTGTCCAAAAACGTTAGTTCATCTTCGATCTCATCTGCGTAGTTTCGCAATTGCTTCATGAACCTGACGAATGATGGTCTCCTCGATCGTGGATGCAAATGGCCCCGGTTGCCCGTAGTAGATCATAGCCCCGCCTCCCTCATATCCGCCCTCTTTGAGGATCCGCAACGATGGAATATAGGCAAAAACATCGTTGCTGTAGCCCGCAACCCAAAGGCTTTGAGGCCCCAGTTCCCTTTTGAGCCTCAGGTCGTAATCAATCACACATTCGCCTGCAAGCGCGATCAAGGTGAGACCCTTGCCAAGCTGCCAAACTTCAAGTGAATAAGGATATGTGGAAGGCACGTGACCTTTCTGGTCGATGATTTTCAGCATCGCCTCCGCGTGTTTCCGTACATAAACGTCATCGCTCTTAAGTTGATTTTCGTAGTCTGCCCGTGTCGGCGGTCCTGCGAATTGCACAGGAAAAGTCCTGAACACGGTCCTTAATCGCCCGTCAAGCGGGTGTAACTGGCCCCCTATTGCTTTTTCAACAGCGCGGGCCAATTCATCACCGTGCTGTTGGGCCAGGGCTACCGTTCCGCGCGGATAGGGGTTTGAATCGGCTCCGCATCCCTGCACAAACATGGCTATTGCGCCCCGGTAGCGGTTCTCGAGCCACATTTGAGCGTAGCCGGCGTAATCGCCGTTGAATTTGTAAAAGGTCGGCCCGATGGTCGTGTTATGGCAGGCGTATCCAAAGATAATTCCCAGAATATTTCCGCTTTCACTTCGAACAAGGAGAACAGGAACATCGTGGTCCACAGGGCCGTCTCTATTGAAGCCCCCAACGTATCCTGTGGCGGTTTTCACGCGACGGTTCATTGCGAAACCAACCTCGCCGTGCCCGAAATTGAGAGTTGCCGTCTGAAGATTGTCGAGGGCCTCACCGATAACCTGCACGATCAGGTCTTCAAGCCGGTTGGTATAGACGTCCACGTCGGACCACTGTTGGACGTTCATACCCGCCGGCCCTTCATAGGCAATAGCCAGCGTCCTGCCGACAACCGGGCCGCTGTGTGTGTGCGAAGAGTTAAGGAACAGTTGGCTTCGCTTCAATCCGTACTTGCGTTCAACACTGCGGGCGATGTTTTCGCTGACGGGTCGGGGCAGCCCCAGCAGGTCTGTTGTTACCAGCACCGCTCGGTGGCCGGACTCGTCCTGCAGGGCCATCGCCCTGGCGTACAAGTCCAGGAGGACGCCTTCGGATGGCCGGGTGCGTGCTGCATAGCCCGCCATCCAGAGCGGACCTTGCGGCGTGATATTTACTTTTGCAAATCCGGCATTCCAGGCGGCGTGCGCGGGAAGTTCGGCTCCTGCCAGAGTCATGCATAACGCAAGGAGAATTGTCGGAGAAAGACCATTGCGTTTTTGCACGGATTTCTTCACCTCCAAAGACCAGCCAGGCGCACTGTACTGTTGCGGGATAAGATGTTGATGGGCCTCGCCTGTCAAACAGCACTCAGACCGGGTCCGCCAAGTTTCGCTGTGTGCAGCTTGCCATCGCGCACCTCGAATAATCCGGGAAATTTCTTAAGCCACGGTTTGTTCGCCGCAGGGACGTATTCCCGGGCGTTGGATTCCAGTGTGTCGATTGGGCCTACGTGGGCCGCAATTCCAGCGGATTGAATCAGTGAGGCGCCGGGGCACGTCAGGTCCTGCGCCGTCATGTACATTTTGAACTTTTGGGCTGCGGCGTTCAGCACAACGGACTGGCTTTGTCCTTTGCAGGCCTTCAGCGCCACCCCCGTATAGCCCATTCTGCGCCCGCGCAGAAGGGCGTCAAATCCAGTCAGCGATTCATCCATGACGACGGGTTTTAATTTGGAGGCTGCGAAGAGAAGTTGCGACGCATCTGCAATGAGGTCCCGCGACTCAGGCTGCTCAAGATAGGTTATGCGATCGTAGCCTCCGGGTGATTTTTCCCGGATCTGGCGGATGAACTCGAGCAGGTAGTCGGCGTTTGGGCATTGCTCGTTGAAGTCCAGCGAATAATACCATTGGCGCACGCCCCGTCGGGTTTCGACTTCCGTAGCAACGCGGTCGATATGCAGGATGCGCGCAAGATCGCGCTCGAGATTGTTACCGTCGAGTTTGATTTTCAGGTGTGTTAACCCATCTGCTACGATCCACTCACCGAGTGTTTGCGGAAGGCCGTCATTCAGGCGCTTTTTAACATCCGAAGCCTCGATCGGATCGGACGCTCCGACGGAATGATTGCACCAGACCCAGGGCTTGGGCTTTGGCAGCAGATACTGGCCGGGATATTCTCCTTTGAATTCGGGTGAGAGGTAGTTGGCCAGGTCATAGCTCATGAATTCCGGGCCATAAGTCAGGTAACAGTTCAGTCCGTGGACTTTGCCGAACGCATCATGGATGGCCGCGTCAAAAGGGCTTGCGGTGACCAGAGTGCAGAGCTTCGGAATCGGTTCATCGAGATGCATCTCCTCAGACAGTTCTCGCGCAGCACGCATATATTCCGGCTCAAGCGAAAAATTGATATCAATGGGATGGCCGGGTTCATTGTAATTCCTTGTGGCCCGAGCGATGCGTGCGGCCAGCCGCTTCATTGCGTCCAAGGTCGTTTCGTAGGGAAGCGTTTTTGAAGGGAACGCCCATTCATTGCCCATGGTCATGGAGCCAAAGCCCTCAGCCACACGGCCGTTGACAGTTTCCACGGTGCAATGAACGTTTAAGAGGGTCACGCGATCTACGCTGCGGCCGCCGAACTCGTAAGGTGTGCGGTATGGATAGTCTTCGTAAGCTAAATGTATTTCCCTGATGAGAATGTCAGTGGACTTGCGCTGCGGTGCGGCTATCATGATGCGTTTCGCCATCTGCGATAAGGATATCGCTCCCATACCGGCTTTCAAAAACATTCGCCGCGTGCTTTTACCGCGAACCTGCAAGACAATCTCCGTCTGGACGGTGAGTTGACAACCTGCTATGCGCGTTCATACGCTTCCCGGATTACGGACTTAAGGTAATCAAGATTTTCTTTGGCGGATTGAATCACCCTGGGAATCGCCTTGCGCGAAACAGCGATGCCCTGGTGGTCGGCCGCGCCGGGAATTGCAAATTCCTGCTGCAAAGAAACTGGGCCATGGAAATCCGACTGTGCGACGATCTTGAAGAACTCTTTCCAGTTTGACATCCCTTCGCCCATGGGACACGTTTCAGCGCGCCACTCATGAGGGGCGGTCTGCTTCCACACGAAATCTTTTGCCGCGATCATCTTCAGGCGTGGGAGCACCAGACTGGTTGCGACTCGCCATCCGCTGACGCCGCCTTCCATCGTGGCCTGGCACAGGTCGAAGTAGAAACCGCACCATTGGGGATCGAGC
>Ga0070740_10001570_pt1 | contig 30629 bp, 31 predicted proteins | sample Coa_R2_FD_67286 | JGI IMG/M metagenome (GOLD analysis project Ga0070740, IMG submission 67286) | Surface soil microbial communities from Centralia Pennsylvania, which are recovering from an underground coalmine fire - Coalmine... | ecosystem: Environmental > Terrestrial > Soil > Unclassified ...
GCCGAGACCATCCGTAGCGCGTCGATCACCGTGTTGCCGGTGACGAAGACGTGCTCCGGTCGCACCCCCTCGCGGAAGAGGTTCTCGGCGCTCGCTCGCGTCGGCGCGAAGTGGAGGTCGGAGACGACCCCGGCCATGCGGCGGTTCATCTCCTCGGGCCACGGGTCGCGCTGGTCGAACGTGCGCAGGCCCGCCTCGACGTGCGCGACGCGGCAGCCGTGGTAGAAGGCGCCGAGACCCCCCGCCATGGTCGTGGTGGTGTCGCCCTGGACGACCACCCAGTCGGGCTCCTCCGCGCGGAGGACGCCCGCGAGCTCGGCGAGGACGGCGACCGTCACGTCCGACGGCGACTGGTCGTGCTTCATCACGGCGAGGTCGTAGTGCGGCTCGATCCCGAACAGCGCGAGCATCTGGTCGATCAGCTCGCGGTGCTGCCCGGTGACGCAGACCCTCGACTCGAACTCGGGCCGCCGCTCGAGCTCCTTGATCACGGGCGCGAGCTTGATCGCCTCGGGGCGCGTGCCGAAGACGGTGAGGACCTTGATCACGGGCGGGAGGGATCGTGGGATTCGGTCACGTTCTCGTACACAGCAAGGAGCCGCCTCGCGAGCCGGCTCCACGAGTACCGCTCGAGCGCGCGCTCTCTCGCGGCGAGGCCCATTTTCGAGCGTCGGCCCTCGTCCTGCAAGAGGGTACTGAGCGCGTCGGCGAGCGCCCGCTCGTCGCCGGGCGGGACGCTGAGCCCGACCTCGGAGGTCATCACCTGGTTGTAGCCGGGGATGTCCGAGGCGACCACGGGCGTCGCGCACCCGAAGGCCCGGACGAGCGCCATCCCGAACGACTCCGCGCCGAGCGACGGCGCGACGAGCGCCTTCGCCGCCGAGAGCTCGGCGGTGAGCGCGTCGCCGACCACGACGCCGAGCAGGTCGACCCCGTCCTCGGGCAACCGGCGGCGCGCCATCAGCAGCCGGACCGACTGCGGGTCGGCGCCGACGAGCCGGAGGCGGGCCCCGGTCCGCCGGCGCACCTCCGGCCAGGCGCGGAGCAGGGTCTCGAGCCCCTTGCGCGGGTCGTTGCGGCCGACGAACACGACCGCGTTCCGCCGGCCGCCGGGGTCGGCGTGGTCGGGGATCGCGACGCCGTTCGGGAGGAGCTCGTACGCGCCCGGGAGGTAGCGGGACGCCGCCTCCCGGGCGAGCGGCGAGACGGCGATCCGGTGGTCGATGCGGCCGAGGAGGAAGCCCCAGAGCCCGACGCCGAGCGAGGTCCAGCGCGAGCCCGGGGTCGCGTGCCAGGTCGCGACCACCGGGCAGCGGGCGAGCGCGAGGGCCGCGACGCTGAGGCTCGGCGTCAGCGGCTCGTGGACGTGCAGGACGTCGAACCGCTCGCGCTCGAGCAGCCGGCGGAGGCGCAGAATCGCCGGCGGCGCGAGCACGACGTGCGTGCGCGAGCCGTTCGCGGGCACCGTCACGGTCGTGCCGACGGGGACGACGTTCGCCGGCCGGGCGTCGCGTCGCGGGGCATCCGGGTGGAAGAGGCGGGTGACGCTCCCCGGCGGGTCGTCGCCCGCGATCACCGTCACCGCGACGCCGAGCGCCTCGAGCGCGGCCGCCTGGCCGTCGACGTGGTCGCCGACGCCGCCGAGGTAGGACCAGGAGAACGGGTTGACGATCCCCACCCTCATCGGTCGGCAACGGTAACCTCCCCGCACGATGGCGGTCGTCCAGGAGGTGGCCCCGGCACGCCCGGCCGAGCGTCCCGGCTTCGAGATCGTCCCGCGCCGGGGGCTGCCCGCGGTCGCAGCGGTCGTCGTCGCGCTCGTCGTCTCGATCGCCGGCAACTGGCCGTGGGCGCTCGACTTCTTCCACGTCGTCGGCGGCGGCATGTGGACCGCGCTCGACCTGTTCATGGGCTTCGTGGTCGGCCCGGTGATGCGCAGGCTCTCGGTGCCGGCGCGCGTCGAGCTGACGACGCGGCTGATGCCGAAGATGTTGCTGATCATGCCGACGCTCGTGACGATGACGCTCGCGTCCGGCTTCCAGCTCGCGCGCGCGAACGGCATGCTGAGCGGGTCGTACGGCCGGCACGGCTGGGTGGTCGCCTCGATGGTGGTGGTCGCCGTGATGGCGATGGTCGCGCTCGCGCTCCTCCAGCCGGCGAACGTCGCGGTGCTGTTCGAGCTGCGCCGCCCGCAACCCGACCCGGCGATCGTGCAGGCGCTGATGCGCCGCTTCGTCTACGCGGCGGGCGTCACGGGCATGATGCAGGTGGCGACGCTCGTGATCATGACGAGGCTCGCGACGTGAGCGAGCCCCGGGTGACCGAGCTCGGGATGCTCTCGATCGGCCTCGTCGCAGCCGGGGTGATCGACCTGGCCGCCTACCTGCCGCGGCGCGCGCCGCTCCTTGCGCCCTCACTCCTCCTCGCCGCCGCGGCCGCGGTGCTCGCGGCGAACCTCGTCCAGGTCGCGCGCCGGCCAGGCTTCGCCTGGCGCCGGTTCGTGCAGGTGGCGGGCTGGACGCTCGTCGCGTACCTCGTGATCGCAGGCATGCTCGAGTACACGTTCCTGTACGACCGCACCCGCGGCGGCGTGCTCGCCGTGATGACGGGGCTGCTGGCCGTGTTCACGCTCAACGTGCCGCTGCTCGTCGGGTACACGGTCGCGCGCTACGAGCGCGCGTGAGCCTCGCCGCGCCCTCCCGCCGGTGACCGCAGCGGAGGTCGCGGTCGCGCTCGGGCTGCGCGAGCTGCCGGAGGAAGGGGGTCTCTTCGCCGAGACGCTCGCCGACGGGTACTCGACGGCGATCTACTACCTGCTCGCCGCGCCCGCGTTCTCGGCGATGCACCGGCTCGACGCGACCGAGGTCTTCCACTTCTACGCCGGGGCGCCGGCGCGGATGCTGCTCCTGCACCCGGACGGGTCTGCGAGCGAGCCGGTGCTCGGGACCGACCTCGCCGCCGGTGCGCGCCCCCAGGTGGTCGTGCCGGCGGGGACCTGGCAGGGGACGTCGACGACCGGCGCGTGGACCCTGCTCGGGACGACGATGGCGCCCGGATTCGCGCCGGAGCGGTTCGAACTCGGGCACCGGGCGGCGCTCGCCGCGCGCTGGCCGGCCGCCGCAGCGCGGATCGGGGAGCTGACCCGCGGGTGAGGGTGGCGGTCGTGACCGGGGCGAGCCGCGGGATCGGGGCCGCGGTCGCCAGGCGCCTCGCCCGCGAGGGCGCGGCGGTCGTGCTCGCCCAGCGCGGGGACGCCTCCGCCGTCGTCGCCGAGATCGAGGCGGACGGGGGACGCGCGGTCGCGGTCGCCGCCGACGTGGCCGCCCCCGGCGGCGCCGAGGCGATCTTCGCGGCCGCCGACGACGCGTTCGGGCCCGCCGAGGTGCTCGTGAACAACGCCGGCGACCAGAGCGTCGGCGGGCTGCTCGAGCTCTCCCCCGCCGACTGGGACGCGATGCTCCGCACGAACGTGAGCGGCGCCGCCGCCTGCATCGCGAGCTTCGCCCGGCGCCGGATCGCCGCCGGAGGCGGCGGCGCGGTCGTGAACGTCGGCTCGATCGAAGGCGTGCGGCCCGCGCCGGGCCACGTCCACTACGCGGCCTCGAAGGCCGCCCTCGCGCAGCTCACCCGCGGCGCCGCGCTCGAGCTCGGCCGGCACGGGATCCGGGTGAACCTCGTACTGCCGGGCCTCGTCGCCTCGCCGGCGCTCGAGCGCGACTGGCCCGACGGCGTCGCCCGCTGGCTCGCGAAGGCGCCGCTCGGCCGGCTCGCCGCGCCCGAGGACGTCGCCGCCGCCTGCGCCTTCCTCGTCTCCGGCGAGGCCGCGTTCGTCACCGGCGCCGAGCTCGCGGTCGACGGCGGCATGCTCGCGACCGCGTCGTTCTGACCCGGTCGCGCGGCCGCGGGCGCCGGCCTCAGGCGGGCGGCCCGGGGCCCCGGCGGTGCTTCGGCCCGGGCGGCGGCCGGTGGGGCCGCGGCGGCGGCGGCATCCCGCTGAGCGAGGCCGCCAGGCGCTCGAGCAGGCGCGCGAGCGCGTCGACCTCGGGCGCGGGCAGGCCGGCGAGGAGGCCGGCGAGCCGCTCCCGGAGCGCCGTCTCGGCCGAGCGGAGCGCCCACACCCCCTCGTCGGTGAGCGCCAGCGGCTGACGGCGCCGGTCGTCCTCGAGCCGCGCGCGGCGGAGCAGCCCGGCGTCCTCGAGCACGCCGAGGAGCTGGGAGACCGCCGCCGGCGAGACGGCCGCGCGGCGGGCGAGCTCGGCGCCGACCACCTCCCCCTCGGCCACCGCCTGGAGGGCGAGGTACTGCGCCACCGTCAGCGGCGGGTCGTGCGCGGCGAGCACGCGCTCGATCCAGCGGCTGACGAGCGGGGCGGTCCGCGCGAGCGCCGCCGCCGCCTGACGGCCGCCGTTCCCGTGACGCGGGCGCGGAATAGTTTAGTATCCTTTACTGTTAAGGATGGTTGCCGAGGCGATCCTAGCGTCCGCGGGCCAGGCCTGGCCGCCCTTCGTCCTCGTCGCCGGCCTGCTCCTCCTCGGCGCGGTCGCCGACGCCGACGGGCTCTTCGAGGCCGCCGGCGCCCGCCTCGCCGCCTCCCCGCTCGGCCCCCGGGCCCTGCTCCTCGCCCTCCTCGCCCTCGTCGCCCTCGTCACCGCCGTCCTCAACCTCGACACCGCGGTCTGCTTCCTCACCCCGGTGCTCGTCCACGCGGCCCGTCGTCGCGGGCTCGACGAGCGGCCGTTCCTGTACGGGTCGGTGTTCATGGCGAACGCCGGCTCGCTCCTCTTGCCGGGCTCGAACCTGACGAACCTGCTCGTCGTCCGCACCGACCCGCAGAGCGGCGCCGCCTTCGCCGCCCGGATGCTGCCGTCCTGGGTCGCGGCGAGCGCGGTCACGGCGGCCGTGGTCGCGGTCGCGTTCCGGCTCGGCGACCCGAGCCCGCCGCCGCGCCGGGAGCGGCCTCCGCTCCGGCTCGGGCTCGGGGCGGTCGCCTCGGCCGCCGCGGCGGGGCTCGTCGTCGCCCTGCCGAACCCGGCGCCGCCGGTGCTCGCGCTCGGGCTGGCCGCGACCGCGCTCCGCCGGCGGCCCCCGCGCCTCGACGTGCGCGCGCTCGCGCTCCTCTTCGTCGCGGCGGTCGGGCTCGGGACGGCCGCTCGCCTCTTCGGCGGCCCCGCCCACCTGCTCGGAGCGACCGGGACCGTCGCCACCGCCGGCCTCGGCGCGGTCGCCTCCGTCCTGCTCAACAACCTCCCGGCGGCCGTCCTCCTCTCCGCGCACCCGGCCGCGCACCCGGACGCCCTCCTCGTCGGGCTCGACATCGGCCCCAACCTCGCGGTCACCGGCTCGCTCTCGGCCGTCCTCTGGCTCCAGGCAGCCCGCGCGGTCGGGGCGCGGGCGTCGGTCGCGACGTACTCCCGCCTCGGGATCGTGCTCGTGCCGCTCACGCTCGCCGCGGCGCTCGGGCCGCTCATGACGAGATGAGCACGATGCCGACGAGCGTCAGGACGATGCCGGCACGCTGGGCCCGCGCGACACGCTCCTTCAGGACGAGCGCCGCGAGGACGACGGTCACGATCGGGTAGAGCGAGCCGAGCACCGAGGTCAGGCTGAGCAGCCCGCGCGCGGAGGACGCGGCGAAGAGCAGGTTGCCGAGCGTGTCGCCGCAGCCGACGAGCGCGGCGAGCGCGAGCGGGCGCACGGAGAGGCGGACGGCCGGTCGCCGGACGACCGCGACGGCGACCACGACGCTGCTCGCCGTCAGCCGGAAGACGAGCGAGCTCCACCAGGCGTCGGCCGCGCCGGCCGCGTGCATCGGCGGGAAGTAGAGGCCGAAGCCGATCGCGGCGAGGAGCGCGAGACCGACGCCCGCCGCCGGCCTCCGCCTGCCCTCCTGCCGCTCCTGCGCGGCGAGGCCGACGCCGAGGATCGCGGCGGCGATGCCGGCGAGCTGCGCCGCCCGGGGCCGGTCGCCGGTCGCGATCCCAACGACGACGGGGACGACCGCCGACGCCCCGGCGACCGGGGCGACCACCGCCATCGTCCCGGTTGCCATTCCGCGGTAGTAGGCGTAGAGGCCGAGCGTCCCGGACACGGCCGCGGGGACGGCCCAGAGCACCGCCCAGTGCCGCGGCGCGTCACCGCGCACCCCGACGGCGAGCGCGATCGCGGCGGAGCCGCCGAGCTGGGCCCAGAGAAGGACGCGGAGCGCGCCGAGCGTCCGCCCGAGCAGGGGACCGACGAAGTCGGCGACGCCCCAGGCGAGGCTCGCCGCGAGCGCGAGCGAGAGCGCCGCCGCCACCTGGCGCCGAGCCTAGCGAGGGGCGGGCTCGCGCGGACGCCTCACGCGAGACGCTCCCACGCCTCGGCGAGGACGTCGCCGAGGATGCCGGCGATCCGCTGGAACTCGCTCTCGCCGGCGACGAGCGGCGGCGAGATCTGCACAACCGGGTCGCCGCGGTCGTCGGCACGGCAGATGAGGCCACGCTCGAAGAAGCGGCTCGAAACGAAGCCGCGCAGCAGCGTCTCGGACTCCTCCGGCGTGAACGTCGCCCTCGTCTCACGGTCCTTGACGAGCTCGATCGCGAAGAAGTAGCCGCAGCCGCGGAGGTCGCCGACGATCGGGAGGTCGAGCAGGGTCGCGAGGATGGCGCGCGCCCGCGCCTCGTTCGCGCGGACGTTTTCCACCACTCGCTCGCGCTTCATGATCTCGAGGTTCTTGAGCGCGATCGCCGCCTGCACCGGATGACCCCCGAACGTGATCCCGTGTGCGTACATGGCGTTCCCCTCGAGGAACGGCTCCGCGACCCTCTCGCTCGCGATCAGGGCGCCGATCGACGCATACGCCGACGACATCCCCTTCGCGCAGGTGACCAGGTCTGGACGGATGCCGAACCGCTCCGAGCCGAACCACGACCCGAGCCTGCCGAAACCGGTGATCACCTCGTCGGCGCAGAGGAGGATGCCGTAGCGGTCGCAGATCTCCCGGACGCCGGCGAAGTAGCCAGTGGGCGGCGTGTACGCGCCCCCGGCGTTCTGAACCGGCTCCATGATCACCATCGCGACCGTCTCGGGTCCGGCTTGCACGATCGCACTCTCCAGGTCGTCGAGCAGGAAGGCGAGGAACTCGTCCTCACTCTCGTCGACGGGCCGGTGGTACCGGTTCGTGTTGTGAACATGGACAACGTCTGGGACGAGCGGCTCGAACGGGGTGCGGAGCGCCGCGACGCCGTTGAGCGAGAGCGCACCGAGCGTCGTTCCGTGGTAGGCGACTCGGCGAGCGACTGCCTTCCAGCGACGCTCGCCGCGGAGTGCGTGGTACTGGCGGGCGAGCTTCCACGCCGCCTCGACCGCCTCGGAGCCGCCGTTGACGAAGAAGACGCGGTTGAGGTCGCCCGGGGCGAGCGAGGCGACCTCGGCCGCGAGCTCGATCGCCCGCGGGTGCGCGTACGACCAGTTCGTGTAGAAGGGGAGCTCGCGCATCTGCTCGAGCGCTGCCTTGCCGATCTCGTCCCCGAACGAGTAGCCGATCTGGACGGCGAACAACCCGGCGAGCGCGTCGAGGTAGCGCTTGCCAGCGAGGTCCTCGAGGTAGCAGCCGTCTCCTCGGACGATGATCGGCACCGGCTCGTCGCGGTACGAGCCGATGCGCGAGAAGTGCAGCCAGAGGTGGTCTCTCGCCGCCTGCTGCAGATCGATCACGCGAGCTTGACCATCACGTGTTTGACACGTGTGTAGTCCTCGAGGGCGTACATCGACATGTCCTTGCCGTAGCCGGACTGCTTGAAGCCCCCGTGTGGCATCTCGGACACGATCGGGAGGTGGTCGTTGATCCACACCGTTCCGAACTCGAGCTTGCGCGCCGCGCTCAGCGCACGGCCGACGTCGCGCGTCCAGACGGAGGCGGCGAGCCCGTACTCGACATCGTTCGCCCAGGCGATCGCCTCGTCGTCCGAGGCGAAGCGCTGCACCGTCACCACCGGTCCGAAGACCTCGCGCTGCACGATCTCGTCCCGCTGGGAGACTCCGGTGACGACCGTCGGCTGGACGAAGAACCCGGTCGAGCGGCTCGTCCCGCCCCCGGTGAGCACCGTCGCCCCCCGCGCTCGGTCGAGGAAGCCGAGGACACGCGCTTGGTGGTCGGCGGAGATCACCGGCCCCATCTCGACCGACTCGTCCTCGGCGGGATCGCCGACTCTGAGCGACTCGACCCTGGGCACGAGCTCCTCGAGCAGACGGTCGTAGATCTTCGGGCCGGCGAGGACACGCGAGGCGGCGGTGCAGTCCTGGCCGGAGTTCCAGTAGCCCGCGACCTTGATCCCCTCGGCGACCGCAGCAGGGTCGGCGTCGTCGAACACCACGGCTGGCGCCTTGCCGCCCAGCTCGAGGTGGACCCGTTTGAGGGTGTCGGAGGCGGTCCGGGCGACGATCTTCCCGGTAGCGACGTCTCCGGTGAGCGACACGAGCCGCACGTCCGGGTGCGAGACGATGCGCTCGCCGACCGGGACACCCTCGCCCGTGACGACGTTGAGGACGCCGGCTGGCAACACGTCCTCCGCGAGCTCGGCGAACCGAAGGAGCGAAAGCGGTGTCTGCTCGGACGGCTTGAGCACGAGGACGTTCCCCGCGGCGAGGGCGGGACCGAGCTTCCAGACCGCCATCATCAGCGGGTAGTTCCAGGGAGCGATCCCGCCGACCACGCCGAGCGGCTCGCGGCGGATCATCGAGGTGTATCCCCGCATGTACTCGCCGGCGCTCTTGCCTTCGAGCAGACGGGCGGCGCCGGCGAAGAAGCGGAGGTTGTCCGCGCACACCGGCATCTCGTCGCGCGCGAACGAGAGCGGCTTGCCGACGTTCCGCGACTCGATCCGCGCGAGCTCCTCCGCGTGCGCGTCGAGGAGGTCGGCAAGCCGCAGCAGCATCTCCGCCCGCTCTCCGGGCGTCGTCTCGAGCCAGTCGGGAAGCGCGGCCTTGGCCGCGTCGACCGCGGCGTCGACGTCCTCGGCGGTGCCAGAGGGAACGCGCGCGATCACCTCGCCGGTTGCGGGATTCAGCACGTCCATCGTCGCGGTCACGCGAGCAGCCTCTTGGCTTGTTCGTAGTACGGCTGGTCGACGAAGGCGCCGTCGACGGTGATCGCCCCCACACCGGCGGCCAGGGCCGCCTCGTACTCGGCGACAACGCGCCGCGCGCGCTCCAGCTCGTCGGCGGTCGGGCTGAACACCTCGTTCAGAATCGGCACCTGCGACGGATGGACGCACGGCGAGCCGCGCAGCCCAAGCGCTCGCGAGCGCTCGGCCGCGGCGCGGAAGGCATCCTGGTCGGCGTAATCCACGATCGTCGAGACGAGCCCGAGCGGCACGACGCCGGCGGCGAGTGCGGCGTTGACGACGTGAAAGCTCGCGATCACGTTCCCATCACCGCCGGCCGCCATCCCGGTCGCGAGGGTGTAGTCGGAGGAGCCGAGCCCGATCGCGGCGACGCGGCGATCTGCGGCCGCGATCTCGCCGGCGCGGAGGAGACCGGCGGCGCTCTCGATCCGCGGGAGGAGGAGCGTTCCGCCGGGGTCGAGCCCTCGCTCGATCTCGAGCTCCGCGACAACCTCGGCGATCGCGCGCACGTGCTCGGCGGAGTCGACCTTCGGGAGGACGATCCCCCGGACATTCTGGCCGACTGCCGCCTCGAGGTCCCGGAGGGCGAGGCGCCAGGGCCGGTTGACGCGGACGAAGACGTCGGCGCCTGCCTGGGAGACGGTCGCGGCCGCTTCGGCGACGAGCTCCCGGGCGCGACCCTTGGCCGACGGCGCGACGGCGTCCTCGAGGTCGAGGATGATCGCGTCGGCGCCGCGCGTATGCGCCTTGGCGACGAATCGCTCCGATGTTACGGGCACGTAGAGGAGCGAGCGCCAGCTCAAATCACGCCCTCCCGCTCCAGCTCCTCGAGGTCCAGACCGAGCTCGCCGTAGACCTCGGCATTGTGCTCGCCAAGCGCCGGTGCGGGTGTCCTGATCGCGCCCGGCGTCCGGGAGAGACGGGGCACGACGTTCGTGAGGACGGTACCGTCTTCCATCTCGACGACGGTCTTGCGGGCACGGTAGTGCTCGTCCTCGATGATGTCGAGGATGTCGTACACCGGTCCGATCGTGAGGCGATGCTCCTCGGCGAGCCGCAGCACCTCGTCACGTGTGCGAGCGGCGAACTCTTCGGCGAGCACCTCGCCGAGAGCGTCGCGGTTGTCGTGCCGCGCCGCCGCGGTCGCGAAGCGCGGGTCGTCGAGCAGGTCGAGCCGGCCGAGCGCGGTGAAGAAGCGCAGCGCGGTCTCGTCGGTCGCGGCCGAGAGCGCGACCCAGTGCCCGTCCGCCGTCTCGAACACGCCGCGCACGGAGGAGATCCCGGGCGTGTCGCCACGCCTGCGCCGCCGGCCGCTCATCGCGTACGCGGTGGCGTCCGCTCCCATGATCGAGAAGAGCGGCTCGAAGAGCGAGACGTCCACCACCTGCCCGTCTCCTCCGTTCGCGCGCACCTCCCAGAGCGCGGCGAGGGCGGCGAGGGCCGCGTAGGTGCCGGCGACCGTGTCGGCGAGCGAGAGCGGGGCGGGATGCGGCGGGCCGCCCGGCGGGCCGTTCAGGAACGTGAAGCCGGCGAAGGCCTCCGCGAGCGTGCCGAACCCGGGATTGCTCGAGCGGGGACCGGTCTGTCCCCAGCCCGAGATCCGAACGACGACGAGCTTCGGATTGCGCTCGAGCAGCGCCTTCGGGCCACCGACGAGCCGCTCGAGCACGCCGGGGGCGAAGTTCTCGACGAGGACGTCGGCCCGCGCCGCCAGCTCGAGCAGCAGCTCGCGCCCGCGTGGACACGCGAGATCGAGCGTGATCGACCGCTTGTTGCGGGCATACGCGCGCCAGTGGGCGTCCGACCCGCCGGCGTGCCGGAACGGGTCGCCGCTTCCAGGCCGCTCGACCTTGATCACGTCCGCGCCGAGGTCGCCGAGTACGACACCGAGCTGCGCCCCCGAGACCAGCCTCGTCAGGTCGAGCACCCGCACACCGCGCAGCGGACCCGTCGTCGTCCGCGCATAGCGCAAGCGGGGCAGCGCGAGCGCCGTCCTGCCGTCGACCTCGATCGTCATGCTCGCGCGAGCTCGGCAGCTGGGCGAGCGGGGTTCGCGTGCGGCACCGGAATCGGGACGCACAGGGGCGCGCCGGAGGTCGGGTGCTCGAGGATGTGCGCGTCGATCCCGAAGACCTCGCGGATCAGCTCTGCCTTCAGCACCTCGCGGGGATCTCCCTGTGCGACCAGGCGGCCGTCGCGCAGCGCGAACAGGCGGCGAGAGTACTCGCAGGCCATGTTGACGTCATGCAGCACCATCACGATCGTCTTCCCCTCCGCCTCGTTCAGGTGTCGAAGCAGCTCCAGAACTTCGAGCTGGTACGCGATGTCGAGGAACGTCGTCGGCTCGTCGAGCAGGATCAGATCGGTCCCCTGGGCGAGCACGAGCGCGATCCAGGCGCGCTGGCGCTGGCCCCCCGAGAGGTGGTCGACCGGACGGTCGCGCAGGTCGGCGGTCGCCGTGACCTCGAGCGCCCATTCGATCGCCTGCCGGTCCTCCGCGCGCATGCCGCCGACCGACCGGCGTTGCGGGAAGCGTCCGAAGGCGACGAGCTCCTCGACCGTGATCGACTCCGGGGAGATGAGCACCTGGGGCAGGATCGCCAGGCGGCGCGCCACCTCCTTCGTCGTGTACGTGGTGATCGCCTTGCCGTCGAGGATGACCTCGCCCGCCTTCGGCTTGAGCAGGCGCGCGAGCGCACGGAGAAGGGTGGACTTGCCCGAGCCGTTCGGCCCGATCAGCGCGCTGATCTGCCCATCCGGGATCTCGATCGAGAGGTTGCGCGCGACGACGACGTCTTCGTAGTGAAGAGCGAGGTCAGAGGCGGAGAGGCGCACGGGAGGCTCCTTCGCTAGAGCGACCTGGTGAGGAGATAGACGAAGTATGGCGCTCCGATCACGGCGGTGACCATTCCGGCCGGCAGCTCGATCGGCGGATCGGCGCCGCGACCGATCGCATCGGCGACGAGCAGCATCAGCGTGCCGAGGAGCGCCGCCGTCGGAAGGAGGACGGCATGGCGCGAGCCGACGAGCCGGCGAGCCATGTGCGGAGCGATGAGGCCGATGAAGAGAATCGAGCCGGCGACCGCGACGCACGCGCTCGCGAGCAGGACGGCGAGGAGGAGCGCAGTGCGGCGTGTCCGCTCGACCGGTAGGCCGAGCCCACGGGCCATGTCGTCGCCGAGCCCGAGCACGTCGAGCCTGTGCGCGTAGTACGCAAGAAGCGGGAGCAGGACACCGATCCACGGGAGGATCTCGTAGAAGCTCCGCATGTCGACCGCCGCCAGCGAGCCTGTCAGCCACACGAGCGCATGGCCGATCCCCTTCGCCTGGTCGATCATGACGTACCGGATGATCGACTCGCAGAACGCGCTCACCGCGATACCGACCAGAGCGAGCCGCACCGGTGTCGTCCCTCCGTGCCGGTACGCGACGAGGTAGACGATCACCATCGCCCCGACACCACCGGCGAAAGCGGCCACCGGCAGGTACGAGACGGCTGCGAACGGGTACGCCAGAAGCAGGAAGACGGTGCCGAGGGCGGCACCCTTCACGACTCCGATGACGTCCGGCGCGGCGAGCGGGTTGCGCGTGACTCCCTGGATCACCCCACCGGAGACGGCGAGCGCGCTGCCGACGAGGAAAGCGACCAGCACGCGGGGCAGCTCGTACGTGCGGATGGTCCGGATCTGATCTGCGGTTCCGTGGCCGAACAGCGCCTCGACGGCGTGGGGTTCCAGCACCCGCACGGCACCGACGCCGAGCGTCGCGAACGCGGTGAGGATGCAGAGCCCGCCCAGTGAGCCGATCACGACGGCGGGTCGGCGTGCCCGTACGCGAACGGCGACGCCCGGGGCAGCGAGCGGCGTGGCGGCGCTCATCCGGCGAGCTTCTCCCTGCGAGCGAGGTAGACGAAGACTGTCGCGCCGATCGGGGCCACGACGACGCCCGCCGGCGTCTCGACATGCGGGTTCAGGTAGCGCGAGGCGACATCGGCGTAGAGAAGCAGCGCGGCGCCGGCAACCATGCATGCGGGCAGCACGACGAAGTGGTTGTGACCGACGAGCCGGCGCACGATGTTCGGGACGACCAGCGCTAGGAACGCGACTGGACCAGCGACGCCAACCGCGGCCCCAGCCAGAAGCACGACGCAGACGACAGACAGTAGACGTGTCCTGCTCACGTTCTGACCGAGACCGCGTGCGACGTCGTCGCCGAGGGCGAGCACGTTCAGCCGTCGCGCGAGGAGCATCGCGAGAGCAAGCCCCGCCGCCATCCATGGAAAGGCGAGGTGGATGTCGTGCCACTGCGCGTAGGTGACACCGCCGACGAGCCAGAAGAAGAAGAGCTCCGCGTTCTGCGTGAACGCGATCAGGATCCCCTGCATCAAGGCATAGAGCAAGAGCGAGATCGTCACGCCCGCGAGCGCGAGCCGCACGGGCGACAGACCTCCGCGGCCGAAGCGCGCGATTCCAAAGACCAGGGCTGAAGCAACCGACGCGCCGGCAAACGACAGAAAGATCGTGCTGATACCGCCCAGGCTCGGCACGATCGTCGAGGCGATCGCGACGGTCACGGCGGCGCCGCTCGTGACGCCGAGGACGTCCGGAGCTCCCAGCGGATTGCGCGTCAGCGACTGCATCACCGCGCCGGAGACAGCGAGGGTGCCGCCTGCGAGCACCGCGAGGAGCGCCCGCGGCAGCCGGATCAGGTGCACGATGAGCTGCTTCGTGTCGTGCCCCTGTGCGAACGTTCCCTTGACGATCGTCCAGAGACCGATGTGCTCGGGGCCGATCGAGACGCTCCAGACGAAGCCCCCGGCCGCGAGCGCGACCAGGCCTCCGAGCGTGGCGACCGCCCGGAGGCGGCGGGCGAGCGCGGCCGAAGCCGCGCTCGCACCCGGTAGCTGGACGGTCGTCATGGTTCTCGGCCTCGCCGCTTACGCTTCGGGGACGTTCGGCAGCGCGACCGAGACGTACTTGTGGTAGAGGAGGTGGACCGCCTGCTGGCAGATCAGCTCCCCGGCCTCGAGCCCGCGCGCCTTCGACCACAGGTTCGTGTTGACGAGGTACACCTGATGGTTCTGGACGGCCTTCAGCGTCTGGAAGAGCTGGTCCTTCGACCAGATGTCGTACATGGTCGGACCCGGCGGGTTCTGGGCGACGAAGATGATGTCGGGGTTGCTGTTGAGCAAGTCCTCCTCGGACATGACGATGTACGGGTTGCCGCGGTTCTGCGCGTTGTAGGGCAGAACGTTCGCAGGCGGAATCCCGATCGCCTGCAGCAGGCTCGGGGTGTAGGCGAGGTTGGAGTGCACGTTCCAGATCTTGTTCGTCACCACCGCGAACATCTCTTTGCGTGTCTCGCCCTTGCCGCCCGTAGCCTTCATCACGGCGTCCCTCATGCGCTGCATGATGATCTTGTCCTGAGCGACGCGAACTCGCATCGCTCCGCACTTGTTGACCGCTTGGCCGATCACGATCGCGGCGTGGAGATTCGGCAAGTACGCCTCCTGGAGGCTGTCGAGCGCGATCGTCGGGGCGATCTGCTGGAGCTGGTTGTAGATGTTCGCGTCGCGGGTCGCGTCCGCGATGATCAGGTCGGGGTGGAGCGATGCGATCGTCTCCAGGTTCGGGGACTGGCGCAGCCCCACGGACGTGTACGGACCGAGCTTCGCCCTGACCGGTGGGATGATGCGCGTCGGGTCGTTGTCGTCCGCGATCCCGATCGGCGAAATCCCCACCTGGACGAGATCGTCCACGAACGAGAACTCGAGCGCGACGATCCGCTTCGGGGTCCCGTGCAGGGTCACGGACCCGAGCGTGCCGTTGACCGTACGGGTCGCGGCGCGCGCCGGCCCGCACGTCGGGTCGAACCTTCCGGCGGCGGACTTCGCTGTGCCGCCACTCGCGGCACCGGTCAGCGTACCCGCCAGAGCAGCGAGCAGCGCCGGCGCCACCAACCATCTCTTCACGACTCCTCCTCGTTGTTCGTTCATGCGGACTCCTGCTCTGCTTGCCTCGGAAGAGCATGCAGGTGCACGCCCCCGGCAGGCTTCTCGGCCCGCTCGTCCCCCTCGTGCAGCTCGAAGACTTTCGCCTCGAACTCTTCGAGCAGCGACTCGCAACGCCGCAGCCAGTCGCGGGCCTGGGCGGCGTTCGGCGCGCCGAACCAGTCCCGCTCCTGCACCCGGTCGAACCAGGTGCAGATCTTCTCGAACTCCATCCGGATCTCTTCCGCCTCCTCGTAGGTGTAGTTCTCGCGGAAGTTCTCGAACTCGATCTCTTTGACGAAGTTGACCTCGCAGTCCTCGATGATCTCCGCGTAGTGCTTCGCGCTCTGGTCGAGGAAGCGCTGGACGAGCTTGGCCTCCTCCCCTTCGGGGAGCGTGCCGAGCGGTAGCAGGTGGTAGGTTCCGCCATCCGCCTCGATGCGCTCGAGCACAGCCGTGAGCTCGGCCCGGAGCTCCTTCGTGTCGGGGAGCACGCAGACGGAGTCCTGGAGGTACACGGCACCCGCCTTCTTGAGGCTTCGCCACACGGCCACGCGGCCGGCCGTCGGCTTCGCCGGCATGCGGTAGACGAGCTCGACGAACCGGTGCGGTGCCACCCCTACGCCTCCCGCCCCTCCCGGAGCGCGCCCACGACGATGCTCATCGCCACGACTGCGAAGATGCCGGCCCCAGTCAAGAGCGACACCGCCGTGTCCGAGAGGGCAGTGCCGGCGACGAGGCCGGCGCCGCCCGCGAGGACGGCCACGACGCCGGCGGCGATCGTCCAGTCCTCGCCGACGATGAAGTCCCACCAGAAGCGGGCGAAGCTGACGAGGAGCCGCATCACGCCGCCTCCTTCGTGATCGTCGCCGCGGGACGCGAGGCGCGACTCGGCGCGAGCGGCGCGAGCAGGCGGATCGCCGCCCAGGAGATCCCGCCCCACGCGGCCAGCACGCCGAGCACCATCGCGTCCCCGCCCGGCCACTCGATGCTCGCCGATCCCTGCTTGAAGACGCCGAGGCCCTCGACCGACCAAAACGTCCCGAACGTCGAGAGCAGCAGGCCGACCGCGAACTTGATCGTGTTCTCGGGGACCCGCGCGAGCGGGCGGTGCAGGAGAGCGCCCGCGGTCAGCACGGCCGCGCCGCCGGCGCCCGCACCTGCGATGGCGACGGGCATCGAGTGCGCGTTCAGCCCGAAGGTGATGACGATGAAGATCACCTCGAGCCCCTCGAGGAAGACACCCTTGAAGCTGACGACGAAGGCGAACCAGTCGAGCCCGGCCCTCCTCTCCTCTCCGGCGCGACGGGCCGCCTCCGTCTCTTCCCGGAAGGTCTCCTCCTCGTCGTGCATCGGCTTGAGACCGCAGGCGCGCAGGATCGCCTTGCGCAGCCACTGGAGCCCGAAGACGAGGAGGAGGCTGCCGACGATGAGCTGGAGCAGGCTCTTCGGAAACCAGCTGATCAGCGCGTATCCGGAGACGGCCGCGACGCCGCAGAGCAGGACGATCGCGCTCGCGGTCCCGGCGAGGGTTGACCGCCACCCGCGGGTCAGGCCCATCGCCAGCACGATCGTGAACGCCTCCACGAACTCGACCGCCGAGGCGAGGAGCGTCGCCGCTGCGAGCCCTGCCATGCTCCAGGTCATCCCGTTCCCCCCTTGGTGAAACGCCGGTTACATGTAGCAAGCATGATGAGTAGCCGGGGTTATACGGCAACCGGCGCCACATGGCAAGGGTCCCCTCCGCGCCTGCCCGTCTCGTCCGGCCGGCCCCGGCCTGTCCGCACCGGGGCCGCCGGGCGCCTACCCGCCCGGCAGGTCGCGGAGCTGATGGGCGGCGGTGAAGAACCCCCGGGCGGCGAAGGTGGTCGCGGCCACGACGACGATCGCGGTCGCGCCCACGAGCAGGTAGAAGACGACGAGCTGCAGCCGCACGGCGTCGAGCGGCGCCGCACCGCCGAGGAGCATCCCGACGGTGGTGCCGGGGATCGCCACGATCCCCGCCGTCTTCGTCGAGTCGATCGTGCTCGTCAGGCCGGCGACCACGCTGCGACGGAGGATCGGGTCGATCGCCTGCCGCCAGGTCGCGCCGAGCGACAGCCGCGCCTCGATCTCGCCCGGAGCAGCCGCGACCTCGAACGAGAGCCGTGCGAGCGCGATTCCGGAGCCGACCATCGCCTGCCCGACCACCATCCCGCCGATCGGGATCAGGGCGCGCGAGGTGGCGTCGATCGCCCCGACCGCCAGCGCGAGCCCCAGCGTCCCCGCCGTCGCGATCGCGATCGAGCAGAGGAGGAGGGGGAACGCGTGAGGAACGTCCGGCGCTCGCCGCCGCGCCGTCTCCGCGCCGAGGACGACCATCGCCGCGAGCATCGGGATCACCCAACCGACGTCGTGGGCCTGGAAGACGAGCTTGATCACGTAGCCAAGGGCGGTGAGTTGGACGAACGAGCGGCCGACCGCCCAGGCGATCTCGTTCTCGATGCGGGCGCCCCGCCAGACGGAGAGCGCGACCGCGACCGCGACGAGAGCGAGCGACCCGGCTACTTGGTCCCAGGTGATCATGCCGCGACCCGCACCCGGCCGCGCCTCAGCTCGACGACGTGGTCGGCGAGCCGCTCCGCCTGCGCACGGTCGTGCGTCACGAGCACGAGGGACGTGCCGAGGTCACGGCGGACGTGAGCAAGGGTCTCCTCGACCTGAGCGCGGGCGCGCCCGTCGAGCGCCGACGTCGGCTCGTCGAGCAACAGCACGTCCGGCTCGATGGCGAGGGCGCGCGCGAGCATCACTCGCTGCTGCTCCCCAACCGAGAGTCGACGCGCGTCGCGATCGGCGTAGGAAGGCGGAAGGCCGACGCGCTCCAGGAGACCCCGGACGTCCACGTGACGACGCAGGAGCCTGGCACCGTAGGCGACGTTGTCGAGCACGGTCCCGGGCATCGGCACGGGGAGCTGCTGGACGAGCACGACCCGGCGGCGGAGCACGAGCGGGTCGAGCTCACGCACGTCCCGCTCCTCGAACAGCACTCGGCCACGAGCGGGATCCGCCAGCCGGTTCAGGAGGCGGAGGAGGGTCGACTTTCCCGACCCCGACGGCCCCCAGACGCAGGACGACGGGCCTGGCAACTCGGCGTCGACCGCCTCGAGGGCGCGAAAGCTGACTCCCTCGAGGCGGAAGAGCGTCACCTGAGCTCTTCCTCGAGCGGTGCCACCCTCAGCTGCTTCCGCAGCTCGTTCAGCTCGGCGAGCGCTGCGAGCGAGCGAGCGCGATCTCGCGCCGCGAGCGCGAGCAGCAACGCCTCGAGGATCGCGATCGTCGCCGCGCTGCTCGTGAGCGAGCCACCGCGACTTCGTGGCGTCACGAGCGCAACGCTCACGCGATCCGCGAGCTTGCCTGCCAGCGTGTCCGTGAGCAGCACGACGGGCAGCTCGAGGTCGTTTGCACGCCTGAGCGTGACCTCGGCCGGGCGGTCGAGCCGTTCGTGCGCGATCAGGACGAGCGCATCGCCTCGGCGCACCGCGAGCAGGGCATCGGCGAGCAGCAACCCACTCTCGGTGATCGCCGTCGCGGCGCGGCCGAACCGGTTGAGCCGGAGGGCGAAGTACTCGCAGAGCGGGCCGGTGGGCCCGAGGCCGAAGGCCAGCACGCGCTGCGCGGAGGCGAGAGCGTCGACCGCCCGCTCGAATCCAGCCCGATCGAGCGAGCGGGCGTGCTCGAGGAGCTCGAGCTCGAGCCCGACGACGTGGCCGAGCGGGTCCTCGCCCGCGTCCTCGAGGCTGCGGCCGAGACGCACCGCCGGGGTCGCTTGTGCGCGGAGCGCATCGATCAGCTCGCGGCGGAGCTCGGGGATCCCCGAGTAGCCGAGCGCCTTGACGGCCCGGACGACGGTCGCGTCGCTCGTTCCGAGGCGGGCGGCGATCTCGGCCGCCGAGAGGAAGGCGGCCTCCTCGCGGTGCTCGACGTAGAACTCTGCGACCGCGCGCTCCTTGGGCGACAGCTCGCGGGATGTAGCGCGTACGACGATACCTTGCGCAGACATGTAGTGACCGCTACGATAGCAGCGAGATGCTGCCGCTCGTCGAGATCGACGCCGCCGCTCCGCGGGAGCGGGGCCGTCAGTACGGCGAGCAGGCTCGAGCGCAGATCGCCGCCTCGGTCGAGTTCTACAAGCGCGAGTTCGAGCTCAAGTCCGGCCTCGGCTGGGCCGAGGTGACGCGGCGCGCGCCGCAGTGGGTGCCGGTGATCGAGCCCTTCCACGCCGACGCGCTCGAGGAGGTGCGCGGCATCGCCGAGGGATCCGGCTTCCGATTCGAGGAGATCCTCGCGCTCAACGGCCGCGGCGAGCTGCGTGCCGGCAACCCGTTCGCCGCGGACGGCTGCACGTCGTTCTCCCTGACGAACGGAGCCGCCGGCGACGGCCACGTCTACTGCGGGCAGACCTGGGACTGGCGCGTCGGTACGAAGGAGTCGATCGTGCTCCTGCGCGTCGTCCAGGAGCCAAAGCCGACGATCCTGATGCAGGTCGAAGCGGGGCAGATCGGCCGACACGGCGCCAACTCGGCCGGGATCGGCCTGAACGCAAACGGGCTCGAGGCGCAGTTCGGATTCGGGCTTGGCGTGCCGGCACCCTACATTCGCCGGCGCATCCTCGACTCGCACACCATGCACGAGGCGCTCACGGTCGTGATGACGGTGAAGCAGGCGCTCTGCTCGAACCTCCTCTTCACCCACCGTGACGGGTACTGCGTCGACTTGGAGACGACGCCGGAACGTCACGGCGTGCTGGAGCCGGTAGACGGAATGCTCGTCCACGCGAACGCGTTCCTCGCTCACGTTCCGCCGCAGATCGAGGAGACGTACCGCCCGTCCTCATTCGACTCCCTCTTCCGCGCGCCCCGGGTCGAGCAACACCTCCGCCGCGCGCGCGAGACCCGCTCGACCGACGAGACGCGCAGGGTGATCGCAGAGGCGCTGTCCGACCACTTCGCATACCCGAACTCCGTCTGTACGCATCCGGATCCGCGCGACGGCGGGCGCTGGGAGACGGTGGCGGCGGTGATCGTCGACCTGACGGCGGGCGACTACCTCGTCTCCCCCGGAAACCCCTGCGAGCACGGGTTCGAGCCGCTGCCCTGGAACCTGTACGCATGAGGATCCCGCTGATCGAGATCGCGGGACCGCCACGCGACCGCGGTCGCCAGTACGGCGAGCAGGCGCGCGAGCAGATCGAGCGCTCGATCGCGTGGTACCGCGAGCAGTTCGTCGCAACTGCATCCCTCCGGTGGGAGGACGTCACCGCGAACGCGCGCCGCTGGGAGCCGCTCGTCGAGGCGTACCTGCCGGACGCGCTCGAGGAGATGCGCGGGATCGCCGAAGGCTCCGGCGCCTCCTACGAGGAGATCCTCGCACTCAACGGCCGCGGCGAGCTCTCCTCCGGAAACCCGTTCCTCGAGGAGGAGGAGTGCTCCTCGTACTCGATCCTGCCGGAAGCATCCGGGGACGGGCACGCGTATTGCGGCCAGAACTGGGACTGGCGCTCGGCCGTCCTCGACACGGTGGTGATGGTCCGCGTCGAGCAGCCCGGTCGACCGACGATCGTGATGCAGGTCGAGGCCGGACAGGTCGGCCGCCAGGGCGCAAACTCTGCCGGCATCGCGCTGAACGCGAACGGCCTCGGAGCCCGCTTCGGCAACGCGCTTGGTATCCCGCAGCCGTACATCCGGCGCAAGATCCTCGACGCCTGGGACCTGAACGAGGCGCTCGAGGCGATCTTTCGCTCTCGGCAGTCGCTCTGCACGAACCTCCTGCTCTCGCACCGCGACGGCTTCGCGATCGACCTCGAGACGACGCCCGGCCGGCACGGCTGGGGCTACCCGAAGGACGGCGTTCTCGTGCACACGAACCACTTCCGCTACTTCGTGCCGAAACAGATCGAGGGCACCTACCGGCTCGTCTCGCCGGACTCGCTCTACCGGGCCGACCGGCTCGAGCGCGCGCTCGCGCGCTCGCGCGAGACAGCGACGAGCGTGGCCATGCGCGCGCTGATCCGCGAGGCGCTCTCCGATCACTTCGGCTACCCCAGCTCGGTGTGCAACCACCCGAATCCGAGCGACCCGTGGTACGACCAGAACGAGACCGTTGCTTCGTCGATCGTCGACTTGACGACCGGCGAGTACTGGATCGCGCACGGAAACCCGTGCCGAAACGAGTACGAGCTCCTGCCGTGGAACCTGTACGACGGCGCCGCCACGCCGGCCGCGGCCGCCGCGTAATCGTCGTCGGCGCGGGACTCGCCGGTCTGGCGGCCGCGCGATTCCTGCGCAGACGCGGCGTCGACGTCGTCGTGTTCGAGGCACAAGAGCGAGTCGGCGGTCGCGTCCGCTCGCATGCACTCTCGAACGGGTCCGTGGTCGAGCTCGGCGCCGAGTTCGTACTCCCCGGCCACGACACGCTGCGGCGTCTCACACGTGAGCTCGGTCTTCACCTGTACGAGAAGGGGACGCCGTACGGCGCCCGCGAGCCGCGCGGCGGCCCACCCGTCGAGCAGAGCGAGGTCGCAGCGGCGATCGGGCTCCTCGCACGGAGCGCCACCGACTCCGAGACACTCCCGGACGCGCTCGAGCGCCTTGGCGTCCTCCCGGGGGTACGCGAGGCGATCCTCGCGCGAGTCGAGGTCACGACCGCGTACCCGGCTCACGACCAGGCCAGCACCGTCCTTGCCGAGAGCGGCACCGCCGTCGGCGACTTCCCCACGCACGGAATCGCCGGCGGCAACGAGCGACTTGCCACGGAGCTCGCTCGGATGCTCGACGTGCGCCTCGGGGCACCGGTGGAGCGGATTTGGCACCGAGAGGGCAGCGTGACGGTCCGCGCAGCCGGCACCGAGTGCGGCGCCGACGCCTGCGTGCTGGCTGCGCCGGCGACCGAGGTGACGCGCATTGCGTTCGATCCGCCACTTCCCGAGTGGAAGCAGCAGGCGCTCGGCGCCGTCCGCTACGGCGCGACCAGCAAGCTCTTCCTGCCGCTCGCTCGGCCGGCGGAGCCGAGCGCAACCCTGTCGGTGCCGGGACGCTTCTGGACCTACACGCAGCTCGCCCCGAGCGGCGAGCCCCTCCCGGTCGCGTGCTCCTTCGGCCGGCCCGCGCCCGACTGGCCGGCCGCGGTGCGCTCCCTCCGCCCCGATCTCACCTACGACGACACCGACGAGCCGGTGCGCTCGGACTGGCCGGCCGCGTACTCGGCGCGCTCGCTCACCTCTCCACTCGACGACGCCGCGCTTGCAGCTCCGGTCGGCCTGCTGGCGTTCGCGGGCGAGCACACCGCCGGAGCGTGGCATGCGTTGATGGAGGGGGCGCTTCGGAGCGGGGAGCGCGCGGCAGCCGAGGCTTACGACGCCGTCTCGCGCAGCGCCAGGTAGCGCTGGTTGAAGGCGTACGGGAGCTCGTCCTTCCGCGCGTAGACGCCGTGGGTGAACGCACGGGACCGGACGCCTCGCTGGACGCGCTCGCAGACGACGAAGTCCTGCTCGTTGACGAGCTCGTTGAACTCGATCACCTCCGTCGGATCGAGGTCGGGATCATCGAGCACCTCCTGGCGGAACAGGTACTCGGTGACGACCGTGGTCTTCTCGGGTCCACGCGGGTGCAGGCACGTGGCGATGGCGCTCGTCGGGCTGATGTCGAGGAACATGTTCGGGAAGACGAAGATCGAGTAGATCGAGGTCGCTTCGTGCTCCTCGAAGCCGGGCATGACCGGCAACGACGACCTCCCCGTGCGCGTGAGGCTCGTACCGCCGTCGGTGATCGCGACTCCGCCGTCATCGCGACCCTCCTCGAGCACGTCCCCACGCCGGTATGCCGGCACCACCGCGACGAGCTCGGGATGGACGGTCGGGCAGTGCAGACACTCGTTGAAGTTCTCGACGTGGACCTTCCAGTTGGCCGAGACGTCGACGACGGTGCGGTGTCCGACGCGAAGCTCACCGAGCGGCCCGAAGCGCTCGAGGGGAAGCGGCGATTCCGGCTCCGCCGCGAGCGTGTCGACGAGCGGCTCCGGGCTCTCGGAGAAGTTGACGAAGAGGAACCCAGCCCAGACATCGGCTGTCACCGGCCAGAGCCCGAGCGAGGAGCGGTCGACCTCCTCCTCTGCGACCATCGGCGTCCCGATCAGGCGGCCGTCGAGCGAGTACGTCCAGGCGTGATACGGGCACTTGATCGCGCCGCGCACGTGACCGCTCTCCGGCTCGCAGAGGCGTGAGCCGCGGTGGCGGCAGACGTTGTAGAAGCCACGCAGGACCCGGTCCTTGCCGCAAACGACGACGATGCTCTCCCCCGCCACGTCGTAGACGACGTAGTCGCCCGGCTCGGCGAGCGCGTCCGCGCGGCCGAGGTAGTACCAGCGCTTGAAGAAGATCCGCTCGCGCTCGAGCTCGAACACCGCAGGATCGACGTAGTCGGTTCCGGGAAGAGTCGCGCGGACGGCCTCAGGCGCCAAGCAACCACGATCCTAGCTGACGCAGCCTCGCCACGAAGCTCGGTACAGACTGACCGGCCCGCCGCGCGGTCCGCCCTTCGACGGTCGTGAAAATGGGACTTGGGCTTGGGCTTGAGTCGAGTCGCCTGGAGTGCTGTCGCGCTGTCGTCCGTCGGCGCCTCCCTCGCCTACGGCCCGGAGGCGCCGGGTGATCTGCTCGACGAACGCAATCGAGAGCATGCACGCCTCCTTCCGGGTGACGCCGTACGCGTCCGCGGCCACTTCCCAGCCGAGCAGGCCGCTCTGAATGCTTGTACCTCACCATCCACAGCCCTGACCCGACAGGCCGCGGCCGGCAACGCTGGAGCAACCGCTGGAAGCTGATCGACGCGTAACAAGAGAGATAGACAACAAGACTGACGCCGAAGATGTGACAGACCCGCTCGAAGCGATCGTCGCCGAGGACAACCACGAGCAAGCGAAGGAGCTACTGCGCCTGCTCGTCAAGGACATCCACGTGCACGACCGCCGCCGGATCGTCCCGACCTATCGGGTTCCGGCGGCGGTTCGCGCAATGCCAAGTAAGGTGGGCGGTACTGGGCTCGAACCAGTGACCCCCAGCTTGTCGAACTCGTCCGTGGCGTCTGCGGCCGAAACGGATCCCCTGCGAAAGACGCTTCTGAGCAGGCATTTCTTGTGGCTGGGACGGCCGCGAACCTGCGGCGAAATGCGCCGCTCTGCGCACCTGGTGTGGGGTGTATGTGGGATGGGCGGTGTTGCTCGTTTCGCGAACGGGCAACGTCCGCCGCACCTCGGGTGCATTTGCGTCTTCGCCTCTCTGCCGTTCGCCGGGGTGGGGAGATGCTGAGCGTGGCGAAGCTGACGCTCGGCCAGGAGGCCTACTACGAGCAGCAGGTCGCCCGCGGGCTGGACGACTACTACGCCGGACGGGGCGAGTCGCCGGGGATCTGGGCCGGGGCCGGCTCAGCGGGGCTCGGACTCGTCGGCGTCGTCGACGACGCCGAGCTCGGCACGCTGCTGCGCGGCGTCAACCCCGCGAGCGAAGAGCGGCTGCGCGCGCCGGTGCGGGAGCGAACGATCACCCGCCGCAGGCTCGACGTCGAGAGCGGCGAATGGCGCGAGGAGCCCACGCAGCTCAAGCCGGTGTCGGGCTATGACCTCGTCTTCTCGTGCCCGAAGAGCGTGAGCCTCCTGCACGCGCTGACCGATGAGGAGCGCGTCCGCCGGGAGATCAGCGAGGCGCACGAGGCCTCCTGGCAGGCGGCACTCGCCTACCTCGAGCGGGAGGCGTGCATCGTCCGCCGCGGTAAGGGCGGCACGGTGCGCGAGCACGGCGCGGGGTTCGTGGCGGCGGCGTTCCGGCACCGGACCTCGCGGGCGCAGGATCCGCACCTGCACACGCACGTCGTCGTCGCCAACATGACGAGAGCCGCCGACGGCGAGTGGCGGGCGCTCGACGGCGGGGCGGTCTTGAAGACCTACCGGCTCGCCGCCGGCTACCTCTACGAAGCCCACCTCCGGCACGAGCTCTCGCTGCGGCTCGGCCTCGAGTGGACCGAGCCCGTCAAGGGGATGGGCGAGCTCCGGGGCGTCCCGGAGGAGACGATCCGGGCCTTCTCGACCCGCCGCCAGTCGCTTGTCGAGCACATGGAGGCGCTCGGCACCGAGGGCTTCACCGCCTCGCGGGTCGCTGCTCTCGCGACCCGCAAGGCGAAGGAGCAGGTCGAGCTGCCGCGGCTGCGTGAGGACTGGAAGGCACGCGCGGCCGAGCACGGCCTCGGGTGCCGCGAGGTCGAGGCGCTCGTGCACGAGCGGCCGCTCAAGCGCGATCACGTGGAGCCCGATCAGCTTGCTGGCGTGTTGCTGGGTCGCGAGGGCCTGACGGAGAAGCAGACCACGTTCACCATGCCCGAGCTCGTCCGCGCGGTCGCGGCGCGCTGCCGGCGGGCGCGCCTGTCGAGGAGGTGCTCGAGCTCGCAGAGGAGCTCTCGCGCTTCCCCGGCGTCGAGCTCGTCGAAGCGCAGGAGGCGCCTGGGCAGCCGGCACGCTTCACGACCCGCGAGCTGCTCGCCGTCGAACGGGAGGCGGTCGAGCTCGCTCTCACCCGCCGCAACGTGGCAGTGCCCGTGCCGGAGCGGCGGCCGCTGGCGGAAGCGCTGATGCTGAGCGGTCACGACTTGAGCGGTGAGCAGCGGATGCTCGTGCATGAGGCGGCCTGTCGCTGCGACCGGGTCGTCTGCGTCGTCGGCGTCGCTGGCTCGGGAAAGACGCTCGCGCTACGCGCGCTCGCCGAGGCCTACCGCGGCATCGACGCAACGGTGCTACTAGGGGCGGCGCCGAGCGGCCGCGCCGCCGACGAGCTCCAGACCGCGACGGGCATCGAAAGCCGCACCCTGCACCGGCTCCTCCTCGACGCCCGCCGCGACGGCGGCCTGCCCCACCGCTGCGTGCTCGTGGTGGACGAGGCGGGGATGGCCGAGACGCGCGTCCTCGCGCCGCTCCTCCACCTCGTCGACCGCGCGGAGGGGAAGCTGCTGCTGGTCGGCGACCCGGCGCAGCTTCCGCCCGTCGGCGCCGGCGGCCTCTACCAGGCGCTCTGCGACCGCCTCGATCCCCTCGAGCTGACCGGCAACCGCCGCCAGCGCGACCCGCTCGAACGGCGAGCGCTCGCGCAGATGCGCGAAGGCGATCCCGAGCCCTACCTCGCCCGCGCCGCCCGCCGCGGCCGCCTCCACGTCGACGACGACCCGATATCGGCCAAGGAGCGCCTGCTCGCCGACTGGTGGCGAGAAGCACGCCGGAGCCCCACCCGAAACGTGATGCTCGCCTACCGATGCGGCGACGTCGACGAGCTCAACCAGGCCGCGCACGCGCTCATGCTCCGCAACCGCCGCCTTGGCGACGAAGCCGTCACGCTGGGCGAGCGCGAGTTCCGGATCGGCGAGCAGGTTCTCTGCCGCCGCAACGACGGCCGGCAAGGTCTGCGCAACGGCATGCGCGGCACCATCGTCGACCTCGGTGAGCGAGGCTTTGTCGTTCGCGACCGAGCGGGCGTCAAACGGCACGTTGCCTTCGCCTACGCCGGCGAGCACCTCGACTACGGCTACGCGCTCACCGGCCACGCCGCGCAAGGCGTGACCGTCGACCGCGCCTTCGTCCTCTTCCCCGACCGGGGCGCTCTCAAGGAGTGGGGCTACGTCGCCTGCAGCCGCGCCCGCCTCCAGACCCGCCTCTACCTCGCCGACCGCGACCTGCTCGAACGCGAGACACCGCTCCGCGAACCGGAGGTGGCCGGCTCGCCCGAGCGCGCCGCCCGCGCCCTGCAGCGCTCGTCGGCGGAGCCCCTCGCGCTCGACCAACGCCGACCACGCAACGACACGATCCTCAACTTCTACGCCCAGCAACAAGAGAAGCTCGAGCGGCACCGAGAGCGAACAGGGAACGAACTCGCGGCAGCCCAACGCGAACGCAGGCGCCTTCGCTGGTGGAACCGAGATCGCCGCGAGGCGCTGGAAGCCGAGATCGGCGACCACCAGAAGATGCTCGACCGGGCCGACGCGAAAGCCGAGAAGCTACGTCGAGACGCGGAGCTGCAAACGGAGAGACTCGCCCAGCATGCGAACACGCTCGCGCTCGCCCGCGACCACGGCGAGCTCGCGCCCTCGCTCCGGCCGGAACCGCCGCGCCGCAGTCCAGCGATCAAGCTCGAACGCGAACCGCCCAGGCTCGAACTCTGACGAAGTGCAGACGCCGAGGACGTCTGCCCTTGCCTCTAGCGTGACACGAAAGCGCAGCCAGTGAACTGGATCGCCGTCTACTACCGCGAAGACAGCGCGAGCGTCGAGCTCACCGAGGAGCAGATCGCTGCCCGCGCCGCCCCCGATCCGACCCCTGCGCGAGCATTCCTCAACGCGTTGCCCCTGTCGCCTCGCGCCGGCCTGCGCGCGACGATCGTCGCCGTCCGTGACCGCCCGCCTCCTTCGTTTCCGACCGGCTCGCAGGCCTGGCGGCTGATGCACAAGCCGGCGAAGAAGGGCGAGGTCGACATGAGCGGCATCTTCGAGGCCCGCGACCGACACCAGCGCAAGCTGTGGCGGCTCTTCTGCGTACTCGACAGCCGCGCGCCCGAGCACGGGCTCCCCGCGCCCGCGCTCGTGATGCTCTCCGGCACGGTCAAGAACGTCGGCCAAGAGGTGCCGCAGGCCGTCTACCGCGAAGTGCGCCGGCAGGCTGACCGCTACTTCGCCACCAGCCCGCGACCAGTGATCCCGTTCAGCTGATTATCGCGCGAGCCGTTGCCGTCACATTTATGTTATGGTTCGATCAGCCGATAAAGGGAGTAAACAATGACGAAGGAACAGCTCACGCGCGCAGGGGAGGTCTTCGAAGCCGACCTCGCCCGCGACCTCGAGGATCCGGAGTTCGCGCGGATCTACGCGCTCAAGCTCGCCAAGATCAACGCGGTCGCCGACATCCTCGACGCGATCGAGGCCGCACGGCAAGAGCAGCACCTGTCCAAGGCCGAGATCGGCCGCCGGATCGACCGCAAGCCCTCCGCCGTCAGCCGCCTCCTCGGCGGCGCCGAGCAGAACCCAACCTGGGACACCCTCATCGACCTCGCCTACGCCGTCGACCTCGTAATCGAAGTGAACGTCAAGAAGGCGTCGAACCGCCGAGGCACGCCAGGGCCCGTCAGAGTCTCGCGAGCCGCCTAGCAAAGGCAACTCCTCGGTCATCGACTATCCGTCGACGGATAGTCGCGACAGGGGCCAGTAGCGACCGATGACCGGACCGACCAGATCGCCGCGTGCGAGGGGTCCCCACCAGCGCGAATCGCAGGAGTCGCGTCTGTTGTCCCCAAGAACGAAGTACGTGCTCGCTCGAAGCCGTGGCCAAGTGTGTGTCACCGCATCGCGTCTGCCGCGCGCGATATACGGCTCCTTGAGGGGACGGCCGTCTATGTAGATCACGCCGTGCCGCTCCGACACCACCTCGCCGGGAAGTCCGATGATTCGTTTGACATAGATCCCCCGTCCGCAGACCCTCGAGGCTCCGAGTGGGGCTTTGAAGACAACGATGTCACCCCGATGTGGCGCGCGCAGCCAGTAGATGAATCTGCCGACGAGAAGGCGATCGGCCGTGGAAACTTCGCAGCCGGGCCATGGGCGCGCGCAGTGCAGTGTTGGTTCCATCGAAGAACTCGGGACCCGGTAGGGAGTCACGACCCAGGTTCTCACTGCGATAATCGCCGCGACCCCGAGTGCGAGTGCTCCTGCCCACTCTCCAAGCCGGATCGCGAGGAGCCGACGCAGAGGGGCCCGACGTGTAGACGCGCGCGTCTCGGACGTTCGGCGCTCGTCCGGCGGCACGGTGCGGCTCACCACGTCGAATCACTGCGTGGGGATCACGAGTCTCGCGAGCTCAGCGTCGGCTTCTGCTCTCTGCGCCTCAGTTGGAGCGTTCTGACCAAACCAGACCTGCACCAGGACGTACTGACCGTTGACGTGCGCGTAGATCATCTGCAGCGAGACGTTCGGCGCCGGCTGGCCCTCATAGCCGGACGGAAGGAAGTAGCCGTCGGAGAGCTGGAGGGGCGCGCTCCGGTCGGGGTAATTCTGAGGATCATCCACGGTATGGGCCAGGCTCGCGAAGACGACGACGCCATCGGCCGGAAGATTCTTGACGGTGTCGGTAGGCCAGCCGGAGGTGAGATCGCCTCCCTGGAAGGGGACGTTGCTTGCCCAGGCGACCTCGTTGTTTGCTTGCAGCTTGCCCGGAAGCGGTGCGACGACGCTGTTCCAGTCGCTCGCGGGGCTGAACGCCAGCACCGGCGACGCGGCGCTCGCCGGTGCGGGCGCGTGCGTCACCGCTGCACCAATGAAGCCGCCTGCGATCGCAGCGACGGTAGCGGCAGCGGTCACGGCAGCGGCGATCCGCCACCGATGCCCGGAGCGCACGCCGCCGCTCCGACTTGGGGCTTCGTCGTGGAGCGCGATCTTGCTCGTACGCGCGAGAAAGTCGTCGGGAAGATCGGGCACAGGGATTCTCCGAATAGCCTCCCCGAGCTCGATGTCGCGGGTCTCCTGTTCGGATGTCATGAGGTCCTCCACTCTGGGGCGTACTCGGGCAGTGCCCGCCGTAGAGCTGCCCTGCCATGGTTGAGTCGTGACGCGATGGTCCCCCGCGGTACCCCGAGCGCAGCACCTGCTTCGTCGTAGCTGAGCCCATGCACGTCAACGAGAAGAACCGCAGCACGCGTCGGAGAAGGCAATTCGAGGAACGCGCGAGAGATGGCGCTGACAAGCCCGGGTTGCTCCTCCTCGGATCGGCCGGCGAGCGTGAATTCGTTGAGCACGTCGTGCTCCGTTCGCGCCGTCCGACGAAACTCGTCGACGCAGCAGCGATAGAGCACGCGGAAGAGCCACGGCCTGCTGAGCGACTGCTCGATCGCGCCCGTCCGCACAGCGCGAAACGCCTTCACGTACGCGGCCTGGAGCGCATCCTCCGCTTCGCTTCGGCCACCGAGGACGCGGTAGGCGAAGGCGTGCAGATCGCCATGGTGCTGCCTGATCGCGGCTTCGAACTGCCGCCAGCGTGCGGCATCGATACTTGTTTGTGACGCGCCGGGTTCACGGGGATAACTGCTCATCACCCACAACGACGCTCGGGGTACTGGGATCGTTCACGGGTCCGCGCCTCCAGCAGCTCGGCGCAGCTAGCGCAGGAGAGCCACTCCCACCGCCGCCGCGACCAGCAAGGACGTCGCGGCGGTCGTGAGCCGGAGCACACGCGCGCGTCGTTGCGTCCAGTGGAACCGAGAAGCCACGTCCGCGCTCGACGAAGCGCCGGTCGCGGTAAGAATAACAATCGTCTTGGCCACCGCAAACGCAGCCATGGCTCCGACCATCAGCGAACCGGAACTGTGATCCACCCTGGGTTCGTTGGAGGCTCGTTTAGGTGGCAGCCACCATTGTGGTGTTGTCTGTCTTGATATTCAACTCCTCGTACTCGGCGGGCGGCACGTCACCGAGTGCTTCGTGGAG